>Ga0207853_1000205_pt1 | contig 13809 bp, 12 predicted proteins | sample LuqExpMetagenom6_FD_187764 | JGI IMG/M metagenome (GOLD analysis project Ga0207853, IMG submission 187764) | Tropical forest soil microbial communities from Luquillo Experimental Forest, Puerto Rico - Sample 6 (SPAdes) | ecosystem: Environmental > Terrestrial > Soil > Tropical forest ...
CAGATCGGGGACGCAGCAATGCTTCAGATCAGGAGGCTGATGAAGCGCTACCGCACGGGCGACCTAGCGCTCAAGAGCATTAATCTCGACGTACCCGACGGCCAGGTCATGGCGCTGATAGGTCCTTCCGGTGCCGGCAAATCGACAGCCATCCGCTGCATCAACCGGCTAGTGGAGCCGACCGGCGGGACGGTGATCCTCAACGGCACTGAAATCACGGCGCTCGGCAGCCGCGAATTGCGCCGCGCGCGCCGGCGCATGGGAATGATCTTCCAGGAATACGCGCTGGTCGAGCGCCTGGCGCGCGAAGTGCCGCTGCGGGTGCCGCAGGTTGCGTCACGGCGCACGCGCGCCGGTGAGCGTGGGTCGCAGCCGCACTGGGCGCGCACCATTCGCCGTGCCACGCGGACCGGGGGCGAGCTTGCGGTTCTGCAGCGGCGTTCGCGCCGGCCCCAGGAGTTGCCCTTGCTGGTGCTGGTCGACGTGTCCGGCTCCATGGAGCGCTACGCCCGCCTGCTGCTCGCGTTCCTGCACGCCGCGACGCGCAATGCGCGGCGTCGCGATGTCTTCGCCTTCGGCACGCACCTGACCGACCTCACGCCGGTGTTCCGGCAGGCCGATACCGACGCCATGCTGCTGGCCGCCGCCCAGGTGATCGAAGACTTCGCCGGCGGCACGCGGCTGGGTGAATCGCTGGCGCAACTGCGCGGCCGGCATGCGCGGCGACTCGTCGGCGGACGCACGCTGGTGCTGCTGATCAGCGACGGCCTGGACACGGGTGATGCCGCGTCGTTGGCCGAGGAGTTGGGCTGGCTCAAGCGCCACTGCCGCAAGCTGTTGTGGCTCAACCCCTTGCTGCGCTACTCGGGCTACGCACCGCTGGCTACCGGCGCGGCGGTGTTGCAGCGCTTCGCGGACCGCATGGTGGCGGTCCACAACCTGGAAAAGCTCGAAGACCTGGCCGCTCAGCTTGCGGCCGTCATGAAAGCCCGCAGTTAAAGACCAAGAAAACCATCATGGACATGCAAGGCAGCCGCACGCTCGCGGTCACTCAACAACAGGCCTGGGATGCACTCAACGATCCCGAGGTTCTCAAGCTGTGCATTCCCGGGTGCGACAAGGTGGAAGTCACCGGACCGAACCAGTACACCGTCGGCGTGGCGGTGAAGGTCGGGCCGGTGTCCTCGCGCTTCACAGGCAAGATTGCGCTGTCCGACCTGAACCCGCCCCAGAGCTACACCCTTGCGTTCGACGGGCAGGGCGGGGTGGCGGGTTTCGGCCGCGGCACCGCCCAGGTCCAGCTGACGCCTGCCGGCACCGGCTGCGAGCTCGGCTACACCGTCAACGCCCAGGTGGGCGGCAAGATCGCCCAGGTGGGCCAGCGCCTCATCGACGGCGTAGCGCGCTCCATGGCGGATGATTTCTTCAAGCGCTTCGATGAAGAGATGCAGCGGCGGCATCCGTCCGCTGCTGCGCCGGCCGAGGCTGCGGCCGAAGCGTCCGCCGATGTGGCGCCGCAGAACGGGATCCCTGTGTGGGTATGGGTGTTGACTGCGCTGGTGCTGCTGGCCGCGATCTTGTGGAGCATGATGCGCTGAAGGCGATTTCAAGGGAGACCCTATGGAGAACCTGGACGTCACCGTGTTGCGTGCGCTGCGCGACTGGCGCGCCGCCGGCAAGCGTGCCTTGCTGGCGACCGTGGTGCGCACCTGGGGGTCGTCGCCGCGGCCCACGGGCTCCATCATGGCCTTGTGCGAGGACGGCAGCGTGATCGGCTCGGTCTCCGGCGGCTGCATCGAGGACGACCTGATCCACCGTTTCACACCCGCGTATGCGGGCAAGGCCGGCGCGGGGCATGAGATTCCGACCGGGCCGCCAGCGTTCGTGAAGTACGGCGTCACTGCCGACGAGGCGCATCGCTTCGGCCTGCCTTGCGGCGGCACGCTCGAGTTGCTGCTGGAATACGATCCCGACCCGGCCAGCCTGGCCGAACTGGTGACCGCGCTGGAGGGCGGTCGTCTGATGCGGCGCGTGGTCCGCCTGGCCGATGGCCGGGTGGCGTTGGAAGAAGCGCGCGCGCCGCAGGAGCTCGAGCTCGATGAGACGCGGCTGGCCAACACCTACGGTCCGGAGTACCGCATGCTGCTGATCGGCGCGGGCCAGCTCACCGAGTACCTGGCGACCATGGCGCTGTTCTGCGGCTTCGCGGTGACGGTCTGCGATCCGCGCGAGGAGTACCGGGGGGGCTGGAGCGTGTCGGGCGTGCGCGTCCTGCCCGACATGCCTGACGACGTAGTCACCGCCTTTCGGGCCGACCGCCGCAGCTGCGTGGTGGCGCTCACGCATGACCCCAAGCTCGACGACCTGGCGCTGCTGGAGGCATTGCAGACCGAGGCCTTCTACATCGGCGCCATCGGCAGCCGCCGCAACAACGCGGCGCGCCACGATCGCATGCACGAACACTTCGGCGTGAGCGATGCCGACCTGGCGCGACTGCGCGGCCCGATCGGCATCTACGTGGGCAGCAAGACGCCGCCCGAAATCGCGGTCAGCATCATGGCCGAGATCATCGCGGTCAAGAACGGCGTCACGCTGCCGCGCGACATGGAGGTGGCGCAGGCGAAAAACCTGCGCGGCCAGGCCGGCAATGCGCCTGGCGAGAGGGTCTGCGCGACCTGAACCGTGTGGTTTGGTATCGTCGGGTCCTCGCCAGCACTCATGACCCCATGAACAAGATCAAGCTTCTGTCCGCGCTCTTCATCGCCGCTGCGCTCGCCGGCTGCGGCAAACAGGACAGCGCGAGCACCGAACCTGCGGCCAAGGCGCAGGCGCAAGGGCAAGCGGTTTCCATTGAATCCATCACGGCCGATGCCACGGGTTTCACCGTCGGCTCGCCGATGAGCGTTCGCACGGTCTATGTTTTCTTCGACGCGCAATGCCCGCATTGCGGTGCGCTGTGGTATTCGGCCAAGCCACTGAAGGGCCAGGCCAAGTTCGTCTGGATTCCGATCCGCCTGCTCAACGACAGCAGCGAAATGCAGGCTGCCGCCATCCTGGCGGCCAAGGACCCGGCGGCCGCCATGGACGAACACGAGGCCTCCATGATGGACAAGAAGGGCGGCATCACAGCCTCGGGCGATGTCTCGGCGCAACGTGCGCAGATCAAGAAGAACACCGAACTTTTCAACAAGTTCGGCTTCAACTCGGTCCCGTCGCTGGTCACCAAGAACGCACAGACCGGCGCGGTGGTCACGCGTGAAGGCGGGCTGCCCACCGCCGAACTGGCGGCCTGGCTTGGCCTGCCGCCGCCGAGCGGCCAGTAATCGTCGCCTGGACTACACCGGCACGGTGTAGTTCAGCGTCATGCGCCCGCCGTCCACCACCACGATCTCACCGGTGATGTAGCTCGCCGCATCGCTCGCCAGGTAGGCAACGGTGTCGGCGATCTCGGCCGGCTCGCCCAGCCGCTTCATCGGTGTGCGGCTCATGATGCGCTTGCTGGCTTCTTCGCTGGTGAGCACCGCCTTCGCAGCGAGCTCGGTCGCGATCGTGCCGGGCGCCACGGCGTTCACACGGATGCCTTTGTCTGCCAGGGCCAGCGCCATCACCCGGGTGAGCTGGTTGATGCCGCCCTTGCTCACGTTGTAGCTGGCGATGTTGGGGATGGCGAGTACGCCATTGACCGAGCTCATGTTCACGATGGCGCCGCGGCCGGCCTTGGCCATCTCCCGCGCCGCCGCCTGGCCCATGAGGAAGGCGCCCTTGAGGTTGACGCGCAGGACGGCGTCGAAATCGGCCTCGGTGACCTCCAGGAAATCGGCGGCCTTGAACATGCCCGCATTGTTGACGAGCACGTCCAGGCGCCCGTGCGCTTTCATCGTGGCGGCGATGGTGGCATCGACCTGCGCCTTGTCGCCCACGTCGCAATGCAAGTAAAGGCCGCCGAGCTCCTGGGCCAGCGCCTGGCCGCGCGTGTCATCGATGTCGGCGAGCACCACCGGGGCGCCTTCGCGCGCCAGGCGCCGGGCGCAGGCCTCGCCGATGCCCTGGGCGGCGCCAGTGATCAGGCACACGCGGTCCTGCAAACCGAAGGAAATGGAAGAGGGGGTGGAGGCGGGGATGCTCATGCGAGCATGGTACCCGTGCACGCCGCCCTCAAGGCCAGGGCTTTGCTGTGCACCTGCTCGGCGTTCATGCCGGGCTTGTACACCGCGGAGCCGATGCCGAACCCGCTGGCTCCGGCCGCCACATAGGCCGCGATGCTCGACGCGTCGATGCCGCCGACAGGCACCAGCACGGTGGCCGGCGGCAGCACTGCGCGCAGTGCCTTGACGGCGGCGGGCGGGATCATTTCCGCGGGAAACAGCTTCAATCCGGTGGCACCGGCCTCCAGCGCGGCGAAGGCCTCGGTGGGCGTGGCCACGCCCGGCAGGCACACCATGCCGAGCCCGGCGGCCGCCTTCACCACGGTGGCATCGACATGCGGCGACACGATCAGGCGCCCGCCGGCGTCATGCACCTCGCGGACCTGCTCGGGCCGCAATACCGTCCCCGCGCCCACCAGCAGGTGCGGGAATGCCTTGTGCAGGGTGGCGATGCTTTGCAGCGGTTGCGGCGAATTCAGCGGCACCTCGAACATATGCCAGCCGGCGTCGGCCAAAGCCCGGCCGACAGGTTCGGCTTCCTGCGGCTGAATGCCTCGCAGGATCGCGATGAGCGGCAAGGCCGTCAGGCCGGATCTCAGGCGGCTTGCGGGCATCGGCCGGTCTCCAGGAATCGTGCCATGGCGGCCAGGCCCTGCCAAGTCGCTTCGTGGCCCAGGGTCTCGAATTCGACACCGAGGTGGCGCAGCGCGGCACCGTAGCGTTGAAGCAGCCGAGGTGCGCCCACGAGGACCAGCGCGTCGCCACCGGCCTGCCGGGGCCGCGCGCGCAGTTCCTCGCCGATCAACAGGCCCGACAGAAAACTGTTGCCGGCACGCGGCGTGAGTTGATCGAACAGCGCCAGGGTGCGTGTGCTGAAGGCGGCGTGCAGCAGATGGCCGCAGGCCATGGCGTGGTCGACACCGCGGCGCAATGCGTCTTCATCGAGGGCATGGTCGTCGTCTTCGAGTGTGCGCGCCAGGATCGAGTGCTGCCGCAGCAGGGCGTAGAACTCGCCGGTCATGAAGGTGGCGAACGATTCCATGCGGCCACTGCGCATGCGTGCCCATTTGCTGTGCGTCCCGGGCATCACGATGAGGGCGTCCTGGCGTCCCAGCAGCTTCAAAGCGCCGAAGGCCTGAGTTTCCTCGCCGCGCATGACGTCAGGGACGCCGCCCTGCCGGCACACCAGCCCCGGCACGATCGCGATGCAGCCCGGTTCGACCCAGCACAGCTGGCCCGCCAACTCGTCCAATGCGGCGGGGCATGCCGCGTAGGGTGCTTCAACCCAGCCCTGGCGGCTGCCCGCCATGCCGCAGATGAGCGCCAAGGCACCCGGCTGCTGCATCCAGTCGCCGCAGGCTTGCTCGAAAACCTGGAGGAAACCGCCGGGCTCGACGGTCAGGATGCCACGCGGCAGTTCGCGTTCTTCGGCGGCATGTCCATGGATGTCCAGCCGCGCCACGCGCAGGGAGGTCGTACCCCAGTCGACGCCGATCAGCGGTCGCACAGCAGTGCCTCGACCTGGTGCCGGTAGGGCAGCGGCGCCACGGCCCCAAAACCCTGCACGGCCAGCGCGGCGGCTGCGTTGGCGTAGTGCGCAGCGGTCCACAGCGTATCGCCGCCGGCCAGCCGTGCGAGCAGGTTGCCGCAGAAGCAGTCGCCTGCGCCCGTGGCATCGAGCGCGGGCACCGGCAGTCCGTCGATGTGCTGGCGTCGTGTACCGTCGCTGGCCAGCGCGCCGTCGGCGCCGAGCTTGAGCACCACCTGCGGCGCACCCAGCGCATGCGCCCAATCCAGAATGGCGTCCGGCGAATTCAGTCCACTGAGTGCGGCAGCGTCGTCCAGGCTGGGCAGGAAGAGATCGCACAGCGTCACGGCTTGGGTGATGGCAGCGCGCGCGACCTCCAGCGGCCACAGTTGCAGGCGCAGGTTGCTGTCGAATGACACCTGCGTGCCAGCCTCGCGCGCCTCGCGCATCGCCTCGAACACGGTTTCGCGCGCCGTGGGGGAAATGGCCAGCGAAATGCCCGACACATGCAGGATCTTTGCTTGCCGGACCCGCTCGCGCGGCAGCCATGCGGGCGTCATGTGGCTGGCAGCGGAGCCGGCGCGCAGGTAACTGAATTCATGGCCGCCGTCGCGATGCGTCACGAAGTAGATGCCGGTGTGCGTGTCGCGCTCACGCTCGACGGCGCTGGCATCGACGCCTTCGCGCTGCCACAGCGCCATCAGTTCGTCGCCGAACCAGTCGGCGCCGATTCGGGTGAGATAGCAGGTCCGTGCGCCCGCGCGCGCCGCGGCGATGACCGCGTTGCTGGTGTCGCCGCCGAAGCCCTGCAGATACTGCGGTTCGCCGGGGCGGGTCTGATTGAATTCGAGCATCGCTTCGCCCAGCGGCAATGTCGAATCTCGTTTCCACCGTGGTGAAGCCCTAGTGGTTGTCGCGCGGCACGAACGACCCGCGCGGACCGCCCGGGCCTTCCGCGGGTTCGGGCTCGTCCGGCCGCGGCACGAAGGCGCCCCGGCTGCCCACGAGGAAATCGAAGTCCGCACCCTGGTCGGCCTGCAACACGTGGTCCACGTACAACTTCCAGTAGCCGCTCGCCAGCGGTGGCTGTGGCGCTTGCCACTGCTGCAGGCGTCCGGCCAGCTCTTCGTCGCTGATGTCCAGGTGCAGGCGCCGCCGCTCGACATCGAGCTCGATGTAGTCGCCCGTTTTCACGATGGCCAGTGGCCCGCCCGCTGCGGCCTCGGGCGCCGTATGCAGGACGACTGTGCCGTACGCCGTTCCGCTCATGCGTGCGTCGCTGATGCGCACCATGTCCGTGATGCCCTTGCGCAGAACCTTCGGCGGCAGAGGCATGTTGCCCACCTCGGCCATGCCGGGATAGCCCTTGGGGCCGCAGTTCTTCAGCACCATGACGCAGGTTTCGTCGATGTCGAGCGACTCGTCATTGATGCGCGTGTGGAACTCCTCGATATTCTCGAAAACGACGGCGCGTCCGCGATGTTTCATCAACGCCGGCGTCGCGGCCGAGGGCTTGATGACCGCGCCGCGCGGCGCAAGATTGCCGCGCAGGACGGCAATCCCGGCCTTCTCCTTGAACGGGGTGGCCAGCGGCTTGATCACGTCCGTGTCCCAGTTCTTCGCCGACTCGATGTTCTCGCCGACCGTCTTGCCGTTGGCTGTCACGGCATCCAGATGCAGGTACTGCGCGATCTCCTTCATCACCACCGGCAGGCCGCCCGCGTAGCAGAAGTCTTCCATCAGATGCACGCCCGACGGTTGCAGGTTCACCAGGCAGGGCAGCTCACTGCCAAGGCGCTCGAAGTCGTCGATCGAAAGCGGCACGCCCAGCCGCCCGGCCATGGCGATCAGGTGGATCACCGCATTGGTCGAGCCGCCGATGGCCGCCAGCGTTCTGATCGCGTTCTCGAACGCCTGGCGGGTGAGGATCTTCGAGAGCTTCTGGTCCTCGTGCACCATCTCGACGATGCGGCGGCCCGCCGTCCGCGCGATGATGTTGCGCCGCCCATCCACCGCCGGATAGGCGGCGTTGCCGGGCAAGCCCAGGCCGAGTGCTTCGACCATGCTGGCCATGGTGGAGGCCGTACCCATGGTCATGCAGTGGCCGTGGCTGCGGTGCATGCAGCTTTCGGCCTCGAAGAAATCCTGCAGTTTCAGCGTGCCGGCGCGCACCTGCTCGCTCATGCTCCACACGCCCGTGCCCGAGCCCAGCTCCTGGCCGCGCCACTTGCCGTTGAGCATGGGGCCGCCCGAGACGCCGATGGTCGGCAGATCCACGCTGGAGGCGCCCATCACCAGCGAAGGTGTGGTCTTGTCGCAACCCATCAGCAACACCACGCCGTCGATCGGATTGCCGCGGATCGATTCCTCCACGTCCATGCTGGCCAGGTTGCGATAGAGCATGGCGGTGGGCCGCAGCAGGGTCTCGCCCAGCGACATCACCGGGAATTCGAGCGGAAAGCCGCCCGATTCGTAGACCCCGATCTTGACCTGCTCGGCCAGCGTGCGGAAATGCGAGTTGCAGGGCGTCAGCTCGCTGAAGGTGTTGCAGATCCCGATGACCGGCCGGCCGTCGAACTGGTCGTGCGGCACACCCTTGCCCTTGACCCAGCTGCGGTAGTTGAAGCCGTCGCGGTCCTGGCGGCCGAACCATTGCTGGCTGCGAAGTTCACTCGGTTTCTTGCGCGGCGTGTCGGTCATGTGCGTCCTCGCGGGGCAAACAGTGTCAGCCTCCCAATGTAGCGCCGCATCCGCTGCCTGTAACAAGGGTTCGCCCGCAGCTACAATGGCTGAGACAAGGTCGCCGACCCCCGCCAGGACTGCGGGGCAGGTCACAACCCGTGGATGGGCGGGGCTTGTCGTGGAGATTGGATTGCCTCGAAGGACCGATGAATCAGCAGCCGGCCGGCACCGCTTCACGGCCGAAGAGGACCCCGACCACTGGCTCGGGTCCACGGACCTGCTTGATCTGGCCGACACCAAATTGCGTCTGCGCGCACGCTCGCTCACACAGTTGTGCAAGACCGAGCGCGAGAAGGCCATCACCGTCTACGGCTTCGTCAAGCGCATTCCCTACACGTGGCGGTTCAGGCTGCGACTGCGCAGTCCGCGCGAGGTGCTGGAAGCCGGCGCTGGCGATGCCTTGGACAAGGCGGGGTTGCTGGTGGCGCTGTTGCGCATCGTCGACATTCCCGTGCGTATCCGCTACATGGAACTGCCCGGCGTGATGCTGCGCGGCCTGCTGTCTCGGACGCGGCCGAGCGCACGGCCGGTGGTCGAGATCTGGCTGAACGGCAAATGGCTGGCCACGGACACCTACATCTTCGATGCGGCCTACATGGCGGCGGCGCGGCATCGGCTGCGCGAACAGGACTGGGAATGCGGCTATGGCATTCACCGCGATGGCGCTTCGATCTGGAACGGCCTCGACAACGCATTCCTGGTCGGCGAGGCCCTGGCGGGCGAGCACCTGGCGCCTAGGTCCGATGGCTTGTTCGAGGATCCGGCCGGCTTCGTCGCCAGCCCGGCGTTCAGCGCCACCCATCCGCGCCTGATTCGCACCATCCGCTGGAACCTGATGGTTCCCTCCATCAGCCGGGCCATCCACGGTTTGCGGCAGGAGGCGGTTTCAGGCTCGCCCTCGTCGACGCGCCGGCGGGTTTCCTGAGCCGCATTTCCCAATGAAAAAGGAGTCGCTGGGCGACTCCTTTTTTTGTTTCTTCAACCTGGCAATTTACTGGCCGAAGGACCTGGCGGGATTGCCGGTGCCGCGCGAGCCGCCCCGTCCCTGGCGACCACGGCCGCCGCGTCCACGTCCGCCCATGCTGTCCACGCTGGTACGCAGGGGATCGGGCTGGCCGTCGGTGCGCCGCACGTTCGCCTCGCGCTGCACGAAGGGGCTGGCGTTCTGGTGGGCGCCCTCACGCGGCTGCCGTTCCAGGTCCACGCGGCCGTTGGCGTTGTGGCGCTGTCCGTTGCTGTTGCCGTTGCCGTTGCCGTTGCGCTGCCGCGGCGGCTGCGCCTCGCGCGCGGGCCGGGGCATCTGGCCGCCGTTGCCGTTGACCTTGGCACCGCCGTTGCCGCGTGATTCCTTCTTCGGTCCGCGTTCCGCCGGTTGCGCCTTGCCGTCGCCTTTCGTTGCCTTGTTGTCGCGGATGCGTTGCATCATTTCCTGGCGTGCCGCCTTGGCCGCGGCGGCCATCACATCGCGGCTGGGCGGCTTGCCCGCGCCGCCCCACAGGGTCTGGCGGCCCATCGCGATCGGCTCCGCCTTCTCGCCCGACTCCGGCCCGAAGCCTTCGACCACCTGCACCGGGATGCGTTGCTTGGTGAAGCGCTCGATCTCCTGCATGAAGCCTTCTTCGTCCAGGCACACGAAGCTGACGGCCGCGCCTTCGTTGCCGGCCCGGCCGGTGCGGCCGATGCGGTGCACATAGTCCTCCGGCACATTGGGAATTTCGTAGTTCACCACGTGCGGCAATTCGTCGATATCGATGCCGCGCGCCGCGATGTCAGTCGCCACCAGTGCGCGGATGTCGCCACTCTTGAAGCCCGCCAGCGCCTGCGTGCGTGCACTCTGGCTCTTGTTGCCGTGCAGTGCCATGGCGGTGATGCCGCTCTTGTTCAGGAAGTCCGCCACGCTGTTGGCGCCGAACTTGGTGCGGGTGAACACCAGCACCTGGCTCCAGTCGTGTTCCTTGATCACGTGTGCGAGCAGGTCCTTCTTGCGGCCGCGGCCGGCAGGGTGGATGACTTGCGTGATGCGCTGCACCGTGGTGTTGCGCGGCGTCACCTGGATATGCTGGGGTTCGCGCAGCAGGCCGCTCGCCAGATCGCGGATCTCGTCGCTGAAGGTGGCGGAGAACAGCAGGCTTTGCTTGTCGCGCGGCAGCAGGGCCAGCACCTTCTTCACGTCGTGGATGAAGCCCATGTCCAGCATGCGGTCGGCTTCGTCCAGTACCAGGACCTGCACGGTGGACAGGTCCAGGAAGCCCTGGCCTTGCAGGTCCAGCAGACGGCCGGGCGTGGCGACCAGGATGTCCACGCCTTTCTTGATGCGCTCGATCTGCGGGTTCATGCCGACGCCACCGAAGATCACGGTGGAGCTCAGTTGCAGGTATTTGCCGTAGGCACGCACCGATTCTTCGACCTGCGCTGCCAGTTCGCGCGTGGGCGTCAGCACCAGGGCGCGCACGCCCCAGGTGCCGAACTTGTTCTGCACGCTGCGGCTCATCGCCAGCTTGTGCAGCATCGGCAGGGTGAAGGCAGCGGTCTTGCCGGTGCCGGTTTGTGCGCCGCCAAGGAGGTCGTGCCCCTCGAGCACGGCGGGGATGGCCTGGGCCTGGATCGGGGTGGGGGTTTCGTAGCCCTGCTCGCGCACGGCCTTCAGGATGGCAGGAGCCAGCTTCAGTTCGTCAAACGTCATTCGAGAAAATGCTCGCGCCATTCCTGGCGCTGGAATCGGCCTGTCGGCGCCATGGCGCCGGTCCAGTCAAAGGCAGATGGGGTTGGGAAGAAGGCGTGCTCTTGCTTCGCGTTGGAAGCTGCTTCGCCCCAGCGTATCGCTGTGGTTGCGGGCAACTGGAGTCCGCAAGCCGCCATTGTCGCACAGCCGCATGGAAGAGTTTGAGCTGTCGCATTTGGCCCACCCCGGGGCTGGCGCTGCCGGGCGTCAAGGCGATAATTTGCGCAGCATCCCAGCAATCACATGGCCACCCTGCTGAAGCTCAAACTCGGCGTTTCGGACGATCACAACGCCTTTCAGCCGTCGCTGAATGACTGCCTAGAGGCCATGCTGAGGCAATCGGATTTCCTGGTCACCGACATGCTCAGTGGACTGATGGCCGCCTGCGCCCCCAGCAGCGCGCGGCGCATCGCCGGATTCCAGCAACCCGGCCTCCTGGCGTCGGTGCAGCAGCTGTCCTCCCGCGCCAAGGAACTGACCGCCACGTTTCGTGCGGAGTTGACGCGCCTGGTTTACGAGGGAGGGGGCAAGGAGCAGGTGCATGCCGAGGTCCTCCGGTTTGAGGACTTGCGGTTGTTCGAGGACGGTGAGCTCGACCAGAGTATCGAACTCGCCCGCGCGCAACAGGAAGTCTCGATTGCCGTCGATGACGTCCTGCCCACGCTGGACGCGCTGGTCAGCGCACTGCTGGGCTGGCGCACGATCCAGCCGGGGCTCAACCCGCTGCGGCCCGAAGTCTTCGTGCGCGCACTGCAAGCCGCCTTGACCCAGCATGTGCCCGATGCGCCGCTGCGCGAAACCCTGATCGCGCCGGCGGCCGGCCTGATGGGCGCCAATCTGCGCAAGCTCTACCGCGAAATGACCGAGTGGCTGCGCACCTCGGGCATTGAGCCCGCGGTGCCCATTGGCGGTCGCGTCGCCAAGGCCGGGGCCAAGGGTGAGCCAGCGGTGGACACGGTGTCCAGGACGCTGCTGACGCTTGACCGCCTGCGCAAGCTTTTGCATGGCGACTTCGATGCCCGCACTGCCCGCAAGGACTTCCAGCACACCATGCCGGCATCGATGTCGCTGCTGCAGGAAATGAAGCAGGTGGATGTGCTGGTGCAAAAACTCGAAAGGCGGCCTAAGGCCGAGCCGCCTCCGCCGCCCGAAGACATGCTGGCGGTGCCTGAGCAGCCGGCGGCAGAGGCGCCGCGTCTGGGCAAGCAACTCGGTGCGGAAGTCATCCGGCTGATGTTCGAGAACCTGGCAGCGGACAAGCGTCTGCTGCCGCAGTTCAAGCACCAGCTCATGCTCATCGAGCCGCCTTTCCTCAAGCTGGGGGAAGAGGATTCGCGCTTCTTTAGCGATCGGACTCATCCGGCACGGCAGTTCCTGGAGCGCCTCACGCAGCGCAGCCTCGGGTTCTCGCAGGAGAACGACCCGGGCTGGGGCCGCTTCATGGTCACGGTGGAGGAAGCCGTGCGCTGGCTCGAAAGCCAGGCGGTGGAAGCCGATACCTTCGGCGTGCTGATGGACCATCTCCACACCCAGTGGAACGACCATGACCAGTCGCTGCGGCAGCGGCGCGAAGATGCGGCACGGGCGTTGCTGCATGCCGAGCAGCGCAACCTGCTGGCTCAAAAGCTCGCAGTGGAATTCGCCGAGCAGCTCCAGGGTCTCGAAGTGCCCGATTTCGTCAGCGATTTCCTGCGCAGCTCCTGGGCCCAGGTGGTCGCCGAGGCGCAGCTCAGTTGCGCCGACGGCTCGGATGACCCCTATGGCTACCGTGCCCTGGTCGAGGACCTGGTGTGGAGCGTGCAGCGCGTCACCGCCACGCGCGGCCGCGCCAAGCGGCTGGCGGAAATGATCCCTGACCTGCTGGCGCGCTTACGCGAAGGCCTGGATCGCATCGAGTACCCGCCGGAGCTCACGCAGCGTTTCTTCAACAACCTGATCACCATCCACCGGGCGGCTGTGACCGAAGGCCGCGATACCGGTGCAGAGGCAGCTGCCGCAGCGGTGGAAGCGGAGGAGTCCGCGTTTGGCGACAGCGCGGTGGAAGCGGAGGAGCCGGTGTGGCTGGACAAGCAGGAGGCAGAAGACTCCGGCTATGTCGACAGCGAAGAACTTTCGCCGGAAAAGGTGGCCAGCCCCGAGGCCATGATCGTGGAGCCGGCCCCGCCAGCGCGCGGGCACGAAATGAAAACCGGCACCTGGGTCGAGCTCAAGGTCAAGGAAGAGTGGATCCGCGCCCAGCTCACCTGGGCCAGTCCGGCCGGCACGCTGTTCATGTTCACCTCGCAGGCCGGCACGGCGCACTCGATGTCGCGCCGAACCCTGGAGCGACTGCGCACCCAGGGCCACGTCAAGATCGTGGCCGAGCGCAACGTGGTCGACGAGGCGCTGGACCAGGTTGCCAAGGCGGCACTCAGGAACAGCCTGGACAAGAAAGAGTGACGCGCGCCGCGCGCCAATGGCGCAAGCCGCGCCAGGCCAGCACGCAGCGCGGGCCGTTCGCCACGGCGGGCGATAATCTCCCGTTTTCACCCAAGCACACCGCCTGCAATGGCCCAGTACGTCTACACCATGAACCGCGTCGGCAAGATCGTGCCGCCGAAGCGGCAGATCCTCAAGGACATTTCGCTGTCCTTCTTCCCTGGCGCCAAGATCGGCGTGCTCGGCTTTAACGG
>Ga0207853_1000207_pt1 | contig 13745 bp, 12 predicted proteins | sample LuqExpMetagenom6_FD_187764 | JGI IMG/M metagenome (GOLD analysis project Ga0207853, IMG submission 187764) | Tropical forest soil microbial communities from Luquillo Experimental Forest, Puerto Rico - Sample 6 (SPAdes) | ecosystem: Environmental > Terrestrial > Soil > Tropical forest ...
ACAAGACGCTCGGCGGTCCAGCGTGGACCGAGGCGGAAGTCGCAACCGCCTTCGCGGCAGCCGGCCACCAGCACGGTGCGCGCGCCCTCGCGCAGCGCGTAGTCGACGAACGATGGCGGCAGCATGCCGGCGCAGGGCAGGGTCAGCGCCAGCACCTGCGGGTCTTGCAGCTGGGCGATCCGGGCACCGCGCTCGCAGCCGAACACGACGCGGCGCTTGCCGGCGGCCAGACCCCGGCGCAACTGTTCGCGCAGCTGCGCGAGTGGAAACTGCGGCAAGTCGATGCCGGTGGCCAGCTGCGCCGTCTTGCGAAACGGCGTGGACGACGGACAGGACGCGACGCACAGCCCGCAACTGGCGCACTGGGCCGCCCGGACCTGCGGCAGCATCACGCCCGTGCGGCGCAGCGGGTGCGGCACCAGGCTGATCGCGCCGTAGGGGCAGTCGCCCACGCAGCGGCCGCAGCCACTGCACTCGCGCGGATGAACCTGGGCTGCGGCGGGGCGGGCGCGTGCGGGCCACAGCGGCAACACCAGCAGGCCGCCCAGCAGCAGGGCCGACACCGCCCAGGTCGCTTCGTTCGAGAACCGATCGGCCAGCGGATGCAGGAACAGCAGCAGCCAGTCGAGCGCCAGTTGCTGCGGCACCGTGCCGACGTCGGCCGGTCCCTGGCTGCGCACGGGCCAGGCGAAGGCCAGCGCCAGCAACGTGAGCGTGGTGCCCAGTGCGAGCACACGCCGCGGAAACACCGCGGGATGGCCCAGGCGCTGCACGTGGGCCCAGGCACCGAACACCAGCAGCAGCGGCAGACCCAGGTGCACGAACACGAACAGCGAAAACAGCCGGTCGCTCACGCCGCCAGCCAGAAAGTTGCGCGCGACCGGCGTGCCCAGCAGGGCATCCAGCCATTCGGCCGTGGCGATGGCAGAGTACTGGCCGAGCCGGTCCCAGTTCAGCCAGAAGCCGCCGATGGCGCAGGCCAGGGCCAGCGGCACCAGCACGACGCCGGTCCACCAGGCGTGGCGGTGCCAGGCCCGAAAGCGGCCCAGCCACAGCTCGCGCAGCAGGTGGGCGAACATGACGACCACGAAGGCATCGGCGCCGTAGCGGTGCAGGCCGCGCAGCGCGTCGCCGCTGCGCCAGGGTGCGTCCTGCAGGCGCTCGATCGAACGCAGCGCGCCGGCGGCCGAGGTGTCCAGCAGCACGTACAACACGATGCCGCTGATCGCCAGCAGCCATAGCAGCAGGAAGCCCAGGGCACCCAGCTGCTTCAGCGGGTTGGCCGGCGCGCCGAAGGCGGCGTCGAAGCGGTGGTCAAGCGCGGTGAGCCATCGTTGCTGCATACCGGCGCTCCATGCGTCGCACTCGCCACTCGTTGAACATGTACAGCGCCACCGACAGGAAGAAGGTGAGCCCGCCGGCGATCTCCCAGGCCAGCGCGTAGCTCACGCGGTAGCTGCCGGTCTCCGGGTCGTAGACGGTGCACAGGATGCGGATGCGCTCGACCAACTGGGTCAGCGCGCTTTCCGGCGGCACCGGCTGGCCAGCGAGCACCTGCTGCATCGCCTCGCCCAGCTCGACCGCGGCAGGGCGTTCGCCGTACACCTGGCGCACCAGGCGTCCCTGTGCGTCGATCAGGCTCACCTGCAACACGTGATCGAAGCCGGCCGGCGTCGCGGCGTAGCGAAAGCCGAAGTCGCGCGTGAGCTGCGGCACCACTGGCGCCGGTGCGCTGAGAAAGTCCCAGTTCGCGCGCTGGATGCGATGCTGGACGGCAAAAGCCTTGAGCGCCTGCGGCGAATCGTCGGGCTGGTTGAATCCGATGCTGGCGACGCGAAACGCGTCGGCGCCGAAGCGCTCCTGCAGCACCGCGACCGCCTCGTCCAGCGCCCGCGTGTTGGCCGGGCAGACCTGGAAGCAGCCGGTGTAGATGAAGCTCACCAGCAGGGGCTTGCCGCGCAGCGACGCGAGCTGCACCGGCTGGCCGTCGCGGTTCAGCAACGTGTGGTCGCCCGGCACGCGGCCGAGCGCCGCCTGGCTGGCGCTGAACGCCTCGGCGCGATCGAGCGCCGGTGTTTCCTGCGCCGCTGCGCACAGCGGCAGCAGGAGTCCCAGCAGCAAGGTCCGCAGCGAAGTCCAGGAGCGCATCGTGTACTGCCCGGCGCTCATCATCGACATCGGGTCAGCTCAGGCCCCAGAGTTGTCCCAGGTACTTCCAGTTGATGAAGTAGTACAGGACGAAGGCCACCAGGAACAGCAGGGCCAGCATGAAGGTGCCGGGCGCCGCGAAACCGGCCGAACCATAGGTCTGCGCCACCACCGTCGGTGCCGCGCGCGGCACCGGCGTGGGCACGCCGCTGGTCTTGCCGTTGTCCAGCTTCTTGCCGAACAGCAGCGAGCCGACCGTCACCATGATGTAGATGCCGCCGCCGGCGATGGCACTGACACCGGCGATGCCCACCAGGCCCATCATCAGGTAGGCCGCGCCGGGCCACTCGTAGCCGAGCGCCGCGCCCTGGAAGGCCATGTCCCAGTGGCGGCGCGAGACGCCCAGGGTGCCGGCGCCCATCATCACCAGGCAGAAGAAGTACATCGACAGCCCGAACAGGTAGGGCTGGATCTTGGCCATCTGCGGCAGGATCATTTCGCGCTTGAACAGCACCGGGATCAGGAAGTAGGTCAGCGCCATGAAGGACAGCGTGGTGCCCACCACCACCGTGGCGTGGAAGTGCCCCGGCACGTAGATGGTGTTGTGGATCAGCATGTTCAGCTGCTCCGTGCCCATCATCACGCCCGAGATGCCGCCCAGGAAGCCGAAGCCGATCAGCGCGATGAACATCCCGGAGAACACCGGGTTGCCCCAGGGCGCCTTGCGCAGCCACTCGAACAGGCCGCGGGTGTAGCCCTTCTGCCGCTGCGCGACTTCGATCGCGCCGGGAATGGTCAGGCCGTGGATCATCGAGGCCAGCACCGCGAAGTACATGAAGTAGCTCGTGTTGACCACCTTCCAGCCGGTGGACAGGCCGGGGTCGGCGAGCAGGTGGTGCGCGCTGGCCAGTTGCAGGAACAGGATGTACAGCAGGAAGGCGCCACGGCTCACGCGCTCGGACATCGGCTTGGCGCCGAAGGCGATCGCCGCCACCGCGTACCAGATCGAGATGTGGGCCGCGACGTTGATCTGCTGCGATGAGTGGCCGAAGGCCCACCAGATCGTGCGGTACACCAGCGGGTCGACTTCCTTGACCAGCCCGACCGACATCAGGAAGGTGGGGATCAGGATGATCGCGCCGGAGGCAATGGTGAACACGGCGATGATCGCCGCCGTGATGGCGCCGAAGGTCACCAGCGGCACCGAGCCCTCGTAGGTCTTTTCGCGCTTGGCCACCACCAGCGTGCCGAAGAACACGAAGCAGCCGATCAGCGCGCCGACGGCGAACAGGATCAGCCCCAGGTAGAAGGCCGGCGAGGCCATCATCGGCACGTAGGACGTCATCATCACGCTGGAGCTGCCCTGGAACACCGCCACGTTGTTGGTGACGGCGCCGATCAGCATCAGCGCGAAGGCCAGCCAGGCGATGTTGGGCGTGGCGATCCGACAGCGCAGCAGCGTCGACGAACAGAAGTACAGCACGGCCATCTCGAAGAAGATGATCCAGAAGATCAGCATGTCGATGCCGTGCGCGGTGAGCACCATGTAGAAGGTGTCGGCGGGGAGCCAGTGCACCGCGGGCCAGCGGGTGAGCACCACGCCGATGGCGAGCAGGCCGCCGATCAGCAGGGCGACCACGGCGACCACCGCGTTGGCGATCATCAGGCGCTCGGCGCGGGCCTCGAACTGCAGGCCGGAGCGCGGGCAGGTGCGGTAGGTCGTGCCGGCGAATGAACCGGAAACCGGGATGGTTGCGGACATGTTGGCGACTCCTACTTCACGTAGAGGCGGCCCACCATCGTGTGGTGATTGATGCCGCAGTATTCGTTGCAGACGATGGAATAGGTGCCCGACTGGTTGGGCGTGACCTTCACCACATGTTCATAGCCCGGCACCACCTGGATGTTGATGTTGGCGGGCTGCAGCGAGAAGCCGTGGTTGTAGTCCATGGACGTCAGGTGCAGCTTGTAGGTCTTGCCCTTTTCCAGCTCCAGGATCGGCCACCAGGCCCACAGGCGCGCCACCATGTAGACGTCGCTGCCTTCGGGCGGCGCCACCACCGGGATCTTCTGCTCGGTCTCGGTGCGCACGGTGTACTTGTCGACAAAGGCCTGGGCCTTGGCCGTGTACTTGTCGGGCGTGGTCTTGTAGGTCTCGGTGGACAGGTTCTGGCGGCCGTAGGCGTGCCAGTAGATCATCATGAAGAACATCACCATGCACCAGACGAAGGCGATGGCGATCCACGTGCCTTCGACGCGGTCCAGCGGATGCTTCCACCAGAGCCGCTCGGCTGGCGGGAGGATGGCGCTCATGGGGACCTCCTTATTTCGCGACCGGGATGGTCAGGATGTCGATCACGCCCCACAGCGTGTAGACCACCATAGGGATCATCACGCCCAGGAACAGCAGCAGGAATGGGTTGTCCAGCAACTGCTGCATCCAGGGCACCGGGCCTTCGTCGGCTTCGTGCTTCATCGTGTCTCCTCGGATCTGTTTGTTTGGCAGGGCGATGGTTGTCTGCCACCCCTGGCCGCGGCCTTAATCTGGAATAAGGATTTCAAAAAGTCCGGCGCCGCCCAGGTTGGCGCGGCTAGCATGGCCGCCATGGAAATGGCCGCCTCCGCAGACCTTCAGCGCCGAGTCGCCCTGCTGCACCGCCTGGCGTGGATCTGTGCGGTGCTGGTGCTCGCGATCACCAGCCTGAGCGCGTTCGTGCGGCTGTCGAAGGCGGGCGTCGGTTGCGAGCCCTGGCCGCAATGCCAGGCGCAGCGCACCGCCTCAGTGGCCGCCGGCATGCCGGTGACGTCCGACGCTCCGGCGGTGACGGGCGCGCGCATGGCGCACCGGGTCGCCGCGTCGAGCGCGCTGCTCGTGATCATCGCGATGCTGATGATCGCGCTGGCCCGGCAGCCTGCGATCGGCGACGCCGGCCGCTTCGTGCTGGCGTTGCTGGCACTGGCGCTGTTCCTGGCGGTGCTGGGCCGCGTGGCCACGAATACGCCCGTGCCCGGGCCCGCCGTGGCGCTGGGCAACCTGCTGGGCGGGATGGGCATGGTCGGGGTCGTGTGGCATCTGGTGCGCATCACTGGGCCGCGGGCCGGCTTCCAGGTGGCCGGGCCGCCGCGTGCCTGGGTGCTGGGGGCGCTCGCCTGGCTGGCGCTCCAGATGGCCTTGGGCGCGGTGGTCAGCGCCGGGCAACTCGCCGCGCAGTGCGATGCCTCACTCACCTGCAACGCTCACCGCATCGTCGGGCTGGTGACGGTGTTCGTGCTGGCGGGCGTTGCAAAAGTGGCCTGGCGGACGCGGCCGCGCCGCGCCGGGGTGTTGCTGTTGCTCGTGCTGGCGCAGGCCGCCCTGGGCGTCGCGATGCTGGCGCTGGGCCTGACCATGCCGCTGGCGCTGGCGCACAACGTGTTGATGGCCTTGCTGATCCTGACGCTGGTGAGCCTGCTCTAGTGCAAATCCTCGCGATACCAGGCGGTATCGCTGCGGTTTGCGCCTTGCCCTGGACCGAAACCCATCGATTTCATCCGCGCACGTACTTGCGGGACAGCACACTGGCGGCTCAGCCCCAGCGCGGCGTCAGCGTGAGGCGCGCCTGCAGCGTTTCGCCCGGGGCCAGCCGTGCACCGCCGACCGACTCCTGGCCGTGATGCGCGATGAGGTTCAGCCAGTCGCTGCACTGGCTCACCGGCGCGAGACAGAAGTGGTCGTAGCCCCGCGGGCTGTGCAGCATGAAGAAATCCAGCGGCGCCTCGGCTTCCATCAGCACGCTGCGCGCCGGCCCTATGCCGTCGGCTTCCCAGGCGATGAGGGCATCGCGCTCCCAGCCGGTGAAGCTGGTGTCCAGATGCAGATCGGCCAGTAGCACGCCTTCGCGCAACCGCGTGATCACCTCGTTGATCTCCGGCTCGACGGGCATGTCTTCCTCGTCGACGGTCCACATGGCGGCAGCCGTGGTGGTCAGGCGCGTGCGGCCGGTGTCCGGGAAACAGGGCTGGTGGCCGATGCCCGCGGGCATCGGTGCGTCGTCCTCGTTGGTCAGGGCGATCGACACGCGTAACTGCTGCTCGCTCAACTCGACCACCTCGGTGCAGGAAAAGCGCCAGGGCCAGCCCTGCGTGGCCGGCACCGTCAGCGCCAGCTGTGCCCGTGTGCGCTGTGCCTCGGCCACGGTCCACGCCTGTTGCCAGCCGATGCCGTTGAAGGCATGCGGCGAATCCTCGGCCGGGTGGTTCGGCGGGAAGCGGATGTCGCGGCCCTCGAAGTGCGCGCGTCCGTTGCGAATGCGGCCGCAAAACGGTACCAGGGGAAAGCTCGCCATCGCCAGCGGATGGCGCTCGGCCAGGCCTTCCGCGCTGGCCGGCCGCAGCCAGTCGACCGTGCGGCCGTCCGCTGCGCGTGAGCAGAAACGGGCGATGGACGCGCCCACGGCGGGTGCGATGTCGACGTGCAGCGGACCCGCTTCGAGCTGGATCAGGGATGCCTTCACAGTCGGGCCAGTGTAGGCAGGCCGGTCTGCGCGCATGCTGCGGCGCGCATCAATTGGCGCAAGTTGTTGCCGCAGCCCGTCGCGCTGCCGCTACCTGTCGATCAGGTAGCGCGTGACCTGCGGCGGCGCGTCGCCGATATGGAAGGCCAGCTTGCGGTCGCGCAGTTGCACGTCGGCCGCGGTGACGCGGTCGAAGCGCCGCAGATGCTCGGTCCAGGACTCGTCGGTGATCTGCTCGATGATGCGACCCGGCTCGTACAGGTCACGCACCACCTGCCAGTCGCGTGCGCCCTGGCTGATGCGGCTGCGGCGGCTTTCCTGCATCAGCTGCATGAATTCATCGGTTCGCGCCGGATCGATGCTGTATTCGATGCTGACGAGGATGCGCCCCTCGCGCGGCGGCGCCTCGGCATGCGGCGCCTTGAACGCGCTGGAGGGCGTGAGGTCCTCCTCGATGCCGCGTTCGACCACGAAGAAGTGCGCCATGGCCATCAGCGCCGTGCTGGAGACGGCGGCCATCAGCAGGGCGTCGTGGATGTTGGTCCAGGTCGCCACCTGGCCCCACCAGGCGGCGCCGGCCGCGCTCGACCCCATCAGCGCCATCTGGTAGATCGACATGCCGCGCGCGCGCACCCAGTCGGGCAGCGCCATCTGCGCCGAGACGGTGAGCGAATTGGCCACCGTGATCCAGGCCGACCCGGCCAGGAACATCGCCGGCACCGCCACGTAGATGTTCGGTGCGAAGGCGACCACCACGGAGCTGGCCGCCTGCAGCACCGTTCCGGCCAGGATCAGCGTCTTGGGCTGCACGAACCGGCGCACGCGCTGCATCTGCAGCGCGGCGAAGATCGCGCCGGCACCCATGGACGCCAGCAAGACAGTGAAGGTTCCGGCGGCGCCGCCGGGCTGGGCGCGGGCGATCAGCGGCAACAGCGCCAGCAGGGCGGTGGAATGCAGGAAGAACAGCGCGATGCGCAGCAGGATGGCGCGAAAGCGTGCCGACTGCCACACGTATTGCACGCCCACGCGCATGGCGCTGGCCAGGCGTTCGCGGCCCAGCGGGCTTTCCTTGTGGACTCGGCGCCAGCGCATGATGGTGAAGCCGGCGACCAGCGACAGCACCGCGTTGAGCACGAACACCCAGGGACTGCCGGCGCTGGCGATCAAGGCGCCCGCCACCAGCGGGCCGATGATCCGCGAGGAGTTCATCGCCACGCCGTTGAGGGCCAGTGCCGCCGGCAGCAAGGGACGGCTCACCAGTTCGGGCACGATGGCCGCGAACACCGGCCAGCGCATCGCCAGCCCGATGCCGTTGGCAAAGGTCAGCGCCAGCAGCAGTGGCGCGGTCATCCAGCCCAGTGCCACGATCGTGCACAGCACGAGGGCGATCACGGCCACCCAGAACTGCGTGACCATGAAATAGCGCTTGCGGTCCAGGATGTCGGCCAGCGCCCCGCTGGGCAGGCCCAGCAGGAATACCGGCAAGGTCGAGGCCGATTGCACCAGGGCCACCCACAGCGGCGACGGCGCGATCGATGTCATCAGCCAGGCGGCGGCCACGTCGTTCATCCACATGCAGGTGTTCGCCGCCAGCCAGGTCAGCCACAGCATGCGGAACACCGGCACGCGCAAGGGCGCCAGTGCGGAGGGAGTCTCTTCGGGGGGCCGCGCGGGTACAGCTAGCGAGGCTGGGTCCATGTTCAGTAGCGGCGCTCCAGCACCATGGTGTCGTTGTCCCGCCGCATGCGGAACCGGTTGAGAAAGCTGTTGCCCAGCAGGACGAAGGGCATGGTCGCCGGCAGCACCGAGGCCTCCACGTCACGCACCTCGACGTCGCCGATGCGCACGGAAGCGAGCGTGAGCTGCCACATCGGCGCCGGGCCGTTCGCCGTGCTCGCATGGCCCAGGCGTCCGCTCTTGTAGTCCAGGCCGATGCGTCGCGCGTCGGCCTCGCTCAGCGCGATCGAAGTGGCGCCGGTATCGACCATGAAGCGGACGGCCGCGCCGTTGATGGCGCCCTCGGTCGTGAAGTGGCCGCCCTGGCCGACCGGCAGCACGATCACACTGCCGTTGCCGCCGTTACCGCCGCTGCCTGCGCTGTTGGCGGCACGCCCGGCGACCCGCGCGGGGGAGTCGCCGACGCGCAGTGTGTGCCGGCTGCCGTCGACCTCCACCACCGCCTGGTCGCCCGAGGCGGAGACGAGTTTCGCGCCCTGGAAGGTCTCGCCCACGGCCAGCATCTTGGGGTCGGAGCCGTTGACGATCAGCAGTGCCTTGCTGCCGAGCACGCCTTGCAGGCTGACCTGCGCCTGCGCGGCTGCGGTCATCAGGCACAACAGCGCCGCTGTGGCGAAGCGGCGCGAAACCACTGGACCACCGGCTGCGGGGCGCATCCGGCGGTCAGTCGCGGAAGTTGTTGAACGACAGCGGTACGTCGGCGATGTCCTTGCGGATCAGCGCCATGGCGGCCTGCAGGTCATCGCGCTTGGCACCGGTCACGCGCACCGCGTCGCCCTGGATCGCGGCCTGCACCTTCAGCTTGCTGTCCTTGATGATGCGCTGGATTTTCTTGGCCTGTTCGGATTCGATGCCGCTGCGCACCTTGATCGCCTGCTTGACCCGGTCGCCGCCGATCTTCTGCACATCGCCCTTGTCCAGGAAGCGCACGTCCACGTTGCGCTTGGTGAGCTTGGCCGTGAGGATGTCCTCGACCTGGGTCAATTGGAACTCTGCGTCACCGAAGACCGTGATCTCCTTGTCCTTCAATTCGATTCCGGCCGACGTGCCCTTGAAATCGAAGCGGGTCGCGATTTCCTTGGACGCGTTGTCCACGGCATTGCGCACTTCCACCATGTTCGGTTCGCAAACGGTATCGAAAGACGGCATGACTCCCTCAAGGTTCTGCTGTTGCCCAATGCGACAATTCTCCCATGATCGTGGAGCACAACGTACCCCTGCAGGCGCACAACAGCTTCGGCATCGTGGCCAAGGCGCGCTCGCTGGTGCGCGTGCGCTCGGAAACCGACATCCGCGAGCTGCTGGCCGACCCGGCGCAGCGGGCAGCGACCAAGTTCGTGCTCGGCGGCGGCAGCAACATCGTGCTGACCGGCGACGTGAAGCCGCTGGTGCTGAAAGTCGAAGTGATGGGCCGGCGCGTGCTGGAGGACGGCCCCAAGGCCGTGGTGCTGGAGGCGGGCGCCGGCGAAAACTGGCATGGGTTCGTGACCTGGACGCTGGACCGGGGCCACGCGGGCCTGGAAAACCTGGCGCTGATCCCGGGGACTGTGGGCGCCTCGCCGGTGCAGAACGTCGGCGCCTACGGCGTCGAGCTGCAGGACCGCTTCGATTCGCTCGACGCGATCGATCTGGCCACGGGGCGGCTGTTCACGCTGGATGCCGGCCAGTGCGGCTTCGGCTATCGCGACTCGGTCTTCAAGCACGCGCCGCCGACCGAGGGGCTCGATGGCGCCACGCTGGCGCGCGGCATGGGCCTGGCCGGCCGCGCGCTGATCCTGCGGGTGCGTTTCCGCTTGCCCAAGCCCTGGAAGCCGGTGCTGGACTACCTCGACCTGCAGCGCAAGGCGCACGAGACCGGCATCGCCGCGCCCACGGCGCGCCAGATCTACGACTGGGTCTGCGCCATCCGCAGCCACAAGCTGCCGGACCCGCGAGTGCTCGGCAATGCGGGCAGCTTCTTCAAGAACCCCACGGTCACGCCGGAGCAGTGCCAGGACATCATCGCCCGCGAGCCCAACATCGTGCACTACCCGATGCCCGACGGCAGCATCAAGCTTGCCGCCGGCTGGCTGATCGATGCCTGCGGCTGGAAAGGCAAGTCGGTGGGCAATGCCGGCGTGTACGAAAAGCAGGCCCTGGTCCTGGTCAACCGCGGCGGTGCCACCGGCGGCGAAGTCGTGACCCTGGCGCGTGCCATCCAGACCAGCGTTTACGAGCGCTTTGGCATCCGGCTGGAGCCGGAGCCGGTGGTGGTCTGACAGGCTGTTGAAGAACCAGGGCGCGGCCGACCTGCTAAAGGTATCGGATATCGCGGTTGATGGTGGCTGCCGTGTCGAGGAGCTGGGGCACCAGGCGCTCCCGGACGTCGCCCAGGTCCCACCGGGACGTGGACACCGCAATGCTCACGGCGCCAAGCGGCTGGCCGCTGACCACGACCAGCGGGGCCGCGATGGATAGGGTGCCCATCAGCGTTTCTTGTTCACTGACCGCGTAGCCCAGGCGGCGCGTGCTCTCCAGCGCAGTGTCCAGGACTGGCAAGGCCGTGACCGTGTGCGGGGTCCGGCTTGTGCGCTCGGCGGACGCCAGCTGTGCCAGGGCATCGGCAGGGGCCAGGCGCGAAAGAATGGCTCGACCGGCAGCGGTGCAATAGGCCGGAAAGCGCGCGCCGACATGCAGCTCCAGCTCCGCGCTCGGCGCATGGCCGCCCGGGTGGCGCGACACGCAGACGACCTCATGCCCATCCAGCTCCAACAGGCCCACCGCCTCTGTCGTGCGCCGGTTCAGCGATTCCAGGTGGGACTGCGCCCGTCGCCGCAGCCGATGCGTGGCCAACGCGGTGTGACCGAACTCCACGATGCGTCCCGACAGCATGAACGCCTTGGTGTCGGGGTCCTGCCGCAGGTAGCCGAGCGCGCGCAGTGTGTGGGTGATGCGTTGCACGCTGCTGCGATCCAGGCCGGAGGCTTGGGCTAATTCCGTCAGCCCGACAGGACGCGCGGCCTGATTCAGGCTTTCAAGGACGCGAAAGCATTTCGCAAGCGAGCCCATGAACAGCGAGCTTCTGGCCAGCGCGGCACGTGATTCGGCGGTACTAAACACTAAACACCTGGTTACCTCTTACTGAATACCGATATTAGGTGTTGATTGTGGGTGTGACCGAACGTTAAATTGACAATGATCAATGCGCGAAATTCACATTCGACATTGGTCCCAATGGATGAGCTGAAAGAAAGGAGATCGCAAAAGGGCCCACTTTCCATCCTCTCCTGGCGCAATCCGATATTGCGAATTCGAAGCGTGCTGTTTCCAGGCCTGTTACCGGGATGAATTCCAGTGTTAGGCCGATGGCGGGACGCAATATCTTCAACACCTAAACGGCGGTTCCATCAGCTTGCGAACCTGCGATCCCACAAGAAGATGGCCTTCCGATCTATTCGCAAAATGCTCAACCTCAATGGCAACCATCCGCGGAATTGGTCTGTGCAATGGCAGCACACCGCCAGTTACGTTCGAGTCACGGTTCACGGCGCCCCGTCGATGGACGAGTTCTGCTCGATCTTGCGGGAAATCGAGCGGGACACCGACAGCTGGGAGCGACCCGCGCTGCTGCTGGACTTGCGACCCATGCGCAAGGTGTTCGGTATGGCTGAGCAGATCCTGATCGGCACCGAGATGGGTTGCCGCCTGTCGGGACTGTTCATGATCGCGGCCGTGGAGGCGCCAGGTCAGGGAATCTCGAACGGGGTCCAGCGCCACGCTGATCGGATGGGCGTCACGGTGACTTGCTTCGCCACCGATGTGGAGGCCATGGATTGGCTGCTGGAGATGGATGCCGTGCGATAGGGCGGTCTTTTCGGGATTGGCGTCAACGCCATCCGCATCGCGCGGCACCAACCGCTCAAGACCCGGCCAGCCCATCGGTACACTCGGGCATTGGCCGTTTCGGTGGTTCATGACTTCCGGCGCCAATGAGAACGCGCCTTGGCACGTGATTGCCGACCTTCACGCATGACATAGCCGGCCCAAGTCCAACGTGCTGCCTGTCGGTGCAGGCCTACGCGGCGTGCGCGCGTTCGCCGCGATAGTTGAAACCAAAAAAGACGAGCCGCCCGCATGGTCCCCACTCGCCGCGCGACCGCAGCCGCCACGGTGGTCCTCGCGCTGTGGTTGGCAGCGCCCGTGCTGGCGCAGGAGCAGGCCGCCGCCAGCGGCCCCTCCTTCAGCATCGACGTGCGCGCTCCCAAGGAGTTGCGCGAACTGCTGGAACAGCACATGGAACTGCGCCGCTTCCGCGAGGTCGCGGATCTGGATGAGGTCGAGCTGGCGCGCCTGACCGTGCTGGCAGAACAGAATGTGCGCGAGCTGCTGGCTACGCAGGGCTATTTCGGGCCGCGCATCGACATCCGTCGTGAAGCCGGCGAAGGCGGCAAGCCGGTGATCGTGGTCGACGTGGATCCGGGTCCGGCGACGCAGGTGGTGGACGTGTGGATCGATTTCGAAGGCGATATTGCGCAAAGCACGGAGCGCGCCGCGGTGACGCAGCGCGAGGAGATCCAGAAAGGCTGGCGCCTGCCGCCAGGCCAGCGTTTCACGCAGGAGCAGTGGCAGGATGCAAAGACCCAGGCGCTGAGGCAACTGACCGTGCGCCGCTACCTGGCCGGCCGCGTCAGCTATAGCCTGGCCGATGTCGACGCGCCCCAGGCGCACGCCCACCTGGGCCTGCGGCTGGATTCGGGGCCGGTATTCCGCCTCGGGCCCACGCACGTGACCGGTGTGCAGCGCTACGACCCGTTGCTGGCGCCGCGCCTGGCGCGCCTGCCGGAAGGCTCGATCTACGACCAGGAGGACATCGTGCAGGCGCAACTGCGGCTGACCGGCAGCGGCTACTTCGACACGGCTTTCATCTACGTCGATCCCAACAGCGATTCAAATGCCGCGCCGGTGGAGGTGTCGGTGCGCGAGGCACCCCTCAATCGGGTGGTGCTCGGCCTGGGCGTGTCCACCGACAGCGGCGGGCGCGCCTCGTTCGAGCACCGCTACAACCAGGTGCCCGGCATCAATTGGCGCGCGGTGACCAAGCTGCAGGCGGACCGCAAGTCGCCCTATGCGCAGACCGAATGGACCGCGATCCCGGACGAGCGCGGCTGGCGCTGGGGCGTGCTGGCGCGCGCTGAAAAGGTGGACGACGGCACGCTGGTCACCTACGCGCAGCGCCTGCGCGTAGGGCGCACCTGGGCCGGCGGCCGCATCGAGCGCAACGTGTACGCGCAATACGACCGCGCTAACGTGAGCGTCGCACCGGGCGTGTCGACCGCGGCGATTCCCGACACCGGCGACGGCACCTCGGTCAGCGCCAATTACGTGTGG
>Ga0207853_1000208_pt1 | contig 13733 bp, 11 predicted proteins | sample LuqExpMetagenom6_FD_187764 | JGI IMG/M metagenome (GOLD analysis project Ga0207853, IMG submission 187764) | Tropical forest soil microbial communities from Luquillo Experimental Forest, Puerto Rico - Sample 6 (SPAdes) | ecosystem: Environmental > Terrestrial > Soil > Tropical forest ...
CCCGCCAGCGCGCCGAAGAAGGGCACCCAGGCCGAGGCGGTCCATTCGAATTCGAACACGTAGCGTGCCATTCCCCAGCCGACGAGGGCCGCCATGACGCTGGCCAGGAAGCCCGCGAGCAGGCCGACGCCGACCAGCTCGGCGCGCTGGACCTGGCGCAGCAGCGCGCCGCTGGCACCCACCGCGCGCATGACGGCGAATTCGCGCGCCCGCTCCTCGCGCGTGGCGGTCACCGCTGCGAACAGCACCACCAGGCCGGCCGCGAGCGTGAAACCGAACAGGAATTCGACCGCGCGGATCACCTTGTCGAGCACGCTTTGCACCTGGTTGATGGTGGCGGTCATGTCCACGTTGGTGATGTTCGGAAAGCGCCGCACCAGTTCGTTGTCGAAGCCGCGCCGCTCGGGCGCACGAAAGGCGCTCATGAAGGTGACCGGCACGTCCTTGAGTTCATCCACGGGGTAGATCACGAAGAAGTTGGCGCGCATCGACCCCCAGTCCACCTTGCGCAGCGAAGTGATCCGGGCGTCGTGGCTCACGCCGCCGATGTCGAAACGCAGGCTGTCACCGAGCTTGAGGCCCAGCGTATTGGCGATACCTTCCTCGACGCTCACTGCGCCCTGCTCCTGGGGCGTCCAGCGGCCCTGCACCACCTGGTTGTGGGTCGGCTGGATGGGCGTGGTCGAGAGGTTGAATTCGCGATCGACCAGCCGCTTGGCGCGATCGTCGGTGTAATCGCCAGGCGCAACCGGCCGGTCGTTCACCGCCACCAGGCGGCCGCGGATCATCGGGAACCAGTCATAGCTGTTCACACCCGCCGCGCGCAAGGCCTTCTGGAAGTCGGCCGCCTGCTCGGGCATGACGTTGATCACGAATCGATTGGGCGCGTCGGCCGGCGTGGCGCGGCGCCAGCTGGCGACCAGATCGGTGCGCAGCAGCACCAGCAGCACCAGCGCCAGCAGGCCCACCGCGAGGGCGCTGACCTGGACCACCGCATAGGCCGGCCGCGCACTGACCTGCCGGGTGGCCAGCACCAGCCAGCGCGGCGCGGTCGCCTCGTTGACCGACACCCGCAACAGCTTGACGGCGGCCCAGCTCAGGAGCGCGAACACCACCACCGCGGCGGCGAAGCCACCCACCGCCATGCTGCCCAGCTTGATATCGCTGCTCGCGCCCAGCAGCAGCGCGGCGAAACCGGCGACGCCTACCGCCAGCACCAGCGCCGAAGCGGGCTTCAGATTGCCCATGTCGCGCCGGATCACGCGCAGTGGCGGCACCTGCGCCAACTGCAGCACCGGCGGCAGGCCGAAGGCAAAGAGCAGCGTGAGCCCCATGCCCAGACCGAACAGCGCAGGCCATGCGCTGGCTGCCGGCAAGGTGGTCTCCACCAGCCCGGACAGCAGCAGGACGAATCCGAAGTGAATACCGAAACCGATCGCCACACCGAGCAGGCTGGCGATCAGGCCCACCACCGCGAACTCCAGGGTGTAGGCGCCTGCGATGGTGCGCTGGCTCTGGCCGAGCACGCGCAGCATGGCGCAATCGTCGAGGTGGCTCGCCGCGAAGCCGCGCGCAGCCAGGGCGACCGCCACGGCGCTGAGCAGCGCCGCCAGCAACGCCACCAGGTTCAGGAATTTCTCGGCGCGGTCCAGCGTCTGGCGCATCTCAGGCCGGCCGCTCTCGAAGGATTCGATGCGCACGCCTCGCACCTCGGGCTTGGCGGCCTCGGCCTGCGCCCATCGGGAGAATTCGGCCACCTTGCGGTCCGGCCCGGCGACGGCAAAGCGATAGTTCACCCGGCTGGCCGGCAGGATCAACCGGCTGGCCGGCAGGTCGGCCTCGTTCATCATCACGCGCGGCGCGAAGCTCATGAAGCCGGCACCGCGATCCGGCTCCAGCGTGATGACGCGAGCGATGCGCAACTGCGTGTCGCCCAGCAGCAGCGGGTCGCCGAGGGCCAGGCCCAACGCCTCCAGCAGCGACGCATCGACCCAGGCCTGGCCGGACGCGGGCACGTCGCGCGTGGGCGCGCCCGCGCCCTCGCGCTGCGTGGCCGTGCTCACGCTGCCGCGCAGCGGGTACCCGGTCGGCACCGCCTTGAGCGCCACCAGGCGGCTGGCCCCGCCCTGCGCGTCCGTGGCCCGGGCCATGGTCGGGAAGGAAGCGGTGGAGGCGGCAGACAAGCCGAGTTCACGGGCTTTGTCGATGAACGCAGCCGGCGTCGGGTTGTCGCTGGCGACCACCGCGTCGCCGCCGAGCAATTGGCGCGCATCGCGGGTCAGCCCGCTCTGGAGGCGATTGGCGAAAAAGCCGACCGCCGCCAGCGCCGCCACGGCCAAGGTCACTGCGACGATGAGAAGCCGCAATTCGCCGGCGCGCAGGTCGCGCCACAGCGTGCGCCAGCCGAGGTGCCAAAAGGATGTCATTGAGGGCGAGCGTAACGCAATGCGCGTTGGCGCTTGGGCGCTGTCGCTCTCTCTCTGCTATGCCACCCGCAGATTCGCGCCCGCCAGCTCGGGCTGCAGTTGCAGCCGATGCGCTGCCGTGTAGCAGAGAAAATGCTTGTTGGTGGCGCGCCCGATCGCGCACAGGCCCAGCCGCTGCGCGATCTCGTGGCCCATCTGCGTCATGCCGCTGCGCGACACCACGATGGGCACGCCGATCTGCGCGGACTTGATGATCATCTCGCTGGTCAAGCGGCCGGTCGTGTAGAAAACCTTGTCGTGCGCGTTACCCAGGCCCTGCAGCCACATCCAGCCCGCGATCGTGTCGATGGCGTTGTGACGGCCCACGTCTTCGATGAACAGCAGCATGCGTTCGCCCTCGAACAGCGCACAGCCGTGCACCGAGCCGGCCGACTTGTACGTGCTTTCCTGGAGGCGGATCGCGTTGAGGATCCCGTACAGCTGCGCCTGGCTGATCGAGGCCTCGGGCAACCGGATGGACTCGATCTCGTCCATCAGACCGCCGAACACGCTGCCCTGTCCGCAGCCGGTGGTGACGACGCGGCGCGAGGTTCGCTGCGGCAGATCGGCAATGCCGCGCCGCGTTTTCACCGCGGCCGCACCGACATCCCAGTCGACGGTGACCGATTCGACCTCCTCGATCGAACGCAGCAGCCGCTGGTTGCGCAGGTAACCCAGCACCAGCCACTCCGGGCGCGCACCCAGTGTCATGAGCGTGACGAGCTCGTGCCGATCGACATAGACGGTGAGCGGGCGCTCGGCCGGTATCGAGGTGGCGCTCCGCTCGCCGTGCTCGTTGACAGTCTCGACCTCACGCGTCAGCGGCGCGCGCGCTTCGGTGAGATGGGGCAGGGACATAAAACGAGCTTACCGCGAAGACGTCCCGCGCCCGCGGCGCAGGCTCACTTCTTCGGCGCGGACGCCGCCTGAGCCGCCTCGGACCGCGTGCTTGGCGGACTCGCGGCGGTACCGGCGGGCGAATGCGCGCCGGAGGTTTCCAGCGGCTTCTGCTCAGGCGGATCGTAGGCAAAGGGCCCCGGGTCCGTGCAGGGCGGCGGCGGTGTGTAGGCGGCCGGGGTGGCGCTGGTCGCCACGGCCGGCGCCGGGGCGGACGCCGCCGCACCGGCAGGTCCATTCTTGCCGGCGCTCTTCTTGAAAGCGGCGACCGCGCGGTCCTGCGCCTTGCACAACTGGTAGGCGTCAACCTTGGCCTGCCAGGCTGCCTTGGCCGCGGTCTCCGCGGTCTTGGCCTTGGTCGCCTCATCGGGCGGCGGCAGCTTCGCCAACGCGAGGCCAAAGGCGGCGGCGAGCAGCGAGGGCACCAGTAGCTGTTTCATCATTCGAGCTTCCCTCCGATGACTGCTCAGGCCGGCCGCGCCTGGTCGCTGGGAACCTCAGGCGGTTGGCTGCGCTGCGCCGGGATCTTCCCGGACTTGATGTCTTCGTACCAGTAGCCGTGGTGCTCCCTGGCCCAAGCCTCGTCCACATAGCCGTTGCGCATCGCCGTGTAGGCGCCGCGCACGCCGACCGTGCCCAGGTAGATGTGGAAGCCCATGATGCAGATCATCAGCACCGCGGCCGACAGGTGGATCATGTGTGTGACCTGCATGGTGCTGCGCACGTAATCGATCGTCGGGATGAGCTTGTCGAACACGAGGCCGGAGCCGACCAGGATGAGCCCGAGGATCACCGGGCCGACCCAGTACAGCACTTTCTCGCCACCGTTGAAACGCTCTGTCGGCGGCTCACCGGCATCCTTCTTGAACACGTTGCCGAGCTTCATCAGCCAGGTCAGGTCGCCGCGCCGCGGGAACTCGTCCTTGATGAATGTCAGCAGCACGATCACCAGCGACACGGTGAACAGCGGGCCGAAGAAGTTGTGGAGGTTCTTCAGCACGTAGGTGAACGGACCATAGAGCTGGCGCCCCAGCACCGGCAGCAGGAAGAAGCGGCCGAATGCCATGACGATGCCCGTGATCGCGAGTACGCAGAAGGCGATCGCATTGGACCAGTGCGCCGCTCGCTCGAACGGCGTGAAGCGCTCGATCAGCATGCCGCCGCCGCCCACCGCGTCGTGGTGCCCGACGCGCCCGCGCGTGAAGTAGAAGATGGCGAGAGCGAGCGTCCAGATCACGATCAGCGCACCGCCATAAGGCACGAGCCAATTGTTGCGGACCTGGCGCCAGGCTTCGCCGGCGGTGACGAAGAGCGAGCCGGGATACTGCACCGGCGCCTGGATCAGCACACCCGCTTCCGGATACTTGTCGCGCGGGTAGCTGGTGAAGCCCTCCGTGCCGCGCTGGACGTCGCGCCACATCGGCGCGTTGTTGCCGGGCTGCACGCGGTTGCGCTCGCCATTGCTCTGCTGCATGTAGTTCGCGTCGGCACTGGCGTCGGGCTTCACATCGAAGATGTTCTGCCCCTGGATGCCGCCGGGCGCAGCCGGCGCGGCGGGTGTTGCCGGCACCTCGTCCGGCCGTTGGGGTGGCGGCGTCTGCGCGCCAACGCCCATCACCAGGCCCAACAGGCAGGCCAGCAGGAGATGTCGTGGGGCACGCATCAGCTCGCCTTGTCGTTGTTGTTGATCTTGTTGTATTCGTTCTGGCCCATCTGGGCGCGCGTCCTCAGATGCTGCTCCCAGCTGGTCCGGTCGCCCGGCTTCCAGCCCGGTGCGGCAAAGGCGTTATCCGCGCCCTTGAACGCAGGAGTGTCCGGCCGGCTGTTGCTGCTGCCGAGGTTCTGCGGTGGTTCCTTGCAGGCCGCCAGCAGCGCCAGCGGCCACACAACCCAAACGATGCGGCGGGGCTTCATGACTTGCCTTTCTGCGGCTGGCCGGCCTGCCTGGAGCCGTAGGCTGTGCCCCAGCCCCAGACTTCGGCACCCTTGCCGCGATTGACCACACGGTTGCGGAAGATCTCGGCGACCACATCGCCGTCGCCGCCCAGCAGCGCCTTGGTGGAGCACATCTCCGCGCAGGCCGGGAGCTTCCCTTCGGCAAGCCGGTTGCGGCCGTATTTCTCGAACTCGGCCTGCGAACCGCTGGCTTCGGGCCCGCCCGCGCAGAAGGTGCACTTGTCCATCTTGCCGCGCACCCCGAAACTGCCGGAGGCGGGGAACTGGGGCGCGCCAAATGGACAGGCATAGCTGCAGTAGCCGCAGCCGATGCACACGTCCTTGTCGTGCAGCACCACGCCTTCGTCGGTGCGGTAGAAGCAGTTGACCGGGCACACCGCCATGCAGGGCGCATCCGAGCAGTGCATGCAGGCGACCGAGACCGAGCGCTCGCCCGGCACGCCGTCGTTGAGCGTGATGACGCGACGGCGGTTCACGCCCCACGGCACCTCATGCTCGTTCTTGCAGGCCGTGACGCAGCTGTTGCACTCGATGCAACGCTCGGAGTCACAGATGAATTTCATTCGTGCCATCGTGAATCTCCTATGTGCGCAGCGCCGGGCCGCCCCAAGCAAGCACAGCCCCCTCGAGGGGCAGCGCACTACACGAAGTGAGAAGCGTGGGGGTCATCATGCCGCCCGCTCGATCTGGCAGATCGTGGTCTTGGTCTCTTGCATCATGGTGACGGCGTCGTAGCCGTAGGTCGTGCCGGTGTTCACCGCCTCGCCACGCACGATCGGCGCCGCCCCGCTGGGATAGTTGGCGAGCAGGTCGGCACCCTGCCAGCGCCCCGAGAAGTGGAACGGCATCCAGACCGTGTCCGGCCCGACCCGCTCGGTGACCAGCGCCTGCACGTTCAGCCGCGCGCCGGTGGGGGTCATGAGCCACACGCGGTCTCCGTTGCGGATCTGGCGTTCGGACGCGGCCTTCGGATTGATCTCGACGAAGGCTTCCTGCTGCAGTTCGGCCAGCCATGGGTTGGAGCGCGTTTCCTCGCCGCCGCCCTCGTACTCGGTCAAGCGCCCCGAGGTGAGGATCAACGGGAACTTCTGCGCCACCTTGTCTTCGACGTTCTTCTGCTGCACGGTCTTGAACAGCGTGGGCAGGCGCCAGAACGCCTTCTTGTCGTCGTGGGTCGGGTACTTGGCCACCAGGTCGGGCCGGGTGCTGTACAGCGGCTCGCGGTGCTGGGGAATGCCGTCGGGGAAGTTCCAGACCACTGCGCGCGCCTTGGCGTTGCCGAAAGGATGGCAGCCGTGGTTCTGCATCACCACGCGGATGATCCCGCCCGACAGATCGGTCTTCCAGTTCTTGCCTTCGGCCGCTGCCTTCTCGGCATCGGTGAGCTCGTTCCACCAGCCGAGTTTCTTCATCAGCACGTGGTCGAATTCCGGATAGCCGGTCTGGATGGCGGCACCCTTGGAGGCGGAGCCGTCCTCGGCGAGCAGGTTCACGCCGTTGCGCTCCACGCCGAAGTTCGCGCGGAAGTTGCCGCCGCCGTCCATCACGTGCAGCGAGGTGTTGTACAGGACGTGCGTGCCGGGGTGCTTGAGTTGCGGCGTGCCGTAGCACGGCCAAGGCAGGCCGAAATAGTCGCCGGTCAGGTCGTAGCCGTTGACCTTGTCCTTGACATTGCCCTTGCAGCGCAGCGTCCTGACGTCGAAGGCGGCCATGTTGCGCATGTGCGCCTGCAGCCGCTCGGGGCTCTGGCCGGTGTAGCCGATGGACCAGTTCGACTTGTTAATTTCACGCAGGATGTCGTCGGGCACCGGCTCGTCCATGCCCTTGACCTTCTGCATCTTGTAGGTCTTCACCAGCTCCTTGCCGAATCCGAGCTTATCGGCAAGCTGGTACATGATCATGTGGTCGCTGCGGCTCTCCCACAGCGGGTCGATCACCTTCTCGCGCCATTGCAGCGAGCGGTTCGAGGCCGTCACCGAGCCGCTGGTCTCGAACTGCGTGCACGCCGGCATCAGGTAGACCGCGCGGTTGGGATTCAAATCCTTCGGATCGCCCGGCATCGCCGCCATCGCGGCGGTGGCGGAAGGGTACGGATCGATCACCACCAGCAGGTCGAGCTTGTCCATCGCCCGCTTCATGTCGAGCCCGCGCGTCTGCGAGTTGGGCGCATGGCCCCAGTACACGACGCCGCGCAGGTTCGGATCCTGGTCCAGCACGTCGTTGCCCAGCAGCACCCCGTCGATCCAGCGCGAGACCGTGATGCCCGGCTTGCTCATCATGCCGACGTTGGCGAAGCGGTTCTTGATCCAGTCGTAATCGAGGTCCCAGACCTTGGCGTAGTGCTTCCACGAGCCTTCGACGATGCCGTAGTAGCCAGGCAGCGAGTCCGGGTTGGGGCCGACATCGGTGGCGCCCTGCACGTTGTCGTGGCCACGGAAAATGTTGGCGCCGCCACCCGACACACCGATGTTGCCGAGCGCCAGTTGAACGATGCACGAGGCGCGCACGATCGCGTTGCCCGTGGTGTGCTGGGTCTGGCCCATGCACCACACGATGGTCGAAGGCCGGTTCTTGGCCATCATCTCGGCCATCTTGTAGACCGTGGCTTCCGGTACGCCGCAGGCCTCTTCGACCTTGTCGGGCGTCCACTTGGCCATCACGTCCTTCTTGACGTCGTCCATGCCGTAGACGCGGTCGTTGATGTACTGCTTGTCTTCCCAGCCGTTCTTGAAGATGTGATACAGCATGCCGAACAGGAAGGGGATGTCCGAGCCCGAACGGATCCGCACGTATTCATCCGCCTTCGCCGCGGTGCGAGTGAAGCGCGGATCGACCACGATCATCTTGGTGCCGCTCTCCTTGGCGTGCAGCATGTGCAGCATGCTCACCGGGTGCGCTTCGGCGGCGTTGGACCCGATGTACAACGCGCACTTGCTGTTCTGCATGTCGTTGTACGAGTTCGTCATCGCACCGTAACCCCAGGTGTTCGCGACGCCCGCGACCGTGGTGGAGTGGCAGATGCGCGCCTGGTGGTCGCAGTTGTTGCTGCCCCAGAGGCTGACGAACTTGCGCAGCAGGTACGACTGTTCGTTGCTATGCTTCGACGAGCCGATCCAGTACATCGCGTCGGGGCCGCTGGCCTTGCGCAGTTCCAGGATCTTGGCGCTGACCTCGTTCAGGGCCTGGTCCCAGCTGATGCGCTGGTACTTGCCGTCCACGAGTTTCATCGGATAGCGCAGGCGGTACTCGCCATGCCCGTGCTCGCGGATCGCCGAGCCCTTGGCGCAGTGCGCGCCCAGGTTGATCGGCGAATCGAACACCGGCTCCTGCCGCACCCACACGCCGTTTTCGACGACGGCGTCGATCGCGCAACCGACCGAGCAGTGGCTGCACACGGTGCGCCTGACTTCCAACTTGTTCTCGCCGGCGCCGGCAGCCCCGTTGGCGGCCTTGGCCTTCTTCACCAGCGTCAGCTGCGTGGCGGCAAGGCCGGCCCCCACCCCCAGCCCGGAGCGGCGCAGGAATGCGCGGCGATCCATGGTGGGAATGGCCTGGGTGAGGCCCCGTTGCAGGCTGTGCACAAAAGGCGTACGTGCTGGGCCCTGTGCGCCAGCCGATTTCTTCGTCAGCAACATGGCAGTCTCCGACGCTTAGACGAGGGTGCTCTTGTAATAGCGCTTGACGTGTTCCGTCAGCTGATACCCGCCACCTCTGGCGGGTGGCTCCTTCGACGGCGGCGCACTCTCGGTTCGTTGCACGACACCTGGCAGCAGGGTCGCGGTGGCGGCCACTGCGCCCGCGGCGCCCGCTCCAGCAAACAACATCCGACGCGACAACTTGCTCTGCGGCTGGTTCATCGATGTCTCCTTGGCACGCGGACAACCTATGCATGACCTTGCATGGGTAGTAACCTGTCACGAATTTAGCCACTTGCACTGCTCTTGTGCAAGGTCGAGGACTAAGGGAATTACCTCAATCCAAAGGATTCAGTGACACGATGCGCCGCGTGCTGCGGTGCATCAGTCCAGCATGTCGAAGCCCTGCGCCTCCACGCTGGCAAACGCACGCGTGAATCCGGACAGGGCCGCATAGAAACGCGCCCGCGGATGAGCTGAAATCGCGTCGCACATCGGCACGACCCAGGGTTGCAGATGAGCCGCGAAGAACTCGCGCTGGCTTGTGAGATTGGCAATCGCCACATCATGGCCCGCGATCAGGTAGCGCATCACCTCGCACAGGTAGGCGACGTGATCCTCGGATTCGGCCATGGCGTCCGCACGGTCCAGCCCAAGCCGCGCCAAGTCACCCCGCAGCCGCGCAAGCGGCTTCTCGTTGAGGAAGCCACTCAGGTAGTGCGAACCGTAAAGATAGACCTCGGGCTTGCCGACGCCGCCGAACAAGGCCTCGTACTCCATGCCGACATCGGTGTCGCTCAGGTCGCGTGCCACGCCTACCAGCTCGCGCCAGGGCGCCTCGAGGAATGCGCCGGCTGCCGGGGCTTCGGTTGCTGCCACGCGGATCGCGGCCAGCAACTCAGGCGGCGGCGTGTCATAGAAGAGTTGCGCCAGCAGGCCGTAGATTTCCGCCCGCGCGGTTTCCTCATCCAGCGCAGAAGAGACCGGGATCTGAGGGTTCATGTGATCTTGACTTCGTCCTGCGAGGAATAGATGTCGATCACGCGGCAGTCACTGCACATCTTGAGGCGCTCGAGCGCCGCGCCCTGGAACATCGAGTGGCCCTGCAGCTTGCCGAGCATCGCCTCGATCGCCTTGAGCGTGCCGAAAGGCTTGCCGCAGCGGATGCAGGTGTAAGGCGGGGTCTCGTTCAGCACGCGCGCTTCGCGGCGCTCGGGCGTGAGCAGCAGCCGCGGCTGCAGCGTGATCGCGTGTTCCGGGCAGGTGCTGGCGCACAGGCCGCACTGCACGCAGTTCTTCTCGATGAAACGCAGTTGCGGCTGCAGCGGGTTGTCCTGCAAGGCACTGGCCGGGCAGGCGCTCACGCAGCTCAGGCACAAGGTGCAGCGGTCCTTGTCGACGTCGATGCTGCCGAACGGCGACGGCGGCGCCAACGCGATGGCCTCGGGTCTGGCCGGCGCCTGCGCAGCCAGATGGTCCAGGGCCAACTCGAGCGTGCTGCGCTTTTCCGGCGCCACCGCAAACCCGGCCGCCTGCCGCGGCGCTTCGGCCTCGTTGCCCGCAAGCAAGCGCAGTTCCTGGTCCAGGTCGGTGATGTGATCGGCTTCCAGCAGGCTGAAGTGACGGCCCGCGTAGCCCAGACCGGTCAGGATCGCCTGCCCCAGCGCCATCTGTTCGCGCACGGCCTCGCGGTATTGCGGGGCTTCCTCGCGCGTCATCAGCACCACGACTTGCGAAGCGCCGAAGGCTATCGCGCTCAGCCACAGGTCGAGGCCGACGCTGGCGGTGTGCCACAGAGCCAACGGAATGACATGGGCCGGCACACCGGCAGCCACACCCAGCTGCGCCGCCCGCCCCAGCTCTTCCACCAAGGCGCGGCCGCGTTCCTGACTGTGTAGCAGGATCACCGCCTGCTCACCGCCGGCACGGCGGAAGGTGCTCAGCAAGGTCCGCAGCTTGAGCCCCTGATCGACCGGCCGCGGATACGCATAGCCCATGGCGCCCGTCGGGCACACTGTGCTGCAGGTGCCGCAGCCCACGCACAGGCTGGCATTGACCTTGATCTGCTGGCGCGTGCGGTCGCTCGAAATCGCCTCGGCCGAACAGACGTCGATGCAGGCGTGGCAGCCCACCTGTTCGTTGCGGCTGTGCGCGCAGATCCTGGCCTGGTACTCGAAGAACTTCGGCTTCTCGAATTCGCCCACCAGATCACGCAGCTTCACCAAATCCGCGGCAGCGATGCCCTGCGGCGCATGGAAATAGCCTTGCGGCGGCGCGTGCCGCAGGAAGGCTGGCTGCGGGCGCAGGTCCAGCACCAGGTCGAACTTCTCGGTGAATGATTGCGGCGCACGTTCGAAGTCGATCGCACCCACGGCCTGGCAGGCCTTCACGCAGTCGCGGTGCGAAGTGCATCGGGTCAGGTCGATCTGGTAGTCCAAGCTGATCGCATCTTCAGGACAAGCCTTGATGCAGGCGTTGCAACGCGTGCACAGGTCCAGGTCGATCGGGTTGTCGCGCGACCACTGGATCTCGAATGCGCCCAGCCAGCCGCGCAGGTGCTCGATGCGCCCGGCCAGCACCGGATAGCGACGCTCCTGCTCGCTCGCACCGCCCTGCGCGAACAGGGTCACGTCCAGCGTGTCGTCCAGCAGGCGTGCGGCGCGGTGGGCCTCGTCCAGCGGTCCAATGATGAGCAGGCGGCCGCTACTGCGATAACTCACGACGGGGACCGGCTGCGGCTCGGGCAGGCCGGCGGCGGCCAGCAGCGCCGCGATCTTCGGCATCGCCTTGGAGGCGTCGCGGCTCCAGCCGCCGGTCTCGCGGATGTTCACGAAGCGCAGCGGCGCCACCGCGCCCTCGGTCTGCTGCGCGAGTTCGCTGAACAGGCGCTGCTCCTGGGTGCAGGCGACCACCACATCGCCCGTGCCCTGGATGGCTTGCTGGAAGTCGCCGGCTTCGCGCCGGCACAGGCAGGAATGAAGCGTCAGCGCTTCATTCAATGTTGCGCCCAGGCTCTGGGCCTTGAGCGGCATCGTCTTGTTGCAGTCGCAAATCAGGATCGTCATGGACGCTGGGCTCGGGTACTGCTTCAGGGACCTCGGCTGACTGTGCCACGGATGGAATACCCACGGCATCGGCAACATCCCGCGGTTCGCGGGCACCGTCCGGTTCCTTTTCCTCGAAAAGCCTTGGCAACTGCGCCGCCGCAAGCTTGCGCAGCAGGGCCTCGGGGATGGGGTCGGGCTGGCTGTAGTCGTCCACGTACACATCCAGGCCGTCCATGACGTTGTAGCGCGGGTCGGAGAACAGCTTCTTCAAGGCCGCGTTCTTCACTTCGGGCGCCACCTGGGGCGCGACAAAACGGCTGAAGTCAGACTCACCGGTGAGGGCTTTGACGTCTTCGAGGGTGGGCAGCGGGCGCTCGGGTTCGACCGAAGGAGCGCCCTGCCCCATAGGGGTCAACGTGTCTTGCCCCCCTCCCCCGCTGGGGGAGGGTTGGGGTGGGGGCACCAACACCTGAAACCCGGGCTTCGGCTCCGGCTCGGCCTCGGCCTCGACCTCACGCCCCTCGCGTGTTTCCACCTTGCGCCGCGACCAGCGCTCGAAGAAACCCTCGCTCATGCGTCGCCTCCCCGGAACTTCTTCTCGGTGGTGATCGACACCGGATTGCCGAAGCGATCCTCCAGCCGCTTGAAGCTCTCCGGACGCTTGCGCTTGCGCGGTTCGGGCACGTAGTGCTCCTGTGCGAAGGCGAGCATCCACTCGACCACATCGGCTGGCGCAGGCACCTGCTCCACGGTCTCCTGCGCGTCCAGCCAACGGCCGGCGTCGTGATAGCTCAAAGACACCGCCACCGGCCGCGCCAGGGGTTCGTCGGCGATGGTGGCCTCTTCTTCCATTCGCCACAGAACGAACCAACCGGGCGCCGGCGTGTCGGCATTCAGGAAATAGCCCTCCGCATCGTCGCGAAAAAGCTCGACCAGGAAGCCCGGATGCAGCCAGCGCTCCTCGTCGTCGCTGTGCAGCAGGCACTTCGGCTGCGTACCGAAACCCGCTTCCTGCGGCACCACTTCGGCAAGCGTCCAGCGCCAGGACTGCCAGCGACTCGCAATGCGCTGCTTGCGCATGACCACGGCCACTTCGATGCTGGGACGGAGCGACATGGCCTCACTCTATCGCAGGTGGTGACAGTGTGGCCGGGATCACCCCGGCCACACGGACGATGCGTGCAGCGGCAGGGTGACCCGCACGCCCATACCGCCGTACGCCTCGTCAGCGGCAATCCTCAGGCGACCGCCGTAGAGGTTCACGATGTCGCGCACAATCGCGAGCCCGAGACCGTGGCCCGCCACGCTTTCGTCGAGCCGTGTGCCTCGCCCGACGATGGCCTGCGCCTCGGATTCGTTGCAGCCCGGACCATCGTCAGCCACGCACAGTTCAAACGCGCCTTCAGGCGTGACCTGCGCATCGATCCTCACGCGCGCGCGCGCCCACTTGCACGCGTTGTCGGCCAGATTGCCCACCAGTTCAAGCATGTCCTCGCGATCGAGCGGCAGGAGCTTGTCGCAGGCGTCCACATCCAGCTTGATCGGCTTGTTGCGATGGATGCTGCGCAGCACCTGCACCAGCCCTGGCAGCTCGGTTGCGGGATTGAAGTGCGCTCCCGCACCGGGCGCGGCCGGTCCTGCCAGTCGCGCCCGCCGCAGCTCACGCTCAAGGCGCATGCGGATCGCGCTCGCTTGCTCGTCGAGTTGCCGCGCGATGTGTTCCGGCACCTCCG
>Ga0207853_1000212_pt1 | contig 13610 bp, 11 predicted proteins | sample LuqExpMetagenom6_FD_187764 | JGI IMG/M metagenome (GOLD analysis project Ga0207853, IMG submission 187764) | Tropical forest soil microbial communities from Luquillo Experimental Forest, Puerto Rico - Sample 6 (SPAdes) | ecosystem: Environmental > Terrestrial > Soil > Tropical forest ...
GCCAACCCGGCCGCATCCGCCGGCGGAGACCTCCATGAAACGAACGATACTGCGCGCAGCGCTCGTGGCCCTGCTCATGGGCAGCATCGCCGCCGCGCACGCCGAGCAGGCCGACGGCCTCACGCTCGCGCAACGCAAGAACTGCATGGCCTGCCACGCCATCGACAAGAAGCTGGTCGGCCCGGCCTACAAGGACGTGGCAGCCAAGTACGCGGGCGACAAGACCGCTGTTGACAAGCTGGCCGCCAAGATCCAGAAGGGCGGCTCGGGCGTGTGGGGCCCTGTGCCCATGCCGGCCAACACGCAAGTCAACGAAGCCGAAGCCAAGAAGCTGGCGGCTTGGGTGCTGACGCTGAAGTAATTCAGGCGGCTTCCCGCAATGACGAAAGGTCCGCATCGCGGGCCTTTTTCTTTTTTGGGGCTACATGCTCTGGATCTTCCACTCGCCGCCCTGGTTCACGAAATAGGCGACTCCAGCAATCTTCCTGCCATCGGCGGCGCGGCGCACGATCACGGCTTCGCGAAACTCGCCGAAGCCGCTCGCCAACTTGAACTCCTGCACGCTGGTGGCCATCTCCGCAAGCTGCTCGCCCGTCATGCGGGGTAGCACCTTTTCCCATTGCTGATGCGCCTCACCGGTCAGGCAGGACAACATTCCTTGGGCGTCGCCGCGACGCGCAGATTCGGTGAAATGCTGCCAGGTCTTCTCGGGACTGCCCAAGCGGACATCGGCCGCCAGGTCGGCAGTCACCCGGCTTTGCAGAAGCAGCCGCTGGGCCTGTGCTTTTGCCAGGGCGGGGTCGCCTGCGCGCGACAAGGATCCGGGCGCCGTGGATTCAGCGGAGAGGATGACGATCGAGAGAAGCGAGGCCGAGAGATAGCCCGCGGGATCATGGCGAGAAAGAAAATGCTGAATCTCGGCGTCTGGCAGCCGCCCGTTCGCCGCCAGGGCATGGTGAAGATGCCATTGCGAAGCTGGCAACGATTTCAACCAGGTTGACAGCGCTTGCTGCACTTCGGGCTTTGCTCGATCGCCCGCTCGAATCGCCTCAGGCAGGGCGTCGTACGAGGCCGACTCAACGAACGTGGCGGTCAAGAAGAACCAAAGCTGCGCACGTGCCGCATCTTCGCGTTTCAGCGGACCAGCGAACCGTTTGCCGGTTTCCAGGTACTCGATTTCATGCTGCAGCCATGCGGTCGCGAAGTCGCGCAGCGGCGGTTCCTTGTCCGAGCCGCTGGCCTGTTGGAAATACGCCAGCAACTCCCGATAGCGCGCAACAGCCTCGCGTGGCTGCTTGAGGTCGAAGCGATAGGTATCGGCGACAGCCAGCAGATGCAATGGGCGCGCAGATGGCGCCCATTGCGAAGCACTGCCATACAGTGCAATGGCCTGGCGCGCATCCTGGGCTTTGTAGCGGGCAAAGTGCCCAAGGTCCGAATAGGCCCTGCCCAACTCGTCACGCAGGCCGCTGGCCGCGGGCAGATCCTGGTTCGCGATCCACAGCTGCTCCAGGCGCGCGAGCTGTTCCCTTCGCGCGGCCAGATAAGCGCGCGGGTCGGTGCGCCGCGAATCCTGCAGGGCCGCGTGCTCCCTGTTCAATTCGTCGCGCGCTTTTTGCATGACCGCATAGCGGTCTTTCAGACGCTGTTCGGCAGCAAAGCGCCCCGGGTCCGCAAGCGCTGGATCCAGCCGCCCAAGGAGCGCCCGTTCACGCTCACCACTGATTTGCCCCGCAGCCGAAAGCCTCGCGATCTCGGTACGTGCGGTCCGCCAGTCCGCCGCTGAGCCGAGCGCCAGCAAGGCATCAAGTGCGGCGTCGCCTGATGGCAGCATCCGGATGAGATCGGGGACGCCGCGCGTCTCGCGGCGGTTCGCGATCAGCCGCACCAGCGCGGCCTGGGCGCTGGCGTTGAGCTCAGTCGGCAGCACCGCGCGCAGCGTTGCGTAGTCCGGCGCGGAGCCTGCCGGCAGATCAGACAGCACCAGAAGGATGATCCAGATTTCGGACCCCGCTTGCGGCTCGGACATACGTCCCAGCGCGGTCAGCCGCTGAAGCAACACCTCATGCGCTTCGGCAGTGCCTATGCGCAACAAGGCTCGATCGATGCCTGCGAGCAAGCCATTGACGTCTTGCGCGAATGAAATTCGTGCTTGCAGGGCGCGCAGCGCTGGCACTGCCGGCCCATAGCGCCGCTGCCCGAGCAGCGAAACCAGCTCGCCGGCCGTCGCCGCATCCAGCGCAGGGAGCGCCTCTACCAGCAGCGGCTCAATGCCCGCCACGTCGGTGGCGACCAGGCGGATTGCGTGGAACAAGCGGTCAGCGCCGGCCGTCTGGGTGTCGGCGTACAACAGCTCGAACAGCTTGCGCCCGCTGTACCTGGAATAGCGGCCATTCTGGTCCACATCGCGGGCCAGGAAGGCCAGCAAGGGCCGGTGAAGTTCCGGGTCGGCATAGTGTTCGACGATCAGGGCTTCCAGCGGCTCGGGCAGTGTGCGATGACTGGCGACGTTGAAGGACTGCTGGGCCTGCCAGAGCAGATAGGGGCTGCGGAGCTGCGCGATTGCGCGAAGCCCGTCGACATCGGCGTCCCGGCCGATTTTTCGCGCCAATTCGGCAGCCGCCTCGTTGGGCCCTTTTTGTCCCTGGCGCAATACCGCCAATTGCGGTTCGCTCAACGGCGTGGACATCGCCGGCACGGAACCGGCCAGCAGCAAGATGGCGAACCATCCCGGATGCATGCGCATCGCACCCCCCCATTCGATTCTTCTTGATGCGCGCAGCATAGCAAACGAAGGGCAGCTGCCGCTCAAGAAAAAGGCCCGCAAGCAGCGGGCCTTCCATACGCGCACTTCGGGCCGTCGGCCCTGCGCGAAATCAGTTGGTGTGGGCCAATTGATCGAGGATTGCGGGGTTTTCCAGCGTCGACACGTCCTGCGTGATCGCTTCGCCCTTGGCGATCGAGCGCAGCAGCCGGCGCATGATCTTGCCGCTGCGGGTCTTGGGCAGGTTGTCGCCGAAACGGATGTCCTTGGGCTTGGCGATCGGGCCGATCTCCTTGGCGACCCAGTTGCGCAATTCGGCGGCGATCTGCTTGGCTTCCTCACCCGTAGGACGCGAGCGTTTCAAGACCACGAAGGCACAGATCGCTTCGCCCGTCAGATCGTCGGGACGGCCGACCACGGCAGCTTCGGCGACCATGTCGGTCTTGGCGACCAGCGCCGATTCGATCTCCATGGTGCCCAGGCGGTGGCCGGACACGTTGAGCACGTCGTCGATGCGGCCGGTGATGCGGAAATAGCCACGGTCCTCGCTGCGCACTGCGCCATCGCCCGCCAGATAGATCTTGCCGCCCATCTCCTCGGGGAAATAGCTCTTCTTGAAGCGCTCGGGATCGCCCCAGATCGTGCGGATCATCGAAGGCCAGGGGCGCTTGACCACCAGCATGCCGCCGGCGCCGTTGGGCACGTCCTTGCCGGTCTCATCGACGATGGCGGCCATGATGCCGGGCAGCGGCAGCGTGCACGAACCCGGCACCAGCGGCGTGGCGCCCGGCAGCGGGGTGATCATGTGGCCGCCGGTCTCGGTCTGCCAGAAGGTGTCCACGATCGGGCAGCGCTCGCCGCCGACGTTCTTGTGGTACCAGATCCAGGCTTCGGGGTTGATCGGCTCGCCCACCGTGCCCAGGATACGCAGCGAGGACAGATTCCAGTTCTTCGGGTGCACCTTTTCGTCGGTCTCGGCGGCCTTGATCAACGAGCGGATCGCCGTGGGGGCCGTGTAGAACACCGTCACCTTGTGCTGCTCGATCATCTGCCAGAAGCGGCCCGCATGCGGGAAGGTGGGGATGCCTTCGAAGATGACCTGCGTGGCCCCGGCCGCGAGCGGCCCGTACGCGACATAGGTGTGGCCGGTGATCCAGCCGATGTCGGCCGTGCACCAGAAAACGTCGTCCGGCCGGATGTCGAAGGTCCAGTCCATCGTGAGCTTGGCCCACAGCAGGTAGCCGCCGGTGGAATGCTGCACGCCCTTGGGCTTGCCGGTGGAGCCGGAGGTGTAAAGGACGAACAGCGGGTGCTCCGCGTTCACCGCCACCGGCGGGCAGTCGCTGCTTTGGCCTTGCTGCGCTTCGGCGAAGGTCTTGTCGCGCCCCGCCACCATGTTGCAGGCGGTCGGCGTGCGCATGTACACCAGCACCGTCTTGAGCGTGTCGCAGCCGCCCATGGCGATGCCTTCATCGACGATGCCCTTGAGCGGCAGCTCCTTGCCGCCACGCATCTGGTAGTTGGCCGTGATGACTGCCACCGCGCCAGCATCGATGATGCGCTCATTGAGCGCCTTGGCGGAGAAACCGCCGAACACCACGCTGTGCGTCGCGCCGATGCGCGCGCAAGCCTGCATGGCCACCACGCCTTCGACGCCCATCGGCATGTAGATGATGACGCGATCGCCTTTGCGGATGCCCTGGGCCTTGAGCGCGTTGGCGAACTGGCCGACGCGTGCCAGCAGCTCCTTGTAGGTGACCTGGGTGACGGCGCCGTCGTCGGCTTCGAAGATGATGGCAGTCTTGTTTTCGACCGGCGTGCCCACGTGCTTGTCGAGGCAGTTGGCCGAAGCATTGAGCTCGCCGTCATCGAACCACTTGTAGAACGGCGCATTCGATTCGTCCAGCGTCCGGGTGAAGGGCTTGGTCCAGACCACGTTGTCCTTGGCCAGCTTCGCCCAGAAGCCTTCGAGGTCGGTCTCGGCTTCGCGGCACATCGCCTCATAAGCTGCCATGCCCGAAATGCGCGCGGCCTTGACCGTGGCCTCGCTCGGGGGAAACACGCGGTTCTCGACCAGGACCGAAGTGATGTTGCTCATGCGATTTGTCTCCGCTGCAGTTGGAATTGCGGCGCGTACTGTCAGCCGGAGCACTTACATGCCACTGACGCTGCGCGAGACGGCCTTATCGCCAATCTACTCTCATCGGGCGGTCATCAAGGCAAACCTACAATGCCAGCCCATCCGGAGAAACCCGCCGTCCTCATGAAGAACCCGCCGAATCTGGGGCAAAGCACCCGCTCGCCGCTGCGCCCTCTTCCCAGTCTGATATTCGCCAGCCGCTGGTTGCAACTTCCGCTGTACCTGGGGCTGATTGCCGCGCAGGCGGTGTATGTCTTTCACTTCTGGGTGGAACTGGTCCATCTGCTGGAAGCGGCCTTTGGCAGTCAGGATGCACTGCAGAAACTGATCACCAGCATCGGCTACAAGCAGACGGCACCCATCGACTCTCTGAACGAAACCGTGATCATGCTGGTGGTGCTGGCGCTGATCGACGTGGTGATGATTTCCAACCTGCTGATCATGGTGATCGTCGGCGGCTACGAGACCTTCGTCAGCCGCATGAACCTGGAAACGCACCCGGACCAGCCCGAGTGGCTCAGCCACGTCAATGCCTCGGTGCTCAAGGTAAAGCTAGCCACCGCCATCATCGGCATCTCCTCGATCCACCTGCTCAAGACCTTCATCAACGCCGACAACTACAGCGACCGGGTGTTGGTCGCGCAGACGGCGATCCACATCACCTTCCTGCTGTCGGCCATGGCGATCGCCTTCACGGACCGGCTGATGGGCACGCCGGCGGCGCAGCGGCATTAAGTCATTTTTTCCGGCCGCACCCATTCGTCGAACTGCTGCGCAGTGACGAAGCCGGTCGCGATGGCCGCCTCGCGCAGGCTGGAGCCTTCCTTGTGCGCCTTCTTGGCGATCTGCGCGGCCTTGTCGTAGCCGATGTGCGGGTTCAGCGCGGTGACCAACATCAGCGAGCGGCCCACCAGCTCGGCGATGCGCTCGCGGTTTGGCTCGATGCCGGCGGCACAGTGGTCATTGAAGCTGCGCATGCCGTCGCCCAGCAGCCGGACACTTTGCAGGAAGTTGTGGGCGAGCATGGGCCGGAACACATTCAGCTCGAAGTTGCCAGAGGCGCCGCCGACATTGATCGCAACGTCGTTGCCGAACACCTGACAGCACGCCATGGTGAGCGCCTCGCTTTGCGTGGGGTTCACCTTGCCGGGCATGATTGACGAGCCCGGCTCGTTCTCCGGGATGGTGATCTCGCCGATGCCGCTGCGCGGACCACTGGCCAGCCAGCGGATGTCGTTGGCGATCTTCATCAGGCTGGCGGCGAGTCCCTTGAGCGCCCCGTGCGCGTACACCAGGGCGTCGGCCGCAGCCATCACCTCGAACTTGTTGACGGCCGTGACGAAGGGGAGGCCCGTCAGCGCTGCGAGTTCCGTGGCCACTTCTTCCGCGTAGCCGGGCGGCGCGTTCAAGCCCGTACCCACGGCCGTTCCGCCCAGTGCCAGTTCGCACAAGTGCGGCAAGGCGCCACGCAAGTGGCGTTCGGCCTGGCCCAATTGCGCCACGTAGCCGGAGAACTCCTGTCCCAGCGTCAGGGGCGTCGCGTCCTGCAGATGGGTGCGGCCGATCTTGACGATGCCCTTGAATTCGGCCGACTTCGCCGCCAGCGTGGATTTCAGCTTCGCCAATGAAGGCAGCAGCCGATGCTCGATCGCCTCCACCGCTGCCACGTGCATGGCCGTGGGAAAGACATCGTTGGACGACTGGCTCTTGTTGACGTCGTCGTTGGGGTGCACCAGGCGGTCTTCGCCACGCGGCCCGCCCAGCAGTTCGCTGGCGCGGTTGCCCAGCACCTCGTTGACGTTCATGTTGGTCTGCGTCCCGGAGCCGGTCTGCCAGACCACCAGCGGGAATTCCGCGCCGTGCCGGCCTTGCAGCACTTCGTCCGCGGCGGCCACGATGGCGGAAGCCTTGTCCGGCGGCAGCAGGTTCATTCGCTGGTTGACGATCGCCGCGCAGCGCTTGATCTGCACCAGCGCGCGGATGATTTCCGCCGGCTGCCGCTCGCCGGAAATATCGAAATTCAGCAGCGAACGCTGGGTCTGCGCACCCCACAGGCGGTCGGCGGGGACCTCGATCGGCCCGAAAGTGTCGCGTTCTGTCCTCATGTTCATGCGTCACCCCGTACGAATATGTCCACCAAAGTTAGCAGCTTTTCGTCGCCGCACTTCGCAGCATGGGCAGTCGTGACACCCTTCACGCTGAGGCCCGGGAATCGATGATTCAATCGAATGCATGAGCTATTGCGAGCTGTTGGTGCGATGGGCGTGTTCGGATGCGACGGCCACAGCCTATGAACTGTCGTACCTGACCAGCCCCAAGCCCGAGCTCGTCTTCCTGGCGCAGCAACTGCGCCAATGCGCCACCACCTGGGATCGCGTGCTTCAGCTCGAAGTGCGCCACATGCAACAGCGCATGCCCCGCGCCTCCTGAGCCGGTCGGCGGCGGATGGGATAATTGCGAGGGTTTCCCCGCATCATCGACCAAATCGCCCATGCCCACGACCATCCAAGCTGCCGACCTGATCGAATCCATCGCCGGCGCGCTGCAGTACATCAGCTACTACCACCCCGCCGACTACATCGCCCACCTGGCGCGCGCTTACGAGCGCGAGCAGAGCCCCGCGGCCAAGGATGCGATCGCGCAGATCCTGACCAACAGCAAGATGAGCGCGATGGGCCACCGGCCGATCTGCCAGGACACAGGCATCGTGAACGTGTTCCTGAAAATCGGCATGGACTGCAAGCTGGAAGGCTTCAGCGGCAGCCTGGAAGACGCCGTCAATGAAGGCGTGCGCCGCGGCTACATGCACCCGGACAACACCCTGCGCGCCTCGGTGGTGGCCGATCCGCAGTTCGAGCGCAAGAACACCAAGGACAACACCCCGGCCGTCGTCAACGTGCAGCTGGTGCCCGGCAACAAGGTCGACGTGACCGTGGCCGCCAAGGGCGGCGGCAGCGAGAACAAGAGCAAGATGGTCATGCTCAACCCGAGCGACTCCATCGTCGACTGGGTCCTCAAGACCGTGCCCACCATGGGCGCGGGCTGGTGCCCGCCTGGCATGCTGGGCATCGGCATCGGCGGCACCATGGAAAAGGCCGCGCTGCTGGCCAAAGAGTCCTTGATGGAAGACCTGGACATGTACGAGCTGCAGGCCAAATCGGCTCGCGGCGACAAGCTGTCGAAGGTCGAGGAGCTGCGCCTGGAGCTGATGGAGAAGGTCAACGCGCTGGGCATCGGTGCGCAGGGCCTCGGCGGCCTGACCACCGTGCTGGACGTCAAGATCAAGATGTTCCCCACGCACGCGGCGGGCAAGCCGGTGGCGATGATCCCCAACTGCGCGGCCACCCGCCACGCGCACTTCGTGATGGACGGCTCCGGCCCGGTCTACATCGAGCCGCCGAGCCTGGACCTGTGGCCGCAGGTCCAGTGGACCGCCGACACGCAAAAGAGCCGCCGCGTCAACCTCGACACCCTGAGCAAGGAAGAGATCGCGTCCTGGAAGGCCGGCGAGACGCTGCTGCTGAACGGCAAGATGCTGACCGGGCGCGACGCCGCGCACAAGCGCATCCAGGACATGCTGGCCAAGGGTGAGCCGCTGCCGGTGGACTTCACCAACCGCACGATCTACTACGTGGGCCCGGTCGATCCGGTGCGTGATGAAGTCGTCGGCCCTGCCGGCCCGACCACCGCCACCCGCATGGACAAGTTCACCGACATGATGCTGGCCAAGACCGGCCTGATCGCCATGATCGGCAAGTCCGAGCGTGGACCGGAGGCGATCGAAGCCATCCGCAAGCACAAGGCAGCCTACCTGATGGCCGTGGGCGGCTCCGCCTACCTCGTGTCCAAGGCGATCAAGAAGTCCAAGGTGCTGGGCTTCGCCGACCTGGGCATGGAAGCCATCTACGAGTTCGAGGTGGTCGACATGCCGGTGACCGTGGCCGTGGACGCCAATGGCATCAGCGTGCACAACACCGGTCCGGCCGAGTGGTCCAAGCGGATCGCCACCGGCGAGTTCAAGAGCATCCCCGTCGCCGCCGCGTGATCGGCGTCTTCGACAGCGGCCTCGGCGGCCTGAGCGTCCTGCGGGCGCTGCGCGCCGAGTTGCCACGCGAGGACTTCATCTATTTTTCTGATACCGGCCACTTCCCCTACGGGGAACGCGGCGACGCGTTCGTCGCGCAGCGCTCGCTCGATATCACGGGCGAGCTGGTGGCGCACCACCGCATCAAGGCCCTGGTCGTCGCCTGCAACACGGCCACCGCCGCGGGCGTCCATCTGCTGCGCGAGCGCTACCCCCAATTGCCGGTCGTCGGTGTCGAGCCGCCACTGAAGCCGGCGGCGGCTCTGACCCGCACAGGTCGTGTCGCGGTGTTCGCCACGCGCGGAACACTGGCAAGCGCGAAGTTCCGGTCGTTGCACGACGCGCTGCGCGACCGGGCGGAGTTCATCCTGCAGCCCTGCAATGGCCTGGCGGCAGCGATCGAAAGCGGCGACGCAGGCAAGATCAGGGACCTGTGCGAGTACTACATCGCGCAGGCCGGTCCGTTCGGCACGCAGACCGGCCAAGCCGATACGCTGGTGCTGGGCTGTACGCACTACCCCTTTGCAGCAGAGCCTCTGACGGCCCTGCTGGGGTCTGAAATCCAATTGATCGAGACCGGCGAACCCGTGGCTCGTCAGACACGGCGCCTGCTCGAAGCGGCCCATCTGCTCGACCCCGAGGGATTCGGTCAGGTCCAGTGGGAGACCACGGGCAGCCCCGAGGCGCTGCGCAGCGCGGCATCGCGCTGGCTGGGGTTGTAGCGCGACGGCTCAGTGCAGGTGGCGCGGCCGGCGGCCGCCACCATGGCCCGCGCCGCCGGCGCCGCCAGAGCCGCGCGGCGGCTTGCCGATTTCCAGCGAGCTCACCAGCGCGTCGAAACGCTTCGAGAACAGCTTGTCAATCTCGCCGACCACGCCGCCGAGCTCGGACGCGTCGAAATGGCGCTCCATGAGATTGATCACGTCCTCGACCAGCAGGTCGCGCTGCACCTGCATGATGGCCGCCGGCGTCGGGCCCACGAACAGCATCACGAAATCATCGCGCGACTCGGCCTCGGGCGGCTCTTCCTCTTCGTCGAACTCGGCGTCGTAGAAGGTCACCTCGATGGCCGCCCCCTGCTCCGAGAGCTCGTTGAGGCTCATGCACATTTCATCGAGTGACTGGCGGAAGTCCTCGTCGCCCGGCACCGTCCAGCACATGCGCAGCGTGTGCTCGGGTGCATCGAACTTGATACCAGGCTCTTCTTCGTAAGCGCTCTCCGCCGCATCGGCCAGCGATTTGGCACCCGCGTACTTCCAGAGGGGCTTGAGCGCCTCCTGCAACTGCGCATAGGTCACATCGGCGCGCAGCGGCACGTCGCCATGCACATGGATTTCGAAGGGAGCGTTGTAGTTGGCCATGGGCTTATCCGGCTGGTCAGGTCCTGCGCGGCCGGGCTGGACGCCTGGTGCGCGAGACACATCTTGCTGTTGCTATTGTGCGCTTCGGCAGACGGATCGGTTCCGTCAGTTGATGCGTCGAGCTGGAATCGAACCCGACCCGCTTGCGCTGTTCTTCATTCTGCGTTCGGCATCCGGTTCAGTTCTGGCTCAGTATCTGGTGCCTCGAGCCGGAATCGAACCGGCACGCTCCGGTTAAGGAAGCGGCGGATTTTAAGTCCGCTGTGTCTACCAATTTCACCATCGAGGCGGGCGTCGCGCTGCAGCGCGGCACTCGGCAATTGTGGGTCAAAAACGAAACAGCCCCGGCAACGGAATTGACGGGGCTGTTTCGAGCATCTGGAGGCGCGTACCAGGGTCAAACCGATCTAACAGATCGGCGATACGCAGTCCGCGGGCCACCACAGGTCAGCTGCGGATTATACGGAAGAGGATTGCGCTGATCGGCCAACCCGAGCGCGGCCGAGATCGTCATCGAGGCGCTTGGCGCAGCCCCCCGCTCACTCTTCTCAATAGGGCGGAGGCACAACCGCGTACTGCGAGCCCTGCGGTTGATACCAGGTCGCGCCGCATTGCTGATACACGATGCCCCCGTAGTTGACCGGGACACAACCGGCCGGCGGCCGGGCGACGATCGAGCCGACGACGGCCATGGTGGTTCCGACCACGGCTGCGGCCGCGACCGGGTGGTAGTCGTTGTCCCAGCCACCACCGCCGTTGTTGTTCACGTTCACATTGACGTTGGTGTTACGGTTGACGCTGTTGACGTTGTTGACGCTGGAGTTGCGCACCTGGGTCGAGCGCGCATCCTGATTGCTGTTGTTGACCTGCGCCCTCTGCTGGCCGGCGCCCGAGGCCTGGGCCCGCTGCTGTCCACCACCCCCCGCAGCCTGGGCTCTGCCGCCGCCCCCCTGGCGGCCGCCAGCCTGAGCCGCTGCGGGTGGCGCCATGGTGATGCAGGTCAGCGCCAGCGCAGCCAGTGAAGCGAGAAGAAGATTGCTGCTCGAGTGAACCATGGGCGCTCCTTCACTTCGTCTTCAGCGGAACGATCTGGGCCTTCGTGACATCCTTCGGCGGCACGAAGTTGAAGACCGAATCCTTGAACGTCGGCTTCAGATTCCATTCAAGCAGCGACATCGACTGCGGCCGCGCGTCATCCGTCCGATTGGTGATGGCAATCTTGCGCGGCAGCGGCTTGCTGCCCGTGGAGATCCAGATCTGCCAGTCGAGCGGGCCCTGCCGAAACGCGAAGTGGTCGTACGCTTGGCCGTCGATGAGGTCCTGGCCGGCATTCATCGCCGATTCAATCGTATTGACGGGGGCGTCCGCAGTGCCCCAGACGAACAGATCGGAGAGGGGCACGTCGACACCGAACTTGGTCTGCAATGCTTCGACCAGTTGGCCGAGCGTTCCACTGAATTCGACCGCGGAGTACGACTTCTGCCCCGGCGTGTAGAGCGTCACGGTCTTGCCGTCGTAGATCAGCTCGCGCTCCGCCGATGCGGTCACCATATGAACGCGCATCTTGTCGGGCCGACTGACGTACAAGGTCGCGCTGGCGGTGTGCTGCAGCTTCTGGCCGTCAGCCAGCACCCGCTCACCGGTCACATGGCTCGTCACCTGGAACCGCTGGAGCGTCTGCAAGTGGGCGCCCAGGTCCTTGAGCGCCTGCACGGCGCCGGGATTCACGGGATTCGCGGCGGCTTGGGGAGCGGCTGCACTCTGTGGCGCAGTCTGGGCACGGATGCCCGGCGCCGCAGCCAGCAGAACGACGAGCAGACCGAGCATCCATTGCTTGCTGAGCATGAGTTTCCCCCTTTGTCACAACGGCGTAGTCGGTGCGGGGGTGCATTGTGCTGCACTCGCCTGGGGCCCACAAGATCGTAGAGTGGACATATTGGCTGCCCTTTGTTCTAGTCTTGTGGGGGCCGTTCCGTCACAGGCGGCTAGCGACGGCTACATGCATCGCACGCCTTCCAATCTATTGGACCTTCGTCCAATACCCATTGCGATCAGGCTGAACCAGCGTCGCAGTGCCAATAATCGGAGGTCAACATGGGTCAGATCAATCGGCGTGTGCGTTGGCGGTTTCGTTGGCCGCAGTCGGCTCGGCCTGGCTCCGTCCGGCCTGGGCCGACGAGCTCGATGACACCATTGCCTTGTTCAAGAAGAACGAAGAGACTGCCAAGTTCTTCTCCGGCGCCCACGGCTACGCCGTGTTCCCCAAGATCTTCAAGGGTGCCATTGGCGTCGGGGGTGCGTGCGGTGACGGGCGCGTTTTCGAGAAGGGCAAGGTCATCGGCGATTCCACCCCGGGCAGAAGTACTCGTTCAAGAAGCGAGCCTGACGCGTGGGACTGCTCTGGATTGCCTGGCTTAGAAGCATTCAGTCCGTTGAGAACGGCAGCGAGACTGCCTCAACGCTTTCCCTCTCGGCGCGGCTGTGACGCCGGAGGTATTTGGCGAAGCCTTCGGGTCATCTCCTATGCGGTCTTAACCGCTTCGTGATGATCCGGGCTTCACGGGCGTTCCCAATGAAGGCCCTCAAAATCTGGAGGCGCGTACCGGAGTCGAACCGATCTAAACGGATTTGCAATTCGTACAGGCCGGATAAAACCCTTGCCCGACAACGAGTTACATCGACTCCGGTCGCTTGCTGCTCAAACTGCTGCTCGAACAGCGCTCCTATTGTCCTGGAGGCGCGCACCCGAGTCGAACGGGTCTAACTGGATTTGCAATCCAGGGCATAACCGATTTGCTAGCGCGCCTTGGTGAGCCAGCGACTATACAACATCTGCAGATGACCCCCTGAGCACGCGATCGCGCGCACACCCTCTCGGTGCGAAGTTTGAAGCGTTTTGCTTCAGTACGGCGAGTCCTTGATGATGGCGCGCCCCGCCATCCCGGCGAACCAAGAGTAGTTGTGGCCGGAGGCCAGGTCACGGCGTTGCCGATCGCGCTTGCGACGCCACGCCGCCTCCTGTGATCTCCACCGATTGCGCTGCCTGCGTTTGGTGAGCGTCCAGCCGCTCCATCTTGACTGACGGCGAGACCGTGCCTTCTCAGGAAGTCTGAGCTCCCACGAAGGCGATGCACTCCACGAGGTTGAGGGCGGCCAGCAGCAGGAACTTCTCGGCATCGGTGCGCACGCGCAGTAGGTCGTGGTCGCCGAGGTAGCCGTAGACGAATGCCAGCAGGTAGCGCTCGGGGTGCTCATCGCAGC
>Ga0207853_1000215_pt1 | contig 13439 bp, 10 predicted proteins | sample LuqExpMetagenom6_FD_187764 | JGI IMG/M metagenome (GOLD analysis project Ga0207853, IMG submission 187764) | Tropical forest soil microbial communities from Luquillo Experimental Forest, Puerto Rico - Sample 6 (SPAdes) | ecosystem: Environmental > Terrestrial > Soil > Tropical forest ...
CCCGTCATCGGCTCGCCGCTGTTCATCATCAGCAATCCCAAGCTGGTGATCGAGCAATGCAAGGCCGGCATCGTCGGCTCCATGCCAGCGTTGAATGCCCGGCCGGCGTCGCAACTGGACGAGTGGCTGCACGAGATCACCGAGACGCTGGCGGCCCACAACCGCGCGCATCCGGACAGGCCTGCGGCGCCGTTCGCGATCAACCAGATCGTGCACAAGAGCAATGACCGGCTCGAGCACGACATGGAGATGGTGGTCAAGTACAAGGTGCCGGTGATCATCACGTCGCTGGGCGCGCGCACCGATGTCAATGAGGCGATCCACAGCTACGGCGGGATCGTCATGCACGACGTGATCAACAACACCTTCGCGCGCAAGGCGATCGAGAAAGGCGCCGACGGCCTGATCGCGGTGGCCGCGGGTGCGGGCGGCCACGCCGGCATCAAGAGCCCGTTCGCGCTGATCCAGGAAATCCGCCAGTGGTTCGACGGGCCGCTGGCGCTGTCGGGCTCGATCGCCACCGGCGGCGCGATCCTCGCGGCGCAGGCCATGGGGGCGGACTTCGCCTATATCGGCTCGGCCTTCATCGCGACCAGCGAAGCACGCGCCTCCGAAGCCTACAAACAGGCCATCGTCGAAGCCACGTCGGACGACATCGTGTATTCCAACCTGTTCACCGGCGTCCACGGCAATTACCTCAAGCCCTCGATCCGGGCGGCGGGGCTCGATCCGGACAACCTGCCGGAAAGCGATCCGAGCAAGATGAACTTCGGCGGCGGCGAAGGCAGCCGCAAGGCCTGGAAGGACATCTGGGGCTGCGGGCAGGGCATTGGCGCGGTGTCCGAGGTGCTGGATGCCGCCGCACTCATCGGCCGACTCAAGCGCGAGTACGACCAGGCCCGTCAGCGATTGGCGCCTCAGCGCGAAGTCGCTACCGCCTGAAGATGATTGCCCTTTCGCAGGGCTTGCCAGAGCTGCCGCATGGCGCGATACTGTATGGACATTCAGTATTTGTGTGGCGGCAGTTTTGGACGAAGTACATATCCCCATCGAGGCGCTGAAGGGCCGCGGCGCCGCGACCCAGCTGGCGCATCGGTTCGAGCGCGACACGCGCCAGGCCTTCGATGACGGCTGGGATACGCTGGCGCAGCAGGCGCTGGTGCCTCAACAGCTACCGACCGAGGTGATCTGGGAAGACGCGCGCAGCATCATCGGCAGCAACGACTCACCCGATGTGTTCTTCGAGCAGTCGATCAATCCTTACCGCGGCTGCGAGCACGGCTGCATCTATTGCTACGCGCGGCCCACGCACAGCTACCTGAACCTGTCGCCGGGCCTGGATTTCGAAACGAAGATCATCGCCAAGCGCAACATCGCGGCGCTGCTTCGCGCCGAGCTTTCAAGAAAAAGCTATCAGCCGAAGCTGATCGCCATCGGCAGCGCGACGGACTGCTACCAGCCGGTGGAGCGCGAACTGCGATTGACCCGCGCGGTCATCGAGTTGATGCACGAGACGCGGCATCCGTTCACGCTGGTCACCAAGTCCAGCGGCGTCGAGCGCGACCTCGACCTGATCGCGCCAATGGCGCAGCAAGGGCTCGCCTCGGTCGCCGTGACCATCACCACGCTGGATGCCCAGCTCGCACGCACACTCGAACCGCGCGCGGCCGCGCCGCATCGCCGGTTGCGGACATTGAAGACCTTGTCGGACGCGGGCGTGCCGACCGTGGTGAGCCTGGCGCCGCAGATTCCGTTTCTCACGGAAGACATGGAGCAGGTGCTCGAAGCCGCCTGGGATGCCGGCGCGCGCAGCGCCTTCTATCACGTGCTGCGCCTGCCCTGGGAAGTGAATCCCTTGTTCAAGCAGTGGCTGGAACTGCACTACCCGCAGCGCGCCGCGCGCGTGATGGCGCGCGTGCGCGATTTGCATGGCGGCAAGGACTACGAAAGCGATTTCGCCACGCGCATGAAAGGCCGCGGCACCTGGGCTCAGCTCATCGCCCAGCGTTTCCGGAAAGCGACGCAGCGCCTGGGTTTCAACCAGGGGCATCTCGAACTGGACACGACGCGATTCAGGCGCCCCGGTGAGGCGGCGCAGGCGGAGCTCTTCAATTGATTCCGCGCAGAGGCATGGAGCGGGCGAAACAGCGTACAGCCCGGTCTCGCCTGTGAAGGAGAACCGGCCTACCGGGCCCCCTCGCGCTGATCAAGCCAGGTGGAATTCGCAGTGCGAATTCCACCTGAACGACTACGCGCTGAAGAAACCCTTGAGCTTGTCGGCCCAGCTTTCTTCGCTTGGGGAGTGCTTGGTGCCGCCCTTCTTCAGCGACTCGTCCAGTTCCTTGAGCAGCTTGCGCTGGTGCTCGGTCAGCTTGACCGGCGTTTCCACGGCGACGTGGCAGTACAGGTCGCCGGGGTAGCTCGAGCGCACGCCCTTGATGCCTTTGCCGCGCAGGCGGAACTGCTTGCCGGCCTGCGTGCCCTCGGGAATGTCGATCGCGGCCTTGCCTTGCAGCGTCGGCACTTCGATCTCGCCGCCCAGGGCGGCTTGCGTGAAGCTGATGGGCACCACGCAATGCAGGTCGTCACCGTCGCGCTGGAAGATGTCGTGCTTCTTGAGGCGGATCTCGATGAACAGGTCACCCGGCGGGCCGCCGTTGGCGCCCGGCTCGCCGTTGCCGGCGCTGCGGATGCGCATGCCGTCGTCGATGCCGGCGGGGATCTTGACCTCCAGCGTCTTCTGCTTTTTCACTCGGCCCTGGCCGTGGCAAACCGTGCAGGGGTCAGGGATGATCTTGCCTGTGCCGCGGCAGTGAGGGCAGGTTTGCTGCACCGAGAAGAAGCCCTGGCGCATCTGCACCACGCCCTGGCCATTGCAGGTCGTGCAGGTCTTGGGCTGCGTGCCCGGCTTGGCGCCGCTGCCGTGGCAGGTTTCGCAGTTTTCCCAGGACGGGATGCGAATCTGCGCTTCCTTGCCGATGGCGGCCTCTTCCAGCGTGACCTCCATCGCGTAGGACAGGTCGCTGCCGCGATAGACCTGCCGTCCGCGACCGCCGCCAGCGCGGCCCTGGCCGAAGATGTCGCCGAAGATGTCGCCGAAGGCCTCGGCGAAGCCGCCAAAGCCTTCCGCGCCAGCGCCCATGCCGCCGCGCATATTCGGGTCCACGCCGGCGTGGCCGAACTGGTCGTAGGCCGCGCGCTTTTCGGCGCTGGACAGCATCTCGTAGGCTTCCTTGGCCTCCTTGAACTTGGCTTCGGCGTTCTTGTCACCCTCGTTGCGGTCAGGGTGGTACTTCATCGCGAGCTTGCGATAAGCCTTCTTGATCTCCTCTTCCGAAGCATTCTTCGGGACGCCGAGGACTTCGTAGTAGTCGCGCTTGTTGGCCATCGTTTCTCGTGTTTCTTCAGCGGAATCGCCGCGTTGACCTTACCTGCGGGCAAGCGTCGAACGCGGCGACTTGATCCGGCGCTACGCGTCCGGGCTGCTGCTTATTTCTTGACTTCCTTGACTTCGGCGTCGACCACGTTGTCATCGGCAGGCTTCGAAGCCGAGGCTTCCGGACCACCGGCACCGGACGCACTGCCGGCGGCCTGGGTGGCCTGCTGCGCCTGCATGTCGGCGTACATCTTCTCGCCCAGCTTCTGGCTCGTGGCCATCAGCGCATTCGTCTTCTCTTCGATCGCGGCCTTGTCCTCGCCCTTCAGGACGCCTTCGACGTCCTTGATGGCCGCTTCGATCTTTTCCTTTTCGCCGGCATCGAGCTTGTCGCCGTAGTCGGTCAGGCTCTTGCGCACGCTGTGCACCAGCGCTTCGCCCTGGTTCTTGGCCTGCACCAGCTCGAGCTTCTTCTTGTCCTCGGCGGCGTTCAGCTCGGCGTCCTTCACCATCTTCTGGATTTCCTCCTCGGAGATGCCCGAGTTGGCCTTGATGGTGATCTTGTTTTCCTTGCCCGTGGCCTTGTCCTTGGCGCCCACGTGCAGGATGCCGTTGGCGTCGATGTCGAAGCTCACCTCGATCTGGGGCAGGCCGCGCGGTGCCGGCGGGATGCCTTCCAGGTTGAACTCGCCCAGCAGCTTGTTGCCGGTGGCCATCTCGCGCTCGCCCTGGTAGACCTTGATCGTCACGGCCGGCTGGTTGTCGTCTGCGGTGGAGAAGGTCTGCGCGAACTTGGTCGGGATGGTCGTGTTCTTGGTGATCATCTTGGTCATGACACCGCCCAGGGTCTCGATGCCCAGGGACAGCGGCGTCACGTCCAGCAGCAGAACGTCCTTGCGGTCGCCGCCCAGCACCTGGCCCTGGATGGCCGCGCCCACGGCGACGGCTTCATCGGGGTTCACGTCCTTGCGCGGCTCCTTGCCGAACAGTTCCTTGACCTTCTCCTGCACCTTCGGCATGCGGGTCTGGCCACCGACCAGGATCACGTCGTGAATGTCGTTGATCGACACGCCTGCGTCCTTGATCGCGGTGCGGCAGGGGGCAATGGTGCGCTCGATCAGCTCCTCGACCAGGCTTTCCAGCTTGGCGCGGGTCAGCTTGATGTTCAGGTGCTTGGGGCCGCTCGCGTCCGCCGTGATGTACGGCAGGTTGACGTCGGTCTGCGAGCTGTTGGACAACTCGATCTTGGCCTTCTCGGCGGCTTCCTTCAGGCGCTGCAGGGCAAGCACGTCCTTGGACAGGTCCACGCCCTGATCCTTCTTGAACTCGCCGATGATGTAGTCGATGATGCGCTGGTCGAAGTCTTCGCCGCCCAAGAAGGTGTCGCCGTTGGTGGAGAGCACTTCGAACTGCTTCTCGCCGTCGACATCGGCGATCTCGATGATCGAGATGTCGAAGGTGCCGCCGCCCAGGTCATACACGGCGATCTTGCGGTCGCCCTTTTCCTGCTTGTCCAGGCCGAAGGCCAGGGCTGCCGCGGTCGGCTCGTTGATGATGCGCTTGACTTCCAGGCCCGCGATGCGGCCGGCGTCCTTGGTGGCCTGGCGCTGGCTGTCGTTGAAGTAAGCGGGCACCGTGATCACGGCCTCAGTCACGGCCTCACCGAGGTAGTCCTCGGCGGTCTTCTTCATCTTGCGCAGCACTTCGGCCGAGATCTGCGGCGGGGCCAGCTTCTTGCCGCGCTCTTCCACCCAGGCGTCGCCGTTGTCGGCGCGCACGATCTTGTAGGGCATGAGGTGGATGTCCTTCTGGACTTCCTTTTCCTCGAATTTGCGGCCGATCAGGCGCTTGACCGCGTAGATGGTGTTGCGGGCATTGGTCACCGCCTGGCGCTTGGCCGAGGCGCCCACCAGGATTTCACCGTCTTCCTGGTACGCCACGATCGACGGCGTGGTGCGCGCGCCTTCGCTGTTCTCGATCACCTTGGGGGTGTTGCCCTCCATGATCGAGACGCACGAGTTGGTGGTGCCCAGGTCGATGCCGATGATTCGTCCCATATCTGTTCTCCTAGCTTTGCCGGCCCTGGCCGGGCCAATTCAGTTTCAATTGTTGGTTACTTGTGGATAAGCTGTGGCTTTTTCAAGCTTCGCGATCGGGCTTATTTCGGCGCTGACACGGTGACCAGCGCAGGGCGCAGCACCCGATCGGCGATCAGGTAGCCCTTCTGCAGGACGCTGACGACCGTGTTGGCTTCCTGTGCAGAGTCGGTGGGAACCATGGAGATGGCCTGGTGCTGGTGCGGGTCGAACTTGGCACCCTGCTGCGGGTTGATCTCGACGACCTTGTTGCGCTCCAGCGCACTCTTGAGCTGGCGCAGCGTGGCTTCGGCGCCTTCGCGAATCTGCTGCGGACTGGCTTCCTTGACGGCCAGGCCGGCTTCCAGGCTGTCCAGCACCGGCAGCATCGCATCGGCAAAGCCTTCCACGGCGAACTTGCGCGCCTTGGACATCTCCTCGTCGGCCCGGCGCCGCGTGTTCTGCGATTCGGCTTGCGCGCGCAGGTATTGCTCGGCCAGCTGGGCATTCTTGGCCCTCAGCTCAGCCAGCTCGGCCTGCGCCCCGCTCAGGGCAGCCTCGGCTTCGTTATTGATTTCCTGGGGCGCCAAAGTGTCCTCGGGGGAGCGGTTCGGCGCTGCGGCCGGCTCCACGGGCTCCAGGGTGGGTTCGATCCGGTCGGGTTCGGTCATTCTTGAAGTCAGCTGAAACAGTGATTCGCCCGCAGCTTGGGCCGCGTAATCCCTTTTCAAGGGTGCGGTCTTGCACAACATTGCCCAAAATCCAGTGGCCCCCAAGCGGGGCAAACCAGGCGCTGGGCTCGATCGGGCGACGAAGCTTGTCTTCCGTCGCGAGCAGTTCTGCGAGGCCCCGGGATTATCCATTGAGCGCGATGTGGAGCTTCGTGGAGTTCTTGACTTCTTCCATGACCGCGTAAGTCCGCGTTTCCCGAACCCCGGGAAGTTGCCACAGCACGGTTCCTGCGAAGTGCCGATAGGCATCCATGTCGCGCACCCGCGTCTTGATCAGGTAGTCGAACCCGCCGGCGACCATGTGGCACTCCAGGATCTCGGGGCGCACCTGGACTGCCGCGCGGAACTCGTCGAATACGTTCGACGTGGTGCGATCGAGCAGAACCTCGACGAACACGAGCATTCCGGCGCCGAGAAGCCTGGGGTTGAGCCGAGCTTCGTACCCTTCGATAAAGCCTTCGCGGGTGAGGCGCTGTACGCGGGCCAGCACAGCGGTAGGGGAGAGCGCGACGGCTTCAGCCAGCTTCAAGTTCGAGATCCGGCCGTCCTCCTGCAGCTGCTGAAGGATGCGCCGGTCGGTTCGGTCAAGATCGTTGAATTCTGGCATGGTGGTAGCGAATGATTCGGTGGCGCGCCGATATTTTGAAGCAATATCCTGGATCGAACCCGGATCATTGATGGTTGTTGCGTCAACAGGACCATCCGTGTATGTCTGCACGCTCGCTGCGAACCTTCGACTCCTTCTATCAACCCTCTTCCTGGGCGCAGCCGGTCCTGCGACAGGCCATCACCGCGGCGTGGCGCTTGCCCGAGCCCGCCGCCGTCGTTCGCATCCTCGAAGGTGCTCGTGTTCCCGATGCGCAGGCGCCGCGCATCCAGGCACTGGCGGCCCGCCTGGTCGGGACTTTGCGGACATGCAAGGCCGGCAATGGCCGCGCCGGCCTGGTGCAGAACCTGCTGCAGGAATACGCGCTGTCGTCACAGGAAGGGGTTGCGCTGATGTGCCTGGCCGAAGCGCTGCTGCGCATCCCTGACCACGCGACGCGCGACGCACTGATCCGCGACAAGATTTCGCAGGGCCAGTGGCATTCACACCTCGGGCGCAGCCCTTCGCTGTTCGTGAACGCAGCGACCTGGGGCCTGCTGATCACGGGCAAGCTGGTCACGACCCACAGCGAGGCGGGCCTTTCCGCCGCGCTCGGCCGCCTGGTGAGCATGGGCGGCGAGCCCCTGATCCGCAAGGGCGTGGACATGGCCATGCGCATGATGGGCGAACAGTTCGTCACCGGCGAAACCATCGAAGAAGCACTTCGCCATGCGGCCGTGCGAGAGCGCGAAGGCTTCCGCTACTCCTTCGACATGCTGGGCGAAGCCGCCCTCACGGCCCGGGACGCACAGAAGTATCTGCGCGACTATGAGCACGCGATCCAGGCCATCGGCAAGGCGGCGGCGGGTCGCGGAATCCATGAGGGGCCGGGTATCTCCATCAAGCTGTCGGCGCTGCACCCCCGCTACAGCCGCGCGCAGTACGACCGCGTGCTGGGCGAGCTCTATCCCACCCTGGTGCGGCTGTGTGCGCTGGCCAAGCGCTACGACATCGGACTGAACATCGACGCCGAAGAGGCCGATCGGCTGGAACTGTCGCTGGACCTGCTGGAGAAGCTGTCCTTCGAACCGCAGCTGCAGGGCTGGAACGGCCTGGGCTTCGTGGTGCAGGGTTACCAGAAGCGCTGCCCTTATGTCATCGACCATGTCATCGATCTGGCTCGCCGCAGCAGGCGTCGTCTGATGATCCGCCTGGTGAAGGGGGCCTACTGGGACTCGGAGATCAAGCGTGCACAGCTCGACGGCCAGGACGGGTACCCCGTCTACACGCGCAAGCCGTACACGGACGCCGCCTACATCGCCTGCGCCCGCAAACTGCTGGCCGCACCGGATGCGGTCTACCCGCAGTTCGCGACGCACAACGCACAGACGCTGGCGGCGATCTACGAATTGGCCGATCCCTCGAAATACACGTCGCAGCAGTACGAGTTCCAGTGCCTGCACGGCATGGGCGAGCCGCTGTACGAGCAGGTCGTAGGCGATCCCGCGCAAGGCAAGCTGGGGCGCCCGTGCCGGATCTACGCGCCGGTCGGCACGCACGAGACGCTGTTGGCCTACCTGGTTCGACGCCTGCTGGAGAACGGCGCGAACACGTCCTTCGTGCACCGGATCGCGGACCAGACCCTGTCGATCGACGCCTTGGTCCGCGACCCGGTCGAGATCATTGACGCCTACGCGCGCAGCGAGGGCGCGGTCGGCCTGCCGCATCCCGCGATTCCGCTCCCGCGCGACCTCTACGGCCCGGCTCGGCGCAATTCGAGCGGCATCGACCTGGCGAACGAGGCGCAGCTGCGCGAGCTGGCAGAGTCCCTGGCGGCTTCAGCGCGTGAAGACTGGACGGCGGCGCCGTTGCTGGCAGCGGAGACCGCCGGCGGCGAACCGCAATCCGTGAACAACCCGGCGAACCGGGTCGACCACGTGGGCTGCGTGCGCAACGCCACCGAGCATGACATCGAAGCCGCGCTGCGAGCGGCAACAGCCGGTGCGGCCCGTTGGGCCGGCACCTGCGCCGATGAGCGGGCGAAGCTGCTGGACGCTGCCGCCGACCGGCTTGAACGGGGCATGCCTCGCCTGATGGGCGTGCTCATTCGAGAGGCCGGCAAGTCCGCTGCGAATGCGGTGGCAGAGGTGCGCGAAGCGGTGGACTTCCTGCGCTTCTATGCCCGCGAAATCCGAGGGCGCTTCGATGCCGATGCCCACGTTCCACTTGGACCGGTGGTCTGCATCAGTCCCTGGAACTTCCCGCTTGCCATCTTCGTCGGCCAGGTTTGCGCGGCGCTGGCCGCCGGCAACGTGGTGCTGGCCAAGCCCGCGGAGCAGACGCCGCTGATTGCGGCCGAGGCGGTTCGTGCGATGTGGGCCGCAGGCATTCCGCGCGACGCCTTGCAGCTGCTGCCTGGCAGCGGCGCTATCGTCGGCGCCAGGCTCGTGGCCGATGCGCGGGTGCAGGGCGTCCTGTTTACCGGTTCAACCGAAGTCGCTCGCCTTCTTCAGGCCAGCACCGCCGGACGGATGAACGCGAGGGATCGCGCCATTGCGCTGATCGCCGAGACCGGCGGGCAGAACGCGATGATCGTGGACTCGTCGGCGCTGGCGGAGCAGGTGGTGGGCGACGTGCTGGTGTCGGCCTTCGACAGCGCCGGCCAGCGCTGCTCGGCCTTGCGTGTCCTGTGCGTCCAGGAGGACGCCGCCGACCGTGTGCTGGAGATGCTGCTGGGCGCGATGGCCGAGTTGCGGGTGGGCGATCCGGCTCGGCTGGCCACCGACGTGGGTCCCGTGATCGACGAAGAAGCCAAGGCGAACATCGATCGTCACATCGAAGAGATGCGAGGCAAGGGCCGCCGCGTCCATCAGGTGGCGGGCCACAGCGACTACCCATTGGACGCGGGCACCTTCGTGCTGCCGACGTTGATCGAGATCGACAGCCTCTCGGAGCTCAAGCGCGAAGTGTTCGGACCCGTGCTGCACTTCGTCCGGTACAAGCGGGAAGAGCTCGATGGCCTGCTCGGGCAGATCAATGGCACGGGATACGGTCTGACGATGGGCCTGCACACGCGCATCGATGAGACGATCGCCCGGGTGGTGGATGCGGCCCATGCGGGTAACGTGTACGTGAACCGAAACATGGTCGGCGCGGTGGTGGGGGTTCAGCCGTTCGGCGGCGAAGGCCTGTCAGGGACGGGTCCGAAGGCCGGTGGCCCGCTGTACCTGTACCGCCTGTTGGCGGCGCGGCCGGATGATGTGCTGACGCGCGCGCTGCCTGCAGAGGCCGGCACGGCGGGCACCACGTCTCAGTCGCCACCCATCGCCAGTTTGCTGGCTTGGGCGCAGTCGCACCAGGATGCCGCGCTGGCCGATGCTTGCCTGAACTTCTCGAAGCGGGTGCCGGCCCATCGCGCGATCGAGTTGCCGGGACCGACCGGCGAGCGCAATGTCTACTCCATCGCGCCGCGGACCAGCGTGCTGTGCCTGGCCCAGAGCGACAGCGACCGGCTCCTTCAACTGGCGGCCGTGCTGGCCGTGGGCAGCCGCGCGATCTGGCCGGCCGAGGCACAACCGCTGCGCGACCGGTTGCCGAGCGAACTGCGGGGGCACGTGGTCCTGGCACGCGACCCGTTCGCACCGGCGATCTCATTTGATGCGGTGCTGCTTCACGGTGGCGCCGACCAGCTGCGGGCTATCCAGGCGCAGTTGGCTCAGCGCGAAGGCCCGGTGGTCAGCGTCGAGCGGCTGTTCCCGGGCGAGCGCGCCGTGCCGCTGGAGCGCCTCGTTGTCGAGCGCGCGCTCAGTGTCAACACGGCGGCCGCGGGCGGCAATGCGTCGCTGATGACGATCGGCTGAAATCTCGTGGTCGCCGGCGCCGCCGCGCCACGTGGGCGGGCAGGCTTGAAAGCCTGCTGCAACCCGTCGCTCAGTGCACCGCGAGCAGTTCGACGTCGAACTTCAGCACGGCGTTGGGCGGGATCACACCACCCGCGCCGCGCGCGCCATAGCCCAGTTGCGACGGAATGATGAGGGTGCGCTTGCCACCGACCTTCATGCCGGCGACGCCTTCGTCCCAGCCCTTGATCACCATGCCGGCGCCCAGGGAGAACTCGAAGGGATCGTTGCGGTCGCGGCTGGAGTCGAACTTGGCGCCTTGCGCGCCGTCCTTGTACAGCCAGCCGGTGTAGTGCACGCGCACGTTCTGCCCGGCTTTCGCCTCGGGGCCATTGCCCACGGTTTCGTCGTCGTATTGCAGTCCGGAGGGGGTGGTGATCATGAAGTTTCCTGGGTTCAGCGCCGCGCGAGATCGCGCATGAGGGCGACAGCGCCGTAGGTCCACGGCGCCACGCGGTCGCTGGTATTGACTCGGTTGGCGAGTGTACCCAGTCGCGGAGAGGAGACCGTGACCAGGTCGCCGAGCTCGTGCGTGAAGCCCAGGCCGGGCCCGCGCCGATCCTGCACCGGGGCGAACAGGGTCCCGAGGAACAGCATGAAGCCATCCGGGTACTGATGCGTTGCGCCGATCGCCTGGGCCACCAGGTCGAGCGGATCACGGCTGATCCTGGCGAGTGAACTTGCGCCCTGCATGACGAAGCCATCGGCGCCCTCCACCCGCAGCGCCAGATCGCAGCGGCGCACGTCGTCCATGCCGAAGTGCTGGTCGAAGATGCGGATGAACGGGCCGATCGCGCAGCTGGCGTTGTTGTCCTTGGCCTTGCCCAGCAGCAGGGCACTGCGGCCCTCGAAGTCGCGCAGGTTGACGTCGTTGCCGAGCGTGGCGCCCTGCACCACGCCGCGGTTGTTGACGGCCAGCACGATTTCCGGCTCCGGGTTGTTCCATTCGCTGGCAGGATGGATGCCTACTTCGGCGCCCGTGCCCACGGCGCTCATGGGCTGCGACTTGGTGAAGATCTCGGCATCGGGGCCGATGCCCACTTCCAGGTACTGGGACCACAAGCCACGCGCGATCAGCACCTGCTTGAGTTGGATCGCTTGCGCCGAGCCGGGCTGGATGGCGCTGAGGTCCTCACCGATGACCGCGACCACTTCCTGCCGCACTGCTTCGGCGCGTGCCGGATCACCGCGAGCCTGCTCCTCGATCACCCGCTCCAGCATGGAGGCCACGAAGGTCACGCCCGCCGCCTTGATCGCCTGCAGGTCGCAAGGCGCCAGGAACCAGGGCAGGGCGCCTTCGCGCGCCGTGTGGACGGTGTTCGCGAGCACTGCGCGCGTCTCGCCCAGGTGCGGACCGCGATGGGCGTACAACCGGGTCGCGAGATCGTCCAGTTCGAGCAGTTCGCTACAGGTGGGTGCCAACGCTGAAATGTCCGACACACCCTGCGGCGTGACTTTCACCAGCACCGGTCCGATGCGCGCCATTTGCACGCGGCCGACCAGCAGGGCACGGTCTGCATCTGCGGGCAAGGCCGTGGCGGGTTCCAGCCAGCTTTTCATGTCTTGGCTGCCGCGGCGGGCAGTTTCTTCTTGGCCTGGAGTGCCGCCCACTTGGCCGCGAACGGCGGCAGTTCACCCAGGCGCCGCAGAAGGTCGGACCCGACCGGCGTGACCATGTAGCCCTCGCTGCCGTGATGAACGAGCCCGGCCTCGCGCAACTCCTTGATGCGCGTGTTCAGCGTGTTGGGGGTGATGCCGCCGACACTGTCCTGCAGCAGTCGGAAAGTCTGGGGATGGCCGTCACGCAAGGCCCACAGCACCCTGAGCGCGTAGCGCGCTTCCAGCAGTCCCAGCAGCTGGCTGATGGCGGCGTTCTCCTTGGAACTCATCAGGGACGACTCCTCTGGCCTCTTGCACTTCCTCGTGGCGCAAAAGAAGTTTACGCACTTCCTGCTATACAAACAATAGCAAGCGTCGTATGCCGAGCCCAGCGCGCCCTACAGGTAGACTTTCTTGAGCAGGCGGATGAGGGTCTTGACTTCGGCGGCGCTCAGTCGCGAGGCCGCATGAGATTCCAGTTCGGTGGCCGTGCGTTCCGCATCTCGCATCAGCTTCTGCCCGGCCGCAGTCAGGTGCAGCCCCATGGCTCGGCCGTCGTGCGGATGGGGGTGCCGCTGGATCAGCGCTCGCTTTTCCAGGTTGTTGATCATGCCCACCAGATTGGGCGGCAACATGCCCAGCGCGGTGCAAAGCTGGCGCGAGGTGATGCCGGGGTTGTGCGTGATCAGCGACAACACCGAAAAATCCACCACGCGCAGTTCGTAGACCGCCATGCGATCCATGAACACCTCGATCACCGCCAGCGCGGCGCGCCGGGCGTTGTAGCCGATCAGTCCTTCAAGATAACTGGCATCCACCTCCTCGACGGCGGGCGCGGCCGGTGGCACACGCTTACCCGAGGCGGTGGGTCGGCTGGAAGAGGAGGACGCCATGGTTCAGGCCATGACCTCGGCACCGGCGCACTGCTGTTCGACGATCGCGCAGCGCATGCGCAACTCCGGCAGCACGCGCAGGAAGGCGGCGGCCACCGGCGCCTGCCAGCGCGGCTGCGAGCTGGCCGTGTCGATGCGCGCCCAGGCCCAGGCCATCAAGGCCAGCGTGGCCGCGCGCAGGTAATCGTCAGCTGCTTCGTATGGCAGGCGCAGTTGCGCGGTCGGGGCGGCACAAAGCGCTTGCGTCGTTCGCTGCAACTGGTCGATGGCGTCCGCCGCG
>Ga0207853_1000219_pt1 | contig 13317 bp, 12 predicted proteins | sample LuqExpMetagenom6_FD_187764 | JGI IMG/M metagenome (GOLD analysis project Ga0207853, IMG submission 187764) | Tropical forest soil microbial communities from Luquillo Experimental Forest, Puerto Rico - Sample 6 (SPAdes) | ecosystem: Environmental > Terrestrial > Soil > Tropical forest ...
GCAAGCTGATCCTGGACACGCGCAATGCCGCCGCCGCCCTGGCCGCGCTCGAGGCCAGCGCATGAGTGAAGTCACAGCCCGCCTCGGCGACATGTCCTTTTCTGTGCGACCCGGCGAGAGCCTGCTCGAAGCCGGTCAGCGCGCTGCGGTGACGATTCCGTTCTCATGCGGCGCGGGTGTGTGCCACGCCTGCGTGTTGAAGTGTGTCCACGGGGACGTGCCGCCGTCGGCCCAGCGCGGGTTGTCGCAGGACCTGAGTGCCAAGGGCTACCTGTTGGCCTGCCAGTGCCGCCCGACAGCAGACATGGATCTCACCCTGCCTGACCCCGCGGATCGGCGCGTCGACGCCATGCTGCATTCCGCGGAGGCGGCGGGGCCGTTCATCCGCCTCAGCTTCGAGACCGCGCGCCTGATTCCTTGCGAATCGGGTGATCGCGTGATGGTCGTTGCTCCCATGGGGCCGGAAGTTCCGGCGGAAGTGATCGAGATCGATCCGGACAGCTACACGATCCACGCGTTGGTGCCCGCAAGCGCGGGCGCGGCTGCATGGTTCACGACGGCCGAGTTTGGGGCCGCCTTCGTCGCCTGGGGACCCTTGGAACTTGCACGCGATGAAGACTCTTTCGACCTGGCGCCGCCGGACACCGATCCGCAGCTCTGGGCCGAAGTGGGCGGTCCCAAGATGCGCGCCGTCCTCGAAGACTTCTACCGCGAGGTCTACGCCGACCCGCAGCTGGCACCGTTTTTCGAAGGCGTCACGCAGCAGCGGCTGGTGGAAAAGCAATATTCCTTTCTCAAGCAGCTCATGACCGGCGAGCGGGTGTACTTCGGCGATCGTCCGCGCAATGCACATCACTGGATGGTGATTCCCGCAGCGCTGTTCGCGCACCGCGAAGAGATCATGCGCCGACATCTCGTCGCCCATGGCCTGAACGAATCACAGGTCGCGCGCTGGATGCGGCTGGAGTCGCACTACCGGCGTGACATCGTGAAATCGCAGGCCTGGCCGCGGCGGGTGGGCGGCGTGGACCTGCCCCTGGACGGCTATGGCAGGCAAGTGCTCGATGAGGGAACCTTGTGTGATCACTGCGGCGATGCCCTCGATGCGGGAACCGAGGTGCTCTATCACTTGCGGCTGGGACGTGTGAGCTGCCCGCAGTGCGCGGCCTAACGTGACCGTGGAAGAAATGCCTGCGGGAGGCAGGCTGCGAACATGATCGATGCATTGGAGGCGGCACTGCGCCAGCTTCGGCAGGACTGTCCGGACCTGCTTGGCGCCATGATTGCGACGCAGGAGGGGCTGTTGCTTTCGTCCAGCGGAGACCTGGGCAGTGAGGTCGCGGCGGCCATGGCCTCGGACCTGGCGGACAGCCTGGACCACAACCTGTCGCTGCTGGCGCAATCCTGCTGCAACGAGGCATTGATGTGGACACCGACAGGACTGTGGGGTGTCGCACGCCTTCCCAGCCGCCATGTGGTCATGGTTAAAGGCGTGGCGGAATGCCGCGCCGCCAACCTGCGCCTGGCACTCGGGCGCCTGCGGCGCGACCTTGCCGCTCCCCTGGACGCTCTCTCGGCTCCTTGAGTGTCGCTACGCCGCAGCGCGTACGGCTGCAGCCATCCCAAATTGCGTGTTTCGTCACTGTTTTGGTGGCATCGGCGGCGGCTGCCGTATGGATGAGCTAAGCTGCAAACAACTTGATATAGATCAATACAGCAATTCACAAAACATGAAAGCCGATTTGATCTTGCCGGGTCCCTTCACCGCCGCACCGGACGCGCGGCCTTGAGGCAACACGAAGACGTCCCTTTGAACCATCAGACAGGAAAACATCATGAGCACTTTGGACAACATGCTGCAAAAGGCGGTGACGTCGGTGCCCGACTGCGTTGCCACCGGTTACGTGGACCTGGCCTCCGGCATGCTGCTTGGCATCAAGTCGGTGGACTCGCATCCGCGTGAAGTCATCGAGTTGCTGGCGGCGGCCACGGCGGACCTGTTCCAGGGGTCCAGCGTGCAGGCGATCGAGAAGCTGTTCCGCTCCGCCCGTGGCGTGCCCGAGAACGGCCAGCACTACTTCCAAGAAATCATCGTCAACAGCGACAACCTGATCCACGTGTTCCTGCGCGGCAAGCGCCAGCAGCAAGTGGCGTGCTTCGTTTGCCGCAAGGGCGCCAACCTGGGCATGGTGCTGACCAAGGCGCGCATGATCATGCCCGACCTGGAAAATTCGCTCTGATAGTCAATGGGCGGGCGCAAGAATGCGCTCGCCCAGGCGTGACGCATACTGCGGGCGATGGTCACGTCCCACTTTTCCTCGCTTCTGCCTGACTGGCCCGTGCCGCCGAATGTGCGCTCGGTATGCAGCACACGTGCCGGCGGCGTCTCGACTGGGCCGTTCGAAAGCTTGAACCTGGGCGACCATGTGGGCGACGGGCCCGCTGCGGTTGCCGCCAACCGCGAACGCTTCGCTGCTGCCATCGAAGCCCGTCCCGTGTTCATGCGCCAAGTCCATGGACAACGCGTGGCGGTGCTGGATGCAAGCTCTTCGGATGGGATCGAAGCGGATGCCTGTGTCACCCGCGTCGCGGGCGTTGCCTGCACCATCATGGTCGCCGATTGCCTGCCCGTCCTCCTGGCTGCCGATGACGGCCGCACGGTGGGCGCTGCCCATGCCGGCTGGCGCGGGCTCGCCGGGCACGATGCCGGTGGCGTGATCGAAGCCGTCATTGAAGCCATGACGAACACCAGCGGTGTGGATGCATCAAAGCTGCTGGTCTGGCTCGGACCCTGCATCGGTCCAGACAAGTTCGAAGTGGGGGCGGATGTGAAGTCAGCCTTCGAGCATCACGATCCGGCAGCGCGTATGCACTTCAGGAGCGCCGATGAGGGTAAGTGGATGGCAGACCTGCCCGGACTTGCACGCCAGCGGCTGGCGGCGGCAGGCGTCACGCGCATCTTTGGCAATGACGGCACCCGCGACTGGTGCACCGTTTCCAATCCATCACGGTTCTTTTCGCACCGGCGTGACCGGATCAGTGGTCGCTTCGCCGCTGCGATCAGCATCAGCACCTGAGCTCTCGACTTCCGCAGCCTTGCTCGCCGAGGCCTCGGAATTTTGATGGCTGTCGTCGTCGGCGACATTTTTTCGTGACGGCCTACCCAGCAGGTACATCAGGAGCGCCACAGGCATCACGCCATAGAGTAAAAAGGTGATGACAGCGCCCAGCACGGTGCCGACAGGATTGGCGGCTTCCGCAACGGCCATCATGAGCGCGACATACATCCAGCCGATGATCAGGAGGTACATGGGCCTATCGTGTGTATGTTGCGATGCAATATGAACGATGTAATACTTCGGGTAAACCCGCAATAACCAAGGGATCTGGAGACATCATGAATTCTGTACCGGAGTGGGTCGACGCCACTGCGCAATTCCAGAAGAGCCTCAGCGACAACTGGCTGTCGGCCCTGCAATCGTTCGGCGGCCTGGCGCAGGGAGCCGCGCCCTCGCTGCCGCACATCCCGCAACTGACGTTCTCGCCCACCAAGCTGCAAGCCTTGCAGCAGGCTTATCTCAAGGAAGCTGCCGAACTGTGGAATGGTGGCCTCAACGGCCATGAAATGGGTGACAGGCGCTTTGCTGGGCAGGCTTGGACAGCCAATCCGGTCGCTGCTTTTTCTGCCGCCATTTACCTGCTCAATGCGCGGGCCATGCTCGGCCTGGTCGAGGCGGCGGAGACTGATGCCAAGACCAAGGCCCGCCTGCGTTTTGCGGTTGAGCAATGGATGGCCGCGTCGGCACCCAGCAATTTCATGAGCCTCAATGCCGAAGCGCAGAAAAAGGCGATCGAGACCAACGGCGAAAGCATCGCGCGCGGCATCCAGAACCTGCTCAAGGACATCCAGCAGGGCCATGTCTCGATGACCGACGAAAGTATTTTCGAGGTCGGGCACAACGTGGCCACCACCGAAGGCGCGGTGGTGTTCGAGAACGAGCTGATCCAGCTCATCGAATACAAGCCGCTCACGCACAAGGTGCACGAAAAGCCGTTCCTTGTCGTGCCACCCTGCATTAACAAGTTCTACATCCTCGATCTGCAGCCGGACAACTCGCTGGTGCGCTACCTGGTCGAGCAAGGCCATCGCACCTTTGTGATCAGCTGGCGCAATCCGGACGAGTCGCTGCAGGACAAGACCTGGGACGACTACGTGGACGGCGGCGCGAATGAGGCCATCCACGTGGTGCAGGAAATCACCGGGGCCAAGGAGATCAACGCACTGGGCTTTTGCGTGGGCGGAACGATCCTGGGCACGGCGCTCGCAGTGTTGGCGGCTCGTGGTGAGAAGCCGGTGGCAGCGCTCACACTGCTCACGTCGCTGCTGGATTTCAAGCACACCGGCGTCCTCGACGTGTTCATCGACGAGCCGTTCGTCAAGTTCCGCGAGATGCAGATGGGGCAGGGCGGGTTGATGAAAGGCCGCGACCTGGCCTCGACTTTCAGCTTCCTGCGTCCCAACGACCTGGTCTGGAATTACGTGGTCGGCAACTATCTCAAGGGCGAGACGCCGCCGCCGTTTGACCTCCTGTACTGGAACAGCGACTCGACCAACCTGCCCGGTCCGATGTACGCCTGGTACCTGCGCAACACCTACTTCGAAAACAACCTGGTCAAGCCCGGCAAGTGCACCGTGGCCGGCCAGAAGGTGGACCTGCGCAAGGTGGACATGCCGGTCTACATCTACGGTTCGCGCGAGGACCACATCGTGCCGATCGGTGGTGCCTACGACTCGACCCAGGTGCTGCCCGGCAAGAAGCGGTTCGTCATGGGTGCTTCGGGCCACATCGCAGGTGTCATCAATCCGCCTTCGAAGAACAAGCGTTCCTACTGGACCAACGACAAACTGCCCAAGACGCAGGAGGAGTGGCTGAAGGGCGCCAAGGAGCATCCCGGCAGCTGGTGGACCGACTGGGCTGCCTGGCTGAAACCGTACGCGGGCAAGCTGATTGCTGCGCCCAAGAACTATGGCAAGGGCAAGTACAAGGTCATCGAACCGGCGCCCGGCCGATATGTGAAAGCAAAGGCCTGAATTTCATCCTTTCATCCTTCAAGGAGCAGCTTCATGGAAGACATCGTCATCGTCTCGGCAACCCGTACGGCCGTGGGCAAGTTCGGCGGCTCGCTTGCGAAGATCCCCGCAGCGGAGCTCGGAGCCCTCGTGGTGAAAGAGGCGCTCTCGCGTGCCCAGGTCGATCCGGCGCAGGTCGGCGAGGTGATCATGGGACAGGTGCTCGCCGCTGGCTGCGGCCAGAACCCGGCGCGTCAGGCGCTGCTGAAAGCCGGCCTGCCCAAGGAAGTGCCCGGCCTGACCATCAACGCCGTGTGCGGCTCAGGACTCAAGGCCGTCATGCTGGCGGCCCAGGCGATTGCGTGGGGCGACTCGGAGATCGTCGTGGCGGGTGGGCAGGAAAACATGAGCGCGGCACCTCACGTGCTGCTGAACTCGCGCGAAGGCCAGCGCATGGGCGACTGGAAGATGATCGACTCCATGATCGTCGACGGCCTGTGGGACGTCTACAACCAGTATCACATGGGCGTGACCGCCGAAAACGTCGCCAGGGAAAACGGCATCACGCGTGAGCAGCAGGACGCCCTGGCCCTGGCCAGCCAGCAGAAGGCGGCTGCTGCGCAGGACGCCGGCAAGTTCAAGGAAGAAATCGTGCCGGTGAAGATTCCGCAGAAGAAGGGCGATCCGCTGGTCTTCGACAGCGACGAGTTCATCAACAAGAAGACCGGCGCCGAGGTACTGGCCGGACTGCGGCCCGCATTCGACAAGTCGGGCACGGTGACCGCGGGCAATGCCTCGGGCATCAACGACGGTGCGGCAGCCGTGGTGGTGATGAGCGCGAAGAAGGCCGCGCAGCTGGGCCTCAAGCCGCTGGCGCGCATTGCCGGCTTCGGCACTTCGGGGCTGGACCCGGCCACGATGGGCATGGGTCCGGTGCCTGCCACGCGCAAGGTGCTCCAGCGTACCGGCTGGAACGCGGCCGACGTGAACCTGTTCGAGCTCAATGAAGCGTTCGCGGCGCAGGCCTGCGCGGTCAACAAGGCGCTGGACATCGATCCGTCCAAGGTCAACGTCAACGGCGGCGCCATCGCGATCGGTCATCCCATCGGGGCCTCCGGCTGTCGTATCCTCGTGACGCTGCTGCATGAGATGAAGCGGCGCGAAGCCAAGCGCGGCATTGCGGCGCTGTGCATCGGCGGTGGCATGGGGGTTTCCCTCGCGGTCGAGGGGCTCTGACGCAGTACAAAAACAAATCTGACTTCAAAGGAGAGTTTCGTGAGCCAGAAAATCGCATACGTGACCGGTGGCATGGGCGGCATCGGCACGGCGATCTGCCAGCGCCTGCATAGGGAAGGCTTCAAGGTGATCGCCGGCTGCGGGCCGACACGCGATTACAACAAGTGGCTGAGCGAGCAACAGGCGCTCGGCTATACCTTCCACGCGTCGGTGGGCAATGTGGGTAACTGGGACTCGACCGTCGAGGCTTTCAGTAAGGCCAAGGCCGACCATGGGCCCGTGGACGTACTCGTGAACAACGCCGGCATCACGCGGGATCGCATGTTCATGAAGATGACGCGCGAAGACTGGGACGCGGTGATCGAGACCAACCTCAATTCCATGTTCAATGTCACCAAGCAGGTGGTGGGTGACATGGTGGAAAAAGGCTGGGGCCGCATCGTCAACATCAGTTCGGTGAATGGTGAGAAGGGCCAGGCCGGCCAGACGAACTACTCGGCTGCCAAGGCTGGCATGCACGGCTTCACGATGGCGCTGGCGCAGGAGCTGGCAACCAAGGGCGTGACGGTGAACACGGTCAGTCCCGGCTACATCGGTACCGACATGGTCAAGGCGATCCGCCCCGACGTGCTCGAAAAGATTGTTGCCACCGTGCCGGTGAAGCGACTGGGCGAGCCGTCCGAGATCGCGTCGATCATTGCCTGGCTTGCCTCGGACGAAGGCGGTTACTCGACCGGCGCTGACTTCTCCGTCAACGGCGGCCTGCACATGGGTTGACGCGCCCCGGCGCCAAGCGGGCAGCTCACGCCACCAGGTCTTCGATGACCAGGTGGCGGTATTTCTGGGCGTATGAAATCTTGGCAGACCGCAGCACGTCCATCACGTGCTCGGTCTCGCGCTCCGTGGGGGCGCGTACCAGCAGCGCGTGATGTCCTTCTCGCGCCAGCTCTTCGTAATGCCGGACAGTGTCAGCTTCGGTGCCCGGTGAGGGCAGGGCAGTCTCCCGGACCGCGGTTGCGGCGATCTTCTCGTGGATCTCCATCGGAGTGAGTAGCGAGACCGCGTCGCCGCGCACCCCCTTGTGAAGCAGTTGGTTCTCGGCGTCGCGTGCGTCCTTTTCCGTCGGGAACATGATGAACAGGTGCCCGGTGGGATAGAACACACCGCGAAGGGTGAGCATGTTCGACTCGAGAGCAAAGGGCTTCATCGTGGCTCCTGGAAGTACTGCGCCCCGGTGCGCACGCAAGCAGGATTGATCCGTGCCATGCCCCTTGTCAAACCGGGAGCCGAACAACCCGGATACAGTCGTGGGTGTGCATCGAGACAATGTTGAGGTTAACCGCTGGCGCATGAGCGTTGCGCCGATGATGGATTGGACGGACCGGCACTGCCGCTACTTCCACCGGCTCCTGAGCCGGCACGCGCTGCTTTACACCGAAATGGTGACCACCGGGGCTCTGGTGCACGGGGACGTGCCGCGCCATCTGGACTTCAACGCCGAGGAGCACCCTGTTGCGCTTCAGCTCGGCGGCAGTGACCCGGCTGAGTTGGCACACAGCGCCAGGCTGGGCGAGCGCTGGGGCTATGACGAGATCAACCTCAACTGTGGTTGTCCGAGTGAACGCGTGCAGCGCGGCGCGTTTGGTGCCTGTCTTATGGTCGAGCCGCAACTGGTGGCAGATTGCGTGAAGGCGATGGTCGACGCGGTATCCATCCCCGTGACCGTGAAGCATCGCATCGGCATCGACCAGGTCGAGAGCTACGAATTCGTCCGGGATTTCGTGGGGACTGTGAGCGAGGCCGGCTGCCGCGTGTTCCAGGTCCACGCCCGCAATGCGTGGTTGAAAGGACTATCGCCCAAGGAAAATCGCGAGGTGCCGCCGCTGCGTTACGCGATCGTCTATCAGCTCAAGCGGGATTTTCCGCAGCTCATTTTCGCGCTGAATGGCGGCATCACGTCCATGCCGCAGGTGCAGGAAGCGCTTGCGCACCTCGACGGGATCATGATCGGCCGGGAGGCCTACCACAACCCATGGTGGGTCGCCGAGTGGGACGAAGCCATCTTTGGTGATGACGGGACCCATCGCACGCGCGAGAGCGTCGAAGCAGCCATGGTCGACTACATGCTGCGGGAAGCCGAGGAGCGAAAGACGCCCTGGTCCTCGATTGCCCGCCACATGCTGGGGTTGCGCAATGGACTTCCCGGCGCACGGCGCTGGCGGCAGGTGTGGAGCGACCATAAGCTCAAGTCGCTGGACCCACGCGACGTGATGGCGCTGGCGAACGAAAAGGTGGCGCACGCCGCCTGAGGCGCTCCGCGCAGTTGCATCGCAGGAGAGTTCGCGGCTAAATCTCCGGACGTAGGTGGTCTGGAGTCGTGCCATGAACATTGTCTGCATCGGCGGTGGCCCCGCGGGCCTGTACTTCGCGCTCCTGATGAAACAGCAGGACCCGCGCCATGAGATCACGGTGGTCGAGCGCAATCGACCGTATGACACCTTCGGTTGGGGCGTGGTGTTCTCCGACCAGACCCTGGGTAATCTGCGCGCCGCCGATGAACCGACCGCCTCGGAAATCCTCGGTGCCTTCAACCACTGGGACGACATCGAGGTCAACATCCGCGGTCGCAAGATCCGCTCGAGTGGCCACGGCTTCTGCGGCATCGGCCGCAAGCGCCTGCTCAACATCCTGCAGCGGCGGTGCGAGGAGCTCGGCGTCAAGCTGGTGTTCGAGACGGATGTCGGTGGCGACGAGTGGTATCCGCATGCCGACCTCATCATCGCCAGCGACGGCTTAAACAGCCGCATCCGCGCCAAGTACGCCAGCACCTACCAGCCCGACATCGACGTGCGGCGCTGCCGCTTCGTCTGGCTGGGCACGCACAAGCTGTTCGAGGCGTTCACCTTCGCCTTTGAGGAGACGCCGCACGGCTGGTTCCAGGCGCATGCATACCAGTTCGACAGCGACACTTCCACCTTCATCGTCGAGACGCCCGAGGATGTCTGGCTCAAGGCCGGTCTGGACCGCATGGGCAAGGAAGAGTCCATCGAATATTGCGAGCGACTGTTTGCCAAGTACCTCGATGGCAATTGCTTGATGTCCAACGCCAGCCACTTGCGCGGATCGGCGCAGTGGATCCGCTTTCCGCGCGTGATCTGCAAGACCTGGGTGCATCACAACGGCCGTGCGCCGGTGGTGCTGATGGGCGATGCCGCGCATACCGCGCATTTCTCGATCGGCTCGGGCACCAAGCTGGCCCTCGAGGACGCCATCGAGCTGGCGCGCTGCATCGGCCGCCTGCCTGGCGATCTCACCGGCGCGCTGCGCGAGTATGAAGCGGTGCGCAGTGTCGAAGTGCTGCGCATCCAGAATGCGGCGCGCAATTCGACCGAATGGTTCGAGAGTGTTTCGCGCTATGCGAACCTGCCGTCCGAGCAGTTCGCCTACTCGCTGCTCACGCGCAGCCAGCGCATCAGCCATGAGAACCTGCGCTTGCGTGACCGGCAGTACGTCGAGCGCTACGAAGATTGGATTGCCGAGCGCTCGGGCTTGCCGCGCACCCCGGCCCGGCAGAGCGTGCCGCCTATGTTCACGCCCTTTACCCTGCGCAGCGTGACGCTGAAGAACCGCGTCGTGGTCTCGCCGATGGCGCAGTACTCCTGCATCGACGGTTTGCCCGCCGACTACCATCTCGCGCACCTCGGTGCGCGCGCCATGGGCGGGGCCGGCATGGTGGTGGCAGAGATGACCTGCCCCACGCCGGACGCTCGCATCACACCCGCTTGTCCGGGCTTGTGGAATGAGCAGCAGCGCGACGGCTGGAAGCGCATTGTCGATTTCGTGCATGAGCACACCGCCGCGAAGATCGCGATGCAGCTCGGCCATGCAGGTCCCAAGGGTTCGACCCGCGTGCCCTGGGAGGGTGAGGACCAGCCGCTGTCCGAAGGCAACTGGGCCCTGATTTCCGCTTCGCCGCAGCAATACCTGGATGGCGTGAGCGACTGGTCACGTGCAATGAACCGTGACGACATGGATCGCGTGCGCGAGGACTTCGTGCGCAGCACGCGCTACGCGGCCGAAGCGGGCTTCGACTGGCTCGAATTGCACTGCGCGCATGGCTACCTGCTGTCCGGTTTCATCTCGCCGCTGACGAACCTGCGTACCGACGAATACGGCGGCTCGCTGGAAAATCGCCTGCGCTATCCGCTTGAAGTGTTCACAGCGATGCGTGCCGCCTGGCCCGAGCATCTGCCGATGTCGGTACGTATCTCGGCCCACGATTGGGTGCAAGGCGGCATCACGCCCGACGATGCGGTGGAGATCGCGAAGGTCTTCAAGGCCGCGGGAGCCGACATGATCGATTGCTCTTCGGGGCAGGTCAGCAAGAAACAGCGGCCGGTGTACGGCCGCATGTACCAGACGCCGTTCGCCGATCGCATCCGAAACGAGGCCGGCATTGCGACGATCGCGGTTGGCGCAATTTCCGAAGCCGATCACGTCAACAGCATCATCGCCGCGGGCCGTGCCGACTTGTGCGCCATCGCGCGGCCGCACCTGGCCAACCCGTCGTGGACCTTGCTGGAAGCCGCAAAGATCGGCTATGCCGATCTGCCCTGGCCACGCCAGTACCGCACCGCGAAACAGCAGTTGGAACGCAACCTCGAACGCGAAAAGCAATCGGCCATGCAACTCCGCGCAGCGGACCCAGAGAGATTCGTTTGATCGAGGGGCAAGCCCGGGCGTAAGCCTGGCGTTCGCTTTGTAAGCGCGCAGCTCATCTTTACCAGAGCGCAACACAGCCGTTGCAAAGCATCGAGGTTGCCGAGGCAGCATCGCGGGTTCAAGTACGCCCTGCCTCCTGGCCAACTCGAATGTTCCGTCGCCTGCTGCAGGCCTTGCTGCTTTTTCTCTTGCTGTTCGTGATCTGCGGCGCGCGCTGGTTCGTGCGCAAGTTCGGGCAAGTCGAGCCGGACCAACTGCTTTATCACTTGCAACAGGCGCCGGCGGCCATGCTCTGGTCGAACCAGGCACTTGCGAGAAACTTCATCGTCAACGTCGTCCTGGCCCCTGCACTCGGGACCGCCGTCATTGCCCTCGTGATATGGCCGGTGCGTCGGTGGATGCGCAATCGGCCGAAAGTCGCCGTCACCTCGCGCGCCGTGTCCCACCCGGCGCTGCTCGCCGGCTGTGTCGCCGTCGCGGCGGGCTGGGCCTCCACGACCATGGTCGCCTGGTCCAATGATGATGTTTCGGGCGCTCGCGACTGGATTGCCGCCCACTACCGCTGGCCAGAAAAAATGGTTGCACCAAAGCAGAAGAAGAATCTGGTGCTGATCTACGCCGAATCGCTGGAGTCGGCGTATGTGCCGCCGCGATTCGCCGGAGGGCTGCTGCAACCCGTCACGTCACTCAAGGGCGCGTCCATCCCGCATTTCCGGCAGGTTTACGGCACCGGCTGGACCATTGCGGGCATCGTGGCTACCCAGTGCGGCGTGCCGTTGAAGCCCTTGGGCATCTTCGGGCACAACGATCTGGGCGAGATGATCGACACCTTCCTGCCCGGTGCGCGTTGCCTGGGCGATGTGCTCAAGGCCAACGGCTGGACCAATGTCTTCCTGGGCGGCGCTGCTGGCGAGTTCGCGGGCAAGGACCATTTCTTTCGCACTCATGGCTACGACCGCGTGCTCGGGCGCGAGGACTGGGTGCGCGCCGATCCCGACGTGCCGGTGACGGACTGGGGTGTGCATGACGACTATCTCTTCGAACAGGCACTGGTGGAACTGGAGCGCCTGCAGCGCGCGGGCCAGCCCTTCAACTTGACGCTGCTCACGCACGGCATGCACCCGCCGCATGGCTTTCTATCGCCGTCGTGCTCGCGGCCTCATGGTGATATGCAGGACGCCGTGCTGTGCACCTCGATGCTGCTGCGCAATTTCGAACAAGCAGCTGAACAGGCAGGATTGCTTCGTGACACGGAGTTGGTCATCACCGGCGATCACCTGATGCAGCAAAGTGAACTGAGCGAGCGACTCGGCCCGCCGCAGCATCGCCATGTGTTCAACCGCTTCGTGCCTGCGCCGCGCGGTGGCATCCATGCTGGCGTGATCGACCATTTCGATCTCTATCCGTCTCTGCTGGCAGCATTGGGCTTCGAGCTGGGCGACGGGCAGGTCGCGCTGGGCTGTTCGGCTGTCGGCAACGCGCGATGCAGCACTCTGGCGCAGGAGCCGCAACTGGATGCGAAGCTGCGAGCCCATTCGGATTTCTACGACGGGTTGTGGGCATCGTCGTATTGAAAGATCAGCCTCGACCTGTCACAGTCCCAGTTCGTCGCACAAGGCGTTCATTCGTCGGGAGATGCCTTCATCGTGCCGGATGCTGCGCCCCCATTCCCGCTGCGTCTCGCCCGGCCATTTGTTCGTTGCGTCCAAGCCCATCTTGCTGCCGAGTCCCGTGACCGGTGACGCGAAGTCGAGGTAATCCATCGGCGTGTGTTCGACAGTGAAGGTGTCGCGCACTGGGTCCATGCGGGTGGACAGCGCCCACATCACTTCGCGCCAGTCACGCGCGTCGACGTCCTCGTCCACCACGATGATGAACTTGGTGTACATGAACTGCCGCAGATGGCTCCAGACGCCCATCATGATTCGCCGCGCGTGGCCCGGGTACGCCTTGCGGATCTGCACCACGGCCATGCGATAGCTGCAGGCTTCCGGGGGCAGATAGAAGTCGGTGATCTCGGGAAACTGCCGCTGCAGCAGCGGGATGAACAATTCGTTCATCGCCATTCCCAGCACGGCGGGTTCGTCGAGCGGCTTGCCGGTGTAGGTCGAATGGTAGAGCGGCTCGCGCTTCATCGTGATGCGATCGATCGTGAGCACGGGGAACTCGGCCTGCTCGTTGTAGTAGCCGGTGTGGTCGCCGAACGGCCCCTCCATCGCATGCTCGTAGCCGCTCGGGTGCGAGGCGTCGGGTCGGATGCAGCCTTCGAGCACGATCTCGGCGGCCGC
>Ga0207853_1000221_pt1 | contig 13251 bp, 11 predicted proteins | sample LuqExpMetagenom6_FD_187764 | JGI IMG/M metagenome (GOLD analysis project Ga0207853, IMG submission 187764) | Tropical forest soil microbial communities from Luquillo Experimental Forest, Puerto Rico - Sample 6 (SPAdes) | ecosystem: Environmental > Terrestrial > Soil > Tropical forest ...
GCGATGATTGCCTCCCAAGCCAGACTGCATGCCAGGGGAAGTAAAGCATCGAGCACCGAAGCGTGCCGCGCAACGAAACACAATGAAGCCGATCAGGAATGCCCTCGTGCGCGCCATGCTGCTGGCCGGAGCAGTGACCGCGGCCATCGCGGCTCAGGGGCAGGAGGCCACGATCAGGAAGAACCTCGGCGAGCGATTGCCGCAACTGGGCAAGATCGAAGAGGTGAGTAAGACGCCGATCTCTGGCCTGTATGAACTCCGCGCGGGCACCGACTTGTTCTACAGCGACGCAGAGGGCAACTACCTGATCCGGGGCAACATCCTGGATACCAAGCAGCAACGCAACCTTACCCAGGAGCGAGAGGCCAAGCTACTGGCAATTGACTTTTCGGCGCTGCCATTGGAGGATGCCTTCACCATCGTGCGCGGCAACGGCAAGCGCAAGGTGGCCATCTTCGAAGATCCGAACTGCGGCTACTGCAAGCGCTTCGAGCGCGAATTGCAGAAGGTCGACAACATCACCGTGCACCTGTTCCTGTATCCGATACTCGGCTCGGATTCCACGGAGAAGTCCCGCAACCTCTGGTGCACCAAGGAGCGTGCGCAGGCCTGGCAGGACTGGATGTTGCGCGGCAAGGCGGCACCAAGCGCCCAATGCGACGCTGCGGCGCTCGCTCGCAACGTCGAATTTGGGCGGATGCACAAGATCTCCGGCACGCCGACGATGATCCTGGCGGACGGCACGCGCGTCCCCGGCGCCGTGAGCGTGCAGCAGGTCGAGCAGCTCCTTTCCGGCAAGCAATGATGCTATGGCCGCCGCGGCGGCCCTGCGTGATCGCGCGACCCGGAGCGCGCGCGGCCACAGGTCGTGTGCAGCTACCTACTCGACCGGGATCTCCAACGAACCTCCAAAGATCTTCTGGTGCGCGATAAGCGGATCCGCGACAGCGCTCCAGATTCCCTCGCGGTTGGGATGAGGGAAGAAGGCGGGGGCGCTGGACGAGGAAATGTCCAGGCGCAAGCGAGAACCTTCGTGCAGGCGCCAGAGGATCGGAGTCAGGCCGAAGACGACTTCGACCTGATCGTGTGGCGTATAGGACATCCGGTGCTGGGCGCCATTGCGCATGCTCAGCGTGCTGATGTCATCGCGAATGTTGTAGACGCGGCCGTCGGCGAAGTGCTCGGACAGCTTCACGCTGAAAGCGGTGTCTGCCGCGTCGCTGGAGACACGCAGCTTGATGCGAATGCCGCCATTCAGCAACGAATCTGCCGTGAACGGTTCTGATGCGAAAGACAAGACATCGGCTCGTTTGCACAGGTCGTTGCCCTGTTCCTCGACAGCATCACTAATCAGCAGGAACGCCCCACCTCGGGTTGGAACGGGACTGCGGGGATCGTAGATGTATTCCGCGACTTGTGCTGAAGCGGGCGCCTCGGGCAACAAAGCACCGCCATCGCAGTTCTTAGCCTGTGCAAGATGATCAAGATGAAAGACGAGCGATTTGGTCGGTTGCGGCCATCGGTCGAAATGGCGCCAGCTGCTATTGCCATGAACAAAAACATTGACGCCCTGCCGCAAATGCTCGGGCAAGGGCGCGTCTCGGAGATGGTGATCGAACCAGGCGAGGGTGTCGGCGTAATCGCGGGTGTACGAGCCTTCGACTTCGGGGTCGGGCCTGCCACCGTGGTTCCCGGGTCCGATCACAAAGACGCTCTTGTCGCGCGTCGGAAGCTCCTCGTAGGTCCGAAGCATGCCTGGTAAGAAGAAATCGTTGGCGTACCCGATCATCAAAACAGGCACGTGCACCTTCCTATGCGCTTCTCGAAGCGCGACGTACTCTGGCGACTGCCAATAGGGATCGTCCTTGTCTGGGTGGAGCAGGTAGTCGCGGTATGGTGTCCACGCCATACCGAATTCACCTGGATCGACACCTTGGGCGGGAAAATGTCCGGCAATGTTCGTGCGCCAATGCTGGGCCGCTGTCAACATGCGAATGATGGGCTGGCCCTGTCCATGCATCCAGACTCCGGCAACGCCTTCGTTGAACATGCCGTTGTGGTAAGCCAACTGGTACACGTCGCCGTGCGCGACCGTCGGCACGAATGTTTTCACTTCTGGCGGAAGGTCGCCGGCCATCGCCCACTGCACGACACCCAAGTAAGACCCGCCGTGAAGCGCGAGGCGTCCGTTTTGCCACGGCTGCTTGAGAATCCACGCGATCAGATCAAGGCCGTCCTTGCGCTCGTCCGTGAACGGATACCAAGTGCCTTGCGAAGCTCCCCGCCCGCGCGTTTCCTGCGACACGCATGCATAGTCGTAGCGAACGAACACGGCACAGGAAACGAAGTGACTGAAGCTATAGGGATCGCGGACGACGATCACCGGCCATGGACCTTCCCCCTTCGGCAAGAAAACCTGTGTGCTCAAGTCGACGCCGTCTCGCGTTTGAACCACAACACGGCGAACGCTTTGTGGTTCGCTGCGTGTCGGCACGCCAGCCAAACGGTCGCGGATGATGATGCCTGTCAGAAGCCGGGTCGCAGCCCAGTCTCGAAATGGCGAGAAAAAAGCCAAGGCTGCAATCAAAACCGCTATCAAGGTAACCAAACCTCCAATGAACCAAAGCGTCAGCTTCCAGAATTTCAGCTTCTTCTTGGGACGAGGCTCTTCTGCACTCGTATTCATGGACAAATCTTTCCCTTCGCCCTAGCCGGGCGGTTCCGTACGCGAGAGCGTCGGCTCTCTAACAACGCGTTGATTGAGGTGCGCCGATCAATGCCAACGCGACCGCGTTTCCTTGTCGATCAGCCGTGACAGTCCGACTCGAGGTACTCGATCGGCGCCACTACTTCCTCGTCCCTATCGCCGCGCACGTGCGAAGCTTGGCCGCCCCAAGTCATCAAAGCCCTGGGGCCAACTGCGCAAGCAGTCGGCCCCAGGGCAGGACACCGCCGTAGCGCCGAAGAGCATCGGCGCTTGGAGGTGGCTTCCTTAGAACTTGGCGTCGAGGGCCAGCCCGACGATCCGTCGCGTCTCCGCCTTCACGCTTTGGAAGGCCGAACCGGTATCACCCACAAAGCTGCCGAGGAAGTTGGCACTGCGACCGGCGGGGTCGAATTTGTCGAACAGATTGCGCACACTCAGCGTCAGGCCCCACTTGTCGCTTGGCGCACGCACACTGGCCTTCGCGCCAACGATGGTTGCCTTCTGGTCGAAAGACAAGGGAGCAGACGGATCATTGGCCTGCTGGTTCACGTAGGTCAAGTCAGCACCCACCGACGACCTGAGTCCTGCAACCAAGAAGCTGTAGTCTGCAGCCAAAGTAGCACGGGTTGTGGGCGTCGCACCGGCCGCACCCAGAGACGACCGGTCGTGTATCTCGACTTTCCCGCGCCATACGCCGCCATTGATCATCAGCGCGGGCGTCAGGCGGCCATAAAAGCTGGCCGACACACCGGTCAGATCCGCCGATGGCGCATTGCCGAACACGAAGCTCAACGTCTTCGGATCAAGGACTGTCGTCTGATAGTCCTTGACCTTGGTGTCGTAAGCCGTGAGGTTAAGGCCCACTCGACCGTCCATGAACTGGTTCTTGAGACCGACTTCCCACATCGTCGGAATCTCAGGTCGGACGATGATCGGCGTGTTGGCATCCTGCACCACATCGTTGATGGTCGGTCCCTTGTAACCCTTCGAATACAGCACATAGGCCATGTGGTTGGGCGTGAACTCGTACTGCGTACTGGCGCGGTAGGAGGTGTAGGTATCGCTGACTTCACCGGTCACAGGGTTGAGGTTCGCCGCAATGACCGGAGCAATGGCGCCCGGCAACAGCCCACCTGTGGAGGTCGTGGAGGCCTTCTCATTCCCCACTCTCGCTCCACCAGTGAAAGACAGCGCCTTGGTTAGACGATAGGTGCCCTGTCCGAACAGCGCCAGGCTGGTCGTTTCACCCTGCTGAGCTTTCGTGTCTCCCAGGAACATGATTGGGTTCAGGTCGATCCGCCGAGTCGACCCGCCATCAATGTCCTGATGGTAGTAGTACGCACCGAGAACGAAATTGCCGGCGGCGTAGTCGGGAGAGGCGACTCGGAACTCCTGGCTGGTATTGCGGAAGGTCTTGAACAGCGGCGCCTGCTGGATATTGGGAGCGGGAAGATTGATGCCGTCCAGGTCGGAAGCCGTCGTGTCTGTCGATGCTTTGCGGAACGCGGTGACAGACGTCAGCGTGTAGTCTCCCAAAAACCAATCGACCTGCCCGGACACGCCATCGCTCTTGTCTGTCCGATGGTAGCTGGGATTGACGCAGGCATCGGTGTTCTCTGCGCTTGGCACCACGCCGCACCTGGCAAGGGCTGCGGTCAACGGCGATCCAGGCGTTGTCTGGAAGAACGCGAAGGCGGCACCTCCCCGAATTTTATTCACGGAGGTATCGGCACTCAGATCAACTCTCAGGTCGGCAGAGGGCAACCACCGCATGCGGGCACGCAGATTGTCGAGGCGGGCGCCGTCCCAGGAGTCATCCGGCAAATTGTGAATCAGCTTAGGTTGTTGAATCGTGGAACCCGAGAATCGAAATCCCAACGTGTCGTTGACCGGAACGTTCAATGCGCCCTGGAGTGCCCCACTGCTATGCGTGCGTCCCTCGATCCGGGCATCGGCGGAAAACTTATCCAGTTTCGGGGCCACGGTAACGATGTTGACGATACCAGCCGAAGAGTTTTTGCCGAAAAGCGTTCCCTGAGGACCTTCGAGGACTTCCACACGCTCGACGTCGAACAGGTTGGGCGGGGTTTCCGACGAACCGGCCAGCGAAACACCATCGACCAAAATGCCGACGGCGCCTTCGGCCGTCGGGGAGAATGAAGTGGCGCCGAAGCCGCGAATTTGCAAGCCGTTCCCGGAGCCGCTCACGGTGGGAATGGCGCGCCCCAGATCCTCAATAGTCAGGATGCGCTGCTGCTCCAACTGCTGGGGCTGAACTACCGACGCTGTCGCCGGCACCTCTTGCAAACGCTCCTCGCGTTTGTTTGCGGTGATGGTCACGGCTTCGAGTTTGGTGCCCGAGGATGCTTGAGACGCCGCCGCGGGGGCAGGCGCCGCAGCGGGAACAGCAGCCGCTGGAGCCGCAGGCGCTTCGGGCGCAGCACTCGGCGTCGGTGCCGCCGTCTGGGCAATGACGGCCTGTGTGATTGCGCTGAATACAAGGCCAGCAGCGAGTGGCGCCCTTGTGAACCTTCTAGTCTTCATCGTTTCTCCGTAATTTTTGATTGGCTCTAATCCGGAAGGCCGCGCGGCCACCCAACAGGTCGCGGTCTACGCCCTGTTTTGTGAATCTTGGGTGAACGCCTTCCGGAACCTCAGCGGAGATACACGAGGATCGCCATGGGCGGATCGTGTGCCGCGCGATCGTTCTTTTCGGAGCTGTCACCGGGTTTCCACTGAATTATTCTTGGTTGCATGCGATCGGCTGGGGCGCCGCTCTTGCGTTGTACCTGTCGCACATCGGTTCGACGCGTGCGCAGTGCTCGCATTAGTCTCACTAATGCCGAACAACAGGGCGGAAAAGCTGCCGATGCGGGGAGTCCGACGCAACCGGACTGAGCCCGATTTCACGCAATGGCGTCGCGCGCATGAGACAGATTGCGAGCATTCGGAGACGGCAAGATCATCTCGATGGGGCGTTGCGCGCCGCAGACGAGATGTGTCGGAGCCGCCAGGCGGAGCGCAGGACTTCGCGAGGCGTTCCGGCTAATGCATGCGATTAGCGGAGGCGATGGGATGCTGGCTCGGCCACTCAAGGCTCAGAGAATCAAGCAGCCGACTGTCGTTTCAGCGTCGCTCGATGGTCCCTGCTTTCGCGTTAACCCTGATAGACCTCGGCGCGTTGATGCGCGGCGACTGAAACGATTTCGGCCACTTGCCGGGGAATTCACGCTACTGCCACGGCAGCAGCACCGGCATTCTTCCAAGGTCGACTTGACGCCTCGTCAACAGTGACCAAATGGTTGGTTCAAGCGAATTCGGCCAGCCACGTTGGGCTCTTCCGGGAGCCCTGCAAGACCCCAGTCATCTCATTGAACAAACGCATAACAATGAATGTTCGTGCTCTACGGGCCCTCGCCAACCTTGCCACTGCCACGGCGTTACTACTCATGATCGCTGCACCCACTGTCTCGCAGGCCGTTCAAACGGATGATAGGGAGATCATCCAGGTTTGGCCCGGCCCTGCGCCAGGCACTGAAAACAAGGCGATGGTTGAAACCCAGACTGAAGGGAATCTGCCTGGTGTGGGAAAGGTTCAAGTCAAGACCAACGTCAATGTGCCGACCCTGACGGTATTCCGGCCAGCCAACGGCAAGGCGAACGGCGCGGCCATGGTGGTGCTTCCCGGTGGCGGCTTCGGCGGGCTGGCCTGGGATTTGGAGGGAACTGAGCCTGCGCAGTGGCTCGCCGACCGTGGCATTACGGTATTTCTCTTGAAGTACCGGGTGGGACATCTTGCGTTGGCGCCGGGCCAGGCCCCTCCCAAAGACATCGCCGAGGTTCTGCGCCTCATGGAACCTGCTCGGCTCCTCGCTGTCGCCGATGCGGCTCAGGCGCTGAAGGTGATTCGCGGCATGGCAGGAAAGTTTGGAATCGATCCGCAGCGTGTCGGCATGATCGGCTTCTCGGCGGGAGCCATCACGACACTGGGTGTAGTGCTTCAAGCGGAAGCTTCCTCGCGGCCGAACATTGCAGCGTCGATCTATGGCATGCCGATGATCGAGACAGCACCGACAAGCGATGCGCCGCCGCTGTTCCTCGTTCATGCTCAGGATGATGGGCTCGTACCTGCCGAGAGCAGCACTAAGCTCTTCGAGCTTTGGCAAAAAGTCAAGCGTCCAGCAGAAGTCCACATCTATTCGAAGGGCGGCCACGGCTTCGGTATGCGGCGAAACGATCTCCCGATCGGCCACTGGCCACCGGCGTTTGAGGCCTGGCTGAAATCTCAGGGCATGCTCGAGCCTGCAAAGGCGGGAAGTCTCCCCGTGCCAACCGCGAACTGATGGCCGGCAATTCAGTTTGAGTACGAACTGGCCGACACCTATCACCCGACATTGCTATTGAAAGAAGGCAACGCCGGCAACGGTGCTGCGCAAGGGATTGAGCATGACGATTTGGACCAAAAGGTCTTACCTGTCCAGCCATGTACAGGCTGGCATCCTCGTCGCAGGCAGCTTGGCCTGCACCGCCGCGATCGGTCACACGCCTGGAACCCAGGTTCGCGACGCGGCTACCCCTGACATCGCCACCCCGACGGCAGACACGTGTCCAAAGCTAACCGGCATGAAGGTGGAGTTTGGGACCGTCGAGGGCGCAGAAAAATTCGGCGCGGGAGACGTCATCAAAGGCGGGGAAACTGCAGGCGCGACGGCTGCTGCCGCCATGTGTCGGGTCCGAGTGAGATTGAAGCCGACGTCGGGTTCGAACATTCAGGTTGAGGTCTGGCTTCCGGACGCATGGAACGGCAAGCTGTACGGTCTCGGTGGGGCTGGGTTCGACGGCGGACTATCTCTTGGCGGCACGCCTCTCCTAAATAAGGCAATTGGGCAAGGGTACGCCGCCGTTGAGACTGACGTCGGACACAAGCCCGCCGCAGGTCTGGAACCATGGGTCCACAAGCAACCTGAGAAGGTCGTCGACTTTGGTCACCGCGGCAATCACCTGGCTGCCGTCGCCGCCAAGCAAGTTATCGCTGGCTACTATGGCACTGCGCCAAAGCACGCCTATTTCCTCGGCTGCTCCAACGGGGGGCGAGACGCTCTCATGGAGGCGAGCCGCTATCCGGAAGACTATGACGGCGTGATCGCCGGCGCTCCGGCTCGACGCTACCTCGAGGTTCTCACGCAACTCATCTGGTATCACCAGGCGGTCCACGGCCCCGGTGGCGCCCCCGGCCTCGGAGCAAAGCAGAGTCTCGTCCACGACGCCATCATGAAAAAGTGCGACGCACTCGATGGCGTGAAAGACGGCATTTTGGAGAACCCGCAAGCCTGTCGCTTCAATCCAGCGGAGCTGCAATGCAAGGGCGACGATGCCCAAAGTTGCCTGACCAGCGCCGAGGTTGCGGCTTTCCGCAAGATCTACGACGGCCCGCGCCTCAGCAACGGTCAACAGGTTAGCGGTGGCCCAGCCCTCGGAAGCGAAGGCGTTCCGGGTAACTGGAGCGCATGGGTGACCACTCCGCAAACCGCAGTCTTCGGTCAGGAGTTCTATCGCTGGATGGTTTTTGACGACCCCGCTTGGGAGATGGAGAACTTCGACTTGGATAGGGACTACCCTGCGGCGCGTGAGCGCATCGCGCCGATCCTCAACGCAGAAAGCTCGGACCTCAGCGCATTCGCGCGACGAGGCGGAAAGCTGATCATGTACCAAGGTTGGAACGATCCCATCATCTCGCCTGACGAGACGATCAAATACTTCGAGGCGGTGCGGCGTCACATCGGTCCAACTGCGGATGACCAGGTTCGCCTGTTCATGGTCCCGGGCATGATGCATTGCGCGGGCGGGCCTGGCGCTACCAGCTTCGACATGCAGCCTGAGCTCGAGAAGTGGGTTGAACGAGGCGAATCGCCGGACCGCGTCATTGCCGTGAAGCCGGACGCCGGCGATGTGCCCTTCAGTCGCCCTTTGTGTCCATGGCCGAAGACGGCGCATTACAAGGGCTCCGGCTCAACCCAGGATGCGTCGAACTTCGCATGCGTGTCACCCCGCTGAGAGCCCGTTGAAATCATTGCAAGAAGGCCGTCCACAATTCGTCTGTTCAGCCCCAGACCCCTGGGTGCATGGCGACAAGCAATTCACTCACCCATGAACCAACAGCCGTCCTCTGTTCTCAAGGTCGCTTACTGCCTTGTCCTTGTCGCTGCAATCTTGCCCTTCGGATTGGCTGAGTCTGGTTGGGTCGGTCTGGTCATCGGCGGAACTGGCCTCGGACTTGTTCCATCTCTGGGTCCCTCGGCCTTTATCTGCCTTGCCCTTTATCGCATCTTCCTTGTAACGAGGGCCCCGCGGACTTTGGACTCTCCCCGCGCCACAGGTATCCCCGCAGTCATGCGGGCACTCGGCATTTTTCTTCTCTATGTCGGATCCCTCTCGGCCGTGAGCATGTGGATCGTGCGTCCGTTAATGTCCGTGCTTTTGAACGCCCGGACCGACATTGGCGCCGAGTTCTACATGGAGTTCTATGCTTACATGGCCGGTGGCATTGGAATGCTAGGGTTGGCACTGTTCGAATCCAGCCGCCTCTTGGCATTCGAGCGCCACGCAAAGCAAGCCTGCATGGCTTCGCAGACCAAATCGGCAATGCTGGTTACTTACGATCAAGCGCCACAAGGCTAGACGACGTGCGCATCGACTGATTCAGTCGATGTGCCCTGGCGGCCTTCACATGAAGCTCGTGTGGCCGGTCCTCTTCTGCATGAGGCTGGCTGTAAGCGACCGGCCATTCCATCTTGATCCGTAGCCCTTGAGCGTGAAGCATTGCGAGGGTGGCACTCGCCCACGGCATCAACGCGAACATGCTGCGCTCATGGCGGCGTGCAGGAGTTGCCACTGCCGCACCAGCCGTGCGCGACGAGTTCGTGTCGCTGCCGCTGGGTACGCCGGTTGCGAATGTGGGCCCGATTCGTGTGGAACTGCGCCATGGGGCTTTAAGCATTGCTGTTGCCTGGCCCACGGAGGCGGCCGACGCGTGCGGGGCCTGGCTGCCAGAACTGCTGCGATGATCCGCATCGAGGCGGCCTGGCTGGCGGTCGAGCCGCTGAACATGCGCGCGGGCACCGAGACGGCGCTCGCGCGCGTCGTGCGCGTGTTCGGCTGCGCGCGGCCCCATCATGCCTACCTGTTCGCCAATCGACGCGCCACCCGAATAAAGGTGCTGGTGCACGACGGCATCGGCGTGTGGCTGGCCGCCCGCAGGCTGAACCAGGGCCGCTTCGCTTTGATCGAGGGCGGCTGCATGGCCCACGCGCGGCGCAAGTTCCACGAGCTGTGGGCCAATCACAAGAGCGCCTCGCCGGGGAAGCACTGGGGCTGATCGCCAAGCTCTATGAGGTGGAGCGAGACGTCGCCGAGCTGGATGCCTTCGAGCGGCTGCGCATCCGTCAGGCCAAGGCCAAGCCGCTGGCCAGCGCACTACATCTGTGGCTGACCACGCAGCGGCAGAAGGTGCCACCCGGCTCGGCGATCGCCAAGGCCATCGATTACAGCCTGGGACGATGGCAACCGCTGACGCGGTGCATCGCCGATGGCGACTTGCCGATCGAAAACAACTGGGTTGAGAACCAGATCCGGCGCGATCGCGCTGGGCCGCAAGAACTGGCTGTTCGCAGGGTCACTTCGCTCCGGCAAGCGCGCGGCCGCCGTGATGAGCCTGGTGCACTCGGCCCGTCTGAACGGGCACGACCCGCACGTCTATCTGAAGGACGTGATGGAACGCCTGCCGACGCATCCCGCAAGCCGCATCGACGAGCTGCTGCCGCATCGCTGGAGGCCCGGCATCGCCTGATACGCTCGGCGCGATGAAGAACATCGAGACGTTGATCAACGAGGGAGGCAGTATCTCCATCGGGCGTCTCTCGCCCTTCGGTTGCGTCGCGGCCGCAGCCGACGAACACAACAGCCTAGCGATGCTGGTGCGGCGCGACGGTGAAACTCTCAGTGATGAAGCGGCTGGACAAGGCAATCGGTCTGGCATGGTCCGACGATCTGTTCACCGACGAGGTCAACGGACCGTAAGACCGTCAAGACGGGATCGCCGGGTGCTTACGGCCGGCTGCCGTCTTATGCCCGTTGATCCGTTGATCCACATCGAAGCAGGACAGGGTGCTTGAAACCTGCGGAGCTCTCGCCGCTTCGATGCCGGTGCATCGCCGGCAGAACTAAGAATGCCTGGCTTCGGGGGCAGCGGCGCGCAGCCAACGCTCGAAGTCAGCCAACAGCGGGCCTGTCAATGCATCAGCAAGGCGCACTTCCCGAATCCGCGGGTTCAGGACGCCCGGCTCAGTCCATCTTGAAAGGCTCCAACTTCCGCGAACAGTTCCGTCCAATGGATCGTCGCTCGCGAACACTTCGATGTGATGCATGAGCGTGGCGAAGATCTCCAACAGGACCGCATTGTGCGCGAATGGACCATCTACGACGATGGGGCCGAATCCGCCTAGGCGCTTCACGAGCCAAGCCATGACGTACGCCGTGTAAAGAGCTGCGCCCGTAGCTCGCTCTGTTGGCGTAGTCTTGTCGCGCCACTCCTGGAAGCTGATTGAATTTCCATCGAGCCAAATCTTCCCTCTAGATCGGGTAAACGGCCCGCCCTGATCTTCGAAGCTCGGCGTAATCCTCAGGCCACGACGCAGCAAGCTTTCCGCACACGCAATGTTCGCGAGCGCGGGCTCTGCTCCCGCGCAAAGCTTGTCGAACTCTCTCCCTCCCATGAAGCGTCCGGTCGGCACGCTCTCGCCCCGAACGGAAACATTCCCCAGCTGATCCAGGCTGGGATCCAGTTGACTTGTCGACGAACCTGGCGCCATGACGATCACCCAAGTGCCCGTGGACACCAGCGTCATGCGAGGCCAATTGCGCAGATAGTGGGCGAGACAAGCATTGCTGTCATGAACTCCAACATGGATCTGCACACTTCGGGGAATTCCCAGCTGATCGGCCAGCTCGCGCCGAACGGTCCCCAGTGTCTCCCAGGCACGGCGCATTGGCGCAAAACGCTCGGCCCAACCTCTACGATGGGCCAATCCGCTGAAGTCGCGCGTTTCGGGGCACCACAACAGGGTGTGGCAGCCCAAAGATGAAACTTCGCTGGATGCAACCCCTGACAGCCAGTATGCCCAGTATTGCGGATAAGGAAGGAAACACTCCGCGCGAGACATGAGTTCAGGGTGGTGCGTTTCCAGCCAGTTCAGCTGGACTCCCATGTTGAGACCCCTGGGAAGCACCGGACTGAGTGTTTCGGCGAAAGAAGCTTCCGCATGCATTTGTGGGCTCGCTTCTTCGAAGCCAGACCATTCGTAGTCGGGCACGGGAAAGGCCAATGCACCATCTCGCACAGCCGCAAACGCTGCGCCGTGTGTGGTGACGATGACATGCGCGAGGCGACTTCTCAGCTCGCCCAATTGCTGCAGTTCGCTCTCGACCCAGTGTTGGGTCCCGCTCGTATCGATCGCGGTATATCCAAAGCCCGAATCCACCACGGAACACGGCCGCGCCGATTCCAGCACCAGTTCCCCAGCGTCGTTAAGAAGCGCAAGTGAGCGGTTCGTCTTTCCTATGTCAAGTACAGCAGTCAGTGACGAGGCAGCCCGCAATGGGTGTACACCCTTAGACAATCCCACTGCTCCCATGATGCTGTTGGAGCCGTTCATTGCCGGCCTGTTCGCGATAACGGCTCGTGCGATAGACCGTCACGGGGTCGATGGCGCCACCCGCGTCCAGTCGGATGCGGGCCAGGAGCGGTGAGACATCCGTGTTGAACGCTTGTTTCAGAAGCTGGGTGGCTCGCAAAGCGTCATTTGCTTCCTGAGCCTCATCCAGTTGTGCACGATCGATCAACAGTGCTTGTGTGAAAGCCTGGTGGACACTCATGGCACTGGTCATCAGACTCTCAATCGGGTCCGTGACGTTGTGGCTTTGGTCGAGCATGTACGCCGGGTTGAATTGTGGAACTTGTTCGTGGATCGCTGCCGCAAGTTCGTTGAAGACGAGAAACAGTCGATAGGGAGCGATTGACCCCGAGTCCAAGTCGTCGTCACCGTACTTGCTGTCGTTGAAGTGAAATCCTCCGAGCTTCCCGGCGGCGATCAGCCGCGCGACGATCATCTCGATGTTGACGTTTGGAGCGTGGTGTCCGAGATCCACCAGGCACCGCGCCTTGGGGCCGAGCGTTGTCGCCGCCAAGTAGCTGCTGCCCCAATCCTGGATCACAGTACTGTAGAAGGCCGGTTCGCAGAGCTTGTGCTCCAGAAACATGTACCAGTCATCCGGTAGTGCCGCGTAGATCAGGCGTGCGCTTTCGAGATAACGATCGAACGCTCGCCTGAAATGCTGCTGACCCGGAAAATTGCTTCCATCGCCAATCCAGACCGTGAGCGCCTGGGAGCCCAGGGTGCGACCGATCTCGATGCACTCCAGGTTGTGTTCAACCGCTTGTTGTCGCGTGGCAGGGTCCGTGTGAGTTAGGCTGCCGAACTTGTAGCTGT
>Ga0207853_1000222_pt1 | contig 13236 bp, 12 predicted proteins | sample LuqExpMetagenom6_FD_187764 | JGI IMG/M metagenome (GOLD analysis project Ga0207853, IMG submission 187764) | Tropical forest soil microbial communities from Luquillo Experimental Forest, Puerto Rico - Sample 6 (SPAdes) | ecosystem: Environmental > Terrestrial > Soil > Tropical forest ...
CCGCGGGGTCGGCGGTCGGCTTTCTGGCCGACCTGGCCGCGCTGCTGGAGCGCACGATGTGCAGCGGCTGCTCGCGCACCACGCTGTCGGGCGCCTTGTCTTCGCGCAGGCCCAGATACACCGAATGCCGGATGCGGTCGTCGCGCGTCCAGTCGCCGAAGCTCACCTCGCACACCAGTTGCGGCTGCACCCAGTGCGCCTTCATCGGGATCTCGGCGGCGGCGTCGAAGGGGCTGGCCTCGGTGGCGAGTGCCTCCAGCCGCTGGCGCAGGTCGCGCAAGGTCGCTTCATCGAAGCCTGTGCCCACATTGCCGGCGTAGCGCAAGCGCCCCTTGTCGTACACGCCCAGCAGCAGCGACCCCACACCGCTGCGCGAGCCGCGCGGATCGGTGTAGCCGCCGATCACGAACTCCTGCTGGAAGCCGCACTTGAGCTTGACCCAGTCGGTGGAGCGGCGCGAGACGTAGGGCGAATCGCGGCGCTTGCCGATCACCCCTTCCAGGCCGAGCTTGCAGGCGGAGTCCAGCACCTCCTGCGGCGCGGCATCGAACACCTGCGAGAAGCGCACCTTGTCGTGCGGCTTGCGCAGCACCACGCGCTGCAGCACTTCGCGCCGTTCCGTCAGCGGCACCTGGCGCAGGTCGTAGCCGGCGCAATACGGCAGGTCGAACAGGTAGTAGACGATGTCGCCGGTGCGGGCGCTGTCGAAGGCGTTTTGCAGCGCCTGGAAGTCGGCCGGGGCGCGATCGCTGGGCAGGATGATCTCGCCGTCGTACCAGCCGTCGGGCAAGTCCATGGACTCGAGCGCCTTCTGCAACTGCCCCAGCTTGCGCGTCCAGTCGTTGCCGTTGCGGGTGAAGAGCTTCACCCGTCCGCCCTCGGCACGCGTCAGCATGCGGTAGCCGTCGAACTTGATTTCATAGAGCCAGTGCTGCGCATCCCGGGGCGGTGCATCCACCAGCGAGGCCAGCTGCGGCTGCAAATGGTCCGGCAAGGTCGCAGGGCGCGCAGCCGCGGGCGGGCCGTCGCGCGCGGCGGATGTCGCCGGCGCAGCGGTCGGCGGGGGGGCAGGCAGGGCGTTGACGCTGTCGGGCATCTCGTCGACCACACTGAAGTCTGTCGATGGCCGCGCGAAGCGGTCGCGCTCCTTGATCAGCAGCCAGGGGTTTTCGCGCCCGCTGCCTTCCTGCGGCCCACGGCTCTTCATGCGCACCAGCGCCCAGCGGCCGTGCAGCTTGTGGCCGTGCAACTCGAACTTCAGGTTGCCTTCGCGAAAGCCCTTGTGCGGGTCTTCCGTGGGAATCCACACGCCCTTGTCCCAGATGATGACTTTGCCCGCGCCATAGTTGCCTGCCGGGATGGTGCCTTCGAAGCTGTTGTAGGAAATCGGGTGGTCCTCGGTGGGCATCGCCATGCGCTTGTCGGCGGTGTCGAAGCTCGGCCCCTTGGGCACGGCCCAACTCTTCATCGTGCCATCGAGTTCCAGGCGGAAGTCGTAGTGCAGGCGCGTGGCCCAATGCTTTTGCACCACGAAGCTGCGCTGCGTCTCGTTGGCCACGCCGCCTGCCGCGGGTTCGGGCGTCGCGTCGAAGTTGCGTCGGGTGCGATAGCTTCGCAGCGCGCGGGCGGAGCGGTCATCCATGCTGCTTCAACGATACGAAGCCGCGTCCCCGCGGCTTGTAGGAAAAGCCCGCTAGCCATGAACAACGACGTGTTCAAGAACAGCCATACACTGGCTCAACCATAACAAAGGGCTACTAGATGCGCCGTTTGCGCTCCCTTCCCCTCCTCGCAACCCTGATCGGAGGCGCCGCCATCGTCCTGCTTGCCGGCTGCGCCGCGGGCAACCAGCTCCTCGAAGAGGTGGCGAGCGGAGGCAACAAGGATCTGCACTTCACCACGCAGGTCTGGCTGAATCCGCACAACGGCTACAAGTTCGCAGCGATCGTCGCCGCGAACAATTCCGGAGCACCGCTGTGCGTGAAAGTGTGGCCCGATCGGCAACGCGATGGCTTCTACGGCGGCAGTGCGCTCTTGCTCGGACCGGGGAAATCTCAGCGCCTCGCCACCATGAACCGCGAGTTCGTGACCGCCGACGGCGACTGGCGCTGGGGTTCCTGGGGCCCTCGCAGCGATGGTCAGTGTGACGACAGCGATCTGCGGCGCAGCTCCTGATGGCAGCGGCGCCCATGCGCTTCATTTGTCTGCTGGGCCTCGCGACTTGCCTCGTCGCAGGTGCCGGACACGCGCGGCCCTTGCCCGAAGAGCTGGAAGCCTTGCCCGAGGAGGAGGCAGCGCGCCTGTGCATCATCAGCTTGGACGCCGCACAGCGCGACGGCTCCGCGCTGCGGGTGCCGGGGACCCTCGACGAGCGCAGCGCGCTGGGTACGCTGTTCGTCCTGCAGGTCTACTGGATGGACCGTTTGACCGCCTTGGCCAAAGAGGAGCCCACCCTGCGAGGTGACCTGCAGCGCCACATCCGTCTGCCGGAATCAGACAGGGCGCGCCTGCGACAGCACTGCGAGGCGGCGAGCCTCGCCCGGATTGACAGGCTGCCGTCCGTGCAAGAGAAGGACATCGTGGAGCGTGGTCTGAGACGGATGCGCGAGTCCTTGGGCGAGTAGCCTCTGGCCCGGATCCACCTGCGGCTGGCACGCGACATGGCTCTCTTCAGTCTTGCATTGACCCACAGGCTCCGACCGCGTGGGTCATACGTCGGCAGCGACTTCTTCGCAGCCTCCCTCACGACATCGCAAGCGATGCATGTGGTCCTTGAAGGGCCCCGGCTCGACTGTGATCGGTTTACTTTGAAGCGCGCGCAAGCCGTTGTCTACCAATGAAAAGAAGCAGCTCATCGTTACTCGTCGCACACCTGGCGGTCGCCGCCATCGCACTGATGGCCTCCACATCGACCGCCGCCGGCCAGTACGTCGACATCCGTGAGTCCCCTGGCTTCTTCCTGCCGACGGCGGTGCTGGAAAAGGTGGACGTCACCGAGGCAACCTTCTTCAGCGATTCCAGGCACGGCTGCACGGGCGGTCAGTCCTGGTGGCAGGTGGTGCACGAGGTCAAGCGGGCTGACGCCAAAGGCGACAGCGGCGACGTTGAGCGCTTCGGCGCGCGCGACGACTACAAATCCGTGGCCCCGAACTGGCAGTACGTCTACAAGGGCGGCAGCCGCCCTGACGCCAACGGCAACCGGTCCCAGCTCCTGGTCTTCAAGCCGTTCAGCCCGCTCGAGCCGTCGCTGCGCAAGGAGCGGGACGTGACGGACGAGAACAAGCTTTTCGAGAAACTGCCGTACCTTGAGCTGCCTTGTGCCCAGACGCCCACGACCGATGCGTCGCTCCAGGCGGTTCGGCGGGCCATCGCGAAGGCGCTCAATCGGCCGGAGTGGGCACGGGACGCCGGCAGCCCGCTGACCTTGGAGTTCGGGAAGGACGCCCAGACCGCCTCGGTCGCTTACGCTGCTGCGGCCGTTGCGGCCATCAGCGCCCGGGTGCCCGACGACTATCGCGCCTATTTCGGCGGCTCCGCCACATACCGGTCGTCCCAGGAGAGTCACTCCTGGAAGGGGGAAACCTGCTCCCTTGTGCTGCAAACCTACTCCGCGAAAGGTGAATGGACGGTCCGGGCGTACATCGGGGGCGAGAGCCCGAAGTCCTGCAAAACGGCGGTGGCCGGCGCAACAAGCGCCAAGGCAGACGGCCCTCCGGCGACGCCGGTGCCGCAACCCACAGCACCCAAGCCTTCCTCGACCCCCGCACCGGCTTCAGCCGCGTCAGCTACGGCTTCCGCTAACGGCTCGGCGGCCTGCACTCTGTCGGTGGAGGACTTCCGTCAGGTCTACGCACGCCAGCGTCTGCTCCAGGTAGCAGCCCTGCAAATGACGTCGCGCATGGCGATCCGAGCGGGCCTTCAACTGGCGTCGAGAAGTGGGCATTGGATGAACGTGTGGGAAGACGCGTCGCCGAAACAGCGGTCGGGACTCTTGAACGCCGTCCTGGCGACAACGCTGGAGACCGGGAACACGATCGCAAAGAAGATGCAGACGCACGCGTCAAGGACGATGGGCAGCGAGTCTCGGACGCTCTGCGCCCCTGCCAGCGTCCTGGCCGAGTACCCTGACGCGGACGACTACCTGGAAGTCGAGGGGCTCTTCATCTCCAACTCGATCCTGTTCGCGATCGACGGCGCCCTGGACCTGCGCGCCGCTATCCGAGGCAGCGGAGGCATCGATCGCCATCAGGCCCGGGTTCGCTCGCAGGCAGCCGGCCTGCCGCCGTTCCCGTTCGCGATCGACGAGTTGAACAAAGCGTTCAGCGTCGCAGTGCTTGGGTCGTTCATGAGCGAAGAAGGTGACAACGGCCACTTCATCCTCAGCGCCAAGGAGGTCAAGGAGCAGCAAGCGCTTTGGCATTCCTTCAGGCGAGACTCGAAGAGCTTCTTCTATTCCGATGAGCGCCACCGCCTCACGGCGAGTGTCGTCAACAAGGTGGAACCCTTCATCGCGGCGGTCTACCCCGCAGACGAGCGCTATGCCGTCTACGAGCAGATGGAAAAGGTCGTGAATGGATTGTTCGAAGCCTTCGAACGCGAGGTGAACCAGAAGTGAGCTGAAGCCTTACCGAGAGAGCACTTGGAGTGCTCTCTCGCCGCTTCCGTCGCAACCGTCAATGCATCCTCGCAATCGGCAGCCAGCGCGCTGCCATACAGCGTGGGTTGCCTTGGCCGCCCGGCTGCTCGACCATAGAATTCCAGCTCAACATCGTCCCTCCCGTGAGATCCATGAAGAAGTTGATTACCGCCCTCGCGCTTGCAGCCACGCTACCGACGGTCTACGCGCAGACCCAACTGCAGGACACGCAGGCATTCAAGTTGTTCCAGGAGACGGAGAAGAAGTACACATACAACTGCTTCGGCGCCGGCAAGGACGAGTCCTGCGCCGCCATGGTGAAGGGCTATCGCGATGCGATGGCAGCGCCGGACGCATCCGACCAGCTCCGCCACGACATGCAGTCGTTCCTGCTGCACGCGATTGCGATCCGCGGCGCCAAACTGAGGGAGAGCGGCAAGCTGGAGGAGGCGCTGCAGGTGCTGGAAGGCGGCTACGGGGAGATGCTGCAGCACTTCGACGGCGGCAAGCACTTTCACGCGGTCATCGAGAACCAGAAGCTGCAGCAGGAGACAGGCATGGTGCTGCTGCAGCTTGGCCGCACGGAGGAGGCGGACAACGTGATTCGCCAAGCGCGCGGTGCGGTCGACCGGCTCTGGAACAACCGGAAGAGCCTCACCTCCAAGGGGGCGCAGGAGATGCTGCAAAAGGGCATGCTGGCTGGCGAGTCGTTCGAGACCGACCTCGGGAAGCTGTATCGCGACAACTTCAAGCAGGCGCGCGGCAACAAGCAGGTCATCCCGAAGCTGACCAAGGCAGATTTGGCCCCGCGCGTCGTGGACACCTACCGGCGCGCTGAGCAGTGGCTGCTGCGCAAGGATGAGGCCGGCATTGCCGGCATGATGGACGTGGATAGCGGCATCCGCTACGCCGAGATCAAGTTCGAGATCGGCGATGCCTTGCTCGAGCAGAAGAAGAACAAGGAAGCCACCGAAGAATTCCTGCAAGCCGCCGCCGCCGCCTGCAACCTGGTGAACAAGGGTGACGCGGCCGGTGCCAAGGGCCGGGACCAGATCAACGCCGACCTCTCTCGCAGCACGTGTGACCGTGCGTCCCTCGGCTGGAGCTTGGCCAGCGGCGAATTCCAGAAAAACTTCGACAAGGCGTTCGACACGTGGTACCAAGCCGAGTTGAAGCGGATGACGGCAGCCCCGGACCCGACCCTGCGACCGCTGTACGAGCGCATGCGCAAGCGCTGATTCGACAGGCCAGGCGCAGGCGTGATCGCAACGAACTCCAGCGTTGTGGAGATTGCACCAAGCCTCTGCGGCGACACGCACGTCATCGCCAGCACCTCGCCGTGTGCTGCGTCGTCGCGCGCGGCGTGCGAAGCGTCGCGCAGTGCGGCAACCTAGGCGTGCTGGACAATGGCGGCACCTATGGCCAATACAGCGGCGAAGGCAGCGAAGTGGGTCATGGCGCTCGTGCGCCAAGCCGCCGTACCGTTTGCGAAGACGCTTCAGGATCATTTCTCGCACGCGACGATCACGGCGTTGTGCGAGTGCGGCTGCAATTCATTTCAGTGCGAGGTACAGGAAAGACCAGGCCTCACGCCGCTCTTTGAGGTCGCGCCTGTCGAAAACGCCTGCGTCGAGCTCGTCTTCGCCTCTGACGTTGGGGATCCGATCACCATGATCGTCCATACGGATCCACGAGGCCTGCTTGCCGGCATGGATGTCTTTCTCGGAATTCAGGAACCGGTGCCCGATGACGCGTCCATTGGTGACCTTCTTTTCATTTCGGCAACGCGCGCGAGGGCTGATCGGCGCTGAACGCCGCCCGGGGTGATGGGGGCGCGCCGCGTCGCCGGTGTGCCGCGAGCGCGTGTTGGCTGGGCGCTCCCTCGTCTGCCCCATGTCACGGACAGGTAGAGTCAGGCAACCCCGCACAAGGCTGAGAGATTTGCGTTGCCAGAGCGCGCGCAGGGAAGGGCTACTGGTAGCGTCGCAGGGCCTTCACGCTTGCTTCCCAGCCCTCGCGCGTGGCGTACTGCAAGGGCGTCTCCCCGTCGTCGCTACGCGCGTGCGGATCCGCACCGGCTTCAACCAGCGCAGCGATGTTCTCCGTCGAGTGATCCGAGCGAACAGCCCGGTGCAGCACCGTGAGGCCGTCGCTGCGCAGCGCCATCTGCTCGGGGAACTCGCGGATGAACGCGCGAAGGATTGAAGGCGACCGCGTCCACAAGGCCAGGGAAAAGGCTTCGCCCACGTTCGGGGCTGTGGACTTCCAGGGCAGTGCTTTCAACTGTCGCAAGGTCGCGAGTGCCGACTCGTCGGTCTCGTCGGGAGTCCGTCCACGCCACAGATCGGCGAAGCAGGCGAGCGCATCGCGCGGCAAGAGCGACCGGCGGCTGCGTGCTGCGGCGAAGAGAGCCTGGTGCCGTTCGATGGCTTCGTCGCGCCAGCGCCTGTGCAGCAGCGCAGGGGCGACCAGATCGATCCCCAGGTTGGCCTCGTGACCCTGGTGCCAAAGCGCGAGGGCGCCAAAGAGGATCAGGGCCTCCTCGCGGGCCAGCGACGATTCGGACAACACCAGTAGCAGGCGGTGCCGCTCGCGGTGGTGCTCCTTCGGACGCAATCCGAGCCGTGACAGCTCACCGCCCAAGGCCCGGATGCAGTCGACCAGCCTTGCGGGCGCGGCTTCCAGCCCACTCGGGGTCGCAAAGTTCGCCACCGCGTTGCTATGCGCCGCGGCTTCCGCCAGTGCGCGGGTGAAACCGGCGCGGAACTCGGCTGATTGGATGTCGACGCTCATGGCGGCGTTCAGGGTCTACCCGTTGTCGGCGCCACGGGACGCCGGAACGTACTGGGCGCGTCAATGATCGTCATGGCAGTAAGAAGCGCGCGGAGAACTTGCATCTGAGAACTGGTTGAAGGGGTGGCGCATCCGGGCACGTTACCGTCAATCGCTCAGACAGGAACGCTGCGTCGACAGTGTCGCCGAAGGTGGCGCAGGGTTACTGGCATGCGCACCAGGATGCGATTGCGCCGCGGCATGTGCAGTTCGGCCGCTATGATGCGCGCGAACGACATGGGGGTACTCTTGCGGTCTGGCTTCGCGTTCCTGCTGTCCACTCTGGCTTGCGCCGCCGCGGCCTCTCCCACTGACAGCGACTACAAGGCCTGCCACAAGCGAGGCGTCTTCGGGCTCCATCATTGCCTGGACCAAGCCCCAGGCCTCGACCAGCCTGCCTGCTGGAACGAGGCACACGCCGCAGTAGAGCGCTGCTACGCCGAGGCGCGCGACGCACATGACCCGGCGAAGCTCACCGAGCGGCAACGAGCCGCAGAGGCCGCCGAGCGCGCGCGGAAGAATCGGAAGTGATCGCGCGTTCCGTCCCCTCATCCTGATTGCCGCCGCGCCGGGGTGGTCGGGCGGCATCTCAACGTTCGAAGATTGCCCGTCAGCAGTTGCTCCTCTGAGGGCGAGTCTGCTAGTGGATCGCCCCGTTCATACGCGGGCGCGCAGCTCGTCGCGCAAGGTCTTGATCTGGTCGTGGTTGGTCTGCACGCCCTTCATCTGGCGCTCCACCACCAGCTTCACGCGCGCGGGCATCGGCGTCTTCAGGGCCTGGCGGTAGCGCGCCACCGCGTTGTCCTCGCCGCGCTCGCATTCCTCGAGCACCGCCCTGTCTTCATGCGAGGCCAGCACCGACTTCACCGCCACCCAGCCGCGATGCACGGCACCGGCGACGCTGCCATGTTCCTCGACCCGTCCGCCCAGCAGGCCGATCTGTTCGTTGAGTTCCTGCACCGCACGACGGCAGTCATGCGCGCGCTGCAGCAGCGTCACCTTCAGGTCCTCGCGCTTGACCTGTCCGGCGCATTCCCGGAATCCGTATTCGCCGTCCCGCGAGCACTCGACCAGGTCCTGCAGTGCGTCGATCACGTCGCGTGTGTCGGTGCTGTCGTCGCTGCCGCTCTGCATGACGCCCACTGCCTCGGCGCCACGCACCTGGACGTCCGCATGGTCCCAGGCGGCATGGCTGGCAGGCTGCGCGCGCTCCCAGTCGAGCGGCGATTCTCCGCGCACGCTGTCCCACTCCGACCTCAACTGGGGCTCGGCGCTGTCCCAGTCTTCGAAACGCGTGCGCCCGCTCACGCCGTGCCGATAGGCCGGGGCGTACTCATCGAAGCTGCGTCCCGTCTCATAGTAGGGCTCGTGCTCGAAATTCTCACGCCAATGCTTTTCCTCGGCCTCGGGGTTGATCGCTGCGGCGGCCGCATGGCCGGCCAGTGCGCCGACCACGGCGCCAATGGCGCCGCCCGCGGCCATGCCGATCGGGCCGCCCACCGCGCCCACGGCGGCGCCGGCCACGGCTCCGCCGACGGCGCCCACGCCGGTACCCAGCGGATGCGAGGCGGTTCCCTGGGTCAATTGATCGTCCGTGAACTCCTTGTCTTCCGCAGCCATGTCAATGCCTCCTTGCTGAGGGCACCCCATCGGTAGGGCGTGACCCCCCATCTTGCACTTCTCGCGCAGCGCAGCAGTCGGTCCGAGGGGAGGAAGCCTGTAGGAGAGGGATGCGTCCGGGTGCAGGCGCGCCCCGCCGCCACTGCCCACAGCCGATTCATGCGCCGTCCTACAGCCGCGCAAGGGCGGGCGCGGCAATCTGCGCCAGACGTGAAAAGCAACACGGAAGAAGCGTGTGACACCATGAAATATTCGCTGCGCAAGACGCCCTCGCACCTGCACCTGGCCTACAAGTACGGCGAGGGCGCCGACGGACTGATCGGCCGCAACTTCATGCTGGAGATCGAGGGCCGGGTGCTGACCGTCACGATCGATCTCACGCCGAATTTCCACACCCGCAACAAGACCGCCTCGGCCTACCTGGATGCGCTCAACTTCACACAGAACCACCACAAGCTGCGGCACCTCCAATGTGCCGACAACCTGGTGCGCGCCCGGCTGATCAAGGCCTGGGAACAGGTCGGCGACCCGCAATTGCGCATGTGCCTGGAACTTGGACCGCAGGGCCGGTATCTGTATGCTGTACAGCCACACTCCCTGTTCACGGGCGGCATCCAGTTCGACGTACGGGAGGTGCTCGATGCGGCGCTGGCCAGTGAGGGCCATGCGCTGCCGGAGTTGCACGGGAATCACACATGATCCGATTGTTTTCGTGGCGGGGACGCGGGGGACGCGATCTCTGGCGGATGGCCGCCGTGGCCTGGCTGTCGCTGCTGGCGCTGGCGGCGTCGGCCGGGCCCGCCGAATTGCGCGAGCGCCAGGTCGCGCTGCGCGAGCAGCTGCACGACAACCCCTATCACCGCGCGATGGTCATCGACTCGGCGGAAAACGGCAACACGCTCACGGGCGACGTGTACGCAGTGCTCGATCACCCCTTCGAGACCCTGGCCGGCACGCTCAAGGACCCGGCCGAATGGTGCGCGATCCTGATCCTGCCGTTCAACACCAAGTATTGCCACGCCACGGTGGGGCCGGCGGGACCCGGACTGGACATGCGCATCGGCCGCAAGGCCGACCAGGCCGTGGCCGACGCCTACCGGCTCGACTTCCATTTGCGCGCGGTGGCGGCGCGGCCCGACTACTTCGAGAGCCAGCTGCTGGCCGAAACCGGCCCCATGGGCACGCGCGACTACCGCATCGTGCTGTCGGCGATCCCGCTAGATGCGCGCCGCACCTTCATCCACCTGGGCTATTCCTACGCCGCCAGCGGCATGGGGCGCCTGGCCACGCAGGTCTACCTCAACACGACCGGCGCGCAAAAGGTCGGCTTCACCGTCGTCGGGCAGGACGGCAACCACCAGCCGATCTACGTGCAGGGCATGCGCGGCGTCATCGAGCGCAACGTGATGCGCTACTTCCTGGCCATCGATGCGCACCTGGCCTCACTGTCGGTGCCGCCCGAACAGCGCCTGGAAAAACGCATGCAGGCCTGGTTCAACTCGAGCGAACAATACGCCCGGCAGCTGCATGAGATGGACCGCGCGCAGTACGTCGCGATGAAGCGCGGCGAGGTCGAACGGCAGCAGACCATGCTGCAGTAGGGATGGCCGAGGCCGGCCGCTGTACGCCGTGCCTGCGCCTTGTGGTGATCGCTCACAGGGCTCGCGCCCTATGAGCGATCCGCCCCGCGCAAGGCGCGGCGCAGCTTAGCCTTTCAGGCCTGCTGCGTCCCGCAGCTGCGCGGCGCGATCCGTCCGTTCCCAGCTGAACTCGGGTTCTTCGCGCCCGAAGTGGCCATAAGCGGCGGTCTTTTCGTAGATCGGACGCAGCAGGTCCAGCATCTGGATGATGCCCTTGGGACGCAGGTCGAAATGGTCGTGCACCAGCGCGGCGATCTGGTCGTCGGGGATGACGCCGGTGCCTTCGGTGTAGACCGTCACGTTCATGGGGCGCGCCACGCCGATGGCGTAGGCGACCTGGATCTGGCACTGGCGCGCCAGGCCGGCGGCCACGATGTTCTTGGCGACGTAGCGCGCCGCATAGGCCGCCGAGCGGTCGACCTTGCTCGGGTCCTTGCCGGAGAACGCGCCGCCGCCGTGCGGGCAGGCGCCGCCGTAGGTGTCGACGATGATCTTGCGCCCGGTCAGGCCGCAGTCGCCCTGCGGGCCGCCGATGACGAAGCGGCCGGTCGGGTTGATCAGGTACTTGGTGTCCTTCAGCCACTCCTTCGGCAGCACCGGCTTGATGATCTCCTCGATCACCGCCTCGACGAAGGCCGGCTTCATGTGCTTGCCGTCGCTCATCTCCGGGCTGTGCTGCGAGGACAGCACCACGGTGTCGATGCTGTGCGGCTTGCCGTCGACGTAGCGCATGGTCACCTGGCTCTTGGCGTCGGGACGCAGGAACGGCAGGCGGCCGTCCTTGCGCAGCTGGGCCTGGCGCTCGACCAGGCGGTGCGCGTAGTGGATCGGCGCGGGCATCAGCTCGGGCGTCTCGTTGCACGCGTAGCCGAACATCAGGCCCTGGTCGCCGGCGCCGGTGTTCAGGTGGTCGTCTGACGCATGATCCACGCCCTGGGCGATGTCGTTCGACTGCTTGTCGTAGGCCACCAGCACCGCGCAGCCCTTGTAGTCGATGCCGTACTCGGTGTTGTCGTAGCCGATGCGCTTGATGGTGTCGCGCGCCACCTGGATGTAGTCCACGTGCGCGTTGGTCGTGATCTCGCCGGCCAGCACCACCAGCCCGGTGTTGGTCAGGGTCTCGGCCGCCACGCGGCTACGCGGGTCCTGCCGGAAGATCGCATCGAGGATCGCATCGGAGATCTGGTCGGCCACCTTGTCGGGATGGCCCTCGGATACCGATTCGGACGTGAAGAGAAAGTCGTTCGCCATTGAATACACTCCGCGGTTGTTGCAGAAGGCGCGTTGCCTTTTGCCGGAGCTTGGGCGAACGCTTTAGCAGCACTGTTTAATGTCGCCCTGCAAGTAGTTCAATAACTCGGCGACGCTTGGATTTTAACGTGAAACGCCTTTTTGTGATGCTGTCGGGATGGCCCCTGCCGTTGCTGCACAGCATGGGCGCCCTCCTGGGCTGGCTGACGTTCCTGGCCTCGCCCACCTACCGGCGCCGCTTCATGGACAACGCCCGCCAGGCGGGCTACCGCTTCGCCGAGGTGCGCGGCGCGGTGGCCGAGGCCGGCAAGATGCTGGCCGAGACGCCCCGCCTGTGGTTCGGCGACATGCCCCCGGTGGAGTGGGATCGGCCCGAGGTGGTGGAGCAAGCGCTGGCCGAGGGCCGCGGCATCCTGTTCCTTACGCCGCACCTGGGCTGCTTCGAGATTTCGGCGCGTTCCGCTGCTGAGCGATTCAGCCCGATCACCGTGCTCTACCGGCCGGCCCGCAAGGTCTGGCTGCGCGACCTGATCGCCAATTCGCGCAGCCGCCCCGGCATGACGGCCGCGCCGACCACCCTGGCCGGCGTGCGGCAGATGCTGCGCGCGCTCAAGACCGGAGGGGCCGTGGGGTTGCTGCCGGATCAGGTGCCGCCCGAAGGCATGGGCGTGTGGGCGCCATTCTTCGGCCGCGAGGCCTACACCATGACGCTGCCGTCGCGCCTGCTGCGGCAGACCGGCGCGGCGCTGCTGGTGGTGCGAACCCTTCGGCTGCCGCGCGGCCGTGGCTACCGGGTGCATGTCCGGCGCTTCGAGGGCACGCTGGCGCAGGACCCGGTCGCGGCGGCGGCGCAGGTCAATGCGGAGATGGAGCACATGGTCCGGGAAACCCCCTCGCAGTACCTGTGGGGCTATGCGCGCTACAAGCAGCCGCGCCAGGAGGCCTCGGCATGATCAGCCGGCTGGGCATCCTCTTCATGCGCATGCTGGCGCCGCTGCCGCTGCCGGTGGTGCGCGCGCTGGGCTTTGTGCTCGGGCTGCTGCTCTACGTCGCGGTGGTGCCGCGGCGGCGCGTGGTGCAGGTGAACCTGCGACTGTGCTTTCCGCAATGGAGCGAGGCGCAGCGCCGCCGCGTGACCCGCGAGGTCTTCGTGAACGTGGCGCAGTCCTTCCTCGACCGCGCCTGGCTCTGGCACGCCGACCCCGAGGTGGTGCGGCGGCGGCTGCACCTGACCGGCGCGGTGCACGAACTGGCGGG
>Ga0207853_1000224_pt1 | contig 13159 bp, 12 predicted proteins | sample LuqExpMetagenom6_FD_187764 | JGI IMG/M metagenome (GOLD analysis project Ga0207853, IMG submission 187764) | Tropical forest soil microbial communities from Luquillo Experimental Forest, Puerto Rico - Sample 6 (SPAdes) | ecosystem: Environmental > Terrestrial > Soil > Tropical forest ...
AGCCGAGCCTGCTCGACGACCTGATGGAGAACCCGCTGATTCCGGCGGGCGCCATCGGTGCAATCGTCGCCCTGCTTGGCGGCTTCGGCTTCTACCGCCTGCGTCAACGCAAGAAGACGGCGGCGGTGGACAGCTCCTTCCTTGAAAGCCGTCTGCAACCCGATTCCTTCTTCGGGGCCAGCGGCGGCCAGCGCATCGATACCAACGAAGGCAGCGTGAGCGGCTCTTCGCTGGTCTATTCGCCCAGCCAGCTCGACGCTGCCGGCGACGTGGACCCGGTCGCCGAGGCCGATGTCTATCTCGCTTACGGTCGCGACCTGCAGGCCGAGGAAATCCTCAAGGAAGCCTTGCGCACCCAGCCCCAGCGCGTGGCCATTCACGTGAAGCTGCTTGAGATCTACGCCAAGCGGCGCGATGCCCGGGCATTCGAGCTGATCGCCACCGAAGCCTATGGCCTGACTCACGGTGCGGGCAGCGAATGGGAGCGCATCTGCGAACTGGGGCAGGAGCTCGATCCGTCCAATTCCTTGTACCGCCCCGGCGGCGAACCCAGCGCAGCAGCGCCCGCGGTCGCAGCCAGCCCGGTGCAGACCCCGGCTTTCCGTCCCGCGCAACCGGTTGAGGCGGTGGCCGACGAGTCCGCGGCGAACATCGACCTGGACCTGGACTTCTCTCTCGGCGACGAACACGCTGACGAGCCCGAGGCCGCCGTCCTTGCCCCGACCGTCAGCCAGCAGGCCATGCCCGCGGCGGCCCCCGAGCCCCTGCCGTCGTTCGACATGGATTTCGACCTGGACAGCGCAGCGACCCCGCCGGTGGCGGCGCGCACGCCGGTCGAACAACAGACCGTGCGCCTGGACGCGCCCGATCTGACGCTCGATGAGCACAGCCTGAATTTCGACCTGGAAACCCCGACGGCTCCGGCGGCCACCTCCGCGCCGGTCGCGGCAGCTGCTGCTGCGCCTGCCGCCAACGACGGCATGCTCGAGTTCGACCTGGGCGCGCTGTCGCTGGACATCGATGCACCCGCGAACGCTGCCGCTGCCCCCGAGGAAGGCCCGGACACCGAGGCACCCATCAGCACGGCTGGCGTTCCGCTCAGCACCGGATTTGAAGATTCCGGCGGCGATCCTCTGGCCACGAAACTTGCGCTGGCCAAGGAATTCCATTCGATCGGTGACCCGGACGGTGCGCGCAGCCTGGCGCAGGAAGTGCTCGCCGAAGCTTCGGGCGAACTGAAGTCCGCGGCCCAGCGCTTCCTCGCGGAAATCGGCTGAGTCTCGACTTCAAAGGCCGGCAATGAGGCTGGCACTGGGCATCAGCTACCACGGACAGGCCTACGAAGGCTGGCAGAGCCAGCCTTCGGGCCGTACCGTGCAGGATCGGCTGGAACAGGCCCTCGGCCAGTTTGCCGCCCAACCCGTTTCCACGGTCTGCGCCGGACGCACGGATGCCGGTGTGCACGGCTTGATGCAGGTGGTCCATTTCGACACCGTTCTGCAGCGTGAAGAGTTCTCGTGGGTGCGCGGCACCAATCGCTTTCTTCCGGCCGACATCGCGGTCCAATGGGCCAGGCCGGTGCCGGACGAGTTCCACTCGCGCGCCTGCGCGATGGCGCGGCGCTATGCCTATGTGGTGCTGGAGTCGCCAGTGCGGCCCAGCCTCGACGCGGGCCGCGTCGGGTGGGTCTTCCGTCCGCTGGACAGCCATGCGATGCAACAGGCGGCGCACCACCTGATCGGCCAGCACGACTTCACGTCTTTCCGCGCCTCGGGGTGCCAGGCCCGCAGTCCGGTCAAGACCATGGCACGCGTGGACTTCGTGCGCCGCGGCGCCTACTGGCGCTTCGACTTCGAAGCGGACGCTTTTCTGCACCACATGATCCGCAACATCATGGGGTGCCTGCTGGCCGTGGGCCAAGGGCACAAATCACCCGAATGGATGCGGGACGTACTCGCCGCGAAAAGCCGGGACGCCGCCGCCCCCACGTTCGCGCCCGACGGCCTCTATTTCCTCGGGCCGGTGTACGACCCCAAGTGGCAATTGCCGAGCCGCACCGCTGCGTATGATTGGTTGCCATGACGGCACCGCGCACGCGCATCAAGATCTGTGGGCTCACGCGCGAGCAGGACGTGGATGCCGCCGTGGCGGCCGGTGCCGATGCGGTTGGCTTCGTGATGTACGCCAAGAGCCCACGCCACGTGAGCAGCGAGCGGGCGCGAGAACTCGCCCGCAGGCTGCCGCCCTTCGTCACGCCGGTCCTGTTGTTCGTCAATGAAGCGCCGCAGCAGGTGCTCGCCTGCTGCGAGCGCATCGGGGGCGCGCTGGTCCAGTTCCACGGCGACGAAACCCCGGCGCAGTGCCTGGAATCAACCGGCGGTGGGCGTTATCCCTATATCAGCGTCGCCCGCATACCGCTCGATGGCCCGCCCTTCGACTTGGTAAAATTCGCCTCGGAGCACGCACGAGCCCAGGCCATCCTGCTGGATGCGCATGTCGAGGGTTACGGCGGTGCCGGGAAAACATTCGATTGGTCACGTCTTCCACCAAGCGTCAGCGCTCACCTCGTCTTGTCTGGTGGGTTGACACCTGCAAACGTGGGCGATGGCATCGTGCAAGTGCGGCCGCGTTGCCAGACGCTGGCCGTTGACGTGAGCTCCGGGGTCGAGGCTGCCAAAGGCATCAAGGACCCGGAAAAGATCGATCGGTTCGTCGCGGCCGTGCGTGCCGCCGACGCGCTTCTTGCAAAGTCATCCCATGTCCTCCTATGAACAACCGGACCGCGCGGGCCATTTCGGCATCTACGGCGGCAGCTTCGTCAGCGAGACGCTGACCCAGGCGATCGCGCAGCTGCGCGAAGCCTACGAGCGCTATCAACACGACCCCGAGTTCCTGGCCGAGTTCGAGTACGAGCTCAAGCATTTCGTCGGCCGACCCTCGCCCGTGTACCACGCGGCGCGCATGAGCCGCGAACAAGGTGGCGCCCAGATCTACCTCAAGCGCGAAGACCTCAACCACACCGGCGCCCACAAGATCAACAACGTGATCGGCCAGGCGCTGCTGGCGCGTCGCATGGGCAAGCCGCGCGTCATCGCGGAGACCGGCGCCGGCCAGCATGGCGTGGCCACCGCGACGATCTGCGCCCGCTACGGACTCGAATGCGTGGTCTACATGGGCAGCGAGGACGTCAAGCGGCAGAGTCCCAACGTCTACCGCATGAACCTGCTGGGCGCGACCGTGGTGCCGGTGGAATCTGGCAGCAAGACGCTCAAGGACGCGCTCAACGAAGCGATGCGCGACTGGGTCACCAACGTCGAGAACACCTTCTACATCATCGGCACCGTGGCGGGGCCGCACCCGTACCCGATGATGGTGCGCGACTTCCAGAGCGTGATCGGCGACGAATGCCTGCGCCAGATGCCCGAGCTGATGGGCGGCCAGCCCGACGCGGTCGTCGCCTGCGTCGGCGGTGGCAGCAACGCGATGGGGATCTTCTACCCCTACATCCCCTTCGAGAACACACGGCTGATCGGCGTGGAAGCGGCCGGCGAAGGGCTGGACAGCGGCAAGCACGCGGCGTCGCTGCAGCGCGGCAGTGCCGGCGTGCTGCATGGCAACCGCACCTACATCCTGCAGGACGACAACGGCCAGATCATCGAGACGCACAGCGTGAGCGCCGGTCTGGACTACCCCGGGGTCGGCCCGGAGCATGCCTGGTTGAAGGACACCGGCCGAGCAGAATACGTTGGCATCACCGACCGCGAGGCGCTGGACGCCTTCCACTACCTGTGCCGCACCGAAGGCATCATCCCCGCGCTCGAATCGAGCCATGCCATCGCCTACGCCATGAAGCTCGCGCGCACCATGAAACCGAACCAGAGCATCCTGGTGAATCTCTCGGGCCGCGGCGACAAGGACATCGGCACCGTGGCTGATCTCGCCGGCGTCGACTTCTACGATCGCCCATCCATGCGCGGCTTGAAGGTCAAGGGCGGAGAGCAGAAATGAGCCGCATCGCTGCCACTTTTTCCCGACTGCGCGAGACGAAGCGCAAGGCCCTGATCCCTTACGTCACCGCCGGTTTCCCCTACGCGGACATCACGCCTGAGCTGATGCACGGCATGGCGCGAGCCGGCGCCGACATCATCGAACTCGGCGTGCCGTTCTCCGACCCGATGGCCGACGGTCCGGTCATCCAACGCGCCGGCGAGAAGGCGCTCGCCCTGGGCGTGGGCCTGCGCCAGGTGCTGGACATGGTGCGCACCTTCCGCCAGCGTGACAACACCACACCCGTGGTGCTCATGGGCTACGCCAACCCGGTCGAGCGCTACGACCAGAAGCACGGCCGCGACGCCTTCATCCGCGATGCGGCGGAAAGCGGCGTCGACGGCGTGCTGATCGTGGACTACCCGCCGGAAGAGTGCGGCGAGTTCGCCGCCAAGCTCAAGGCCCACGGCATGGACCTGATCTTCCTGCTAGCGCCCACCAGCACCGATGAGCGGATGCAGGAGGTCGCCCGGATTGCCAGCGGCTATGTCTACTATGTCTCGCTCAAGGGCGTGACCGGGGCCGGCCACTTGGACACCGGCGCCGTCGAGCAGATGCTGCCGCGCATCCGCCAGCACGTGAAGATTCCGGTCGGCGTCGGCTTCGGCATCCGCGACGCGACGACCGCCCAGGCCATCGGGCGCGTGGCCGATGCGGTGGTGATCGGCACGAAGATCATCCAGCTCATCGAAGAGCTGCCACGCGACAAAGTCACCCCAGCCGTGACCGGTTTCCTGGCGGAGATCAGGTCGGCACTGGACGCATAATCCGCTTTCCGTTTCCACAGGACCGCTCATGAGCTGGCTCGAAAAACTGCTTCCGCCCAAAATCCAGCAGACGGACCCCGCCGACCGGCGGCAGGTGCCCGAAGGCCTGTGGATCAAGTGCCCCAGCTGCGAAAGCGTCTTGTACAAGACCGACCTGGAGCAGAACCAGAACGTCTGCCCCACCTGCAGCCACCACCACCGTATCGGCGCCCGTGCGCGCCTGAACGCATTCCTCGATGCGGAAGGCCGCTACGAGATCGGCCAGGAAGTGCTGCCGGTGGACGCGCTCAAGTTCAAGGACAGCCGCCGTTACCCCGAGCGGCTGAAGGAAGCGCTGGAAAACACCGGCGAGACCGATTCGCTGATCGTGATGGGCGGCGCGGTGCACAGCATCAACTTGGTCGCCGCCGCTTTCGAATTCGACTTCATGGGCGGCAGCATGGGCAGCGTGGTGGGCGAACGATTCGCCCGCGGCGTGGAAACCGCCATCGAGCAGAAGGTGCCGTTCATCTGCTTTACCGCCACCGGTGGCGCGCGCATGCAGGAAGGCCTGCTGTCGCTGATGCAGATGGCCAAGACCAACGCGGCCCTCACCCGACTGGCCAAGAAGGGCCTGCCCTACATCAGCGTGCTGACCGACCCGACCACCGGTGGCGTCAGTGCCGGCTTCGCCTTCGTGGGCGACATCGTCATCGCCGAGCCCAAGGCGCTGATCGGCTTCGCCGGCCCGCGCGTGATCGAATCCACCGTGCGCGTGAAGCTGCCCGAAGGTTTCCAGCGCGCCGAGTTCCTTCAGGAAAAAGGCGCGGTGGACTTCATCTGCGACCGGCGCGAACTGCGCAAGACGGTCGCGCATGCGCTGGCGATGCTGCAGCGGCAGCCGGCTGACGCCGTGAGTTGATTCATCAGGAATTCGCTGCGCGAATTCCTGGCTTGATCAGTGAGAAGGGCCCGGCAAAGCCGGCTCCACTTCGCATAGGGAACCGGTTGCGCGGAGAAGGCTCAACGTAGTGCCGCTGCCTGCAAGTAGGCCAGCACGATGGCCGCGACCTGCAGTACCACCAGGAACACCAGCGGCGACAGATCGATGCCGCCCACCAGCGGCACGAGCTTGCGCCAGGGCCGCAGCAGCGGAGCGCACAAGCGGTCGATCACGTCCACGATCGGCGAGTCGGCCTGGACCCAGGACATGATCGCGTACACGATCACCAGACCGGTCAGGCCCGAGATGACCAGACGCGCCAGGCCGAACACCGACAGCACCGGCAGCATCTCCACCGCACCCGACGCCCCGGCGAACAGCCACAGGAGCGCATACTGCGCCAGCTCGATCAGATAGGCCGCCACCAGGCTGGCCGTGTCCACGCGACGCATGGCCGGCAAGATCTTGCGCAGCGGCAGCACGATCCAGTCCGACAGCGCGAACACGAACCGGCCCACCGGGTTGCCGAACGGAATGCGCTGGTACTGCATGTACAGCCGCAGCAGGCACGCTCCGCCCAGAAGCCCCGCGGCAACATCGAGCAAGAACGAAAGAATTTGATAGGCCATCGCAGCGCTTTTCGGTGGTCGTGGGATGATAGCGGCGGAATGACCACCACCCTCACCCTGCAATCGCTGCCGCTGTTTCCGCTGGAGGCCGTGCTGTACCCGGACGGCGTGCTGCCCTTGCGGATCTTCGAGGTGCGCTATCTGGACATGATCGGCAAGTGCCACAAGGCAGGCGCGCCGTTCGGTGTGGTGTCACTGACGCAGGGCGCCGAAGTCCGCCAGCCGGGGGTGCAGGAAGCCTTTTCCTCGGTCGGCACACTGGCCACCATCACCGATCTGGAAACGCCGCACCCCGGCTTGATGATGATCCGCGTGGCCGGCGCGCAGCGCTTCCGTATCCGGTCCAGCGACCAGCTCAAGCACGGCCTGTGGGTCGCCGACGTCGAGCAGTTGCCGCCCGACCTCAAGGTGGTCATCCCGGACGACCTGAAGTTCGCGGCCACCGCCCTGGAACACCTGATCCACTCGCTCAAGGCCAAGGCCGGCGCTGGCGGCCCCGTGCCGATGCAGGGCCCCTGGCAACTCGAGGACTGCGGCTGGGTGGCCAACCGCTGGTGCGAGTTGCTGCCGGTACCGCTGGCGCTCAAGCAGCGCTTGATGGAGCTCGACAATCCGCTGCTCCGGCTGGAACTGGTGGGCGACGTGCTCGCCCGTACCGGCATCGTGAAATAGAATTCTTTCGCCCTAGTTTCAGCGACCGTTCGGCGCGTATTCGGGCACCTGCGTGCGCAGCCATTCGCGCAGGCCCTCGCCGGCCGGCTCCGGGCCCGCTTGCTCGATAGAGCGCAACACCGCCTCCGTGTCGCATGGCGCAGTCGCCGTCTTGGCCACGCGCAGCTTCGGATGGGGCGTTGGTTCGGTGGTTTCGTCATCGGCCAGCAGCTCTTCATAGAGCTTCTCGCCCGGGCGCAAGCCCGTGAAGGTGATCGGGATCTCCCGTTCGGTCTTGCCCGACAGGCGGATCAGCATGCGCGCGAGCTCGACGATCTTCATCGGCTCCCCCATGTCCAGCACGAAGATCTGCCCCGACCGGCCCATGAGACCCGCCTGCAGCACCAGTTGTGCCGCCTCGGCAATGGTCATGAAATACCGGACGATGTCCGGGTGTGTGACGGTCACCGGCCCGCCCCGCGCGATCTGGTCGGCGAACAAGGGCACGACCGAACCGCTCGATCCCAGCACATTGCCGAAACGCACCGAGACGAAATGCGTCTGCGGATAGCCTGCGGCCAGCGACTGGACCAGCATCTCCGCCAGCCGCTTGCTCGCGCCCATGACGTTGGTCGGGTTCACCGCCTTGTCCGTGGAGATCAGCACAAAGCGTCGCGCACCGCACTCGGCTGCCAGCCGCGCCGCATTCACGGTGCCTGTGACGTTGGTCCGAAGCGCCTCGATCTCGTTGTGCTCCTCCATCAGGGGCACGTGCTTGTACGCCGCGGCATGCAGCACCAGGGCGGGCCGATGCCGCCGCAGGATGGCGCGCAAGCGTTCCACCTCGCGCACGTTGGCCGTGTAGAAAACGCCCTGCAGCCGGGGATGGGCGGCCCGCAGGCTCTGCTCGATCTGATAGATCGCGAACTCGGACACGTCCACGCACACCAGCTTGCCGACGCCAAAGCGCGCCACCTGCCGGCAAAGTTCGGCGCCGATCGAGCCGCCGGCGCCGGTCACCAGCACAGTCTGGCCCGAAATCAGCTCAGCCAGCCCGGCAACGTCCAGCTGAACCGGATCGCGCCCCAACAGGTCGTCGATCTCCACCTTGCGCGGCTCGAAAACATCCTGCTGCAACCACTCGTCGGGCCGTCGCATGGTCAGGAGCGTGACGCCGGTGCCGCTGGCCTTGAGCAGCGCTTCGCGCCGCTGCGGCGACCCGGGCGGCGAGGCGACCAGCGCGGTGGTGGCGCCGGCCAGCTGGCCAGCCTGGGCGATCATTTCGACGGTCCCCAGCACCGGCACGTTCTGCAGCCAGCGGCCGCGGTCTTCCGGCTGTGGCGTGAGTATCCCGACCGGCTCCCACAGATGCGAGCCCTTGAGCGCGCGCAGAGCTGCCGCCGCGTCCGCCAGCGGTCCGATGATCAGCAGCGGACGCAACTGCGCGACGGCCGGAAAGCCACGCTCGGTCTGCATGCGCCACGCGACCCGCACGCCACCGAGGAACAGGACCGCCAGCAAGGGATGCAGCAGCAACACCGAGCGCGGAAAGAATTCGTACCGCTGCATCAGCACCAGCGCCGCCGACGTGGCCGCGGCGATCGAGACGCACACGCCAAGCTGCCGCAGCTCCGTCAGGCTCACGTAGCGCCAGACCTGACGGTACACATTGCCGAAGACCAGCACGCTGACATAGGACCCCAGCATCCAGGGGGCGGAGGTCCATGCCACCGGGATGAACTCCACCGGCATGTCCAGATTGAAGCGAATCCAGAATGCCAGCCACCAGGCGGTGAACAGCAGCGCTCCGTCCACGAACACGTGGAAGGGGCGGACCAAGTGGCGCGGCGAGAAACCGGCGGATGGCATGGAGGTATCCTATTGTCCCTCAGTCAATCCCCCGCCTCCGGGCTATTGGCCCGCGTTTCCTGCATGTTCAACGACAAGTCCATCCTCATCACCGGCGGTACGGGTTCCTTCGGCCAGCGCTATGTGCAGACCCTGCTCACGGGTTATCGTCCGGCCCGCCTGGTGGTGTTCTCCCGGGACGAACTGAAACAATATGAGATGCAGCAGCGCTTCGATGCGTCCTGCATGCGCTACTTCATCGGCGACGTACGCGATCCCGATCGGCTGATGCAGGCCATGCGCGGCGTGGACATCGTGATTCATGCCGCCGCACTCAAGCAGGTGCCGGCCGCGGAATACAACCCGATGGAGTGCATCAAGACCAATGTGCACGGCGCGGAAAACGTGATCCGCGCGGCCATCGAGAATGGCGTGCAGAAGGTAATCGCGCTGTCCACCGACAAGGCTGCCAACCCGATCAACCTGTACGGCGCCACCAAGCTCGCCTCCGACAAGCTGTTCGTGGCGGCCAACAACATGGTCGGCTCGGCCGGTACGCGCTTTGCCGTGGTGCGCTACGGCAATGTGGTCGGATCGCGCGGCTCCGTGATCCCGCTGTTCGAGCGACTGATCCGCGAGGGTGCGAAGAGCCTGCCGATCACCGACCCGCGCATGACCCGCTTCTGGATCAGCCTGCAGCAAGGCGTGGATTTCGTGCTGGAGAATTTCGCGCGCATGCACGGTGGAGAGATCTTCGTGCCCAAGATCCCCTCGATCCGGATGCCCGAGCTGGCCCAGGCCATGGCGCCCGATCTGCCGACCCACACCATCGGCATCCGTCCCGGCGAAAAGCTGCACGAAATCATGTGCCCGGCCGACGATTCGCACCTCACGCTGGAGTTTCCGAAACACTACGTGATCCGCCCGACCATCCGTTTCTACAACGTGGACATGGACTACACCCGCGACGGCCTGGGCGACGCAGGCAAGCCGGTGCCGGAAGGCTTCGAATACAACTCGGGCAGCAACGAACAGTTCCTGTCGCCGGCGCAGATCCGCGAATTCAACCAGCGGGCGATGGCGGCATGATTCCCTACGGTCGCCAGCAGATTTCCGAAGAGGACATCGCCGCCGTCACCGAGGTCCTGCGCTCCGATTTCCTCACGCAGGGGCCGCGCGTGCCGGCATTCGAAGCCGCCATCGCCGACTATGTGGGCGCGCCGCATGCCGTGGCAGTCAACAGCGCCACATCAGCGCTGCACATTGCCTGCATGGCCCTGGGTGTGGGACCGGGTGACCTGGTCTGGACCACGCCGAACAGCTTCGTCGCATCGGCGAACTGCGCGCGCTACTGCGGCGCCGACGTCGATTTCGTGGACATCGACGCAAGCGACATGAACATGTCGGTCGAGGCGCTGCAGGACAAGCTCGTGCAGGCCAGCAAGGCGGGACGGCTGCCGAAGGTGGTCATTCCGGTCGACTTCGCCGGACGTCCGGCGCGACTCGAGCCCATGCGCAAGCTCGCCGACGAGTACGGCTTCGCGATCATCGAAGACGCCTCGCACGCGGTGGGCTCGACCTACCGCGGCCACCGGGTGGGCGGCCATCCCTGGGCGGATATCACGGTTTTCAGCTTCCACCCGGTCAAGATCATCACCACCGCCGAAGGCGGCCTGGCGGCGACGCGCGACGCCGGCCTCGCGCGCCGCATGCAGCTCGCCCGCTCGCACGGCATCACGCGCGAACCGCACGAGATGGACCACGCGGCCGACGGCCCCTGGTACTACCAGCAGCTGCAGCTGGGCTACAACTACCGGCTGACCGATCTGCAGGCGGCCCTGGGAATTCACCAGCTCAAGCGCATCGAAGACTTCATCGCGCGCCGCCAGCAGGTGGCCGCCTGCTACAACCGGGAACTCGCCGGGTTGCCGCTGGTGCTGCCGCCCGCGGACCAAGAGGGCCGCTCGGCCCTGCACCTGTATCCGGTGCAATTGCCTCGGGGCCAGGAAACGCGCCGCACGGCGGTATTCGAAGGCCTGCGGCGCCGCGGCCTTGGCGTCAACGTGCACTACATCCCGATCCACACGCAGCCCTACTACCGCGCTCTCGGCTTCAAGCAGGGCGACTTCCCGGCGGCGGAGAGCTACTACGAGCGCGCCATCAGCCTGCCCATGCATGCCGGCCTGACCGATGACGATATCGCGCAGGTGATTGCCGCCGTGCGCGCCGAAATCCTGGCATGACCCAGCAGCTCGTGCTCGGTACGGCCCAGTTCGGGCTGGACTACGGCATCACCAATGCGCGCGGGCGCGTACCTGAAGCTGAAATCGCCCAGTTGCTGGAGCAGGCCTGGGCGGGCGGCATTCGACGGCTGGACACGGCACGCGCCTATGGCGAGAGCGAAGTGGTGCTCGGCTCGCTGCTGCGACGCGCGCGCCACGCCTGGCGCGTGATCACCAAGACGCTGCCGCTGCGCAGCGAGCGGGTCGATGCGTCCGGCGTGGCCAAGGTCGACGCTGCGTTCGCCGATTCGCTGGACCGCCTGGGTCTGGCACAGGTCGATGCCCTGCTCGTGCATCACGCCCAGGATCTCCTGGTCGACGGTGGCGAGCACCTGTATGCGTGGTTACGGGACCGCAAGGCACGGGGACTCGCCGGCCGGATCGGCGCCTCGGTCTACGACGGCCAGGAGATCGGCGCCCTGCTCGACCGCTACGAACTGGACGTGGTGCAGCTGCCCTCGAACATCGCCGATCAGCGCCTGCTGCAGGACGGCAGCGTCGCGCGCTTGCAGGCCGCAGGCGTCGAGATCCATGTGCGGTCGCTCTTCCTGCAGGGCGTGTTGGTCGCGCCGCCGGCATTTGCAGCAGCGCGCTTCGACGAGCAGGCAGACTGGCTGGCGCGCTTCAACGAAGAATGCGCGAAGCGCTCCGTGACGCCGCAGCAGGCATGCCTCGGCTTCTTCCGCCACCAGCCGCCGTTCGGCGCGGCGGTCGTCGGCATTTCCAATCCCCGCGAGCTGGCCGAATTGCTGGCGTCCTGGCACAGCGCCCCGCCCTTGGACTGGTCCGGATGGGCGGTGGACAATACAGCCTTTACCGATCCCCGCCTCTGGAAACCGCGCTCGTGAACTCCCCGGCCAGACCCGTCGTCGCCGTCGTGCAGGCGCGAATGAGCTCCACCCGGCTTCCCGGCAAGGTGCTGCTGCGCACCTGCGGCAAGCCGCTGCTGCAACACATGATCGAACGCGTCAGGCGCTGCGCGCAGATCGACCATCTGGTCGTTGCCACCAGCACCGACAGCAGCGACGATTCGTTGCAGTCCCTGTGTGAAGCGCTGGGGGTGCCCTGTCACCGCGGCAGCCTCGACGACGTGCTGGACCGCTTCATGGGTGCGGTGCGCCCCTTTGCGCCCGGCTGGGTGGTGCGGTTGACCGGCGATTGCCCCCTGATCGACCCCGATGTGATCGGCCGGGTCATCGACGCGGCGCGTGAGCCCGGCGTGGACTACGCCTCCAACGCGCTGGCACCGAGCTTTCCGGACGGACTCGACGTGGAGTGCATGCGCGCGGAGGTGCTGGAGCAGGCCTGGCGCGAGGCTCGCAAGCCCAGCGAACGCGAGCACGTGACGCCTTTCATTCACACCCAGCCCGAACGCTTTGATCTGCGACAGGTTCGCCATGAGCCGGACCTCTCGTCGCTGCGGTGGACGGTCGATGAAGCCAGCGATTTCGTCTTCGTCTCGCAGGTCTTCGAGCACCTGTATCCCATCCGTCCGGATTTCCGCATGAACGATGTACTGGATCTGCTGAATCGCGAACCGCGGCTGGCCCGCATCAACACCGGGCTGGAGCGCAACGCTGGCTACGCACGGTCACTGGCGGCCGAAGCGGGAGCCGCCGCGTGAGCACGACTTCGCAGCGAGACATCTTCCTAGGCGGCGAAGGCGACGCCTACTTCCGGCGCAACGCGAGCGGTTACCAGGCCTCGCATGTGGGCCGCGCCAGCCTGCCTTTGTCCGTCATCGAGCGCTACCTGAAGCCTGAGGCACGCGTGCTCGAAATCGGCTGCGCCAACGGCTTGAACCTGGAGGCGCTGCGGCAGCGCGCCGGCATACGCGGCAGCGGCATCGATCCATCGGTACATGCGGTGGAAGCCGGCAAGCGCGACTTCCCCTCGCTGGACCTGGCTGTCGGCACCGCTGACGCACTTCCGTTCGCCGATGGCGCGTTCGATCTGGTCTGGTTCGGCTTCTGCCTGTACGTCACCGACCGCGCCTTGCTGCCGCGCGTCGTG
>Ga0207853_1000225_pt1 | contig 13155 bp, 12 predicted proteins | sample LuqExpMetagenom6_FD_187764 | JGI IMG/M metagenome (GOLD analysis project Ga0207853, IMG submission 187764) | Tropical forest soil microbial communities from Luquillo Experimental Forest, Puerto Rico - Sample 6 (SPAdes) | ecosystem: Environmental > Terrestrial > Soil > Tropical forest ...
GCGCGCCGTTTCGACCAGCATGGTCTCGGCGTTGCGCAGGTGCTGCAGCGTGTCGACCTGCAGCACCACGTCGAAGGAGTCATCCTCGAACATGGGCAGGCCCTCGTCGAGATTGAGCTGGATGACATTCACCCCGCGCTTGACGCAGGCCAGGACGTTGTCGTCGGCAATCTCGACGCCGTAGCCCGAGCAGCCGCGCTCGCGCTGCAGCAGGTCCAGCAGCGCGCCGTCGCCGCAGCCGAGATCCAGCACGCGCGAACCTTCGGGCACGAGGCGCGCGATCGACAGCAGGATGGCGCGATCGCTCATGGGATCTCCACGGCAGCGGGCTGGGCCGCGGCGGTTTCGAGCGCCGTCGGCGCCGGCGCGGGCTCGGACGCGATGCGCTCGAAATAGGAGCGCACCACCGCCAGGTAGCGCGCGTCCTCCAGCAGGAAGGCGTCGTGCCCGTGCGGGGCGTCGATCTCGGTGTAGCTCACGTCGCGCTTGTTCTCGAGCAGCGCCTTGACGATCTCACGGCTGCGCGCGGGGGAAAACCGCCAGTCGGTCGTGAAGCTGACGAGCAGGAATTTGGCCCGCGCCACCGCCAGCGCCTTGGCCAGGCTGCCGTCGTGCGCGCGCGCCGGATCGAAGTAGTCAAGCGCGCGCGTGATCAGCAGGTAGGTGTTGGCGTCGAAGTACTCGCTGAACTTATCGCCCTGGTAGCGCAGGTAGCTTTCGATCTGGAACTCGATGTCCTGCGTCGTGTACTTGAGGTCCATGCCCTCCCGCAGCTGGCGTCCGAACTTCTCGTTCATCACGTCGTCCGAGAGGTACGTGATGTGCCCGATCATGCGGGCGATGCGCAGCCCGCGCTTGGGCACCACGCCGTGCGCGTAGAAGTGGCCGCCGTGGAAATCGGGGTCGGTGACGATGGCGCGGCGCGCCACCTCGTTGAAGGCGATGTTCTCGGCGGTGAGGTTGGGCGCGCTGGCCACCACCACAGCGTGGCGCACGCGCTCGGGGTGCTGCAGCGTCCACGACAGCGCCTGCATGCCGCCGAGGCTGCCGCCCATCACCGCCGCGAGCTGGCCGATGCCCAGGGCGTCGAGCAGGCGCGCCTGCGCGTTGACCCAGTCCTCCACCGTGACCACCGGGAAGTCGGCGCCCCAAATCTGCCCGGTGTCGGGGTTCATATGCATGGGGCCGGTCGTGCCGAAGCACGACCCGAGGTTGTTGACGCCGATGACGAAGAAGCGGTCGGTGTCGACCGGCTTGCCCGGACCGATCATGCTGTCCCACCAGCCGGTGGAATTGGGCTGGCCCTCGTAGACGCCGGCGACATGGTGCGAGGCGTTCAGCGCGTGGCAGATCAGCACCGCGTTGCTGCGCTCGGCATTGAGGCTGCCGTAGGTCTCGTAGGCCAGCGAATACCCACGGATGGACGCGCCGCACGCCAGCGGCAGCGGCGCATCGAAGGTCATCGACTGAGGCTTGGCGATGAGCATAAAAGCAGAAAACCCGGCATCGCTAAACACGAGGCCGGGTTGCCGGGGCTTCGTCTTTAGCTGAACTTGTTGAGCGCCCGCAAGCGGAAGCAAATCGGCGCTGTTGGGTCGCAGTATATCAACCCGAGGTCAGGAGCGCAGCGGCGCCCAGGGCCGCGAAGATCGCCGCCGACACCAGGTGCACCACCCGCAGCGGCACCAGCCGGGTGACGCGATCGCCGAACCACACGGCTGGCACGTTGGCCAGCATCATCCCCAGCGTGGTGCCGGCGACCACCCAGCCCCAGGCCGGGTAGCGAGCCGCCAGCATCACGGTCGCAACCTGGGTCTTGTCGCCCATCTCGGCGAGGAAGAAGGCGATGACCGTGGTGCCGAACACGCCGAAGCGCGGCGCCTTGGAATCGCCGTCTTCATCGAGCTTGTCGGGAATCAGCATCCAGCCGGCCATGGCGAGGAAGGACGCGCCCAGCACCCAGCGCAGCACCTGCGGCCCGAGCAGGCTGGTGACCCAGGCGCCGGCGGCACCGGCCAGCGCGTGGTTGGCCAGCGTGGAGACCAGGATGCCCAGCACGATCGGCCAGGGTTTGCGAAAACGCGCGGCCAGCACCAGCGACAACAGCTGGGTCTTGTCGCCCATTTCGGCCAGGGCCACGATGCCGGTAGAGACGAGGAAAGCTTCCATGAATGAGGGTCCGGGCCGGTGAACGAGCACGCATTGACTGCGCCGCATCCCCGGCCAAAACGGAGGCAGCGCAGTCAACGGTCTCGCCAAGCTGTCTGCCCCTGCGCCATGGACAGTGATGTCCAAGTCTGTTGACGCGCGGCCCTCTCGATGCTCGAAGGGAGGCTACTCCCCGATGACTGGGCGCGATTGTACCTGCCCGCCAGGTCCGCACGCTTGTGGCGCAGTTATTGCTTCGTTGTGGTGCGGGTGGGGCACGAACCGTGCACCTGCACCAAGACCAAGCAATCAATCTCCAAAGAGGGGCTAATGGAAGCACTAAAACAGGGATCGGATGCCCTGTTCATTCTCCTGGGCGGCATCATGGTGCTGGCCATGCACGCCGGTTTCGCGTTCCTGGAACTCGGGACCGTGCGCAAGAAGAATCAGGTCAACGCCCTGGTCAAGATCCTGGCGGACTTCTCGATCTCCACCGTGGCCTACTTCCTGGTGGGCTACACGATCGCCTACGGCACCAGCTTCTTCGTCAGCGGCCAGCAACTGGCAGCGCACAACGGCTACGAGCTGGTGAAGTTCTTCTTCCTGCTCACGTTCGCCGCGGCCATTCCCGCGATCATTTCGGGCGGCATCGCGGAGCGCGCGCGCTTCGGTCCGCAGCTGATGGCCACCGCGGTCCTGGTGGGCGTGGTCTACCCCTTATTCGAGAGCGTGGCCTGGAACCAGGCCTTCGGCGTGCAAGCCTGGCTGAAATCGACGACCGGTGCGGAATTCCACGACTTCGCCGGCTCGGTGGTGGTGCACGCGATGGGCGGCTGGATCGCGCTGCCGGCGGTGCTGCTGCTGGGCGCGCGCAGCAACCGCTACCGCAAGGATGGGGCGATCTCGGCGCATCCGCCGTCCAGCATCCCGTTCCTCGCGCTGGGGGCGTGGATCCTCACGGTGGGCTGGTTCGGCTTCAACGTGATGAGCGCGCAGACCATCGACAAGATGTCGGGCCTGGTCGCCGTCAACTCGCTGATGGCCATGGTGGGCGGCACGCTCGCCGCGCTGGCGCTGGGCCGCAACGACCCCGGCTTCGTGCACAACGGGCCACTGGCCGGCCTCGTGGCCGTGTGCGCGGGCTCGGACCTGATGCATCCGATCGGCGCACTGGCGGTCGGCGGCATCGCCGGCGTGATCTTCGTGTCCATGTTCACGCTCACCCAGAACCGCTGGAAGATCGACGACGTGCTGGGCGTGTGGCCGCTGCACGGCTTGTGCGGCGCCTGGGGCGGCATCGCCGCCGGCATCTTCGGCGCGCCGGCGCTCGCCGGCCTGGGCGGCGTCAGCCTGGGCGCACAGGTGGTCGGCACGCTGCTCGGCGTTGCCTGGGCCTTGCTGGGCGGCTTCGTCGTCTACGGCACGCTGCGGACGGTGTGCGGGCTGCGGCTTTCTGCCGAGGAGGAGTACGTGGGCGCCGACCTCGCCCTCCACAAGATCGGGGCGACGCCCGATCGCGAGGTCAACTGGTGATCAACATTGATCCCGATCAAATTGATGAGCTATTGGACGGCCGGATTGATGAGCAGAAGCCGGGCTGTCATGATGGTCGCCATCAACTTTGGATACCCGCAAATGCGGCAAAACCACCACGCGGCACTCGCTTTCACCGCGCGGTTAAGGGTTTTCGCCGCTGCCCGACAGTGAATCGGCGCGCACGAAAGTCGAATTCCTGTTCATAATGGAAAAGCGTGTCGTGTCAGGCACGAAGGATTGCGGTGAATAGGTCAGTTTTCGCGTCGCTCGAGATTCCAGTGAAATGCGTTTTCGGGACTCCATCGCTCAAGTCATCGTCATTTCAGGAGTCCCTTAATGGGCAATAAACTTTACGTCGGCAACCTGCCTTACTCCGTTCGCGACAACGATCTGGAGCAGGCGTTCAGCCAGTTCGGTTCCGTCACCAGCGCCAAGGTGATGATGGAGCGCGACACTGGCCGCTCCAAGGGTTTCGGCTTTGTGGAAATGGGCAGCGACGCCGAAGCGCAAGCTGCCATCAACGGCATGAACGGCCAGCCCCTGGGTGGCCGCAGTGTCGTTGTCAATGAAGCGCGCCCGATGGAATCGCGTCCGCGCTCCGGCGGCTTTGGCGGTGGCGGCGGCGGTTACGGCGGTGGTGGTGGCGGCGGCTATGGTGGCGGCGGTGGCGGCTACGGCGGTGGCGGTGGTCGTCGCGAAGGCGGCGGTGGCGGTGGCGGCGGCTACGGTGGTCGCGGTGGTGGCGACGGCGGCTTCCGCAGCCCCTACGGCTCCGGCCCGCGCGGTGGCGGCGGCGGTGGCAACCGCGGCGGCTACTGATCCACGCGTCTGAAAATCCAGGAAAAAGGCCCTTTCGAGGGCCTTTTTTGTTTCCGCATTCAGGCCGCTGACTGCCGGTGCTTGCGCGGCCGGTTGGCCAGCAGTCGGTCGAACAGGGCGTTGGGCAGCAGGCGCAGCAGCTTGGCGACGACGCCCATCTGCCAGGGGATGACCCGGTAGCTCGCGCCCGTCTCGATGGCGCGAATCGCGCGCTCGGCGAATTCCGCCGGCTGCAGCAAGAACGGCATGGCGTAGCGGTTGGCCTGCGTCAGCGGCGTGTCCACGTAGCCCGGGCTGATCGTCACCACCTTCACCCCGCTGGCGCGCAACTCGCCGCGCAGGCTTTCGCAGTAGCTGACCACCCCGGCCTTGCTGGCGCAGTAGGCGCCGTGCCCCGGCAGGCCGCGGATGGCCGCGACACTGCCGATGCCGACCAGCGTGCCCGCGCCGCGGCGTGCCATGGCAGCGATGAAGGGGTGGAAGGTCGCCGCCATGCCGACGTTGTTGATGGCGAACGTGCGGGCGATGACGTCCAGGTCCTCACGATGGGCGCTGTCCACGCCGACGCTGATGCCAGCATTGGCGATCACGACGTCGGGCACTCCCTGGCGCGCGATGCAGGCCTGGCCGGCGGCCACGATGCTGTCCACGTCGGCGACGTCCGCCCCATACACGGCGTAGCGATCGGCGGCCAGGCCCTGGGCCTGCGCCCATTGTTCGATTTCATGCGTGCGCCGCGCCACCAGCGCCAGCCGCCAGCCGGCCTGGTGGTAGCGCCAGGCCAGGGCCTGGCCCAGGCCGCTGGAAGCGCCGGTGATGAAGACCAGCTTGTCCATGCCCCTCCTTCAGGGTCGCGCGACGGGGCGGGGCATCAGCACGCCGTGAACCCGGCCCCGCATCTCCAGCACCTGCTGGATGTTGTCGTATTCCATGCTGTCCGAGGTGAACCGGTCCTCGCCGCGCATCAGCTCCACCGGCTTGTGCGACTTCACCCGTTCGGCGTCGAGGAAGGCATGCAGGAACTCGCCGCGGAACTCGAGCCGAGGCCGGCTTTGCCCCGTTGCGGTCGCACCGGGCTCGCTTCGGACGACGGCGGAACCGATCAGTTGCACTTCCGAGCCGTCGCCGTTGCTCAGCGCAAGGCGTGCGCTGCCCACCGTCAGCTCGCCGCGCTCGTTGTACGCGCGCATGCGCGGCTCGTCGATCTCCAGCGTGTCGGTGTCGGGGAAGTGCCGCCCTTCGATGCCGTGGATTTCGCTGCGCAGGCGGCCGTCGGCCTCGAAGGTCCTCACGGAAAAGTTGCGCATGAAGGAATCCGGCTCGTGGGTCGGCGCGACGGGCTCCTGCGCGGTGACCAGGGCCGGTGTGTTGCGGGCGAGCCAGTAGGTGCCCAGCGCCATCAGGCCCATGAGGATCACCGGCAGGTAGACCGAGATGCGGTCCCAGCCTGCACGGATCAGCTTGCCCGCGGAAGGGCGGTGTACTGCAGCGGCCACGCTCACCTCGCGATGGGGCTCAAGCGTAGGCCTCCAGCAGCCCGGCGTAGCGGCCGCTCGCCACCAGCAACAGGTCACAGAACTCGCGCGCGGCGCCATGGCCGCCAGCCGCCTGCGTGACGTAGCGCGCGGCGGCCTTGACCTCCGCATGCGCGTTGGCCGGCGCGCAGGCAAAGGCGCAGCGGCGCAGCACCGGCAGGTCGGGCCAGTCGTCGCCCATCGCGGCGGCCTGCGTCCATGACAGGCCCAGCTCGGTAAGCGATTGCTCGGCCGCGGGACGCTTCGTTTCCGTGCCGAAGTGCGCATGGACCACGCCCAGCGCGCGCAGGCGTGCACGCAAGGCCGGCGAATCGCGGCCGGTGATCACGACCGGGGTGATGCCGGCCTGCTGGATCAGCTTGAGGCCCAGTCCGTCGAGGATATGAAAGCGCTTGAACGGTTCGCCCTGGTCCGACAGGTACAAGCCGCCGTCGGTGAGCACGCCGTCCACGTCGAAAAAGGCCACCCGCACGCCCTGGGCGGCAAGCAGCAGTTCCGGCGGAAAGGAAAGAGCAGGGGCCATCACGTTCAAATGACTTTGGCGCGCATCAGGTCGTTGCTGTTCACCGCGCCGCACAGCCGGCCCTCGTCATCGACCACCAGCACGCTGGTGATGCGGTGCTGCTCCATCAGCTGCGCGGCCTCGGCGGCGAGCGCATCGTGCTGGATCGTCCGGGGCTGGGTGTGCATCACCTCGCTGGCCTTGCTGGCACGCAGGTCCGCGCCGTTTTCGATCAGGCGACGCAGGTCGCCGTCGGTGAAGATGCCCAGCACCTTGCCTTGCGGGTCGACCACGGCCGAAGCGCCCAGGCCCTTGGCGCTCATCTCGCGCATCAGGTCCGTGAACGAGGTGTCGGGCGCCACGCGCGGCACCGCGTCGCCGGTGCGCATCACGTCGCTCAAGTGCGTCAGCAGCTTGCGCCCGAGCGCGCCGCCCGGGTGCGAGCGGGCGAAGTCTTCGCTCTTGAATCCGCGCGCATCCAGCAGGGCCACCGCGAGCGCATCGCCCAGCGCGAGCTGCGCCGTGGTGCTGGCGGTGGGCGCGAGTTGCAGCGGGCAGGCTTCCTTTTCCACGCCGCTGTCGAGCACGATGTCGGCATGCCGCGCCAGGGTCGAGTTGGCCTTGCCGGTCATCGCGATCAGCGTGGAGCCCAGGCGCTTGATCACCGGCAGCAGCGAGGTGACTTCATCGACCTCGCCGCTGTTGGAGACCGCCAGCACCAGGTCGATCGGCTTGATCATGCCCAGGTCGCCATGGCTGGCTTCGGCCGGGTGCACGAACATCGCCGGCGTGCCGGTGGAGGCCAGCGTGGCGGCGATCTTGCGCGCGATGTGGCCGCTCTTGCCGATGCCCATCACGACCACCCGGCCGCGCACGGCCAGCATCTTTTCGACGGCCAGCGCGAAGGACTCGCCGGTGCGCCGCTTCAGGCCCTGCACGGCCTCGGCCTCGATGTCGAAGGTTTCCAGGGCGAGCCGCAGGGCCCGCTGGCGGTCCAGTGTCATGGCGCTGAATTCTAGTGACCTCGCCGGGAGTCTCCACCTCTGCTTGGTAGCATCCAGGGATGACTTCATTGGGACTCGCCCTCGTCTATCTTCTCGCGGCGGTGCTGGGCGTGGTGGTGTTTCGGACAATGAAGCTGCCGCCGATGCTTGGCTATCTGCTGGCGGGCGTGTTCATCGGCCCGCACGCCCTGGCGCTGGACGACCGTCCGGAAGAGCTGCGCCACCTCGGCGAGTTCGGCGTGGTGTTCCTGATGTTCGTGATCGGGCTGGAATTCAATCTGCCCAAGTTGCGTGCCATGCGCACGCACGTGTTCGGACTGGGCCTGTTCCAGGTGGTGTCCACCATCCTGCTCGGCGCGTTCGGCTCGCTGCTGCTGGGCGCGCTGGTGCCGGGCTGGTGGACCATGGGCTGGCCCACCGCCGTCGCCTTGTCCTGCGCGCTGGCGATGAGCAGCACGGCGATCGTGGTCAAGCTCATGGCTGAGCGGCTGGAACTGGAGTCCGAGCACGGGAAGCGGGTGATGGGTGTGCTGCTGCTGCAGGATCTGGCGGTGGTGCCCTTGCTGGTGCTGATCCCGGCGCTGGGCAGTCCGCCCGAGCGCCTGCTGCTGGAGCTGGCGATGGCGGCCGTGAAGGCGACCGCGTTAATCACCTTGCTGCTCACCGGCGGCCAGCGCCTGATGCGCTGGTGGCTCACACTGGTGGCGCGCCGCAAGAGCGAAGAACTGTTCGTGCTGAACCTGCTGCTGGTGACGCTGGGGCTGGCCTGGCTCACCGAGCTGGCGGGCCTGTCGCTGGCGCTGGGCGCGTTCATCGCCGGCATGCTGATCTCGGAGACGGAATACAAGCACCAGGTGGAGACCGACATCCGGCCGTTCCACGACGTGCTGCTGGGTCTGTTCTTCATCTCGATCGGCATGATGCTGGACTGGCGCATGGTGGCGCAGCACTGGAGCCTGGTGCTGCTCATGACGACACTGCCGGTGCTGGCCAAGCTGGCGTTGGTCACGGCGCTGGCGCGCGGATTCGGCGCCACCATGGGCGTGTCGCTGCGCACCGGCCTGTACCTGGCGCAGGCCGGTGAGTTCGGATTCGTGCTGCTGACGCTGGCGCAGGGCAACGGCCTGATACCGCCCGCGCTGCTCAACCCGATCCTGGCCAGCATGGTGCTGTCGATGCTGGCCACGCCCTTCATCGTCATGTATTCGAACCAGATCGTGATGAAGCTGGTGGCCAGCGACTGGATGATGCAGTCGCTGCAGATGACCACCATCGCGCGCAAGTCGATCAACGCCAACAAGCACGTGATCATCTGCGGCTATGGGCGCTGCGGCCAGAACCTGGCGCGCATGCTGGAACGCGAAGGCATCCCGTACATGGCGCTGGACCTCGATCCAGACCGCGTGCGCCATGCGGCCGCGGCCGGCGAATCGGTGGTGTTCGGCGACGCCGCGCGGCTGCAGGCGCTGGTGGCTTCGGGCCTGGCGCGGGCGAGCGCGGTGGTCGTGACCTACGTCGACGTGCCCAGCGCGATGAAGGTGCTGGCCAACGTGCGCGGCCACGCGCCGCAGGTGCCGGTGATCGTGCGCACGCAGGACGATCGCGACCTGGAGCGGCTGCAGGCCGCTGGCGCGACCGAGGTGGTGCCGGAACTGATCGAGGGCTCCCTGATGCTGGCCAGCCACGCCTTGGCCCTGGTCGGGGTGCCGATGCGGCGCGTGATCCGCATCGTGCAGGACCAGCGCGATGCCCGCTACAACCTGCTGCGCGGGTACTTCCACGGTGCCGACGACGACACCTCGAGTGAAATCGAACAGGAGCGGCTGTCCACCGTGACGCTGCCGCTGGACGCCGCCACGCTGGGCCGCCAGGTGACGGACGTCGCGCTGCACACGCTGGGGGTGCGCCTGGTCAGCCTGCGCCGCCACAACGGCAAGGCGGTCGACCTGATCAGCAATCCCAGCCTGGAAGAAGGCGACACGCTGGTGCTGTCGGGCCGCCCCGACCGGCTTGCCTTCGCCGAGCAGCGACTGCTGCGCGGCTCTTAGTCAGAGGACGACGGGCTAGTACAGCGCGCCGTACTGCGTGCCGCTCAGCTCCTGGCCGTTGCCGTCGGACTCCGACATTTCGGTGTCCTCGAAGCCGGTGAGCAGGGTGTAGCTCTGCGGGCCGTGGTGCTTGGAGCCGTCGAAGTCGGTGGCAGCCGAACCGTGCGACACGCCGACCGCTGCCGCGGCCACCGCCGCAGGATTGGCGGCGCCCGAGGCCATGGCCTTGCGGAAAGCCGCCACTTCGTCGGCACCGATGGCGTCGTACTTGGATCGCGTCACAGCCTTGGGCTCCAGCTGCGCCGGAGCGGAATCGATGACCGGCTGCGGCTCGGGCGCCGGCCGGAACACCGGCTGCTCGCGATGGGCTTCGGGCTTGGGATCGCCCACGGCCACGTAGTCGTTGACGCGCCAGTACACCGCCGTGACCAGGATGTTGTGGCGGGCCTTGGCCGACTGGGCGATCATGGTCTCGGTCTCGGCGAACAGATGGGTTTCCATGCCGCTGTCGCGCGACAGGTCCATCATCACCAAGAACTGGCGGCCGCGGCCATCGAGCGAGAGGACCTTGAACTTGTAGCTGGCCGTCAACACCCCGGCGCGCATCATGGCGTCCCGGACCACGCCGTAGAGCAGTTCGCGCCGAGCCATGCGCTCGCCCTTGCGGTTGGCCGGCTGGGCGTTGTCCAGCGGGGCATCAGCGCCGCGTGCAGCGGGGCGGGTCGGCTCCATGCGGGACAGGCCGGAGCTTTCCGGCGGTGCGGCGGGCTTGGCCGGTTTCTTGGCCGGGAACATCCAGCTGAGCAGGGACATGTCGGGCTTTCTTCTTCGGTGCGGATACTTTCGCGCCGGGTTGCGCCCAGTGTAGCTGTTGAGTTGGAAAATTGAACAGGCAGGGTTGCCCCCAGACGACGCAGGGATTTGCGCCGTCGCAAACTTCGTGAGATTTTCAACGTCGGGGTTGGCCCCCGGGCGCCCACGCAGGATTAGGTCACGGCCACCCGCCTCGGTTTGTTGGCAAGACGCCGAGAGACCAGTCCACCCAGTGCCAGCGCCAGTTCGAGGGCCAGGGCCGGGTTGCGGTTGCTCAGCTCGGTGAAACGTAGTGCGGTCATGCACCAGACCGTGCCGGGCTGGGCGGCCTGAACCGTGGCGCTGCGCGGCTGGCGACTGAAGAATGCGCCCTCGCCCACGGCCGAGCCGGGGCCGACCATGGCCAGGCGCAGCCGGCCCTTGCTGTCTTCATAGTGGACGCTCAAGCTGCCGGACTCCACCAGGTACAAGGTGCGGTCGGTCGCGTTTTGCGAGATCAGCACCTGGCCCTTGGCCAGCGCGAAGGGCTGGAGATAGCTGGCCAGGATGTCCCATTGCGCGGCGGTCAACGTCGGCGAAAAGCTGTCCGTCGTGCTGTTGTCGGCCACCGCTCGCACGAGGTTTTGCACATCGAATTTGATCGGGCTGCGCAGCGGTGCATTCATGGCGGCCGAACATAAGGCCCTGCTGAGCTTCAGGCAAGCCAAGTTGACGGGCGCTTACACCTGATACGGATGTAACGGACCTTCATTTGCCGATACAGAACGACGAGAAGATGACCCCCAGCAGTTCGTCGGCGCCGAACTCGCCGGTGATTTCGTTGAGCGCGTTCTGCGCCAGCCGCAGCTCTTCGGCCAGCAGATCCAGCGCTTGCGCCTGCTGCGCCATGCGTGCCGCAGCTTCGTCCAGATGCACCTGCACCCGGCGCAGGGCCTGCACGTGGCGCTCGCGGGCGATGTAGACGCCCTCCGGCGCGGACTGCCAGCCCGCGATTTCCAGCAGGTGGCGGCGCAAGGCGTCGAGTCCGTCGCCGGTCTTGGCCGAAATCGCCACGACATGCGGCGCACGGTCGCCGGGCGCCGCCGGTGGGCCGGCCTCCAGCGCGTCGAGCTTGTTCCAGACCTCGATCACCGGCACGGCGTCAGGCACCTTCTGGGCCAGCGTCTGGCGGATCGCGGCGTCGGCCTGCTTGTACTCAGGGGTGTCGGCGCGCGTCAGATCGTGCAGGAACAGCACGGCATCGGCGCTTTCGATCTGGCCCCAGGCCCGTTCGATGCCGATGCGCTCCACATGGTCGGCGCTGTCGCGCAGGCCGGCCGTGTCGATCACGTGCAGCGGCACGCCTTCGATCTGGATCGTCTGGCTCACCAGGTCGCGCGTGGTGCCGGGGATAGGCGTCACGATGGCGAGTTCGGCGCCCGCCAGCGCGTTGAGCAGCGAACTCTTGCCGGCGTTTGGCTGCCCGGCGATCACGACCTTGATGCCTTCGCGCAGCAATGCGCCCTGGTGCGCCCGCCGCATCACACCGGCCAGCGTGTGGCGCAGGCGCTGCATCTGGCCCTCGGCGTCGGCCTGCTGCAGGAAATCGATCTCCTCCTCGGGGAAGTCCAGCGTTGCCTCGACCAGCATGCGCAGCTGGATCAGCGCGTCGCGCAAGGCGTGGATCTCGCGCGAGAACTCTCCGGACAGCGAGCGGCTGGCGCTGCGGGCGGCGGCTTCGGTGCTGGCATCGATCAGGTCGGCGATGGCTTCGGCCTGCGCCAGATCGATCTTGTCGTTGAGGAAGGCGCGCTGCGTGAACTCGCCCGGCCGCGCTACGCGCAGCCCGTAGGGCGCACCGGCTTCGAGGCAGCGCGCCAGCAGCAGCTGCAGCACGACCGACCCACCGTGCGCCTGCAGTTCCAGGACGTCTTCGCCGGTGTAGGAATTCGGCGCCGGGAAATGAATCGCCAGTCCCTGGTCGATGGCACCGCCGTCGCTCGCCAGAAACGGAAGGAAGGTCGCCTCGCGCGGCCTGAGCGTACGGCCGCAGATCGCGGCGATCACCGGCGCAACACTGGCGCCCGACACCCGCACGATACCGACCGCGCCGCGGCCGGGGGCAGTGGCGATGGCAGCGATGGGGTCTTGGTGGCCGGCAAACATGCCCGCATGCTACCCCGGCGAGTCGCGGTCCCCTGCGAAGCACCGGAATGCAGACAGCACGCCACAACCGCGGCGCGCGCACGGCCTGGAGTGTGCAGCCGCCGACACGGAAGAGGTACATTCTGCTTTCCGTTCGAGCAAGCAATCGGATGTCCAAACACACGGATCACACGGATCGCGCCGCGATTCAGAAGGGCCTGGAGAAACTCTCCTGGCGGCTGAAGGATTTGCGAAGCTTCAACGTCGCCGCGATCAGCGACCGGATGGACCAACGCCTGGAGAGCTTGATCCGAAGCGTCAACAACGCGCTGGCGGACATCTTCGGACGCAGCACCCCCGATTACCGGGAATTCGCGCTGGGGGCGCTGGACGCCTCCCTGGATACCACCTTTGGCGATCGCTTCTCCAGCGAGGAAGTCCAGGATGCCCTGAAGAAGGGCATTGCGGGCGCGGTCAAGAAAGTCGAAGCAGCTCGTGAACGGCTCGCGCAGCGCCTGGAAGGCAAGGGCGCTGCGGACGATGCAGGGCCAAAGGTGACGCCTGCACCGACGCCTGCACCGACGCCTGCACCGACGCCTGCACCGACGCCTGCACCGACGCCTGCA
>Ga0207853_1000226_pt1 | contig 13108 bp, 15 predicted proteins | sample LuqExpMetagenom6_FD_187764 | JGI IMG/M metagenome (GOLD analysis project Ga0207853, IMG submission 187764) | Tropical forest soil microbial communities from Luquillo Experimental Forest, Puerto Rico - Sample 6 (SPAdes) | ecosystem: Environmental > Terrestrial > Soil > Tropical forest ...
CTTCCACATGTAGACGCCGATGTAGGTGGCTTCCATCGGGTCGTTGGTCAGCGGCTTGTCCTTGTGGCCGGCGATGTTCTTGGCCTTGGCGTAGTCGGCCCACTTCTTGGTGAACTCGGTGTTGGTCGGGTTCTTCACCGACATGAAGTAGTTCCAGGCGGCCAGGTGGCCCACCAGCGGCTTGGTGTCCACGCCGCGCAGCTCTTCCTCGCCGACGGAGAAGGCGACCACCGGCACATCCTTGGCCTTCAGGCCGGCGTTGCCCAGTTCCTTGTAGAAGGGCACGTTGGAGTCGCCGTTGATGGTGGAGATCACCGCCGTCTTGCCACCGGCAGAGAACTTCTTGATGTCCGCCACGATGGTCTGGTAATCGCTGTGGCCGAAGGGCGTGTACTTCTCGTCGATGTCGCTGTCCTTCACGCCCTTGCTGTGCAGGAAGGCGCGCAGGATCTTGTTGGTGGTGCGCGGATAGACGTAGTCGGTGCCCAGCAGCACGAAGCGCTTGGCGCCGCCACCTTCCTTGCTCATCAGGTATTCGACGGCCGGGATCGCCTGTTGATTAGGCGCGGCGCCGGTATAGAAAACGTTCTTGGAGAGTTCCTCGCCCTCGTACTGCACCGGGTAGAACAGCAGGCCGTTGAGCTCTTCCACCACCGGCAGCACCGACTTGCGCGACACGCTGGTCCAGCAGCCGAAGATCACGGCCACCTTGTCTTGCGTCAGCAGCTGCTTGGTCTTCTCGGCGAACAAGGGCCAGTTGGACGCCGGGTCCACCACCACCGGCTCGAGCTTCTTGCCCAGCACGCCGCCCTGGGCGTTGATCTCCTCGATCGCCATCAGCGCGGTGTCCTTGAGCACCGTCTCGGAAATGGCCATGGTGCCCGACAGGCTGTGCAGGATGCCGACCTTGATGGTGTCCTTGCCTTGCGCGAACGCAGCGCCCGTCAGGCCCAGTCCGAGGGCGATGGAGGCGGTGAGGAGTTTGAGATTCCCTCGACGATTCATTGAGCAGCTCCGAATTGTTGGCGGCCCCACATGGGGTCGAACGCTGCCTACGCAAAGGGTGTGCCACACAGTGTGAAGCGTGGTCCTGCCATGCGCGCAGCAGCCGCCGCACGATTTCAAGGCGCACAGCACCCTCAATTCGCGCTCGCGCCGCACCAAAATGCTTCCTGCACGCTTTTGCCGCATGTCACGCACCGGCTTACGGCATGGCACATGAATTGCGAGACGTCATGGTGCAAAGAGGATGGACAGATGGAACTCAGTCCCCGCGAAAAAGACAAGCTGCTGATATTCACCGCGGCGCTGCTGGCCGAACGGCGCAAAGCGCGCGGCCTGAAACTCAACTACCCGGAAGCGGTGGCCCTGATCACGGCGGCCGTGATGGAAGGCGCGCGCGACGGCAAGACCGTGGCGCAGCTGATGGCCGAGGGTCGCCAGGTGCTCACGCGCGAAGACGTGATGGATGGCGTGGCGCAGATGATCCCCGACATCCAGGTCGAAGCGACCTTCCCCGACGGCACCAAGCTCGTCACGGTCCACCAGCCCTTGCCTTGAACAAGAAAGAGGAAGCCATGAAAACTCGCGCCACCTTCTCTCTCGTTTCGCTCGCCGCTGTCGGCAGCTGGGCCCACGACGGCCACGGCATGCCGGGCGAGATCCATTGGCATGCGACCGACGTGCTGGGCCTGGCGGTCGTGCTCGGCCTTGCCGCGCTCGGGTTCTGGTTCGGTCGCGGTGGCAAGTGAGAGCGACCATGATCCCGGGCGAAGTCTTCACCGATGGCGCACCACATGTGCTCAACCCGGGCCGGCGGACGCTCACACTGGTGGTGCGCAACACCGCCGATCGGCCGATCCAGGTGGGCTCGCACTACCACTTCCACGAGACCAATGGCGCACTGCAGTTCGACCGCGACGCCGCCCGCGGCATGCGCCTGAACATCGCTTCGGGCACCGCGGTGCGCTTCGAGCCGGGCCAGCAGCGTACGGTCGAGCTGGTCGATCTGGCCGGCGATCGCGTCATCTACGGCTTTCGCGGCCTGGTGCAAGGAAAGCTCTGACCATGGGGACGATCACCCGACAAGCCTATGCCGAGATGTACGGCCCCACCGTGGGCGACCGCGTGCGCCTGGCCGACACCGAACTGTTGCTCGAAGTCGAGCAGGACTACACCTTGCGCGCCGGCGGCTACGGCGAGGAAGTGAAATTCGGCGGCGGCAAGACCATCCGCGACGGCATGGCGCAAAGCCAGCGGGCGCGCGCCGAGGGTGCGATGGACTGCGTGCTGACCAACGCGCTCATCATCGACCACTGGGGCATCGTGAAGGCCGACATCGGCATCCGCGACGGGCGCATCGCGGCGATCGGCAAGGCGGGCAATCCGGACACGCAGCCGGGCGTTGACATCGTCATCGGCCCGGGTACGGAGATCATTTCGTGCGAAGGCTCCATCGTCACCGCTGGCGGCATCGACACACATATCCATTTCATCTGTCCGCAGCAGATCGAGGAAGCCCTGGCCTCGGGCATCACGACCATGCTGGGCGGTGGCACCGGCCCGGCCACCGGCACGCTGGCCACCACCTGCACGCCTGGTGCCTGGAACATGGAGCGCATGCTGCAGGCCGCCGATGCCTTTCCAATGAACCTGGGTTTTCTCGGCAAAGGCAACGCCAGCCAGCCGCAGGCCCTGCGCGAGCAGATCGAGGCCGGCGCCATCGGCCTCAAGCTGCACGAGGACTGGGGCACCACGCCCGCGGCCATCGACCAGTGCCTGGCCGTGGCCGAGGAGACCGACACGCAGGTGGCGATCCACAGCGACACGCTGAACGAATCCGGCTTCGTCGAGAACACCATCGCGGCGACCAAAGGCCGCACGCTGTGCGCCTTCCACACCGAGGGCGCGGGCGGCGGCCACGCGCCGGACATCATGCGCGTGGTGGGCGAGGCCAACTTCCTGCCCTCCTCCACCAACCCCACCATGCCGTACACCGTGAACACGCTGGACGAGCATGTGGACATGCTGATGGTCTGCCATCACCTTCATGCATCCATCGCCGAAGACCTGGCCTTCGCCGAAAGCCGCATCCGCCGGGAAACCATTGCCGCCGAAGACGTGTTGCACGACATCGGCGCGATCAGCATGTTCACCAGCGACTCGCAGGCCATGGGGCGGGTGGGCGAGGTGATCCTGCGCTGCTGGCAGACCGCACACAAGATGAAGGTGCAGCGCGGCAAGCTGCCCGAGGACGGCGCGCGCCATGACAACTTCCGCATCAAGCGCTACGTTGCCAAGTACACGATCAATCCGGCCATCGCGCACGGCATCGCCCATGAAGTCGGCAGCATCGAGCCGGGCAAGTGGGCCGATCTGGTCGTCTGGAAACCGGCGTTCTTCGGCGTGAAACCTTCGCTGATCCTCAAGGGCGGCTTCATCACGATGGCCGCCATGGGTGACCCGAACGCCTCCATCCCGACGCCGCAACCGGTGCACTACCGGCCGATGTTCGGCGGTTTCGGCACCGCGCTCGTGCGCGGCTCCTTGACCTTCATTTCGCAAGCGGCTGCCGCCGCGGGCGTGCGCGAGAAGTACAGCCTGGCCAAGCCGGTGAGCGTGGTGAAGAACCTGCGCCAGTTGCGCAAGCAGCACATGATCCACAACGGCCTGCTGCCCAGGATGGAGATCGATCCGCAAACCTACGCCGTGCGTGCCGACGGCCAGCTGCTCACTTGCGAGCCGGCGACGGTGCTGCCGATGGCGCAGCGCTACTTCCTGTTCTGAGACATGGACATGGCGAGCCTCACCCTGCGGCTGGACGAGCTCCGCGATCCGCGCATCGCCGAATTCCTCGAGGAACACCTGGCCGACATGCGTCGCACCTCGCCGCCGGAGAGCGTGCACGCGCTCGATCTCGACAAGCTGCGTCGGCCGGACATCCGCTTCTGGACCGTCTGGCATGCACGTGGCGACGAGAGCCCGACGCTGGTGGGCACCGGCGCAATCAAGCATCTGGTTGACACGCACGCGGAACTGAAATCCATGCGCACCCGCGCCACCTTTCGCGGCCAGGGCATCGCGCAGCATCTGGTGTCGCACCTGATCGAACAAGCGCGCGTTCACGGCTACAAGCGGCTCAGCCTGGAGACCGGCACGCAGCCCTTCTTCGCGCCCGCGCACCGGCTCTACCTGCGCAATGGCTTCGTCGAGTGCCCGCCCTTCGGCGATTACGTGCTGGACCCGAACAGCCGATTCATGACGCGAACGCTGTGAGACCGTTCGTACACTGACTGCATTCCAACTTCGAATCGCGAACGTCCATGCTGCAAGTCTCCAGATGCCTGTCCCGCGGCCAAGGCCTGGCCTCCGCGCTCCTCAAACGCGCCGCCGAGCTCGTGCTGGACTGGGACACGCGGCAAAAGAGCCGCTTCCACGCGACCGACAGCCAGGGCCGCGAGCTGGGCGTGTTCCTGCCGCGCGGCAGCGTGGTGCGCGGCGGTGACGTGCTGGTGGCCGAGGACGGCTCCATGATCCGCGTCGTCGCGGCCGATCAGCCGGTGCTGGTGATCACCGCCTGTGCCCAGCATGGCAGTCCCTTCGACCTGACGCGTGCCGCCTACCATTTGGGCAATCGCCACGTGCCTATCGAACTGCGGCCCGACCACCTGAAGATCGAGCCCGACCATGTGCTCGCCGACATGCTGCGCGCGATGCACCTCACCGTCACCGAGACACGCGCACCCTTCGAACCCGAAGGCGGCGCCTATGCATCAGGCCACAGTCACGGCCACGGCCATGGACACGCGCACCCGCACGGCCACCACGAACATTGAGGGCCTGCTGCAGCTCATGTGGCTGGCCTCGCCCGCATTGCCGGTGGGCGGCTTCTCCTATTCCGAAGGCCTGGAAGCCGCGGTGGATGCGGGCGTTGTTGCCGGCGAAGCCGATGCCGCGCAGTGGCTGGCGCAGCAGTTGCACCTCACGCTGGCGCGTGCCGAGTTGCCCATCGTGCTCGGCGCGCTACGCGCGTGGCGCCAGAGTGATCTCGCGCGCGTGCAACAACTCAACGACTGGGTGCTGCACACGCGCGAGACCTCGGAGCTGCGACAGCAAACCGAGCAGATGGGTCGCTCGCTGGTCGAATGGCTGAAGGCCGTGCGGCCGGGCGTCGCGGCGCGCGCGCCTTTCGCACTCAGCTATCCCGTGGCCTGGGCGCTCGCAGCCGCCGATGTGGACGCTGTGCCGCGCGATGCGCTGCAAGCCTTCGCCTTCGGCTGGGCCGAGAACATGGTGCAGGCCGCTGTGCGCGCGGTGCCGCTCGGCCAAAGCGCCGGGCAACGCATCCTGGCCCGACTGGCGCACGAGATTCCGACCGCGGTCGATGTCGCACTCACACGCGAAGACGAGCCGCAGTCGTTCAGCCCCATGCTCGCCATCCTTTCGGCGCGTCACGAAAACCAGTACTCACGCCTGTTCCGATCATGACCAACCTTCACGGCATTCCTCATCGCACCAAAAAGTTGCCGCCGCTTCGCGTGGGCATTGGCGGCCCCGTCGGCTCGGGCAAGACCACGCTGCTGGAAAAGCTCTGCAAGGCGATGCGCGAGCGCTACGACCTGATCGCCATCACCAACGACATCTACACGAAGGAAGACCAGCGCCTGCTGACCATCAGCGGTGCGCTGCCGCCCGAACGCATCATGGGCGTGGAAACCGGCGGCTGTCCGCACACCGCCATTCGCGAAGACGCGTCGATCAACCTCGAAGCCATCGATCGCATGCTCGCCGAGTTCCCTGATGCCGACATCGTGTTTGTCGAAAGCGGCGGCGACAACCTGGCTGCGACTTTCAGTCCTGAACTCAGCGATTTGACGATCTATGTGATCGACGTCGCCGCCGGCGAGAAGATCCCGCGCAAGGGCGGCCCCGGTATCACGAAGAGCGATCTGTTCGTGATCAACAAGACTGATCTAGCGCCCCATGTTGGTGCAAGCCTCGAGGTCATGGAATCGGACACACGTCGCATGCGTGCGGACCGTCCATTCGTGATGACCAACCTGAAGACGCTCGATGGTTTGGATCAGGTTGTGGCGTTCATCGAACGGAAAGGTCTACTTGTAACGGCTTGAGGAGGCCCATCGACCTCGCAGTTGTTGAAGATCAATTAAGACGTAACAATCGAACGATAATTTACAAAGGTTACGTAAGGTCGCATTTTTTCGGGCCACGCGTCTCATTGATCTGCTGGAGGTCCGACGGAATGGAATGGAATGCTTGCAACTGTGGTCAATCCTTTTGGGAAAGGGTCCGGCGCAAATTCTGGATGCGCCTGCTTCCCGGATCGAAGTACTACCGATGCAAACACTGCGAGAAGAAGTTCCTGCTGACCCGCACAGCCGACATTCGCGCTCGCATCGAAAGAACGAGCAAGCATTGACGGCTGCGGCTTGCAGTTGGGAGCTTGCGACGGCCACGCCCCCGAACTGGAATCTAATCGATCGAGCGCCGCTTGCCGCGGCGCTCGCGCTCATTGCATCAGAACGTGTGACGAATGCCCATTCCCAGGCCGGTCTGGGAGCCACCCGCGGGCGGCGCTCCGCCTGCCTGGGCATTGCTGACTGACAACGCCAGCGTGCCTTCGTTCCCGATGTGGCCCGCGGTCGCGTACACCGCGGTGCGCTTGGACAGGTGATAGGTGCCTTGCACCGTGAACAGCGTCGCCTGGTTGGCGCTGTTCTTGTAGTCCAGCTTGAAGACTTCGGCATCCAGCGTCACCTTTGGGGCCACCGGGTAGCTGCCGCCCAGGTACCACAGGTTGCTGCGCGGCGTGGTGGCGCTGGCCTCGTTGCGACGCGCAATCACGCCGGCGCCCAGCTTGAGAGCGCCGAACTTCGTCCATCCGGCCACCGTCGAGCGACGGTCGGTCAGCGCGCTGCTCGTCAGGCCGGCGAAGGCGCCCGGGCCACCCCGCAGTTCATCCACCGCGGCGGCCGCACCCCAGTTCGCCGCGTCATATTTCGCCATCACCGACCATTGGCGACAAGCCTTGGAATCGGCCGGATCTTCGCCCGGGCAATTGGTGCCCGCGGGGCTCGGGCCGGCATTCACGGCATCGCGGCCGAAGCTGTAGGTGAACCCGCCGGTGAAGCCGCTGAAGCTGCCGCGCCAGGCAATCGCGTTGTCCACGCGCGCGTTGGGCAGATAGTTGTCCAGCGAGCCGGAGCCGAACATGTGCGGGCCGAGGATGTCGGCTTCGGTTTGCGACCAGAACAGCATCGAATACTGCCGGCCCAGCGACACGGTGCCCCAGGAACTCGACAGGCCGACGAAGGACTGGCGGCCGAACGCCCGGCCGCCCTGGTTCGGCGTGCCGCTGTCCATCGCGATGCCCATCTCCAGTGTGTAGACCGCGCGCAGCCCGCCGCCCAAATCTTCGGTGCCACGGAAGCCCAGGCGCGAAGGGACGCTGCCGGTCAGGCCCGGCATGCGCGTGAGGCTGCCGCCGCCCGTGTTGGTCAGGTGTTCGACGGCGGCATCGGTGATGCCGTAGATCGTGGTGCTTTCCTGCGCATGGGCGCCGGCGGTCGCCGCGATGGCGGCCAGGCATAGCAAGCTTCGTTTCATGAGTGTCTTCCTCGTTCTAGGTGGGTGAAAAATCGTTGCGGTCTCACGCCGCTTCAGTGCTGGGGCGGTCCCAGGCGAGTTCCTTGGCGTCATGGCCGGCGACCGAGTACAGGGCGCCCGGCTGGTTGCGGGTGCGCTGGAACTGCTCCAGCGTCTCGCCGCGCATGGCGGCGTAGATGTGCAGGTTCGACACGCCGACCACGGCGCCCAGCTTCTCCAGCATGAAGAAGATGACGCCGTAGTGGATCAAGCCGCGCCAGTCACGCCGGCGGACCAGATCACGCTCCTGCTCGGTGAGGCCGGCCCGTTCGAACGCCGCTTCGGGGTCAGCCAGGAAGGCGGCACGCACCGCAGGGTCGATCAGCGCGTGCAGGAAGTGGTTGAGGCGATAGGCCTTGACGCTGCGCTCCAGCGTGAACGGATAGGCACCGCTCAGGGCTTCGGCGCCGGCGAGCTGCGCTTCGGCGACTGCTTGGCGGCGCACCTGCTCGGCGGCCGAAGGCGCTGCGGCGAAGTTCTCGTAGATCGCCGTGGCGATGCCCGTCATCGACGGCAGGTAGTAGCTGCGATGCGTGCAGCGCACCTGCGCCGACAGCGCGCCGCGCATGATCAGCCACATGATGACCTCGGCCCCTTCGACCCCACCCAGAGCCGCGTACTCGGCGTGCGACATGGCGGCCAGGCGCTCCGGGTCCTGCTCGAACAGATCCAGGAACTGCTGGTCCCATTCGGTGTTGTTGAAGCCGGCGCGCTCACCGTGCACCTGGTGCGACAGGCCGCCGGTCGCGACCAGCGCGACGCGCAGCGGCTCGGGATAGCTCTCGATCGCGCGGCGCAGCGCCTGGCCCAGCTTGTAGCAGCGGCGCGCGGTCGGAATCGGGAACTGCAGCACACCGACCTGCAGCGGCACCAGCTTGACCGGCCACTCGCCCTGCGGAGGGCACAGCATGGACAACGGCGAGAAGCAGCCGTGGTCCAGCGGACGCTGCTGGAAGAACGACATGTCGAACTCGTCGGCCATCAATGCGCGACCGACGTGCGCCGCGAAGGCCGGATGGCCGCCGATCGCCGGCAGGTCACGCGCGCCGCCACCTTCGTCCGCCACATCCCAGCGCGCGCCCACACCCAGCGCAAAGGCGGAGTAGTGGTCGAAGAAGAACGAGGTGACGTGATCGTTGTAGACCAGCAGCAGCACGTCGGGCTTCTTCTCGTCCAGCCAGGCCCGCACCGGGTCGAAGCTTTCGAAGATCGGTGCCCAGGCCGGATCGCTGCGCTTGTTGCGGTCCTGCGCGAAGCCGATGGTGGGTGAATGGGACGCGGCGATGCCGCCGATGATCGTGGCCATGGAAGTCCTTTCTTTACGAGGCTTGGTGTTCAGCCAGCGGCCGGATCGCCAGCCCGGGCGATCGACCGACATGTCGGGAACCGATGAAGTGCGATTGACGCGAGACGAGCGGCGACGCTAGTCAACGAGGCTGTCGGCTCGGCGGGTCAGCGCGCGGCGTGTCGAGAAGCGCGGTCAGCGCGTCGTGAAAGCTGCCGCGCCGCAGCGGCTACGCGGTGAAAACTCGCCATGGAAGCCTGTCTCCTTGTACTTCGTGCAGCCTTTGCAACGGCTGAGTTCTTTGACGGGGTCGAAGTCTAGGAACGGCCCGGCCGGCCCGGAAGATGCCGCGAACGGGGGCGCGATAACCGCCCGTTATCATGGCCGCCGCATGAAACTCACCAGCCTGCGCGCCCTGGTGGCCGCGATCGAAGAAGGCAGCTTGCGTTCGGCCGCGCGCCGCCTGGGCGTGTCGCAACCGGCGTTGACCAAGCTGATTCGCGAACTGGAACGCGAACTCGCCACCAGCCTGCTGCTGCGCTCCACCACCGGCGTGCTGGCAACGGCGCAGGGCAAGGTGCTGTACGAACGCGCGGTGGCCGCCGAGCGCGAGCTGTCGGATGCGGTGGAACAGATTCACCAGCTCGGTGGCCGGATGACAGGCGCGCTCACCATCGGCGCGGTGCCGCTGGCGGTCATGACGCTCATTCCGGAAACGCTGCGCACGTTCGGACTGGAGTTTCCGCAGATCCAGTTGCGCATCATCGAGGAGCTCTACATCCAGCAGCTCACCGCCTTGCGCAAGGGCGAGGTCGACGTCGCGGTGGGCCCGGTGCCCGAGGATCTTCCGCCAGGCGAGTTCGCCGCGGAGCCGCTGATGCCGATCGACATGGTGCCGGTGGTGCGCAAGGGCAGCCCCTTTGCGCGCGCGCGGCGCCTCGCCGACCTGGCACAGGCGCCATGGGTCTACACCGGCGCCACGCCCGAATCAGGTTACGCCAGGACCTTTTTCGAACGGCACGGACTGAAGCCGCCGCGTGCCGGCGCGCTGGTGAACTCGACGCTGGGACTGCTGTCGATCGTCGCCAGCGGCAACTGCGTGGGCTTGCTGCCGCAGCAGATCGCGGTTCATCCGTTCGCGGCCGAGCACCTCGACATCGTCAGCCTGGCTGAAGGCCCGTTGCGGCTGGAACTCGGCGCGCTGGTGCGAACCCAGGCCGCGCTGAAACCGGCGGTGCGCCACTTTCTCGCCCACCTGCATCGCGCGGCCTACCACTTCGTGCAGCCGGCTCGCGCTTGAGCGTGGGCGGGACGAGCAGGACGACCTAGTCGCTTTCGAAGTCCTGGCGATAGTCGTCGGGGTTGACCCCCTCGGCGCGCAACGGTCCGACCAGGCGATGGCGATTGATCTTGGCCGATGCGGTGATGAACCCCTTGATCACGAGCTCGCGGGTCACCGCAGAGTTCGCCTCCTTGGCCAGGTGTTCGATCATGCGCGTCGTCTTGCGCCTGGCGAGCATGCGGAACATGGCAGGCACATGGGACAGCAGGCGCTTGAGCAGTTGCTCGGCCTCGGGGTACCACTGGCCCTGCTTGGGCAGATCGGGCACGAAACCCCACTCGTCTTCGGTGAGGTGGCGCCACAGCACGATGGAATGGCCATCGGGGTCGGTGATGCACGCCATCTCCTCCAGCTCGGGCGTCTTCATCGGCTCGTAGCGGGCGGCGCCACCGGCCGCCCGCAGCGCTTCATACGCCTGGGTCACGTTCTGGACCGTGAGGCGCAGTGACACCTTGGTCTCGATAGCTTGCACCTGGATCAGGCGGACGACCACATTGCCCGAATCGATGTCGACGTAGCCCTCGCCACGCCGCCCTTCGGCAAATCCCATGACATCGCGCCACAACCGGGCCGTGCGTTCGAGGTCCGTGACCGGCACGATGAGATGGCTGACGCCGAAGAACATATGTTGACCTGCAAGTGATGTGGCGGGCGGATGTTAGCAGCGGCGTGAGGCGCCCGCTGGGACCAAGGTCCAATGCCCGGCTGGCGTGGGTATGGGGATGATCACCGGCAACTGCGAAGGAGTTCGCATGAAGATCGCCGCCCGTGCCCATCTCATTGCCTTTGCTGTCGTCCCCGCATGGATCACCGGGTGCGCGTACACCCCCGCCCTGCAAAGCTCGCAACCCTTCGAGCGGCATCCGGGCGTCTTCGTGGAGGTGGTGTGGCAGTACAGCTATGACGGCATCGCGTACCCGGTCACCAACCTGATCAACCGCAGCGGGACAGACAAGTGCGCCTGGACCGACGCACTCAACAGCCGGGTGCTGCGCGCCGGCGAGATGTGGCAGGTCAGCCAATGGCAGTCGCCTGGGGGCGTGGGCGTATCGAACATCGTGCCGTCGGACCCGAACTGCCTCAACGCCAAGCGCGATCAGGGTCAGTAGGCCGGCGACGAGAACTACCCGGGCGCGCGAGAGCCGGCGTTGTCGGAGTCGCATCAGGCGCGAGCCGGCACGCTCAGTGCGAAGTCGACGGCCGGCGTCTCGTGGGGCTGAAGCCGCCTGAATTCGATCGAGGACTGCAGCTGCCGCAGGCGGGTGTCTAGCAGGAATGTCACCGTGCAACGCCTCGAACGCTGCAAGCGTAAGTCGAACACGAGGAATCGTGACATGGCGCGACCAACTTACGCCTTGACCGCGAGGTCGGCTGCAGCCCGAAGGAGCCGGCATTAGAAGGCGCCCTCGCCCAGCTGACAGAATCCTCGACCAGTTCTTCTCAACGAAAAGGTGTCACGCGGCCCATGGCAGCTCCGCTCAACTTCCACCATCTCTACTACTTCTGGGTCGTCGGCAAGGAAGGCGGTATCGCGCGAGCCGCGGAACGGCTGGGCATGGCGGTGCAAACGGTCAGCGCGCAGGTGCGCGCGCTCGAACAGTCGCTCGGGCATGCGCTGTTCAAGCCGGCCGGCCGGTCGCTGGCGCTGACCGATGCCGGCGAGGCCGCGATGGGCTACGCCGACCAGATCTTCCAACTGGGCGAGGAACTGCCGGCGGCAGTGCGCGATGCCGCCACCGGCCACGGGCTGCGGCTGCGCATGGGCATCTCCGACGGGTTGCCCAAGCTGGTCGCGCGGCACCTGCTGCAGCCGGCGCTGGAGGACGGCAAGGCACGGCTGCTGTGCCACGAGGACGAGTTCGATCGGCTGCTGGCCGATCTCGCCCTGCACCGGCTCGATGCGGTGCTGTCCGACCGCGCGGCGCCCTCCAATCCCAACTTGCGGCTGTACAGCCACAAGCTGGGGGAGGCGCCGCTGGCGTGGTTCGCGCCAGCGGCGCTGGCGGGGCGCAAGGCACGCCGGTTTCCTGCGTGCCTGGCCGACATGCCGGTGCTGCTGCCCACCAGCCACGCCGCCGTGCGTCCGCGCATCGACCAGTGGCTGGAGCGCGAAGGCTTACGCCCGCGCGTGGCGGGCGAGTTCGAAGACAGCGCCTTGCTGGCCGTGTTCGGCCGCAGCGGCATGGGCGCTTTTCCAGCTTCGCAGCGCTCGCGCGAGGAACTGCTGTCGGACCCGGCGATCGTGCTGCTGGGCGAGACCCCGCAGCTGGTCGAGACCTTCTACCTGATCACGGCCGAGCGCCGCATCCAGCATCCGCTGGTCCAGCGGCTGCTCGCTTGAGCGCAGGCGAACCGGGCCACCTCAGGCGGCCGGTGCCACCTGCTGGATACCCGCCACCACCCAGCCGCCGAAGCCGGTGCGCGGTTTGGTCAGGTGCCAGACCTCGTCGAGGTCCTCCGGCACTGCGCCCGCCTGTTCGCGCGCGCTGCCGGTGAAGCGAACGCTCACGATGTAGCGGTCGGCCTCCTCCACCACTTCGAGGACCTGCGCATCGAGACCAAACACCTCGGTCTGCTGCGGCACCGCGCCACGCGCCTCGACCTCGCTGCGGACCTCCTCGAACAGCTCCGGCGTGAGGTAGTCACGCAGACGCGTCAGATCCCGCGCATCGTTGGCGGCCTGCAGGGCCATGAACTGCGATTTGGCGTTGCGGGTGAACGCCGCCACGTCGAAATCCGCGGGGATGGCGGCAGCGCGCAGCGCGACCGGCTCGCAACTGTGCGCGCAGCGTCGGATGGCCTGCTCTCCGTGATCA
>Ga0207853_1000227_pt1 | contig 13108 bp, 15 predicted proteins | sample LuqExpMetagenom6_FD_187764 | JGI IMG/M metagenome (GOLD analysis project Ga0207853, IMG submission 187764) | Tropical forest soil microbial communities from Luquillo Experimental Forest, Puerto Rico - Sample 6 (SPAdes) | ecosystem: Environmental > Terrestrial > Soil > Tropical forest ...
GAAGCCGCGCCCGCCGCGAGCGTCTGCCAGCGTATCGAGCCTGACGACGTGCTGCTGTTTCGCTATTCGGCCCTGACCTTCAACGGCCATCGCATCCACTACGACCGCCGCTATGTGACCGAGGTCGAGGGCTATCCCGGGCTGGTGGTGCATGGACCGCTGATGGCGACCTTGCTGGCGCAATTGGCCAGACGCGAGTTCCCGGGACGCCGTCCGTCGTCCTTCGTCTTTCGCGCGCTCAAGCCGGTGTTCGACCTGCATCCGTTCGAGGTCTGCGGCCGGCCATCCGGCCCCGATGCCATGGATCTGTGGATCCGTGATTTCGAGGGGCACAAGGCCATGAGTGCGCGCATGGACTTCGCGGCATGAGGCCGCTCGACGGTATCACCGTCGTCGCGCTGGAGCACGCGATCGCCGCGCCTTTTGCCACGCGGCAGCTGGCCGATCTGGGCGCGCGCGTGATCAAAGTGGAGCGGCCGGGGGCCGGCGATTTTGCGCGTGGATACGACGAGCGCGTGAAAGGGCAGGCGTCGCACTTCGTCTGGGTCAATCGAGGCAAGGAGAGTCTCGCGCTCGACCTGAAGCAGGACGCCGCGCGCGAGGCGCTGATGCGGCTGGTGGTCGGGCACGCGGACGTGGTCGTGCAAAACCTCGCGCCCGGCGCCGCCGAGCGCCTGGGGCTGGGCTGGGAGGCCCTGTCGGCGCGCAAGCCCTCGCTCGTCCTGTGCGACATCTCCGGCTATGGCAACGACGGCCCCTATCGAGACAAGAAGGCCTACGACCTCCTGATCCAGGCCGAGTCGGGGTTTCTATCCGTCACCGGCACGCCGGAAGATGTGGTGAAGGCGGGCATCTCGATCGCCGACATCGCCGCCGGCATGTACGCCTACACCAATGTGCTGGCCGCCCTGATCGGGCGCGGGCGTAGCGGGCGCGGGCGACACATCGACGTATCCATGCTCGAGGCCATGGCCGAGTGGATGGGGTATCCCATGTACTACGCCTTCGACGGCGCGCCGCCGCCGCCGCGCGCCGGGGCGAGTCATTCGACGATCTTTCCCTACGGTCCCTTCGACTGCGGGCACGCGATCGGCCAGCCGGGCACGGTGATGCTGGGACTGCAGAACGAGCGCGAATGGCAGGCGTTCTGCGACGTCGTGATGCAGCGCCCGCAGCTCGCGAGCGACGAGCGGTTCAACACGAACTCGGGACGTTCGCGGCGGCGTGCCGAGCTGCGCGCGGAGATCGACACCGTCTTTGCGAGTCTCACCACCGCGCAGGTGATCGAGCGCCTGGAGGCCGCCCGCATTGCGAATGCCCAGGTCAACGACATGGCCGGGTTGTGGTCGCATGTGCAGTTGCGCGCGCGCCGTCGCTGGGCGGAAGTGGCCACGCCCGCGGGGGCGGTGCCTGCGCTGTGGCCCCCCGGACAACCGGCTGGCCAAGCACGCATGGACCCTGTGCCGGCGGTGGGGGAACATACCAATTCGATCCTGCGTGAGCTGGGATACGCTGAAGTCGAAATCGACGCTCTGGGCTCGAGCCGCGCGGTTTGATTTCGGGCAGACCCCATCACAAGAGGAGACATCATGAACATTCGTCGTTGGTTCCTTGCGGGCGTCGCATGCCTGCTTGCCGCAGGCGCTTACGCGCAGAGCGATTGGCCCACCCGTCCCATCACCCTGGTCGTGCCGTTCGCCGCCGGCGGACCCACCGACGTGGTGGCGCGTACCCTGGGCGCGTCCATGAGCAGGACGCTGGGCCAGACCGTCGTGGTCGAAAACAAGCTGGGTGCGGGTGGCACCGTGGCGGCGGCGTACGTGGCCCGATCTGCGCCGGACGGCTACACCTTCTTCATCAACCACAACGGCATGGCGACCTCGACCGCGCTGTACAGGAAACTCTCCTACAACCCGCTGACCGACTTCGAATTCGTGAGCCAGGCCGTCGAAGTGCCGATGACGCTGCTGGCGCGCAAGGATTTTCCCGCCAGCAACCTGAAGGAGTTGGTCGCCTACGTCAAGGCCAACGAGTCGAAAATCAATCTCGCCAATGCGGGCCTGGGCGCGGTGTCGCAGTTGTGCGGCTTGCTGCTGGAGCGAGAGATGGGCGTCAAGCTGACCGCGGTGCCGTTCCAGGGAACCGCACCGGCGATGAATGCCTTGCTGGGTGGCCAGGTCGACATCCTCTGTGACCAGACCACGCAGACCATCCCGCAGATCAAGGCGGGCAACGTGAAGTTCTATGGCGTCACCACCAGGAGCCGCATCAAGGCGCTGCAAGATGCGCCCACGCTGGTCGAGCAAGGCCTGAAGGACTTCGAGCTGGTCGTGTGGCACGGCATCTATGCCCCGAAGGGAACGCCCAAGCCGATCCTCGACAAGATGAACCAGGCGGTGCGGACAGCACTGAAGGACCCGGCCGTGATCCAGCGCATGACCGACCTGGGCGCCGAGATCGTGCCCGACAGCAAGCTCACGCCCGAATCGCTGCAGGTCTGGCTGAAGTCCGAGATCGACAAGTGGGGGCCGATCATCAAGGCGACCGGCAGCTTTGCCGATTGAGACGGGCATGAAAACACTGCCGCAGACCGACCGCTTCGGCGAGTTGCGCGAGGCCTTGCGTGCCGCCTGCGCGCCGTTCGATTCCGCCTACTGGCAAAAGGTCGACGAGTTGCGCGGCTACCCGGACGCCTTCGTTGACATGCTCACGCAGGGCGGCTGGCTGGCGGCCATGATTCCGCAGGACTACGGCGGCAGCGGCCTCGGTCTGGCCGAAGCCAGCGTCATCATGGAGGAGGTCAACCGCAGCGGCGGCAATGCCGGTTCCTGCCATGGCCAGATGTACAACATGGGTACGTTGCTGCGGCACGGCTCCGATGCGCAAAAGCGGCAGTGGCTGCCGCGAATCGCCGCTGGCGAAATCCGGTTGCAGTCCATGGGGGTCACGGAGCCGGCGGCCGGCACCGACACCTCGAAGATCCGCACGACAGCAACGCGCCGTGGCGACCGCTGGGTGATCCACGGCCAGAAGGTCTGGATCTCGCGCGTGCAGCACTCCGACCTGATGATCCTGCTGGCGCGGACGACCCCGCTTGCGCAAGCCAAACGCAAGACCGAAGGCATGTCGCTGTTTCTCGTGGACGTGCAGGCCGCGCTGGGGCAGGGCATGAGCGTGAGGCCGATCCGCAACATGGTCAACCACGAGACCAACGAACTTTTCTTCGACGCCTTGGAGGTGCCGCACGAGCAGATGATTGGCGAAGAAGGGCAGGGCTTTCGCTACATCCTTGACGGCCTGAACGCCGAACGCACGCTGATCGCCGCCGAATGCATAGGCGATGCGTACTGGTTCATCGAGAAGGCGAGGCGCTATGCGAGCGAGCGCGTGGTGTTCGACCGCCCTATCGGCCAGAACCAGGGTGTGCAGTTCCCGATTGCGCAGGCCTACATCGAAACCGAAGCCGCCAACCTGATGCGCTTGCGGGCCTGCGAGCTGTTCGACGCGCACCTGCCCTGCGGGGCGGAGGCGAACATGGCGAAATACCTCGCAGCCAAAGCTTCATGGGAAGCAGCCGAGGCCTGCCTGCAGACGCACGGCGGATTTGGCTTCGCGGCGGAATACGACGTGGAGCGCAAGTTCCGGGAGACGCGCCTGTATCAGGTGGCGCCGATCTCGACCAATCTGATCTATTCGTACATCGCCGAGCACGTGCTCGGACTGCCGCGATCGTTTTGACGGCTGCGCGGCGCTCAGCTGCCAAGCAGCCCGCTTCCGGCTTCGGCCGTACCCTGGGAGCCGGGGGCGAAGCTGTTGCCATTGGCGATATGCCCGCGCCACAGGAGCCATGCGACGACGTAGCCCCACAAGCCGAATATGCGCTCGACGACCGTGACAAAGGCGTTGTCGCTCAGCGCTGCGCCTTGCGTTGCAGCAAGGAGGCTGTTGACCCCAAGGGTTGCGCCGACGCCCACGACGATGTGTCCAAGAACGACGGCAGCGATCGGGGCGGCGGTTGCCAGAAGCCCGACGGCACCAACGACCTTCAGGCCGCGTTGGCGGTGCAGAAAGGCGACCGACCAGAAGAGCACCGCGAGGAGCAGGAACGCCGAGTAAAGCAAGAGGTAGCGGCCGACGAGATGCGGCGCTACACCGAGCGCGACTTGAACCTTGGCCAAAGCGGCTATGGCGAAGAAGACGAAGCCGGCGCGGTTGAGGGGCTTGCGAATGCCCATCTCGTCGCAAAATGCCCAGGCGGCAAACGCTGCGACGGCCAGAGTGATGATGCGCAGTGGCGCAAGGGATACGGACGAATGCGATAGCGCCAGCGTCATGAAAGCGGCAATCGCAAGGGTGACTGCACCGACCCTCGCGTTGAGAGTTTGCGCCCGACTGGCAAGAATCGATGCGTTCACAGTTTTCTCCTGTTAAGTGGCTGGCTTTCCGTAAGCTCGCTCAACCTTGGCAATCCTGAGTTCATAGTGTTCGTACCATGCACTCTTGCCCAGTTCTTGGGCAGCCAAGTGCTCAACGTCGGCCTTCCAGGCGGAAATGGCCTCCACGGAGGACCAATAGGAGACCGTGATGCCAAAGCCACCGGCATCGCGGACACTTTCGGCCCCCAGAAATCCTGGTTGCTGGGATGCAAGTTCGGCCATTCTCTCGGCCATCTTTTCGTAGCCTCGGTCCCCCTCTGTTCGTTGAGAGGAAAAGATCACGGCGTAATAGGGAGGGGTGGGCGTTTGAGCGAATGAGGGTGAAATGCTCATGGTGACGGTCTGCCGAGGCTATTTTTGAGTTTCTTGACCAGCCTTGAGTCGGAGTCCGGCGGCGGCCTGTCGGCCGTCGGATCGAACAACCGGCCAGGCATCATAGACATGGCTGCTACAGCACCTTGCCTATCTCGAAAGATGACTCGCATCCGGACGCGCAGCCCGCGTTTCGATTGGCGCCAGTCTCAACCCATCAGAGCGGCAACCCCACGTAGTTCTCCGCCATCACGGTCGATGCCGCCTTCGAGTGGACGAGGTAGTCCAGTTCGGCTTCCTGGAACTTCTGCGCAATCTCGCCTTCACCCGGAAAACGGTGCATGAGGCTGGTGAACCACCAGGAGAAGCGTTCGGCCTTCCAGATGCGCGAGAGGCAGCGCTGGGAGTAGTGGTCCAGTCCGGCGTCGCTCTTGTCGCGGTAGTGCTCGATGATGGCGCTGGAGAGGTACTTCACGTCGGTGGCGGCGAGGTTCAGGCCCTTGGCGCCGGTGGGCGGGACGATGTGACCGGCGTCACCCGCGAGAAACATCCGGCCGAAGCGCAGGGGCTCGCTGACGAAACTGCGCAGCGGCGCGATGCTCTTTTCGATGCTGGGGCCGGTCTGCAGCTTCTCGCGCGCCTCGGGGTCCAGCCGCAGCTTCAGTTCCTGCCAGAAAGCGTCGTCGGACCATTCGTGGACCTTTTCCGTCAGCGGCACCTGCACGTAGTAGCGGCTGCGCGTGTGGCTGCGCATGGAGCACAGCGCGAAGCCGCGCGGACTGTTCACGTAGATCAGTTCGTCATTCACCGGCGGTGTGTCCGACAGCAGGCCGAGCCAGCCGAAGGGGTAGACCTTCTCGTACTCGCGGATCACGTTGCGCGGCGCGCTGGCGCGGCACACGCCGTGGAAGCCGTCGCAGCCAGCGATGAAGTCGCACTGGATCTCGTGCTTCTTGCCATCCTTCTCGTAGCTCACGCGCGGCTTGGCCGTGTCGAAGTCGTGCACGGCGACGTTGAGGGCCTCGTACACCATGGGCAGCGATTGCTTGCCGCGGGCATCCATCAGGTCCCGGGTCAGCTCGGTCTGGCCGTAGACCATCACGTTCTTGCCACCGGTCAGGCCATTCAAGTCGATGCGATGGCGCTGGCCGCCGAACAGCAGGTCGATGCCACGGTGAATGAGGCTCTCATCGTGCATGCGTTGTCCCACCCCGGCTTCGTCCATCAGGTCGATGCAGACCTGCTCGAGGATGCCCGCCCGGATGCGGGCGAGCACGTAATCGCCGGTGTGGCGCTCGAGGATGATGTTGTCGATGCCGGCCTTGTGCAGCAATTGGCCGAGCAGCAAGCCGGCCGGGCCGGCGCCAATGATGGCGACCTGGGTGCGCATGGGTTGTCTCCTTTGGGGCGATCTCCCACGTCCGCAAGCTTAGAGGGCCAGCGCTGATTGCGGCAAGAGTCACGCGCGCCGATGTGCGATCATCGCGCACACGTTCATGAGCATCGCAAAGGCCGATTTCATCGAGGGCATGGCCAAGGGCATGGCTGTGCTGGAAAGTTTCGACACGCAGCGTCAGCGCCTCAACGCCACGCTGGCGGCGCAGCGCGCCGGCATCACCCGTGCGGCAGCACGGCGACACCTGCTGACGCTGGCGCACCTGGGCTACCTGGAGACCGACGGCAGCTACTTCTGGCTCTCGCCCAAGGTCCTGCGCTTTTCCGGCAGCTACCTGGCCTCGGCCCGCCTGCCGCGCGTGGTGCAGCCCACCCTGGATCGGCTGGCAGCCCAGACCGGCGAGTCGTTCTCGGCGGTGGTGCTCGAAGGCGACGCCTCGGTGATCGTGGCCCGCAGCGGCGCGGCGCGCATGCTGGCCTACGGCATGCATCTGGGCGCGCGTCTGCCGGCCCATGCCACATCCACCGGCCGCGTGCTGCTGGCGGCCAAGACACGCTCGGAGTTCAGTGCCTGGCTCAAGGGTCGTGAATTGCCGCGGCTGACGGCCCGCACCACCGTGGAGCCGCCGAAGTTCCGCGCACTCATCGACGCCGTGCGCCAGCGCGACTACTGCATTTCGAGCGAAGAGCATGAACTGGGGGTTCATGCCCTGGCCGTGCCGCTTCGCAACATGCAGGGGGAGACGGTTGCGGCACTCAATGTGGTCGCCACCGCCCAGCGCATGCCGCAGCGCAATCTGGAAGCCGCCATGCTGCCGCTGCTTCTCGACGCTGCGCGGGAACTTCGGCCGCTGCTATAGCGACGAATAGCGACGATTCGACGGCACTCAGGTCGCCTTATTCCTGAGCCGAATTTACAAACAACAACATAGTCGTTGGGCCGGACGTCGGGGCTGCCGACAATCGGTCCTTCAGAAAACTGGACGATGGTCCATGCAGGCGTTCGCCGCGGGCCTCTTCAAGCATGAACTTCAAGATCAAGACCTTCATTGCCGGCGTGGCGCTGGCGGCCAGTGGCCTGGCTGGTGCCCAGCAGACGCTGCTCAATGTTTCCTATGATGTCGCGCGCGAGTTCTACAAGGACATCAATGCGGCCTTCATTCCGTACTACAAGAAGACCGCAGGCAAGGACGTGAAGGTCGAGCAGTCGCATGCCGGCTCCAGCGCTCAGGCGCGGGCAGTGGCCGATGGACTGGACGCCGATGTGGTGACCATGAACACCACCACGGACATCGAATTCCTTGCGGAGCGGGGTGTGGTTGCCAAGGACTGGGCCAAGCGCTTCCCCGACAACGCGGCGCCGACCACGTCGACCATGCTGTTCCTGGTGCGCAACGGCAATCCCAAGGGCATCAAGGACTGGGATGACCTGGTCAAGCCGGGCGTGCAGGTGGTGGTGGTCAATCCCAAGACAGGTGGTAACGGCCGCTATACCTACCTCGCCGCCTGGGGCTATGTGAAGAAGAAGGGCGGCACGGATGCCCAGGCCCAGGAATTCCTGACCAAGCTGTACAAGAACGTGCCGGTGCTGGCCCGTGGCGGCCGCGACGCCACCACCGCCTTCCTGCAGCGCAACACCGGTGACGTGCTGGTGACCTTCGAGTCGGAAGTCGAGTCGGTGAACAAGGAATTCGGCGACAACAAGGTGGACGTGGTCTATCCCTCGATCAGCATCGTGGCGGAGAACCCCGTGGCCGTGGTCGAGCGTACCGTGGCCAAGAAGGGCAGCGCCGATCTCGCCAAGGCCTACCTGAACTTCCTCTACACCGATGAAGCGCAGGAGATCGCCGCCAAGCACAGCATCCGCCCGCGTTCGCCGGCCGTGCTCAAGAAGTACTCGAACACCTTCAAGCCGATCAAGCTGTTCACCGTGCACGAACTGTTCGGCTCGCTGTCCGAAGCGCAGAAGATCCACTTCAATGACGGTGGGCAGTTCGACAAGATCTATACGGTGAAGTGATGGCTGGTGCCGCTGCCAACATGGCAGCGCCGATGCCGACGCCGGCCGCCCCGGGCCGCGGCGGCAGCAAGAAGGTGCTGCCGGGCTTCAATCTCACGCTCGGCTACACGGTGCTGTACCTGAGCCTCATCGTCCTCATTCCGTTGTCGGCGCTGGTCTTCAAGTCCTTCGCGCTGACCGGCCCGCAATTCTGGGAGGCGATCAGCTCGCCGCGCGTGCTTGCGTCCTACCGGCTGACCTTTGGCGCGTCGTTCGCTGCGGCGCTGGTCAATGTCGTCTTCGGGCTGCTGGTCGCCTGGGTGCTGGTGCGCTACAGCTTCCCCGGCAAGCGCATCGTGGATGCGCTGGTAGACCTGCCGTTCGCCCTGCCCACCGCGGTCGCGGGCATTTCGCTCACCGCGCTGCTGGCAGGCAATGGGTGGATCGGCCAGTACCTGGAGCCGCTGGGCATCAAGCTCGCCTTCAACCCGAACGGTGTGGTGATCGCGCTGATCTTCATCGGCCTGCCTTTCGTGGTGCGCACGGTGCAGCCGGTGCTGGAAGACACCGAGCGTGAACTGGAGGAAGCCGCGATGTCGCTCGGCGCCACGCGCTGGCAGACCTTTTCCAGGGTGATCTTTCCCTCGATCGCACCGGCGCTGCTCACGGGCTTCGCCATGGCCTTCGCGCGTGCGATCGGCGAGTACGGCTCGGTGATCTTCATCGCCGGCAACATGCCGATGGTGTCGGAGATCACCCCGCTGATCATCATCGGCAAGCTGGAGCAGTACGACTACGCAGGCGCGACCGCGGTTGCGGTGTTCATGCTTGCCATTTCTTTCGTCCTGCTGCTGGTGATCAACGCCTTACAGGTGTGGCAGCGCAGGCGATTGGGGGCGGCATGAGCAACCTGACGGAAAAGCGCGTGGTCGCCACGGAAGCGCCCTGGGTCCGCATGGCCCTGATCACGGTGGCGCTCCTGTTCCTGCTGCTGTTCCTGGCGCTGCCGCTGGCGGCAGTGTTCACCGAAGCCCTGCGCAAGGGCGTCGGTGCCTATCTGGAGGCGCTGAACGAGCCCGATGCCTGGTCGGCCATCCGCCTGACGCTGATCACGGCGGGCATTGCGGTGCCGCTGAACCTGGTGTTCGGCGTGGCCGCCGCATGGTGCATCGCCAAGTACGAGTTCCGCGGCAAGGCTTTCCTCACCACGCTGGTGGACCTGCCGTTCTCGGTGTCGCCGGTTGTCGCGGGCCTAATCTACGTGCTGATCTTCGGTGCCCAGGGCTGGTTCGGGCCCTGGCTGGCTGAACATGACATCAAGATCATCTTTGCCGTGCCGGGCATCGTGCTGGCGACCGTTTTCGTGACGTTCCCCTTCATCGCGCGGGAGCTGATTCCGCTGATGCAGGCGCAGGGCAGCGACGAGGAGCAGGCCGCCATCGTGCTGGGCGCCAGTGGCTGGCAGACCTTCTGGCACGTCACGCTGCCCAACATCAAGTGGGGCCTGATCTACGGCGTGATCCTTTGCAATGCGCGTGCGATGGGCGAGTTTGGCGCGGTTTCGGTGGTGTCCGGCCACATCCGCGGCCAGACCAACACCATGCCGTTGCACGTGGAGATCCTCTACAACGAATACCAGTCGGTGGCCGCCTTCGCCGTGGCTTCGCTGCTGGCGCTGCTGGCGTTGGTCACGCTGGTGATCAAGTCGGTGGCGGAATGGAAACATGAGCGGGAGATGCGGGCCGTGGCGGAGCTGCCGCCGGAAGCGCCGCCATCCCAACCAGTCAAGGCCTGAAAATGAGCATCGAAATTCGCAACGTCAGCAAGCGCTTCGGCGATTTCCATGCACTGCGCGATGTGTCGCTGGACATCGAGTCCGGCGAGCTGATCGCGCTGCTGGGACCCTCGGGCTGCGGCAAGACCACGCTGCTGCGCATCATCGCCGGGCTGGAGACGGCGGATGCCGGCAACATCCTGTTTGCCGGCGAGGACACGACCGACGTGCACGTGCGCGAGCGCCAGGTCGGCTTCGTGTTCCAGCACTACGCGCTGTTCCGGCACATGACCGTGTTCGAGAACGTGGCGTTCGGCCTCCGCGTCAAGCCGCGCGGCCAGCGGCCGTCCGAAGCGCAGATCAAGGCCAAGGTGCACGACCTGCTGAAGCTGGTGCAACTCGATTGGCTGGCGGACCGCTTTCCTTCGCAGCTTTCGGGCGGGCAGCGCCAGCGGATCGCCCTGGCGCGCGCGCTGGCGGTCGAGCCCAAGGTGCTGCTGCTCGACGAGCCCTTCGGCGCGCTGGATGCCAAGGTGCGCAAGGAACTGCGCCGCTGGCTGCGTCGCCTGCATGACGAACTGCATGTGACCAGCATCTTCGTCACGCACGACCAGGAAGAAGCCCTGGAAGTGGCCGACCGTGTGGTCCTGATGAACAGCGGCAAGGTCGAGCAGGTGGGCTCGCCCCAGGAGGTCTGGGACCATCCGGCCAGCCCCTTCGTGTACGGCTTCCTGGGCGACGTCAACCTGTTCCACGGACGGGCCCACCAGGGCGAGGTGCAGCTGGAGGGCATGCAACTGCAATCCCCGGAACATGCCCACGTGCAGGATGCCAAGGCTTTCGCCTACGTGCGGCCGCACGACCTGGACGTGCACCGCTACGCGGCGGGCGAGGGCGTGGACGCCTCGGGCCGGCCGCGCGGCATTGTGGTGCAATTGAGCCGCGCGATCGTGGTCGGTCCCATCGCCCGGCTGGAACTCAACCCGGTCGGTGACACTCCCAGTGGTGGGGATGCCATTATCGAAGCGCAGATTCCTGCGCAGCAGTTCCGGGACCAGGGGTTCCGGGAGGGCGATACGCTGGTGGTGACGCCGCGCCGTGCGCGGGTGTTCGTGGAAGGTGGTGCCTGAGAGCGGGCATCCGCCGCTCAAAGGAGGTGAGCCTTGCTCGATTGGTTTGACAATGCGCCGCGCCGCGTGCTGGCGCTGGTGGCTGTGGTTTGCGTGGCGATGCTGGCCTTCGGGCTGTACCTGCAGCACGTGGTGGGGCTGGAGCCGTGCCCGATGTGCATCGTGCAGCGCTACGCGCTGGTGCTGGTGGCGATCGTCGCGGCGGCAGCGGCCTTCGCGAAAAGCCGCGCCGTCTGGATCGGCGGTGGTTTGCTGATGACGCTGATCTCGGGGTTCGGCGCGTTCGTCGCGGCGCGTCAGAGCTGGCTGCAGTGGTATCCGCCGGAGTTCGCGTCCTGCGGGCGCGACTTCTACGGGATGATCGAGACCTTCCCCCTGCAGCGCGCGATCCCGATGATCTTCAAGGGCAGCGGCGACTGCACCAAGATCGACTGGACCTTCCTCGGGGGCTCGATCGCCAACTGGTCTTTCCTTTGCTTCTGCTTCTTTGCGCTGGTGGGGCTGCTGCTGGCCGCACGGCAGTTGCGCCGGGGACCGGCCGCCAGAGCCTTGTTTGCTTGAAGCGGCTCAGTGCGCGGGCGCGTGCTCGCGCTGCGCATCCGCCAGCAGGCGACGCACCTCGTCGTCGCTGGTCTGCGTGAATTCCTGATACCACAGTCCGACCGCCCGGAACGGATAAGGGGTGCACGGGCAGACGACCTCGTCGGCTTCACTGGCCAGCTGCCGGCAGGTCTCTTCGGCGCCCACCGGCACGCCGACCACCAGTCGCGCCGGGTCGCGCTGCCGTAGCGCAGCCACCGCTGCCCGCATGGTCGCGCCAGTCGCCAACCCATCGTCCACCACGATCACGGTACGGCCCCGCACATCGATGGGTGGGCTGGTTCCTCGATAGAGGGCTTCCCGGCGGGCCAGTTCGACGCGTTCGCGTGCGACGATGCTTTCCAGTTGAGGCTCGCTGACACCGTCGATGGCGAAGGCGTTGAGCACCTGCACGCCGCCACTGGCGATGGCGCCCATGGCGAATTCTTCCTGGCCGGGATAGCCGAGCTTGCGCACCACGAACACGTCCAGTGGTGCGCCCAGTGCGCGCGCGACTTCATAGGCGACCGGGACGCCGCCACGTGGCAGCGCCAGCACGGTCACATCGCTGCGGCCTTTGTAGCCAGACAGCCGCTCGGCGAGGACCCGGCCCGCATCGCGCCGGTCGAGGTAGGACCGCGGCGATGCGTTCATGATCCGCTCGCGTGCACTGCGGCCAGGTGCGTCGTAAACCAGCTTGCCGCCGCGTCGGCGACCTCGTCCAGCGCGCCGTGCTCTTCGAACAGGTGGGTGGCGCCCGGGATCACCAGGAATTCCCGGTGGCTGCATCGCAGATGCTGGAACGCTTCCCGGTTGAGCTCGATCACGCCATGGTCGGCACCGCCCACGATCAGCAGCGTGGGCGCGCTCACAGCTGCAAGGACGGCAGGCCCGGCCAGATCAGGGCGGCCACCACGCGACACCACCGCCGAAATGCGATCGCCCAGTCGCGCCGCTGCGATCAGGGCGGCGGCGCTGCCGGTGCTGGGCGCCGACGGCGTGCATGGCATGCAGGCGGGCGGCACTGCCACGCAAACGGCATCGATCTCGTTCGACATTCCGCTGCGCGATGCGCGCGACGCGTTCGAGCGCGCCTACTTCGAGTACCACCTTGCGCGCGAGAACGGCAGCATGACGCGCGTGGCCGAGAAAACGGGGCTTGAGCGCACGCACCTGTATCGCAAGCTCAAACAGCTCGGCGTGGACCTCGGCAAGAGCAAGGGCGAATGAACGTGTGAAAGTAGGCGGCGCGGCCAGCGTTATCAAATGTGCGAAAGCACTTGGCAAGCGCCGCATTCACCGCTATAATCTTCTTTCTTCGTTGGCCCGGTAGCTCAGTTGGTAGAGCAGCGGATTGAAAATCCGCGTGTCGATGGTTCGATTCCGTCCCAGGCCACCAGAATGCAGCCCCAGGAGATCGTTAGATTCCTGGGGCTTTTTCGTTGTCTTGTGGATCGCGGCAAGTCAGGCGCTGGCAGTATCC
>Ga0207853_1000229_pt1 | contig 13054 bp, 7 predicted proteins | sample LuqExpMetagenom6_FD_187764 | JGI IMG/M metagenome (GOLD analysis project Ga0207853, IMG submission 187764) | Tropical forest soil microbial communities from Luquillo Experimental Forest, Puerto Rico - Sample 6 (SPAdes) | ecosystem: Environmental > Terrestrial > Soil > Tropical forest ...
CGAGCTCGGCTTGGAGCCAGGCCCAGCGGTTCGCATCCAGGTAGCCATGCCCATGGATGTCTTTTGAACCGTCGGTTTCCGACTGTGTATCATCGAGGACGATGACCTTGACCGGAATGGATGATTTCGGCAAGAAACTATAGCACGCAAACCCGTCTACCTGAGTCGGGTCAACCAGGTTGAAGCCATGGCCAACCGGTTGTGTCGACGTAGTGAAAAATTCCTGGATCCATTCCGAGCGCAACAATGAGCGGCGACTCTGGTCGGCCGCGACAACCGGGGGGGTGGCGAATTGCCCTATCGGTCCGGCGTCGATGACGGTGCCGTATTGGGACGCCCCGTTGATACATCCGCCATAGTAGGCCGGATTATTCAGCAATGTGTCCACACTGAACAGCACCGGATAACCAGTGAGCACCCAGGTCATAAGGTCCGGCTGAAGCCCATCACCGATCGTCCAAATGTTTCCGCTCACGTACGACTCCCGAAGTGTTTCATCAACGACAAACGACCCCGTGTAGAAGTGGTCGTGGTTCCCCAGTACTTGGTACCACGGGATTGAGGGATTCAGCCCGGCCGCTTTGTACGGGCGCTGGTAATCGATCGTGTCGGCTCCGAGATGCGCGCCGGAACTCGGGGTGATCACCTTGCCGTCGATGACATCGAGGTACCAGCGAAGTTCATTGTACCGCGTGCTGTCGCATGCGTCTCCGAGCGAGATGCCGAAATCGAATGGGTTCTTCGCGTGCAGCGCATTCACGGTCTGAACCGCCGCGTCGAGGACGTGCGTCGTGTACAGCATTACCGGCGCGTACACCCCTGTCACCCCTGAGGACTTCGGGTCTACATCCGGGGTTAGCTGCTGGAGAGCCATCATCTGATTCGGGGCTTCCTTGTCGGTGATATGGATGTCGGAGAATGAAAAGAAATTCAGGAACCTGGTAATTCTGGTCGGCGTCGGGTTGCTGTACCCAGGGATGAGGTCCGTACGTTGGACCATCGGGAGAGGCGACCCGAACGACCAGGCGCCATAGCCCAAGGCATCGTATTGCGCGACCTGGTTAAGTTGATATTTCTGAAGACCCGTCCCGCCGCTTGGGGTCTGCCCCAATGATGAGGGTATCTGGAATGTGATCATCCGATCGAGCGTTGTCTTGACATTCGAGTCTATCGGGTATTGCCGGATAGTTGCCTGGCTGTTCCCACAGCCGGAAATCAAAGGTCCCACTGACACACAGACGATGGCGCCAGCTGTATATGCGAGAAATTTACGGCGCGAGATCCCCTGGACCAGCCGCAGTTCATTGCCATTCCGGATCATGTTGAGATCATCCTGAGTCAGTATAGTGCTGTTGCTCATACTTACGCCCCCCTTTTGATTATTCCCTTTTTGTTGGGATTACCCTCTTCGAACCGGTGATGCTTGTGGCCCTCTTATGTCGCCTCCGGCTCGGCACAGGCCGGGGTTAAGCTGCTTCGCAAGCTCGGCGATATCCTCCATCTTCAGGCAGGACAAGAGCCTCAGTTCCGCCGGAACGAGGTGATACCCATCCCGGAGGCAGGCCGCTTCCAGAGAATCATTCGCCTGACTTCGGAACCGCTCGTCGGTAACCAACCGCCCCAGTACCCGCTCAACGGCTTCCTGTGACATGACAACCCCCATGAAGTGCAAACAACTGTCCAATACGGGACAAATATCCTTCTGTAAGAACAGGTCGGAATACAGAATAGCCAAATCCGTGCCGCACATGTGTTTTTATTAATTTCAACTTGTTACGTTTTTTTGGGTTTGAAGATGTTGTCCCTGGCGGGACAAACTGTCCCATTCAGGACAATTGACGGGACGAGGGGGGAATCGGGATCAGTAGAACAGCTTGCGTGAGGCCTTCAAGAGGCGTGCGGCAGAGGATTTGTTGTTGCCGCACTTCTCCATGGCCCACGCCGTCACCTGTCTGGTGACGGCATCAAGCGAGAACTCTTCACAGGAGAAGTTGAAATTGAGGGAGATTCGGTCATTGGTCGATTCTTCGTGGCTGGGGCCGGATTGTTGCAAGCGCAGATGCTCGGGCCGGATCAGGTCACCGCTGGTGACGATGGTGGCGTGTTCGAGTTGGTTGCGCAGCTCCCGCACGTTGCCCGGCCAGTCATGGGCCATCATCAGGTCGAGGGCCGCCTGTGAGAGGCCGGGCAGCGGCTTACCCTGGTGCTGCCGGAATATGCCGAGGAAATGTTCGGCAAGCTGCGGGACATCTTCGCGACGTTCGCGCAGGGGCGGGATGGCAATGGGGAAGATGTTCAGGCGATGGTAGAGGTCCCACCGGAAGGTCCCCTGGTTGCAACATTCGTCCAGGTTGCGGTGAGTGGCGACGATGACCCTGAAATCAGCGGTAACCAACCGGTCGGCGCCGACCTTTTCATAGACCCGCTCCTCCAGCAGGCGCAGCAGCTTGGGCTGAAGCGGCAAAGGCATGTCGCCGATCTCGTCCAGGAACAGGGTGCCGCCCTGGGCGCGGCTGCACTTACCTTCCCGCTCCTGAACCGCATCGGTGAAGGCCCCTTTCACATGGCCGAACAGTTCGCTTTCCAGCAGTGTTTCCGGTATGGCGGCGCAGTTGACCGTCACGAAGTTGGTCATGTTCTGGCCGGAGGCGATATGGATGGCCCGCGCCAGGACCTCCTTTCCCACCCCGCTCTCGCCATATACGGCGACGGTGGTGAAAGGGGAGCCGGCTACCTGTTGTGCCGCAGCCAGCACCTTTCCCATGGCCGGTGATCTGCTGGTTATGTTCTGGAAACTGAACTTCTTCCGCTCGGAATCGAGCATCCGGTCGTAATTGACCCTCAACCGGGCATGTTCCAGCAGCCGCTCAACCACCACCAGCAGTTCTTCCCGATTGAGCGGTTTCAGCAGGTAATCGCCGGCCCCCTCCTTCATGGCTGCCACGGCACTGCCCACGCTGCCGTGGGCGGTGACCAGCAGGAAGGGAAGTCGGGGATGGCGGCTGCGCACGTGGCGCAGCAACGTCACCCCATCCATCTCCGGCATGACCATGTCGGACACTACCAGGTCAAAATGAGAATCTTCCAGCTCCGTCAGGGCCTCGACCCCGCCGGCAACGCAGGTCGTCTGGTGTCCTGCATCGGCCAGGTAGCCCTCGATCATGAAGCGGAAGCTCTGCTTGTCATCGACAACCAGTATCCGTGCGCTGTCGCTCACTGGGTATCCTCCTGGGCCAACCAGGATTTCAGTTGTTCCATGACCGGCCACAGGTGCTCGGCACGGGCGGACGAGGCGTTGAGTTGGAGCCAGGCCGCCAGTTCCGCTGGTTCCCGGTTTGCCAGGTGTCCGCACAGACCTTTCAGGGTGTGGGCCGCCTGTCCGAGTTCGTGGCGGTCGTCACGCTCAAGGGCCATGTGCAGGCGGTGCAGTTCATCGTTCATATCCTGGCGCAGCATCTCCCGATACTGCCGGGCGCGTTCAGGGTTATTGCCCAGATCGCTGCTGGTTTGCACGTTCAGCAACAGTTCTCCCGGGGGTGACGCCGCATCGGCATCTCCGCAGTGTGCGGCAATGGCCCTGACCAACTGTTCGGGGATTACCGGTTTTGCCAGTACTGCGTTGATGCCGGCGCTCAGGCAGGCTTCGCGGGTGGTTGTTTCGATATCGGCAGTGATGGCTATGATAGGTACAGGCGTTTCAGACCCTTCCCGCTCACGGTGCCTCACCCGCCGGGCGACCTCGATGCCGTCGATACCGGGCATGCGGATATCCAGCAGGACCAGATCGAAACGGTGCTGCTCCATGAGCTGCAGGGCCTGCGAGCCCTCTTCCGCTACGGTGACCCGTTGGCCCCAGGAGGTCAGGATATCTTCCAAAAGCTGGCGATTATAGGCATTGTCTTCAGCTACCAGGATCGCATGTGCCGCCAGGGCCATCGGCGGCGCAAGAAAAGTGTTCTGCTCCGGCTCGGTTTCCGGAAGGGGCAGTTCGACAACAAAGCAGCTTCCCTCCCCCTCCCGGCTGTCAACGCTCATGATTCCCCTCATCATCCCCACCAGGCTGTGGACGATGGCCAGCCCGAGACCGGTGCCGCCAAATTTACGGGAGATTGTCGGATCAAGCTGACGGAACGGCTGAAATAGCAGGGGAATACTCGCCTCGGGGATGCCGATACCCGTGTCCCGCACCTCGAAGCGGACCAGCGGCTGGCCCGCAGACACAAGAGAATCGGACAGAATGATGGTGCACGTGACCCCCCCGTTTTCGGTAAACTTGACGGCATTGGCAAGCAGGTTCGCAATGATCTGGCGCAGACGGACCGGATCGCCGAGGACCCACGCAGGCACCGTGTCGGCAACGACGACCCGGAATGCCAACATCTTATGATCCGCCAGAGAGTGATACCGCGCTTCCAGGCCGGCAACAAGCTGCCGCAGGTTGAACGGCACGGCCTCGAACTCCATCCGTCCGGCCTCGATCTTGCTCATGTCCAGAATGTCGTTGACCAAATCCATCAGGGAGTTCGACGTTTGTTCGAGGATTGCCAGGTACTGATCGATCCGGGCGGGATCGGATGTTGTGCGGGCGAGGGCGCTGAATCCGACCATGGCGTTGAGCGGCGTGCGGATCTCATGGCTCATGACGGCCAGGAATTGGCTCTTAGCCTTGTTGGCCTCTTCGGCATCGGTTTTGGCTTTACGTAATGTTTCTTCAGCCAATTTACGTTCCGATATTTCCCTGGTTATGCCGTGGAACCCGACGACAGCGCCGTTTGCGCCACGCTCGGGGGTGGAGTTTATTTCCGCCCACAGCCATCTGCCATCCTTGCAGCGGTGCCGCGCTTCGAAGGTTATGGGGCCTGTCGGAATTCCGCGTTGTTCAGCCTCCTGCCTTAGCAGGGCTGCCTTCTTGAGTGAGGCGATCCCCTCTTCATCAAACACCTCAAAAACATGGTGCCCAATCATTTCGTCGGCCCTGTAACCGCGAAATCGCTCGTCCGACGGGCTGATGTAGATGAAACGATACTCCTTGTCCAGCTTCCAGACCACATCGGAGGCATCCTCAGTCAGAAGGCGGTAGTAGGTTTCGCTCTCCCGCAGGGCTTCCTCGGCCAGTTCATGCTTCACAATCTCTTTGGCCAGCCTCTCATTCGTCTGTTGCAGTTTGTCGTTTGCCTCGGAAAGCTGCATAGTCCGCTCGGCAATCTGCTCTTCCAGGAACTTGTTGCGTTCCGTCAATTCCTTCATCGGATAGACTTCACCCTCACGTACCAGGTGATAAGGAATGGAAATACTGCTGTGCGTGATTTTCCAGCCAGCGGATTCCTTACGAAAGATGAGCACCAGGCGGGCTGTCTCCCGGGACAGAATCTGGTCTTCCATAGGCAGGTGAATATTGAAGAAGCCGGTCGTCACGGCGATCGTGTCAGCAAGTGACTGAATGGCCACGTCCTTGAGTTCGATGCGGAGCGGATTCTTTATCTGGGCGAAATCCTGACGGGTAATCTCGACCCATTCCTCCCGGTCCTTGACCAGAAAATCACCGCCTCCGGTAAAGCCGGAAAAGTCTTCGCTGAAGCGGGCGGTGAGCCGATCATCGCGGGATGCGTACATCCGCAGATAGTCATCAAACAACTGCCTGATTTCCTGATAGTCGTTTGTTTCCAATGCCATAAGGCCTCAAAGCAAGAAAAATATTATAACGCTTTAGCATTACTGAAAGAGATGGTCAAGGGTCGTCTCAATTAATTATCCAGGACAGCCCCGAATAGCGCCAGTTTAAGCGTTGCCAGCACGATATCTGTTTCGGTGTGGAATCTCCTTCACTGCACGCCTCGGGACTGTCATAAGCTCGTAGTTTTTCGGTCTGTGTTTGCGACAGCTGGGTTCACTTCGACCAGGCCGCTGTCGAATCGGGGTGTCGGTCATCGCCTCGTACAAGTCGGTGATCAGTCGGAGCCATCCAGCCGGGCATCCGTCGAGGACTATCTGAGGCGGCCTGTCGAGGTCCTGATGGCCCCCGCCGGGATGGTGACGATTGAGCAGGCCCATTACGACAGTATGCTGCGTCAGCTGCATCACTACCAGGCAGAGGCGGAGTATACCACTACAATTGCTCGGGAGCTCGAGGCTAGTCGGGAGGAATGAAATCGGCTGAAAAAACTGAACCAGAAGCTCCTGGCGGATCAGACCAATCCGATGATGTTGGTGAAATCAATACTTAGGGAGGCGAGTGCTGTTGGTGAATGGTGGGTAAAAAAGTTTTGCTGAGCGTCACGCTTGGGGAGCCAACAAACCCATGGTCGATTTCTTTATTGAAATCGACCATTTTGTTTTTTGATTCTGAGAGTGGGGCACGTTTGGGAACCATGGCATCACGGCCGGATAAGGATGCCTGAATCCGGCCGGAATGCTGCCGGCTCCTTCCCCGCTTGACAAATAAATAAAAATAAGTTCTATTTGCAGAATGATGAACGTCTCTGACAACATCACTCGCTATCCTGTTCCATCGGGCAAGCGACTTCGGTACCTCGTTGCCCTCGCGATGTCCATGGCGATACTGTATTCGGTGCTGCTGGTCGCCTTCCATCACCACGACGACGGGCGGGACCACGACGACGATTGCCCGGTCTGCACCGTTGCCCACCATTCCCCTGCCGGGGCCACTATAACCGCCCCCTGCCTTACGTACCTGCCGTTCACCTTTCCGGCCTGTTTTGCCATTCTTGCCCTTTCCATTGTCGTCACCCGTTTTTGCCATACCCCCCAGGACCGCGCCCCTCCCGTCTGAGTTCCTCCGGTAAAGCGGATAACAAGACCCGGATCTCCCCTACGGCAATCCGCACTACCTGCCCGACCCGGCATTGGCAAAGACCGCCATCACAAACATCTACAACGCACTGGTGAGGTTTGCGCCGCAGCACAGGGCCGAATTCACGCGTAAGCGGGATGCCTATCTCGCCAAACTCAATGCCAGGATCGCTGAGTGGGAGAAAGCGGCAAAGCCGCTCCGGGGGATGAAGTCCGACAGGACAAAGAAGGGAATTTATGGTAGATTCCAAAAACCGTGACGCTTTGAATGGCGTTTGTGTCCCCACCATACCGGATTACACCAAAGGAGTACCTCGATGAGGCAAGCCTCACTTGCAAACAGTATCTGCAACGTTGTGCTGTTATCCATTATCTCCAGCCCCGCCATGGCCTCGGAATCCCTGAAGCGTTATGACCTGCGGGATTTTTTCGGCAAGCCGGAGCGTTCGTTCTTCCGTCTCTCTCCCGACGGAAAAGCGCTCGGTTTCATGCAGCCGTACGAGCGCCGCCAGAACCTGCATGTGGTGATGCTGCCGCCGGACGGCGCGACCCCTGACTTTACCAAGGCCAGACGTATTACCGCAGAAAAGGAACGTGATATCGCCGGCTTCTTCTGGAAGGGGAGCAGCCATATCCTCTATGTCAAAGACTTCGGCGGGGATGAAAATTTCCATGTCGTATCCGTTGACGTACAGAGCGGCACGGTAAAGGATCTTACGCCAATCCCGAAGATACGGGCATCCATCGTGGACGACCTGCCGGACGACCCCGATCACGTGCTGGTGCAATACAATAAAAGGGACTCGAAGGTTTTTGACGTGTACCGGGTCAACGTGATCACCGGCGACTCCACGCTGGTGGCGCAGAATCCCGGCAACATCACGCATTGGCTTACCGACCATGCAGGCCGGGTCCGCATCGCTACCACGACCGATGGCGTGAACACCAGCCTCCTGTACCGCCCCTCGGAGAAGGACTCTTTCAAGACCGTCCTGACCACGGACTTTCGTACCAGCGTGGCGCCGCTGTTTTTCACCTTCGACAACAAATCCCTCTACGCCCTCTCAAACCGCGGACGGGACAAGACGGCGCTGGTGATTCTCGATCCGGGCACCGGGAAGGAATCGAAACCGCTCTTCGAACATCCGGATGTGGACCTTGACGGGGCGTCCTATTCCCGTAAACGCAAAGTGCTCACCTCCGCCGGCTTTGACACCTGGAAGGGGCAGCACCATTTCTTCGACCCTGAAACCAAAGCCCTCTATGCAAAGCTTCAGGAAAAGCTGCCCGGCTATGAGATCGCCCTCCAGAGTGAAAATCTCGCTGAGGATATGTTTGTTGTTGCGGCTTACAGCGACCGCACGCCAGGCACCCGTTATGTCTACTCCGCCACGTCGGACAGGCTGACGACCCTGGGAGAGATCAATCCACGTATCGACCCGGCTCACATGGCAACCATGAAACCCGTAACCTACACCGCCAGAGACGGTTTGAAAATCCACGGCTATCTGACACTACCCGTCAATCGCGAGGCCGGGAAGCTCCCGGTTATCGTCAATCCTCACGGAGGCCCCTGGACCCGGGACTCCTGGGGGTACAATCCCGAGGTCCAATTTCTGGCCAACCGCGGGTTTGCCGTTTTCCAGATGAATTATCGCGGCTCCACAGGTTACGGCAGGGTGTTTTGGGAAAAAAGCTTCAAACAATGGGGAAGGGCCATGCAGGATGACATCACCGACGGTGTCGAATGGCTCATCCGGGAAGGTATCGCCGATCCCAAGCGTATCGGCATCTATGGCGGAAGCTATGGCGGCTACGCCACGCTGGCCGGCGTGACCCATACCCCCGACCTCTATGCCGCCGCCGTGGACTACGTCGGTGTCGCGAATCTTTTCACCTTCATGGATTCCATCCCCCCATACTGGGAGCCGTATCTGAAGATGATGCATGAAATGGTGGGGGATCCGGAAAAGGACAGGGAGCAACTCGGCGCAACCTCCCCGGCACTGCATGCCGACAGGATCAAGACGCCGCTCTTCATCGCACAGGGGGCCAACGATCCCCGCGTGAACAAGAACGAATCCGACCAGATGGTGGCGGCGTTGCGGAAACGCGGCGTCCAGGTCCAGTACATGGTTAAGGATAATGAAGGACACGGTTTCCATAATGAGGAAAACCAGTTCGACTTTTACGGCGCCATGGAGACGTTTTTCAGCAAGTACCTCAAATAACCTGAATCCGTGGCGCCTGTGCGGCGCCCTCTGTCCAGCGTGGCGGAGAGGCCACGGCACGGTGCGCATGGGCGGCGTTGGCCTCCGGCAGGTCGCTCGCCCCGCCACCCGGGCGTCACGGATTCAGCACCTAATCCACAGGAGACCCGCCATGAAGTACATATCGGTCGCAGTACTCGTGTTCATTTGCCTGACGTTGATCGCCTGCCGGAAACAGGAGGCGACGGCGCCTTCTCCTTCGGCCCCCAAAAAGCTGGTTGTCGTGACGACCCTGTTTCCCCTGTACGATTTTGCCCGGACCATCGGCGGCGATAAGGCGGAGGTCAGCCTGATCCTCCCGCCGGGTGTCGAGGCGCATTCCTTTGAGCCGAAACCGGAGGATGCCGCCAGGGTCACCAAGGCGGATCTGTTCGTCTTCACCAACGAGTTCATGGAGCCGTGGGCGGTGAAGTTCGTCAAGGGGCTGAATGCCGGGCAGGTGGCGCTGGTGGATTCGAGCAGGGGCGTCACCTTTCTCAAGGGCGGCGCCGAAGAGGAGGGGCACGAAGGGCACGCCGGAGGCATGGACCCGCACATCTGGCTCGACTTTGGCAACGCCCGGATCATGGTGGACAACATAGCCCAGGCCCTGGCCGTCAGGGACCCGGCCAACAAGGGGTATTACCTGGCCAATGCCGCCGCATACCAGGCTGAGTTGAAGAAGCTCGACGACGACTACAAGGCCGGGCTGTCCAGCTGCGGCAAGCGGGTATTCCTGCACGGCGGACACTACGCTTTCGGCTATCTCGCCCATCGCTACGGCCTCCGGTACGAATCCGCCTCGGCGGTCAACGCCGATGCCGAACCGACACCGGCCAAACTGATCGCGCTCGTCAAGCAGATGAAAGCCATGGACCTGAAGTATGTCTACAGCGAGGAACTCCTGTCGCCCCGAGTCTCGGAGATGATCGCCAGGGAGACCGGCGCAACCGTCCTTCTGCTCCATGGCGCCCACAACATCGGCAAGGAGGACTTCGATCACGGCGCAACCTTCATCTCCCTGATGAGAAGGAACCTGGACAACCTGAGGACCGGCTTGCAGTGCCGATGAGTTTCCGCCCGGAAAGGGTTCTCTTTCGCCCATGCGGCGTCAATCTTCGGGCTTGCTTGTGCGGCGTACCGATGTACGCCTCCGCGCAATCCCTTGATTTCCTGGCCTGGGCAAAAAATTCCTCCTTTCCGAATCGGAAACTACGTAAACAGCAACGCTCCCAACGTGTGGAGGAGACATCATGAAGAGGAACAATCGCTATGCCGGGCTCGTTTTTGCCCTGCTGATCTTTTGCATTTTTGCCGGGGCTGCCCCGGCCTGGTCCGGCGAGGTCACCAGGGCCACCCTGAAAAACGGCCTGCGGGTGGTCATCGTGCAGAACTCCCTGGCCCCGGTCGTCACGACCCAGGTCAACTACCTCGTCGGCTCGAACGAGGCCCCTCCCGGTTTTCCGGGGCTGGCCCATGCCCAGGAGCACATGATGTTCCGCGGCAGTCCGGGGCTCTCCCCGGATCAATTGTCCTCCATCATTGCCGCCATGGGCGGCAACTTCAACGCCCAGACCGAGCAGGCCCTGACCCAGTACTTCTTCACCGTCCCGGTGGAAGACCTGGAAACCGCCCTTCACGTGGAGGCGGTGCGGATGCGCGGTATCCTCGATTCCGACAAGGCGTGGCGGGAGGAGCGGGGGGCCATCGAGCAGGAGGTGGTCCAGGACCTGTCCGACCCCAAGTATATCCTGAGTACCCGCCTGTTGGGCAAGCTGTTCGAGGGGTCCCCCTACGAGCATGACGCCCTCGGCACGGTGGCTTCCTTCGACAAAACCACCGGCGCCATGCTCAAGAAGTTCCATAACGACTGGTATGCGCCGAACAATGCGATCCTGGTCATTGCGGGCGATGTGGACCCGCAACGAACCCTGGCGACGGTGACGCGCCTGTTCGGGCAGATCCCCCGGAAAAGGCTGCCGGCGCGCACTCCGGTTGCGCTCTCCCCCCTCAGGCCCGCCGAGATGCAACTCGACTCGGACCTGCCCTACGGGCTGGCGGTCGTCGCATACCGGTTTCCGGGGATGGAGAGCCCCGATTATGCCGCCGGGATGGTGTTGTCGGATGTCCTGTCCAGCCGGCGCGCCAACCTCTATGCCCTTGTTCCCGAAGGCAAGGCGCTCTCGGCCAGCTTCGACAGCTATGCCCTGCCCAAAATGGGCTACGCTTTCACCCTCGCGGCATTTCCCCAGGGGGAGGACGGACACCCCCTGGTGGAAACGCTCAGGAAGATCATCCGGGAGTATGCGGCGAACGGCGTCCCGCCGGAGTTGGTGGAAGCGTCCAAACACCATGAGATCGCCCAGGCCGAGTTTCAGAAGAACTCGGTGGAGGGGCTGGCTTCCGCGTGGTCCCAAGCCCTTGCCCTGGAAGGGCACGCCTCGCCCGACGATGATATCAGGGCCATCGGCAGGGTAACGGTGGAGGACGTCAACCGCGTGGCGCGGAGTTTTCTCGTCAACGACACGGCCATCACCGCGATCATGACGCCCCGCCAATCCGGCAGCCCCGTGGAGTCCAAAGGCTCCGGCCGCACGAACGAGTCGTTCACCCCCAAGCAGGTGAAGAAGGTGAAACTCCCGGCCTGGGCCGCTCAGGTCACCAGGCCCCGCAAGGTTGCGGCGGCGCAGGAGGGACCGACTGATCTGAAACTCAAAAACGGGATCCGCCTGATCGTGAAAACGACCAGGACCAGCGATACGGTCGGCTTGTTTGGACACGTCAGAAACAACCCCGGACTTGAGGCGCCCCCGGGCAAGGACGGGGTGGACGAGGTGCTGGGAGGTCTGTTCTCCTATGGCAGCAAACACCTGGACCGCCTGGCGTTCCAGGCCGCCCTGGACGAAATCGGGGCCGATGCCGACGTGGGGTCCGCGTTCTCCCTGCAGGTGATCAAGGGGCATTTCGACCGCGGAGTGGCGCTCGTCGCGGATAACCTGATCAATCCGGCGCTTCCGGAGGAGGCCTTCGAGGTGGTGCGGAAGGAAACCTCCTCGCTCCTTGCCGGCCAGGAAAAAAGCCCCAACTGGCTCGTGGGCCGGGCGCTCAGGACGGCACTCCTCCCGCACAACGACCCGGCGCTTCGGTACTCCAGACCGGAGACGGTGGACAAGCTGACCCCGGCGGACGTCCGGGACTATTACCACGCCGTTTTCCGGCCCGATACGACGACCATCGTGGTAGTGGGGAACATCACCCCCGAGGAGGCGCGGACAACCATCGAGAAGTATTTCGGCGCCTGGAAGGCCGAAGGCCCCGCCCCGGAAACCGAGTTTCAGCCGGTTGCCGACAACAAGCCGGCTACGGTGATGGTGCCCAACGACAGCAGGGTGCAGGATGAGGTGACCCTGGAGGAAACCCTCGGCCTGACCCGCTCGCACCCGGATTACTACCCGTTGCAGGTCGGCCTCCACATCCTCACCGGGGCGTTTTACGCCACCAGGCTCTACCGCGACCTCCGTGAGACCAGCGGCCTGGTCTATGCGGTGGAGGCCTTTCTCGACATCGGCAAGACCCGCTCCAGCTTCGGGGTGGAGTACGGCTGCAATCCCGAGAACGTCTCGAAGGCCCGCACGATCATCGGGCGGGACCTGGCGGACATGCGGTCGAATCTGGTAACCCCCGACGAGTTGGCCCAGGCGAAGAACCTGCTCGTCCACCAGGTCGTGCTGTCCTCCACCAGCACCGCGGGCATCGCCCTGGGGCTGCTGCACCTGGCCCAATTGGACCTGCCGCTGGACGAACCGGCCCGGGCGGCCGCCCGGTACGGGAGCGTCACCGCCGCGCAGGTGAGGTCGGCGTTTTCGAAATGGATCTTGCGCTACGGGGCGAGGGAGAGTTGGGCCTTTCCCCTTACCAAGTGGCATTGATGTTCACCGAGTGCAGCCTGGTCATGATAGTAGCCCAATTAGTCGGATTTGGACCCGCCATCAAAC
>Ga0207853_1000231_pt1 | contig 13006 bp, 12 predicted proteins | sample LuqExpMetagenom6_FD_187764 | JGI IMG/M metagenome (GOLD analysis project Ga0207853, IMG submission 187764) | Tropical forest soil microbial communities from Luquillo Experimental Forest, Puerto Rico - Sample 6 (SPAdes) | ecosystem: Environmental > Terrestrial > Soil > Tropical forest ...
GAGATCGACCCGAAGGCCGTCAGTCGCGATACGCTCGATAACGCCGCGAATGGGGTTGCCGTCGCGCGTGCAAACCTGGACGTGGTCACGCGGCAGTTCCGGTTGACCCGCGCGGGCGCGTGGACATACGACGTGCGCAACCAGGAGCGGCAGGTCGAGGCGCTGCGCAAGGCGGCGGAGGCAGCTTCTGCGCAACTCGAGCGATACACACTGCGTGCTCCCGCCGACGGCGTGGTGCTGTCGGTGAATGCTGCGTCCGGTTCCTATCTGTCGCCGCAGGGTGTGTACGACACGTATGCGCAGGGTAGCGCGCCCGTACTCGTTCTCGGCACGCCGTCGAACCGGCTGGCCGTGCGCTGCTACGTCGACGAAATTCTGATCAGCCGGTTACCGGATCTGCACGGGTTGAAAGCACGCATGTTCATTCGCGGCACGTCAGTGCAGGCGGATCTGCAATTCATGCGTGTGCAGCCGTATGTGACGCCGAAGATCCAGTTGACGGACCAGCGTACGGAGCGTGTCGACGTGCGCGTTTTGCCCGTGCTTTTCCGGGTAGTCACACAGCAGCCGACACGTCTGTTTCCGGGGCAGATCGTCGATGTGTACATTGCCGCCAGTTGAGTGCCACGCACGGCGTACGGTCGCGCGCACTGCGCGAACCGCTGTGTTGGCGACGAGCGTCGTGATCGTTGCGGCGTGCACGCTCGGCCCGAACTTTTCGCGGCCAGTTCCGCCGCGCGTCGAACGCTACGACGGATCGGACGTATTGAGCGTTGCATCCGAGGGGCAGCAGCAGACCTTGTCGCCCGCCATCCAGCTCCGCGACGACTGGTGGACATCATTCGGCTGCCACGCGATCGACATGGCCGTCGACGAGGCACTGACCGGCAACGTCACGCTGGAACACGGGGAGGCAACGTTGCGGCGAAGCGAACACCTGTTGCGCGCAGGTGCTGGCGTCTTTTTTCCCCAGGTCGATGTACAGGGTGACGCTTCCCGTCAGCGCTTTTTGCCACTGCGCACGGGCGTCGAGGCACCCGCGTCGATCTTCAATCTATTTACCCTGTCGGCCACCGTCAGTTACACGCTCGATATCTGGGGCGGAGAGCGCAGGCAGGTCGAAGCGCTCGCCGCACAGGCGGAAACGCAACGTTACGCGCTCGTCGCTTCATACCTGACGCTCGCTGCGAACGTCGTCAACGCGATGATCGCCCGGGCTGCCTATAGCGACGAAATCGCCGCGACGCGTGAAATGGTCGACCTCGTACGCGAACAGGTTCACATTACGGAAGTTCAGGTCGCGGCGGGCGCGAGTGCGTGGTCTGCTGTACTGTCGCTTCAGAACGAACTCGCGACGCTTGAGGCGTCGCTTCCTGGGCTCGAGCAGAAGCGCGTCGAGAGCGAACATTTGCTTGCGCTCCTCGCGGGGATGTATCCGGAGCAATGGAGCGCGCCTGCGTTGTCGTTAGGTGAGGTCGCGTTGCCCGGCATATTGCCGCAGACGCTCCCGTCTTCGCTCGTCCGGCGGCGTCCCGACATCTTGCAGGCAGAAGCCGCGCTGCACGTGGCGAGTGCGGATATCGGTGTAGCCACGGCGGCACTGTTCCCTCAAATCACGTTGTCTGCTTCGGGTGGTTTCGAAAGTGCGGTGCTCCATTCGCTCGGAGCACCGGCCGGACAAATCTGGAGTGTCGCCGCGGGCGTGACGGCGCCTGTGTTTCATGGTGGCGCATTGTGGTTCCAGCGTAAGGCCGCCGTGGATGCCTATAACGAGTCGAACGCCGCATATCGGGAGGTGGTGCTCGCAGCGTTTGCCCAGGTCGCCGACGTGCTGCGGGCTCTCGAACACGACGCGCAGACGGTCGAAGCGCAGAGCCGCGCAGTTCAGGCCGCGGGCGAAGCGCTACGGCTGATCAAGGAGTCGTATCGTGCGGGGACGGTTGGGTATCTGCAGATACTCGTCGCCGATGGCCAGTATCACCAGGCACGGATTGCGTGGCTGCAGGCGATCGCCCAGCGCCTTCAGGATACGGTTGCACTCTATGCGGCGTTAGGCGGCGGTCTGATCTCCGACTCCTGATCGCGGTCGGGAAATATTGCCTCTCGCCACAGCGATATCACGACGCCCGCTCGGAAACGGACATGGAGGCTTCGGGCAACTGGCCCCAGCCAATGGGCGCAAAAACGGTGCCGCCCGCCAGTTCGATCAGTTCAGTGAATCTGAGCAGCGTGACGCCTGCCATGATGTGAATCTGCGTCCCGTGAAAATAACTTTCGGTGCGCAGCCAGGGCGACGCGCCCGCATTGAGTTCGAGCACACTTAGCGAGCGACCGTTCGATCCCGCTTCGGGCGGGAAAAGCGGGCCGTCGAAGGCGATCTTGAGAATCTGATCGGTGCCGTCACCATAGGGCAGATGCGCATGATACTGATACGGCGCCTTGTCCCAGCCTTCGCCCCACTGTCCGTCGAGACCGATGCGGGTGAAATACGCCCACGGCCCGCGTACGAAGCACAGGCGATAGACGTCGCCCACACCGTCCAGATCGACCCGCAATGTCATCTTTGCACCCAATCCGCAGACAGAACACATGACCCTTCGATGCCTCGAAGGACAACAACCAATCGTTGCATGCGCCGGACGGATGGCGTTGATGCAGGTCAACTGGCGCATGGTTGCTCCCCTTCCTGCAGGCGTTGACGTGCATCAAATCCACCGGCAAACGTGGCGCTAATCTGGCGTTGCACCCTTGCGGTTCACGTGGAGTCGTCGCCATGCAGATATCGTTTCCTTCCTGTCACCCTGATTATTGCGCGCGTGACCTGGTGTTGACGTTTCCCGCGCTCGTCGATCACCAATCCGTGCAATGCGCGATTACGGCCGAAGCGCTCGAAGATCATTTCGGCGCGCGCTCGCTGCGAGAAGAAGACCTGATCAACGCGTTCATTGCGCATCGTCATGGTATCGAGGTTGCCGCTCGGCGGATGCTGAATGAGGTGGGCGGGAATCCTGTTCTGCTGCATAGCGGCTATTTTCGCTTTTGCATCTGACGCGGCTGGTATCGGATTCAGGTTCGGCAGCGGGCGAAGACATCAGATCGAGTACCGGTGTCCAGAATGCCTGTTCATCAAAGGCCTTGAGGGGCACAGCGGTATCGAAGGCGAGGGTCTGCGCCGTTTCGGCGGAGGTCAACGGCTCGGCGGTGGCGAGCTGCAGTGACAGCGTCGATGTATCGGCGTCGGAGGCATCGCGCTGGTTGCGATGACGTGTGCCGATGCGCTGCGCGAGGACGTCGGGGGCGGCGCGAAAGTCCAGTACGCGCACACGTACGCCGAGGCGCTCCCCCAGCGAGAAAAAGGCGCTGCGATGGCGTTGCTCAAGGAAAGTCGCATCGACGATCACACTATAGCCGGCCAGTAAAACGGAGGATGCGAGGCGCAGCAGGTGGGCGTAGACGGCGTGTCGCGCCTCGCACGTGTAGTGCGTCGCGTCCAGGCGGGTATTTGCCGCGGCTGCCGGTTCCATACGCTTGCGTTCGACATCGCTCGACAGGCACACGGCGCCGCTCAACTCTGCCAGTGCCCGGCTTGCGACGGACTTGCCCGACCCCGAAAAGCCATGACACAGCAGCAGAACGGGCGGCGGCCTTCGCGTTTCGGCCGCGGCAATCGCCGTGTAGCGTGCGGCGTCACGCGCTGCTGCCGCGGCTTTGGGGTGCGAGCCGCTCTTGCTGTACAAATGTGCCACAAGCGCTCGAACCAGCGCGCGATACACGATATAGAGCGGCATCAGTTCGAGTGCCGCGTAGTCGCCCGATATTTCCAGCCAGCGGTTCAACAGCCGGTTCGACAGACGCGTGCCTGCGCGCGCCCGAAGATCCATGACGAGGAATGCGGTGTCGTTGGCGATATCGATCCAGCGCAGCGCATCGTCGAAGTCGATGCAGTCGAACATCGATATCTCGCCGCGCCAGCGCATCACGTTGTCGAGGTGCAGATCACCATGACAGGCGCGCACGAAGCCGTTGGTGCGGCGCCTGTCTATTGCGGCTGATCGTTGCGCAAGTTGTTGTCCGCACCAGGCGGCGATTTCAGGCAGAACCCTCTCACCGCAGCCTGCATGAAGGGACGCATTGACGGCGTCGACCTGCTCCTTGAGTAGCGCGGCGCTGCCGAACCGTGCACGAGGCGCGTCTCGCGGCGCATGCCGATGCCAGGCGGCAAGTCTATGGGCCGCACGATCGACATCACGCGGCGACAGCGCTCCGCTTCGGGCGAGACTGGAAAAAAGCCCGGACTCGTCGAATCGACGCATCCTGACCGCGTGTTCGACTGCGCGGCCCCTCGATTCGAGCGTGAGCGTACGTCCACGGCGCACGATCGTGAGCACGCCGAGGTAAAGTCCCCGCGCAAACGGTCTGTTCAGCTGCATCTGGGCTTCGCAGCAACGCCGCCGAGTCTCTACGGCCGTGAAGTCCGCGAATCCCGGCGCGACGGGCTTGATGATCTTGTAGGCGAAGCGGCCCGCGAGGTACACGATCGAGATATGCGTTTCTATTCTGACGATCCCTCCAGCCGGGTGACGATAGGTGCACGCTCGCTGCATGGCCGAGTCGATTCCGCGCACCAGGCGTTGCGCGGCCCGAACGCGGTTCGCGCCATGCAGCGTGCTCGAGTCCACTGTATGGGTGTGCCGTTTGGTCGGCCTGCGTCTGAATGGTCTGGTCACGCCTGCCTCCTGCTATGGGTTGGCCTGTTTTTGTCTTGCTTGATCGGCAGGCTCGACGCCGCGTCCTCGACATCGCGCCAGAAGCTGCACAGCGCCGGTTGAACAGCGTCGCGCCAGCGCGGGCCGGTGAAAAGGTCATAGTGATTGCACGCCGGCACGGTCAGTTGCCGGTCGCGCGGTGGAGACGAGGCGTCGCACAATGTATGCGCGCAGTGCGTCTGGCCGGCGCCTGCTATGTCGTCTAGTTCGCCTTCCACGGTGCACAACGGTGTGTGGGAGAGCGTGTCCAGTTCGACATGCCGGCCCTGAACCCACCATGCATGGCGTGGCAACAAATGCTCCTGGAAGACAACGCGGAGGATGTCGAGAAAGTAGGATTCCGACATGTCGAGTACGGCGGCGTACTCGTTCAATGATCGCAGTGCCTGGCTGGCGGCGCGCATGTCGCCTGCCAGCCAGCTCGACCAGTAAGCCGATTCCAGACGGAGGTACCGTTCCGGATGCGCCGCGAAGATGGCGGCCTGCTGGATAAAGCCAGGATAAACACGCCGCCCTGCGCCACGATACGGCGGCGGGACGACGTCGATCACGTGTTCATGAAACCATGTCAGCGTGTGCGATGTGGCGAACCGGTCGATGAAGGTTGGACTGATCCGGGTATCGATGGGCCCTCCGAGCAGCGAAATGCTGGCGAAAGCTGCCGCGCGCTCGCCTGCGAGCAACGCTGCGGCGCCGAGTGCCGGCACGGTGGCCTGACAAACGGCGACGACGTGTAGCGGAGATCCGTGTGCACGGGCGCTGCCTATGAAGCGTTCGAGTGCAAGCACGTAGTCGTCGAGCGACACAGGGCCGGCATCGGGCGGCACGTCTCGTGCATCGGCCCAGTCCGATACGAACACGTCGCGCTCCTCGAGCAGTGTCTCGACCGTTTCACGCAACATGACGGCGTGATGGCCCGCGAGCGGTGTGCAAAGCATGACAGGCCATTTGTCATCTGCCTGCGGCGCGGGACGGGTGCGTGCGAACCTGCGTAAAGTGCCCGTCGGCAGCGAATCCACGACGGTCTCTTCGATATCGATCCGGCTTCCGTTGCCTGTCACCGAGCGGATTCCGAAGCGCGGCGCTTGACCATATGCACACGTCGATCTGAGCAGCCAGTGACTGAATGCGTTCGCCACGTCTCCTGGATCCGTCCCGGGGATTCGCGTCGAGACACCGTAGACGTCGTTGCGCGGTGTTTCCCCAGCAATCGTGCGAGCGAGGCGCTGCTGTGCATCGATGAAGGCGTACCACATCATCTACTCCGTCGGCCGTCAAAAGCGCAGGAAACCTTGCCGGACCTGCCGGGACGCATTCGTATCGCGGACAAGATGGTCCGCTCGTCCGGCATTGCGACGGGTTTGATGCTGGCGATACGGCGGAACAGCGCGTCCCGCTTCGCGCCGTGCACCGGTACGACAAAACCGGGCGGTTCGGCCGGCAAGCCCGAGGTATGCGTCGGTAACTGCTGCACGGTGATCTGCGCCTTTCCGCTGACGCCGAACGCAGGCCAAAACCGGGCGGCGGGCGCGGCAAGGTTCAGTTTGCCACGCTCGACGAACTGCATGATGGCGGTTGTCGTGGCGACGACCTTTGTCAGCGAAGCGAGGTCGAAGACGGTGTCGCCTGTCATCGGCTCGATGTGCGGCCGTAGCATGCGATTGCCCTGAACGCTTCGAACGTCGTCATGCGCACGGTCATCGAATCGTCGGATGAATCGGAGAAGCGATGGTAGACAAGAATCGCAACAGCCGAAACCGTTCCGTCCACGCCTTGCGCAGCGAGCGCGTCGGGTGCTGCGAACAGCGTGACAAGCAATGACGCGATCGCGGCGAGCAGAAATGGCGCCGCGCCGCGGGCGACGAGCGGACGGCGCTTCGACAGGTGCCTCATGCGAACTCCTGGCCCCAGTCGCCCCGGCCTGCGACATCCGTACGGCCCTTGGGCGGATGCACGATCATGCAGTCGGTGGTCAGCAGCAGCGACGCCACCGAAATGGCGTTCTGCAAGGCGGTGCGCGCCACTTTGACGGGATCGACGATGCCGCGCTCGATCATGTCGCCATAGTCGCCGTGGGCGGCATCGTAGCCGAATGCGTCGCTCGCTTCGGCGACGGCATGGACAACGGCCTGAGCATCCGCTCCGGCGTTTTGCGCGATCTGCCGCAGCGGCGCGGCGAGCGCGTCGTACACGATACGCGCACCGATTTTCTGTGCCTGCGTTTCGCCATAATGTTCGAGGACGCGGCGCGCGCGCAGCAGCGCGACACCGCCTCCCGGCACGAAGCCTTCCTCGACCGCGGCGCGAGTCGAATGGAGCGCATCTTCGAAACGGTTCTTCCGCTCGCGCAGTGCGGTTTCCGTTGCGGCGCCTACGCGGATCACGGCGACACCACCCGCCAGCTTCGCGAGACGCCGGTTGAGCGTCTCGCGCTCGTATCCGTCCGCTGTCGCGTCGATGCGTTTTTTCAGCCCGGTTATCCGCTCGGCGACGCGGGCATGATCGCCGTTACCCGCGACGATCGTCGTCGTTTCACGCGTGATTTCAATGCGCCTCGCGGCACCGAGATCGTTCAGCGTGGCGCTTTCGAGCGTACGTCCCGTCTGCGTCGAGATGACAGTAGCGCCCGTCAGTGCAGCGAGATCCGCCAATTGCTCGGTGCGGTTTTGGCCGAAGCCGGGCGAGCGAATCGCGCACGATTTGAAGGTGCCGCGCAGATGGTTGACGACGAGCGTCGCGAGCGCTTCGCCTTCGATTTCGTTGGCGATGACGAAAAGCGGCTTGCCTGTTCCCATCACGGCTTCGAGCACGGGCAGCAACTGCGCGATCGTCGAGATCTGCATGTCGCACAGCAATACCCTGGGTTCGTCGAGCACCACATTGCGCTGCTCTTCGCTGAGAAAGAGTGGCGAAACGAGACCCCGATCCAGCAGTGACCCATCCACCGTCTCGAGTTCATCGTCGAGTTTGGAGCCGTCCTCGATGCTGATCGCGCCTTCTTTGCCGACGCGCGCGACCGCGTTCGCTACCAGCGTGCCGATGCTCGCATCACCGCTCGCGGATATCGTCGCGATCTGCCGCATTTCTTCGGCTGTCGCACATGGGCGCGCAAGCCGGTGCAGTTCAGCGACGACCTGCTTGCCGGCGTCTTCAATGGCGCGCTTGAGCGCCATGGGATCGTGACCCGCCGTTACGCATTTGTTGCCCTCGACGACGATGGCCTGCGCGAGCGTCGTGGCCGTCGTCGTGCCATCCCCAGCGATTTCGCTCGTGCGCGTCGCGACCTCGCGCAACAGTTGCGCGCCCATTTCTTCGTAGGGATCGGATACATTGACCGCGCCCGCGACGACCACGCCCGAGTTCGCCACGAGCGGCGAGCCAGGCACGCGCTCGACGATCACATTGCGGCCACCCGGGCCGAGCGTGACCTTGACGGCTTCAGCGAGCGCGTTCACGCCATTGAGCAGCAACTGGCGCGCATCCTGATGAAATACGAGTGATTTGTGCAACACGGCAGACCTCCGCGAGCGTTGGCCGATAGCGCATTCGGTGCGCAACCGTAATGGACTGCCTGCCTATTTAAGTCGCCGCGGGCGGGATGCCGGTTGATCTGCGTCAACGGGGCAGGGGCGGTGCCGGCAGAACATCGTGAAACCGGACTTGCCGCTCCTTCCTCAGTGTCCCGAGAGACCATGATGCCCACACAGCGTCCTTCGCGCGATGCGCGCAATTCGCCCCGATGGTTCGACCTGGTGAGTGTCGCGCTCACGATGTTCTTCATTATGGTCGTCGTACTGCAGTTCCTGACGGCGCACGGCATGACGACGGAAATTGCGTACAGCGATTTTCAGAAGCTCGTTGCCGCAGGGCAGGTGGCCGACCTCGAGGTGACCCCCACGCGCATCACGGGTACGCTCGACATGCCGGGTGCCGCTTCACTGCTGCCGGCCTCCGACACGGCAGCCGTCAACAGGAACGGCGAGCCGTGGCGCTTCACGACGGTGCGCGTCGCCGATGACCGCCTGGCGGGTTCACTCACGGCAGCGGGCATCCGCTATTCGGGCGGAGTCGACAGCGCCTGGCCCGGCATGCTGCTATCTTGGGCCGTGCCGTTGCTGGCGATGTTTTTCGTGTGGAATCTGCTATGGCGGCGCACGGGCGGTTTGCAGCAGTACACGAAGATGGGCCGCGGCAATGGACATATTCTCGTGCAGAACGAAACAGGCATTACCTTCGACGACATCGCGGGAATCGATGAAGCCAAAGCGGAGCTCAGGCAGATCGTCGCATTTCTGCGCGACGCCGAACGGTATCGTCGACTTGGCGGCAAGATCCCAAAGGGTGTGCTGATCGTCGGCGCGCCAGGCACGGGCAAGACGCTGCTTGCCAAGGCCGTTGCGGGTGAAGCGGGCGTGCCGTTCTATTCGGTGAGCGGCGCCGGCTTTGTCGAGATGTTCGTCGGCGTGGGCGCGGCACGCGTGCGGGATCTCTTTGAACAGGCGCAGGCCGAGGCGCCATGCATCATCTTCATCGACGAACTGGATGCGCTCGGCAAAGTGCGCGGAGCCGGCCTGACTTCCGGAAATGACGAGCGTGAGCAGACGCTCAATCAGTTGCTCATCGAGATGGACGGCTTCAATTCGAATTCGGGCGTGATCATCATGGCGGCGACGAACCGGCCGGAGACGCTCGATCCCGCCTTGCTGCGACCCGGCCGGTTCGACAGGCATATCGCCATCGACAGGCCCGACCTCAACGGCCGCCGTCAGATCCTCGCGGTGCACACGCGCCAGGTGAAGCTGGCTGAGGACGTCGATCTGAACGAACTCGCGTCGCGCACGCCGGGTTTCGTCGGCGCGGACCTCGCGAATGTCGTCAACGAAGCTGCGCTGCATGCAGCGGAAGCCGACAAGGATGCAGTCGGCATGTCTGACTTCGATGAAGCGATCGACCGCGCGATGACAGGCATGGAACGAAAAAGCCGCGTGATGAACGCGCAGGAAAAGATCACGATCGCGTATCACGAGGCCGGTCACGCGCTCGTCGCACATAGCCGCAGGCATTGCGATCCCGTCAAGAAAGTGTCGATCATTCCGCGCGGCGTCGCCGCGCTCGGCTACACGCAGCAGGTTCCCACGGAAGACCGCTATGTGCTGCGCGAAAGCGAACTGCTCGACCGGCTCGATGCGCTGCTCGGCGGCCGCGTCGCAGAGGAACTGGTCTTCGGCGATGTTTCGACCGGCGCGGAGAACGATCTCGATCGTGCGACGGCGATGGCCCGGCACATGGTGAGCCGCTACGGAATGAGCGAACGCATCGGGCTTGCGACGATGGGCGAATCCATGAACCCTCTGGCCGTACCGGGACTCGATGGCTGGCGCGGGTCGTCATGCAGCGACGATACGGCGCGCCTTGTCGACGAGGAAATCCGCCGGATGCTCGACGACGCCCATGCACGTGTCCGGGCCACGCTCTCCACCCAGCGCGCGACGCTCGAACGCATCGCCCGGTTGCTGCTGGAGCGCGAAGTACTCGATCACGAGATGCTGCAATGCGCGATCGACGGCGAATCGAAGACGTCCGAACCGGCCGAGGTTATACGCACGGAGACCCATGTCGATGCCGGACGGGACGCGGAGTCCTGTTCACGATGAGGGCGCATCACGCACGCGATGTCGACCTGCGTCTTGCGCGAGGAGGGGCGCCGCCGGAAATTCACGGCCGGCTCCGGCGTTTCGCCCGTGCGTCACAGGGGCAGGATTGACATGAATCAACGGCACGGCGTCCCGTACGGCTACGCTGAAAGCATGACTTCACGATTCAACGAGTCGTGAAAGCGGGAAGGCAGCAACGACCATCTTCCATCGGGACAGGAGAGATTCGATGAAGAGTGACATGCAACTGAAGAAGGATGTGGAGCAGGAGCTCGAGTGGGATCCGTCCATCAATGCTGCGGGTATCGGCGTCGAAGTGCATGACCGGATTGTGACCCTGGCGGGGCACCTGGGCAGCTTCGCGGAGAAGCTCGCGGCTCGCCGGGCCGCACAGCGCGTCGAGGGCGTGAAAGGCGTCGTCGTCGAGCTTGACGTGCGCTTGCCTGGCCATGACAGGCGCAGTGACGAAGAGATTGCCGCAGTCGTGCGGTCCGTCCTCGAATGGACGGCTGGCTTGTCGGAAAAGAGCGTGAAGGTCACGGTGGAGAAAGGCGTCGTGACGCTTTCCGGCGAAGTTGACTGGGGCTATCAGTCGAAGATCGCCGAAGACGCCGTGGCCCGGCTGCGCGGCGTGATGACAGTCGTCAACCAGATCGATGTCCGGGGCAATGCGGGTGCCGTCGATATTGCCGGCAAGATCAGCGCCGCGCTGACACGTCACGCACAAGACGAATCGCGCCATATCGACGTCAGCGTGAGCGACGGCACCGTGACGCTGCGGGGCAAAGTGGGTTCGTTCCCGGAGCGATCGATTGCCTGTCATGCCGCATGGTCTGCGCCTGGTGTACGCAACGTCGTCGACCAGCTGTCGATCGGCGCCTAGCAGGATTCCGCATGAAATCGCGTGTCTGCGGCTATCGTGCCGCAGTCACGCAGTGAGCCGGCTTTCGAGGTCGGACAATCGGGGCCATGTCCTGGCCTGCTTACCCGAAGGAGAAGTGCAATGAGCAATCTGACGCGTTTTGACCCGTTCTCGCTGGACCCGGTCGTTTCGGATCTGTTTCAGGGTTTCTTCCGGCCCATGCGGTCGATGGCGACGCCCCAGGACGCCGAGCTGGCGTCAATGAAGATCGACGTGACGGAAAACGATGGCGCCTATACGGTGAAGGCCGAGCTTCCGGGCCTCGACAAGAAAGATATCGACGTACACATCGACGGGCGCATTGTGTCGATCAACGCAAAGGTCGAGCGGAACAAGGAAGAAAAAGAAGGCGAGCGCGTGATCCGGCGCGAGCGGTATTCCGGCGCATTCAGCCGCTCGTTTTCGCTCGCCGGTGAAGTGGACGACGCGAAAGCGACGGCCGAGTACAAGGACGGCGTGCTGTCGTTGAGCCTGCCGAAAAAGGCGCCGACCGACCAGAAGCGTCTGACGATCGGCTAATGAGTGCGCGGCGCGCCATGTTTGCCGTGGCGCGCCTTCAGAGGGACTTCTCTATGTAGAGAACAAAAAAGGCGGGCGGATCTACGGGGAAATGCGAAACGGGCCTGAGTTCCAGGCCCGTTTTTTTCCTTGTCCGCGCGACGATGGGAGTCGACACGGCACAGCATCGCACGCGCATCGCTCCTCGCCATGCGGCAGAAAGCGATGACGTCAATCCGCGAGAGAAGTCAGGGTCGTGCCCATTGCGCCGACCGTTTGCGCAAGAATGGGCAGTTCGTCTTCGTTCAGCTTCAGCGCGTCGCTCAGCAAACGATGATTGATCCAGCCGCGCACGACGCTGCCCAGTCCCTCCGATGCGCAGTACAACGCGACGTTTTGTGCCATTGCGCCTGCAGCAACAGCAGAAAAGATATCGCGCTGCTGCGGCGGCATGTCTTGCAGGCGCGATGTGTTGACCACATAGACCAGATCCAGCGGCGCGGCGCCGACGAAGTCCTGGTAGCCAGTCAGGTTGCGCGCATCGCTTGCATGTTTCAGGACGAGCCGATGCGAAGGCGCATCGTATCGATAGACGCCGTTCGGCAACACGGCGTAGAGGTCGATTTCATTGAATGCGTGCGCCGATGGCGCGGTACGGCCGCCCCTGAGCGGCCGATTGACGCCATCGGCAGCCCACAGCAGAGCGCCGAGCGCGGCGGGCGTGAGCGGCGCGTCGGAGAACTCGCGCGTGCTGGCGCGCAGCGCGAGGGCTTTCATCAGCGGCGCGCCCGAGGACATGTCGGGTTTTGGCAGATCGATAACGGCGGGGGTGTCGCCCCGGGCACGAGCGGGCGCACGATCGTGCGCGGGTTCATAAGTCAGCAGTTGCGTGTCGGTCATGATCGACTCCTTCGTGGATGGGTCGATGCATTCGCATAGGCGTCAGTGCATCGCTTCCAGGATAGAGGCGACCCGAGGTACGGCTGTTGACTTCAGTCAAGCGCATCGCGATGGGGTTTGTGGGTCCAATAGCCGATCACGGTAACGGCGCCGAGCATGCCGCCAAGATGCGCGAAATGCGCGACGCCCGGCGCTCCGCGTGAAACCCCGAGCAACAGTTCGACCAGCGCGTAACCCGTGGCAAACAGCCATGCGGGCATGGGAAC
>Ga0207853_1000233_pt1 | contig 13003 bp, 5 predicted proteins | sample LuqExpMetagenom6_FD_187764 | JGI IMG/M metagenome (GOLD analysis project Ga0207853, IMG submission 187764) | Tropical forest soil microbial communities from Luquillo Experimental Forest, Puerto Rico - Sample 6 (SPAdes) | ecosystem: Environmental > Terrestrial > Soil > Tropical forest ...
GGCCAGGAGCGACAGCGCATGGGCCGCATTCCAGCCTTCATTGGGATCAAGCGGCGCCAGTACCGGTATCGCCAGCGTGTTGCGCATCAGCAAAGCCAGGGCCATCACCACCATCACGCCCCATAACAGGGTGGCGAGAAGCGCCTTCATCGCCGGCAGCTCCCGTCGGGCAGGATGTCGTAGAAGGAAAAGAAGCTGCCGCTCTGGCGCAGCCTGAGCATGGTGGGCACCGGCGTGCGCTTGCCGCCCAGATGCACCACCACCGCAATGTCGAAATGGCATTGGAAATGATCGAGATACGGCACGGTCTCGCGCATGGTCTCGTCGGCATCCAATTTGCCGCGCGACAGATAGGCCAGCTCGTCCACATCGGGGGGCGAGCCCTGCTCGGCGGTCTTGGCGGCATAGCGCGCGAAAGGTTCATTCCATTGCACCACATGCTGGCCCTTGGTGGTGAACAGCAGGGGCGTGAACACGCCGCGTTCGGGAATGGCAAATTCGGCCATGTGCCAGTAAGGCTGATCGGGGCGATCGCCGATGGCGTTGCCGTCCAGCACGGTCAGAAGGCGCGCGCCGCGGGGGATCTCCTCCAGCGCGGCCTGGAATTCGCGATACTGCCGGTCATAGCCCAGCCAGTTCTGGGTCATCCGGATGGCATTGACCGCGATCAGGATCAGCGCCAGGGCGGCCAGGCCTGCGCGCACCGGCGGTTTCATGCGAAATTCCGTGGCGGCGAACAGCATGGCACCGAACACGGCTGGCAGGCGCAGATGCACCGCCCAGCCGCCCAACGCCCATTCCGGCGCCCCCAGCGCGCCGATCAACAAAAGGCCCAGCGTGCCCCACATGGCAGGATGCAGCCGCGCCTTGCGCAAGCCCAGGGCCAGGGCCAGGCCGCCGAACAGGAGGATGGTGAGCGCATAGTCGCTGTTGTCGAAGGCGTATTCCACCAGGCTTTCAAACCGGTCCAGCAGCGTGTCGATCAAATTGAATTCCACGCCGCCGCTGTCTGCGCTGCCCGGCTTGAGAAACACAAAGGCCAGGATGGCGGGCACATAGAGCAGTGCCAGGCGCGCGGCGCGCTTGACCAGCCGGGTGGCATCACGCTGGTCGTGGCGGATGTACTGCATTGCCTCAAAGCCGATGAGCATCAGCAGCAGGCTGGCGGCTGCGAAGATGTGGCAGAAGTAGAGAACGGTAATGGCCAGGGCGAAACCGGCAAGCCGCACCAGATCGGTGCGGCGGTCAGTGGCGATCCAGGCGGCGAAGATGGCGAAGCTGAGGCCGGAAGCGAAATAGTAGTTGAAGAAGCCCCAGGTGAAGTTGGCGTTATAGGCAAAGAAGGACCCGAACAGGGGCGCGATGCCGACGCGGCCGTAAAGCGCGCGGTGAACCGCCCCTGGTCCCATAATCCACAGGAAGAGCGCCAGGGTGAGAAACAGCTTGGTTGCCGCCACCACGCCGGTCAGCTGCGCCAGCAAGGGCACCAGGATCTCCGAAGCCAGATTGGGCACGAAGCTCCATTGCAGGTGATAAAGGCCGGTGGCCCGCGCGGCGCCATGGTGGAAAGTGCCCTGCTCGATCAGCGCGAAACTGGCCAGATGGGCCGGATAGTCGGGCATGGCGGGGGCCCAGACATTCCACAAGGGCGTAGCCAGCATCAGGGCGGCGGCGATCAGGGTGAAGCCGGTCCAATGCCGCGGTGTTCTGTCCCGCTCCCACGCCATCCGCTGTTTTCCCCGCTTCGCGAACATCGCGATAATAGGGCGGTCTTACGGGAAATCGTGGGCCTTTTGATAGCGGATTCTCAATGAAAATCTCTAGAGGGCGGCAGGACACGCACATCGCGGGGGTGCCCCCCTCTGATATGAGAGGGTGCCGGTTTGGAAGCCGGCAAGGCCGCCCCGGCCAACAGGCGCAGGTCGGCGCTGCGGTCGATCAGCCTTTCGGCCATCAGGTGAACCACCCCTTCCGGGCTTTTCTGCACCTTGCCTTCGGCCAGAAGCAGGCGCGCGCCCATCACCTCCTTGCGGAAAAGCTCAAACGTACGTTCCCACACCACCACATTGCATACCCCCGTCTCGTCGCTGAGAGTGATGAAGATGGCGGTGCCTTCACCGGGCCGCTGGCGCACCAGCACCACACCGGCGCAAGCCACGCGCGCACCGTCGGCAAGCTCGCCCACCCCTTTGCAGGAGATGATGCCTTCGCCGTCGAAGAGGGGGCGCAGGAATTGGGTGGGATAGCCTTTGAGTGACAGGCGCGTGGTCTGGTAATCCGCCAGCACATGCTCGCTGAGCGGCATCTGGGGCAGGGGCGCGATTGTCTCCGCGCCCAGTTCCGGCGTGGCGCCGCGATTGCCTTCATAGGCGAACAAGGGGAGCGGGTTGTCATCGGGAAGGCGGCGCACGGCCCACAGACCTTCGCGCCGGTCCAGCCCGAAGCTGCGGAAGGCATCTGCTTCCGCCAGAGTGATCAAAGCGCGCTTGGACAAACCGGTGCGGCGGGCGAAATCGGCAAAGCTTGGATAGCCATAGCCGCGCCCGTTGGTGATGGCATGGGCATCGTCCTCGCGAAAACCGTCGATCTGGCGAAAGCCCAGCCTCAGACACAAGACGCCTTTCTCGTTGCGTTCCAGGCTGCAGTCCCAGTGGCTGAAGCTCGCATCGGGGCTGAGCACCGGCACGCCATGCTCGCGGGCACAGCGCACGATTTCCGCGGGGGCATAAAAGCCCATCGGCTGAGAGTTCAGGAGTGCCGCAGCAAAGGCGGCCGGATGATGTTTTTTGATCCAGGCCGAGACATAAACCAGCAGCGCAAAACTGGCGGCATGGCTTTCCGGAAAGCCGTAGGACCCGAAGCCCTTTATTTGATCAAAACAACTTTGCGCGAATGCGGGATCGTAACCGCGCCTGACCATGCCTCCGACGAATTTCTGCTCGAATGTGTGCATGGTTCCGACATGACGGAACGTCGCCATGGCGCGGCGCAGGCCATTGGCCTCGTCAGGCGTGAATTTGGCGGCGACGATGGCCAGCCGCATCGCCTGTTCCTGGAACAGCGGTACGCCCTTGGTCTTCTTGAGCAGCTCGTACAGTTCGTCTGGCGGGCCGTGATCGGGATGCGGCGCCGGAAATCTGATCAGGGACGGATTGGCACGGCGCTTGAGATAAGGATGCACCATGCCGCCCTGGATGGGGCCGGGCCGCACAATCGCCACTTCCACCACCAGATCGTAGAATTCGCGGGGACGAAGACGCGGCAGCATGTTCATCTGGGCGCGGCTTTCCACCTGGAACACCCCGATGGCGTCGGCGTCGCACAGCATGTCGTAAACCAAAGGGTCTCTTTGCGGCACGGTGGCGAGCAAAAGCTTCTCTTCATCGCCGCTTTTGGGAAAAGCATGAATGAGGTCGAAGGCCTTGCGGATGCAGGTCAGCATCCCCAGCGCCAGCACATCCACCTTCATGATCGCCAAGGTGTCGAGATCGTCCTTGTCCCATTCGATGAAATAACGGTCGTCCATGGCGGCGGGCCCGATGGGCACGGTCCAGTCCAGTTTGTAACGGGCCAGCACAAAGCCGCCGACATGCTGGGACAGGTGGCGGGGAAACCCCATCAGGCGGTTGGCGAAAAAAACCGCCCGTTTCACGGCATGATTTGTGGGGTCCTGTTCGCCCTGCCGCACCTGATATTCTTCCAACTCGTCGCCGTGATGGCCCCACACCGTGTCGGCCAGCTTGCCGGTGACGTCATCGGTCAAGCCGAACACCTTGCCGACCTCGCGGATGGCGCTGCGCGGCCGGTAATGGATGACGGTGGCGGTCAGCGCGGCGCGACGGTGGCCGTAGCGTTTGTAGATATACTGGATGACTTCTTCGCGCCGCTCATGCTCGAAATCCACGTCGATGTCCGGCGGCTCGCGGCGTTCGGGGTTGAGGAAACGTTCGAACAAAACATCGATCTCCATCGGATCGACAGATGTCACGCCCAGCGCATAGCAGACCACCGAATTGGCGGCCGAGCCGCGCCCCTGGCAAAGGATGCCCTGGCCGCGTGCGAACTTCACGATGTCATGAACGGTGAGGAAATAATGCGCGATCTTTCCATCGGCGATGAAGCGCAATTCCTTCTCCGCCAGTTCCGCGACATGCGGCGGCACGCCGTTCGGATAGCGCCATTTCAATCCCGCCTCAGTCAGGCCGCGCAGATGCTGGTCGGCTGTCTTGCCGCGCGGCACCGGTTCGTTGGGATAACGCTGGCCCAGTTCGGCCAAAGTGAAGCTGATCTTGCCGGCAAAGCGCAGGGTTTCTGCCACCGCTTCGGGGCAGGCGCGAAACAGATGCGCCATGTCTTCTGCCGATTTGAGATGGCGCTCGGCATTGGCCTGAAGCCTGGTGCCGGCGTCTTTCAAGGTGACATGTTCGCGGATACAGGTGACCACATCCTGCAGGTCGCGCCGCTTGGGATGATGATACAGCACGTCATTGACGGCGATCAGCGGCACGCGTGCGGTGCGGGCCAGCTTTTGGAGGTCGCGCAACCGGCGGCGGTCTTCGCCCGTGTAGAGCATGGACGCCGCCAGCCAGACGTCATGCCTTAGCGCGGTCAGAACCGGCAGAACGGCTTTGGGATCGGCCGGTGGCATGACAATCAGCAGCAGGCCGCGCCGGTTCTTCTGCAACTCCTTGAAGTCCAGCAGGCATTCGCCTTTTTCCGCCTGCAGCTTGCCGACAGACAAAAGGCGGCACAGCCAGCCATAAGCCTTGCGGTTTTTCGGATAGGCCAGGATGTCCGGCGTGCCGTCGCGAAACACCAGGCGCGCACCGATAAGGAGGTGTGGGCGGTTTTCCGCAGCCATCTGTTTCCACTGGCTATAGGCGCGCACCACGCCTGCCAAACTGTTGCGGTCAGCGATGCCGATGGCGGCGTAATCCAGCTCCGCGGCCCGTTCGACAAACTCGCCGGGATGCGAGGCGCCGCGCAGGAAAGAGAAATTGGTGGTGACGGCAAGTTCGACGTAGCTCATGCGAAGATGCCTTGCAGATACCAGTGCGGCGCAAATCCGTTCTGTCGATAAAGACCGTCGCGATACAGCCAGAAACGCTGGCCATCCTTTGTTTCCACCCGGAAATAGTCCCGCGTGTATCCATGCTTGCGCCACCATTCCATGGCAATGCGTTCGGGACCTTCTGCCCGTGCCACATCATGACGGCACTGCCGCCAGCGAAAATATTTGGGCGGACCATCGGGTGCCCAAGGCAGGCCTGCTTTAATTTCCTCCGGTTTCTGCAACAGTCGCAACGGCCGGCGCGGCGGATCGCCGGACTGGCGCTTCAACGGCCAGGGTTGCCCGTCAAAATCGTGATCCTGCGCCGGCACCGCCACGCCTGCGCATTCCGGAATGTGCGTGTCCTGCGGCACAAAGCGCTGGACCCGATGTTCGCCGAACCGGATCGACAGCCGGTCGATAAGATAACCAATCTGCCGGCGGGCATTCTCGTCGCTGTCGAAACTGACGGTGGCGGGCTTTGTTTCTTCCGCCAGCACGGCCTCCAGCCGGATCAGGTCGAAACCAAAGCCGGGATCCAGCGGATCGACCAGTGCATCCAGCTTCTGGCGGAGCAGCCGCAACATCACTTTGGGATCGCGCAACGGCTCACCGGTCTTGATCGCAATGCGTTCCACCTTGCCGTCGGCCCGGAAGAAGGCGGCTTCCAGCAGGCGCGCGCCACGTCCTTCGCGTTCCAGAATGCTGCTCAAGCATTCCGCCATGCTCAGCAGGGATGCAGAGATGATCTTTTCCGTCACCACCGGTTCGGCAAAACGCTGCTCGGTCATAAGGTCGGGCAGGGGGCGGCGGGGCAGCAACGGTTGTTCTTCCGCGCCCAGCATCACGCGCAGCCGGGTAACAAAAGGTTTGCCCAGTCGTTCCGACAATTCGCTGTGCAAACGTTCCGCCACCATGCCAATGGTTTTCAACCCGGCATGGCGCAGAGCGCGCAGGCTTTTGTCATCGCAATCCAAAGCGGTGATGGGAAGCGGTGCGATCTTTTCCGCTTCGCAGCCGGGCGGCACGATGCTGCCCGGTGCATGCCGTGCCAGTGCGCGGGCAGCCAGGGATGTGCCGGCAATCGCGCCCCGCACGGCAAAACCCTGGCCCGCAATCCGTTGCGTCACCATCGACAGCATGGCGGTTTCGCCGCCGAACAGATGCGCCGCACCGGTGATGTCCAGAAACAAGCCGTCGGGAGAATCCAGACTCACCAGCGGCGTGAAGCGGTCGCACCAGTCGGCGATGTTTTCCAGCAACGTGGCATCGGCGCGCTCGTCAGCCGGCATGATCTCAAGCGGTTGCACCATGGCCCGGGCATTGGCCAACGGCTGGCCTTTATAAAGCCCCAGCTTTTGAGCCCGCGCCTCCAGCGCATAAACATGCAGCGCATTGTTCGCCTTGTGGCTGATGACCAGCGGCGCCTTAAACTGTGCGATATTTTCAGGCGCGTCTTTGGCGCGCGGGCGCAACAGCCGGTCGGTCGGCAGGCGTGCGAACCACAGCGCCAGAATTCGCCGTTTCGAAACAGGCATCTTGAGGATTCCACTTCATCAGGAAATTTCCCAACCCGCCCGCGCGATGGCGGGTGAGACGGGCGTCAAAGACGGGATTGCCCCAATCGTCATCGCCGGGATGCGAAGGTGCAGCTGTCACCTGCCAGCGGGTCAGTGCCGCGCTGGGTTCAGCTTGCGCGCCATTGCGCAAAAGAAAGACGGTGACACCGTTTTCTCCCGCTGCCAGGGCCAGCCGCCGGCTGGCCACCAGGTCCAGGCATTTGGGCATGCCTTCCACTTCCAGCAGAAGTGCGCCCACATGCGGTGAGGCCAGAACATCATTCGCCGCCGCCAAGGCGTCCGCAGCATTGCGTGTCCTGACCAGGATCAATTGTCGCGGATCACCGCCCAGCTCCAGCAGCCCGTTGGGCGATACCGCGCCATATTCCATCGCCTCATAATCGGGGCGGATCCAGAAGAGCGGTTTGCTGCCGGCGGCCTGCACCGCCAGGAGCGCGGCAAAGCTCCCGGCGCTCCATCCCTTGGCGAAGATTTCATGCAAGGAACCCGGACGCAGGCCGCCGCCCAGCACCGCATCTGCCTGTGGATGACCTGTGGCGACCGCAGGCCAATCGGGGGGCAGGCCATACTGCGCCAAAGAATGGCGCAACTCCGCCAGTTTTGCGCTTTTGTTCATGTTATGTTCTATAGTGCACCTGGCCGTCCCAGAGTCAATTGGAACCAAATTTCCCGGAATCATTCTCAAAGCGCATGGGTGCTCATTAAATTGACGCACATCTGACATGTTGCGCCGCAACTGCTGACGTGTTCACATGCCGGGTAATTCTAAGAAACGTGTGTTTGCCTTGGCTTTCTCCCTTTTTCTATTTTAGGGGGAGGGCGGGGAACGCATGCCTGAACGTGTGGGTTGGGTTTGATGGGTTTGCCTCCGAAACAGGGTCTGTATGATCCGATTAATGAGCATGACGCCTGTGGTGTTGGTTTTGTCGCCAATATCAAGGGCGCCAAGTCGCATGAAATCATCGGACTTGGCCTGCAGCTCCTGATCAACCTGGATCATCGCGGCGCGGTGGGTGCCGATCCGCTGGTGGGCGACGGCGCCGGCATCCTGATTCAGATTCCCGATCCTTTGTTCCGCGAATGGGCAAACGAGACCGGCGTCACCTTGCCGGCGCCCGGCCAGTATGCCGTCGCCATGTGCTTTTTGCCGCGCGAAGCCAAGGCGCGCGAGATCGTCGTCAAGCAGTTCGAGCATTTCATCAAGGTGGAAGGCCAGAAGCTGCTGGGCTGGCGCGATGTGCCGACCGATCCCGCCGGGCTGGGCAAGACGGTTCTGGATGGCATGCCGCTGATCCGCCAGGCGATCATCGCCGCGGGTCCGCACACCAAGGACCAGGACCAGTTCGAGCGCAAGCTGCTCACCATCAGGAAGCAGGCTCAGAACCCGCTGGCCGAATTGGCCAAGAAGCACAAGCTGCCGGCCATCCAGCAGCTTTACATCCCCAGCCTGTCCACCCGCACCGTGGTCTATAAGGGCCTGCTGCTGGCCCATGATGTGGGCCGCTTCTATCGCGACCTGCAGAATCCGCTCACCGTTTCGGCGGTGGCGCTGGTGCATCAGCGTTTCTCCACCAACACTTTCCCGTCCTGGAAGCTGGCGCATCCTTACCGCTTCATCGCCCACAATGGCGAGATCAACACGGTGCGCGGCAACGTCAACTGGATCAATGCCCGCCGCCGCAGCATGGAATCGGAATTGCTGGGGCCCGATCTGGACAAGATGTGGCCGCTGATCCCGCATGGCCAGTCCGACACCGCCTGCCTGGACAATGCGCTGGAGCTTCTGGTTGCCGGTGGCTATCCGCTGGCCCATGCGGTGATGATGCTGATCCCGGAAGCCTGGGCCGGCAACAAGAGCATGGATGCCAAGCGCAAGGCTTTCTACGAATATCATGCCGCGCTGATGGAGCCGTGGGACGGCCCGGCCGCGATCGCCTTCACCGACGGCCGCCAGATCGGCGCCACCCTGGACCGCAACGGTTTGCGCCCCGCGCGCTACATCGTCACCGAGGACGATCTGGTGATCCTGGCTTCGGAATCCGGCGTGATCCCGGTGCCGGAAGACAAGATCAAGCGCAAATGGCGGCTGCAGCCCGGCAAGATGCTGCTGATCGACTTCGAGGAAGGCCGCATCGTCGAAGATGAAGAGATCAAGAAGAAATTCTCGGAAGCGGAGCCTTATGAGGATTGGCTGAAGGCCGCCCAGTTCAAGCTGGAAGACCTGCCTGACCTGCCGGAAGACCTGCGGCCCGCGGCGAATGATCCTTCGCTGCTCTTGGATCAGCAGCAGGCCTTTGGCTACACCCAGGAAGATCTGCAATTCTTCCTGGAGCCGATGGCGACGGCCGGCGACGATCCGGTGGGCTCGATGGGGTCGGACACGCCCATCGCGGTGCTCTCCAAGAAGCCCAAGCTGCTCTACAACTATTTCAAGCAGAACTTCGCCCAGGTCACCAATCCGCCGATCGATCCGATCCGCGAAGAGCTGGTGATGAGCCTGGTTTCCATGATCGGGCCGCGCCCCAATCTGCTGGGCCGCGACGCCGGCGCGCACAAGCGCCTGGAAGTCAGTCAGCCGGTCCTGACCAACGCCGATGTGGACAAGATCCGCTCCATCTCCACCCTGGTGGACGGGGCGTTCCGCACCGGCACCATCGACTGCACCTGGCCCGCCAGCGAAGGCGCGGAAGGCTTGTCGAATGCCGTCCAGCGCATCTGCCTCAACGCCACCGATGCGGTGCTGGCCGACAACAACATCCTGATCCTGTCGGACCGCGCCGTCAGCGCCGACCGCATTGCCGTGCCGGCCTTGCTGGCGACGGCGGCGGTGCATCATCACCTGATCCGCCAGGGCCTGCGCATGCAGACCGGCCTGGTGGTGGAAACCGGCGAGGCGCGGGAAGTGCATCACTTCTGCGTGCTGGCCGGCTATGGCGCCGAAGCCATCAACCCCTATCTGGCGTTCGAGACGCTGGAACAGATCCGGGTGCGCTCCGGACTCGCGCTCAAGCCCTACGAGGTGCAGAAGAATTACATCAAGGCGGTGGGCAAGGGCATGCTCAAGGTGATGTCCAAGATGGGCATCTCCACCTACCAGTCTTATTGCGGCGCCCAGATCTTCGACGCGGTCGGCCTGTCCACCGACCTGATCCAGAAGTATTTCACCGGCACAGCCTCCACCATCGAGGGCATCGGCCTGAAGGAAATTGCCGAGGAATGCGTGCGCCGTCACAAGGACGCGTTCGGCGACAACCCCATCTATCGCAACATGCTGGATGTGGGCGGCGACTATGCCTTCCGCCTGCGCGGCGAGGATCACGCCTGGACGCCCGACAGCGTGTCGCGGCTGCAGCATGCGGTGCGCGGTAACAATCCGGCCGAGTACAATCTGTTCGCCCAGCAGATCAACCAGCAGAATGAGCGCCTGCTCACCCTGCGCGGCCTGATGGAATTCAAGACCGGCGACGGCGTGCCGCTGGACGAAGTCGAGCCGGCCGCGGAAATCGTCAAGCGCTTCTCCACCGGCGCGATGAGCTTCGGCTCGATCAGCCGCGAGGCGCACACCAATCTTGCCATCGCCATGAACCGCATCGGCGGCCGTTCCAACACCGGCGAAGGCGGCGAGGAACCGGATCGCTTCAAGCCGCTGCCCAATGGCGACTCCATGCGCTCGGCCATCAAGCAGGTGGCGTCGGGCCGTTTCGGCGTGACCGCGGAATATCTGGTCAATGCCGACGACATCCAGATCAAGATGGCCCAGGGCGCCAAGCCCGGCGAAGGCGGCCAGCTGCCCGGCCACAAGGTGGATGCTAATATCGCCAAGGTGCGCCATTCCACCCCGGGCGTCGGGTTGATCTCGCCGCCGCCGCATCACGACATCTATTCCATCGAGGACCTGGCGCAGCTGATCCGCGACCTGAAGAGCGTCAACCAGAAGGCGCGCATTTCGGTCAAGCTGGTGTCGGAAGTCGGCGTTGGCACGGTTGCGGCCGGCGTCGCCAAATGCCGCGCCGACCATGTCACCATTTCCGGCTTTGAAGGCGGCACCGGCGCATCCCCGCTGACCTCGCTGACCCATGCCGGCAGCCCCTGGGAAATCGGCCTGGCCGAAACCCAGCAGACCCTGGTGCTGAACGGCTTGCGCGGCCGCATCGCCGTGCAGGTGGACGGCGGGCTGCGCACCGGCCGGGACGTCGCCATCGGCGCGCTGCTGGGCGCCGATGAATTCGGTTTCGCCACCGCGCCGCTGATCGCCTCGGGCTGCATCATGATGCGCAAGTGCCATCTCAACACCTGCCCGGTGGGTGTTGCCACCCAGGATCCGGTGTTGCGCAAGCGCTTCACCGGCCAGCCCGAGCATGTGATCAACTATTTCTTCTTCGTGGCCGAAGAGCTGCGCGAGATCATGGCCGTCCTCGGCTTCAAGACCGTGAACGAGATGATCGGCCGGGTCGACAAGCTCAACATGACCAAGGCGGTCTCCCACTGGAAGGCCAAGGGCGTGGACCTGTCGCGCATTCTCTACAGCGTGACACCCAAGCCCGGCGTCGCCATCCATCACCGCGAAAAGCAGAATCACGGTCTGGAATCGGCGCTGGATCACGAGCTGATCGCCGCCAGCCTGCCCTCGATCGAGAACGGCCAGCCGGTCAGGCTGGAACGCGGTATCCGCAATGTCGACCGCACGGTCGGCGCCATGCTGTCGGGTGAGGTGGCCAAGCGCCACGGCCATGCCGGCCTGCCCGAAGACACGATCAGCGTGAAGTTCACCGGTACCGCCGGCCAGTCCTTTGGTGCCTTCCTGGCGCGCGGCGTGTCGCTGGAACTGACCGGTGACGCCAATGACTATGTTGGCAAGGGGCTTTCCGGTGGGCGCATCGTGGTCAAGCCGCCGGTGGGTCTCAAGCGCGAGCCGACCGAGAACATCATCGTGGGCAACACGGTGCTGTATGGCGCCATCGCTGGCGAAGCCTATTTCCAGGGCGTGGCAGGCGAGCGTTTCGCGGTGCGCAATTCCGGCGCCGTCGCCGTGGTGGAAGGCACCGGCGATCATGGCTGCGAATACATGACCGGTGGTGTGGTGGCCGTGCTGGGCAAGACGGGGCGCAATTTCGCCGCCGGCATGTCGGGCGGCGTCGCCTATGTCTTTGACGAGGACGGCAGCTTCGAGAAGCGCTGCAACAAGGCGATGGTCAAGCTGGAGGCGGTCTTGGCCGGCGACGGCGGTGACCATGCCGAACTGCCGAAACAGCGGTCTGTCAGCGTGTCCGATGCCGGCATGGGCGATCTGCTGCGCTTTGATGCCGAACGCATCCGCATCCTGGTGGAACGCCATCTGCTGCATACCGGCAGTCCGCGCGCCAAAACCATCCTCGACAATTGGGACACCGCCTTGAGCAAGTTCATCAAGGTGATGCCCACCGACTATGCCAAGGCGCTCACCGACCTCAGGGCGCGCGCCGCCATCGCCGCCGAATAAGAAAAGACGACAATGGGAAAAATCACAGGCTTTCTGGAAATCGAACGCCAGGACCGCACCTCCGAAAAACCGGAGCAGCGGATTCACAACTATAAGGAATTCGTCCATCCGCTGCCGGCGCCGGAAGTCTCGAAGCAGGCGGCGCGCTGCATGGATTGCGGCATTCCCTTTTGCCACCAGGGCTGCCCGGTCAACAATCTGATCCCGGACTGGAACAACCTGGTCTATCGCGACCAGTGGCGCACCGCGTCCGAGGCGCTGCACTCCACCAACAATTTCCCGGAATTCACCGGGCGCATCTGTCCGGCACCGTGCGAAGCGTCCTGCACGCTGAACATCATCGACACGCCGGTCACCATCAAGACCATCGAATGCCAGATCGTGGACCGCGCCTGGGAAGAGGGCTGGGTTCAGCCGGTCATCGCGCCCAAGAAAACGGGCAAGACGGTGGCGGTGGTGGGCTCCGGCCCCGCCGGCATGGCCTGCGCCCAGCAGCTGGCGCGCGCCGGTCACAGCGTGACCCTGTTTGAAAAGGCCGACCGGATCGGCGGGTTGCTGCGTTACGGCATTCCCGACTTCAAGATGGAAAAGCATCTGATCGACCGGCGCATGCGCCAGATGGAAGCCGAAGGCGTGGTGTTCCGCACCAATGTCGAGGTCGGCATTACCCTGCCGGTGTCGGCGCTGCTGGAAAATTTCCACGCCGTGGTTCTGGCCGGCGGTGCGGAACAGCCACGCGATCTTATGGTGGAAGGCCGCGAACTTGCGGGCGTCCATTTCGCCATGGAATTTCTCGCCCAGCAGAACAAGCGCAATGCCGGTGACGATGAGCATCGCGCCGCCCCCACGGGCAGCATCGGCGCCAAAGACAAACACGTCATCGTCATCGGCGGC
>Ga0207853_1000234_pt1 | contig 12989 bp, 10 predicted proteins | sample LuqExpMetagenom6_FD_187764 | JGI IMG/M metagenome (GOLD analysis project Ga0207853, IMG submission 187764) | Tropical forest soil microbial communities from Luquillo Experimental Forest, Puerto Rico - Sample 6 (SPAdes) | ecosystem: Environmental > Terrestrial > Soil > Tropical forest ...
GGCTGCTCGAGCTTCAGGTAAGCGTCGCGTGACAGCGTCTCGCCCGACTCGCGGTTCTTCGCGATCCAGCGGCCGAAGTCATCGTCCGACATGCCCAGGAAGCGGAACTTCATGTCCGAGAAGCCGGCGCCGCTGTAGTTGGCGGAGATGCCCTCGTAGTCACCCGCGCGGTTGATGACCGCATGCAGCTGGGTTTCCATGCCCGGCATTGCGTACACCATGCCTGCCAGCGCAGGCACGTAGAAAGCGTTCATCACGCTCGACGCCGTGATGCGGAACTGGATGGGCCGGTCCACCGGCGCCGCCACTTCGTTCACCGTCGCAATCCCCTGCTCCGGGTACACGAACAGCCACTTCCAGTCGAGCGCGACCACGTCGATGACCAGCGGCTTGACGTCCGGCGCCAGCGCGCGCTGGGCGTCGATGCGGTCGAGCGGCCGGTAGGGATCGAGCTTGTGCGTGCTGATCCAGGTGATCGCGCCCAGCGCGATGATGATCAGCAGCGGCGCACCCCAGATGATCAGCTCGAGGCGGGTCGAATGGTCCCAGTCCGGCGTATAGGTTGCCGCCTTGTTCGACTGGCGGTAACGGAACGCGAACCAAAGTGTGAGCGCGATCACCGGCACGATGATCAGCAGCATCAGGAAGGTGGACGTGACGATCAGCTGGGCCTGCTGCACGGCGATGTCGCCATGCGGCTTCATCACGATCGTGTTACAGCCGGCGAGCGACCCGGCGAGGGCGGCGAGTCCCAGGAAGCGGGCTGCCGAGTGGCGGAGTACAGAAAAAGACATCAGGTTCGCGAGCGCACGGGGAAAACGCGGATTGCGCTTTGGCCGCGAATGTAACTTCATTGAGGTATCTCAACCATTGGACATTTTGTCCCAGCCTCATGCATTTTTCTGACGGAACCATTGCCCTGGATCAAGGCATCGCCCGCATGGCTGGCGTCCATGGAGCCACGCCCGACAACTCCCCTGATGACGCGCAACTGGCGCCCGGCGACATCGCCGTTGGGGTCGTGATCGGGCGGGCGTCCGAGTACTTCGACTTCTTCGTCTACGGCATTGCCTCCGTGCTGGTGTTCCCGGCCGTGTTCTTCCCGGCGGTCGACCGCCTGCACGGCATCCTGTACGCCTTCGCGCTGTTTGCCCTGGCGTTCGTGGTGCGACCCCTCGGCACGCTCGCGGGCATGGCGATCCAGCGCCACTTCGGCCGCGGCGTGAAGCTCACCGCTGCCCTCGTCCTGCTCGGTAGTTCGACGGTCGGGATGGCGCTGCTACCGGGCTACGCTTCGGCCGGCGCATTGGCGATTGCGCTGCTGGCGCTGTGCCGCATCGGCCAGGGTGTCTCGCTCGGCGCTTCGTGGGATGGGCTGCCCTCGCTGCTGGCGCTGAACGCGCCGCAGGGTCGGCGCGGCTGGTACGCCATGCTCGGCCAGCTCGGCGCGCCGCTGGGCTTCTTCGTCGCCTGCGCCCTGTTCGCCTATCTCTGGGCCAACCTGCCGCAGGGCGACTTCCTGGAGTGGGGTTGGCGTTATCCGTTCTTCGCCGCGTTCGCGATCAACGTCGTGGCCCTCTTCGCGCGTCTGCGCCTGGTCGTGACGCACGAGTACGAGCGCGAACTGGCTCAGAACCAGCTCGAGCCCTGCCAGGTGCGGGGGCTCTTCGCCACGCAGGGGCACAACGTGTTCATCGGCGCATTTGCAGCGCTGGCCTCCTACGCCCTCTTCCACATCGTCACAGTCTTCCCGCTGTCGTGGGTAATCCTCTACTCGGAGCACGAAGTCGGGCAGTTCCTGTCCGTGGAGCTGGCCGGCGCCCTGCTGTGTGCGCTGGCGATGCCAGCCTCGGGGTGGATCGCTGACCGCATCGGCCGCCGCAGCACACTCGGCACGCTGGCCGTCGCGATCGGCCTGTTCAGTCTGGCGGCACCCTGGCTGCTCGGCGGCGGGGATCTCGGCCAGGACGCGTTCATCCTGATCGGCTTCGTGCTACTCGGCCTGTCGTACGGTCAGTCGGCCGGCTCGGTCACCGCCAACTTCCATGCGCGCCTGCGCTACACGGGCGCCGCGCTCACGGCCGACCTCGCCTGGCTGGTCGGCGCGGCGTTCGCGCCGTTGGTAGCCCTGGGCTTGTCGGCGCGGTTCGGACTTGGGGCGGTCAGCCTCTACCTGCTCTCCGGCGCGATCTGCACGCTGGCCGCGCTGCGGACCAACCGCATCCTGTCGGCGAAGGACTGAAGGCCGGCCGGCCCGCCGCCGCCACCTCCTTTAGGCAAACAGACGACCGTGCTGCTCTCGCAGCACGTTCTTCTGCACCTTGCCCATGGTGTTGCGCGGCAGCTCGGCGACGACGAAGCAGCGCTTCGGAATCTTGAAGTTCGCCAGCTGGGCCTTCAACGCGGCGATGATCTCGCCGCCATCGAGCTTCGCCCCCGGCTTGGCGATCACGATGGCCACGCCGACTTCACCGAAGTCCGGATGCGGCACGCCCACCACCGCGCTTTCAGCCACCCCGGACATCTCGTTGATGTAGCCCTCGACTTCGGCGGGATACACGTTGTAGCCACCGCTGATGATCAGGTCCTTGCTGCGGCCGACGATGGTGACGTAGCCGCGCTCGTCGATCTTGCCGACATCGCCCGTCTTGAACCAGCCGTCGTCGGTGAATTCTTCCTTCGTCTTCTCCGGCATGCGCCAGTAGCCCTTGAAGACATTGGGCCCGTTCACCTGGATGCCACCGATCTCGCCGGTAGGCACGTCGTTGCCCTGGTCATCTCTGACGCGCACGCCCACTCCTGGCAGCGGGTAGCCCACGGTGCCGCCGCGACGCTCGCCATCCTGGGCGGTATAAGGGTTGGAAGTCAGCATGATGGTCTCGCTCATGCCGTAGCGCTCGAGGATGGTGTGGCCGGTGCGCTGTTGCCACTCGTTGAAAGTTTCGATCAGCAGCGGTGCCGACCCTGAGATGAACAGGCGCATGACGCGAACCGCCTCTTGCGTGAGGGACGGCTCGGCCAGCATGCGGACGTACAGCGTCGGCACGCCCATGAAAACGGTCGCGCGCGACATCGCGGCGATCGCGACCTTGGGGTCGAACTTGCCAAGCCAGATCATCTTGCTGCCATTGAGCAGCGCGCCGTGCAGCGCCACGAACAAGCCGTGCACATGGAAGATCGGCAGCGCGTGGATGAGCACGTCGCCGGGGCGCCAGCCCCAGTAGTCCTTGAGCACCCGTGCGTTGGACAACAGGTTGCCGTGCGTGAGCATCGCGCCCTTGCTGCGTCCGGTGGTGCCGCTGGTATAGAGGATGGCCGCCAGGTCATCCGCACCCTGGGAGACGATCTCGTGCGTGTCTGGATGATGGACGGCGCGCTCCAGCAGCGAGCCGGTGCGATCGTCATTCAGGGTGAACACGTGCCCCGTGCCGGCACGGAAAGCGATCTTGCTCACCCAGCCGAAGTTCTTGCCCGTGCACACGACCACGGCCGGTTCGGCGTTCCCGATGAAATACTCGATTTCGCCGCTCTGGTAGGCCGTGTTCAACGGCAGAAACACGAAGCCCGCGCGCAGGGTCGTCAGATACAGCATCATGGCTTCGACCGACTTTTCCACCTGCACGGCGATGCGCGAGCCGGCCGGCAGCTTCAGCGAACCAAGCAGGTTGGCCATCATGGCCGTGCCGCGGTCGATGTCGCGCCAAGAATAGGTCAGGCCGTTGTCGGTTTCGACGGCCGGCTGATCCAGGTCTTCGGGAAATGCGGCGCGCAGGGCCGCAAAGAGATTCTCGTTTGTCATATCAAGGCCTGCTCACGCGCCCGTCTGGCGCGCGGAAGTGACCAAAGCCGCGCCGCCCCAGCCGCTCGTCGACTGAGCTCCGGCGCTTGGCGGGTGATCGGGAAGCATCGAACGCGTTCAGAGCAGAAAAGTTATAGCATTGTCTCAGCCATTGACAGCTGGTCAGCAACAGAGAGAGGGGACAAAATCCATGGGTTTTTTCAGCCGATTTTTCAGGTTGAACGATTCGCGCGAGCAGGACAAGGGCGCTCCAAGCACCGACGTGAGTCTCAGCGCGAAAGAGGCCGCGGCCATCCGCAATGAACTCGATATCGATGCGGCCATCGCGGCGCACGAGCGATGGAAGGCCCGCCTTCAGGACCTGCTGGACGGAAAGTCGAACGAACGACTCGACCCCGCGACGGTCTGCCTGGACGACCGCTGCGACCTGGGGAAATGGCTTCATGGATCCGGAGGCCAACGCCTCGGGAAGTTCCCGGCGTTCCAGCTTCTCATCGAACGGCACAAGTACTTCCACCTGCAAGCCGCCGAGGTGCTGGCGCAATCTCAATCGGGCAACGCCGAGAACGCTGCAAAGACGCTGAACTCCGCGTACAAATACGCGTCCAGCCAGGTAATCCTGCTGTTGAAAGAGCTCAAACGGGGGCTGGGGTACTGAGCACCAAACGGCCCGCATCCCCGTGGGCGTTACGAGCGAAACTCCGGTCAGTTCCGAGACCGCTCATCAGAACTTGGGCCGGCGCTTTTCCAGGAACGCGCCTATGCCTTCGCGATGCTGCGAGCTGTCGGCGTAGCGATAGGCGCCCGCGACATCCATCGCCCCGATGACGGGAGCTAACGCGCGCAGCGCTTGCTTGTTCAGGCGTGCAGCCTGCGGCGACAGCGCCGCGATCTTGCTGGCTGCAGCTTGCGCTTGCAGATTCACCGCGTCATCCGGCACGACGCGGTTCAGAAAGCCGCGCGCCTTCATCTCCCCTGCGTCAAGCACGGCTGCCTCCAGCAGCATTTCGCGGGCGGTCACGGCGCCGGCGGCATGCCCGACCAGCATGGCTTCGCGAGGCGCCATGGGAAAGCCGAGTTTGGCGATGGGTGCGCCGAACTTCGCCGACTCGCCTGCGATGCGGATATCGCAGCAGCTCGCGATTTCCATGCCCGCGCCCATGCACGCGCCTTCGATCGCGGCGACGACGGGCACGTCGCAATCGAGCATCGCCCGCAGCGCGCCCCAGACCTCGTTTTCGTGGAAGTCCGCGAGCTGCGCCTCATGGAAACGGAAGCCGGGGTATTCGGATATGTCGCCGCCAGCGCAAAACGCGCCTTGCTCCCCTTGCACGACCACGCAGCGCACGATCGAATCGCCTTGCAGCCGTTCGAAAATAGCGCGCAACTCGCGCCACATCGCGCGAGACATGGCGTTGAGCTTGCCCGGATGGGCGATTTCGACCCGTGCGATGAGTCCTTCAGTGATACAGCGAATCTGACCTGGCATCCGCGAATTGTGCGGCACACGCTAAGTCCGGAAATGCCGTGCGGCGAGCGATTGATACGCCGGCTCTCCAACGACATGGCGCTGTACGCCATGTCGCCGTCTAATCCAACTTCGCCCCGGACGCCTTCACCACCGCCGCCCAACGCTGGATTTCGCCGTGGATGAAAGAGGCGAACTGCTGCTGACTCATGTTCGGGAACTCCGCGCCCTGTCCGGCCCAGACGGCCTTCAGTTCATCGGAGTGCATCGCCTTGCGCACTTCATCGATGATGTGCGCCTGCACATCCGCCGACGTGCCCTTGGGTGCCCACAGGCCATACCAGGTCGTCACCGTGTAGTCTGGCAGCCCCACTTCGGCAGCGCTGGGCACATCCGGGAAGGCCGGATTGCGCTTGGCGCCCGAGACCATGAGCGCCTTGATGCGCCCGCCTTTGATGTGGTTGGCCGAGGAGCCGAGGCCGTCGAACATCATGTCGACGTTGCCGGCGATCAGGTCCTGCAGCGCCGGGCCGGCGCCGCGGTACGGGATGTGCGTGATGAAGGTGTTGGTCTGCTGCTTGAACAGCTCGCCGGCGAGGTGGTGCGAGGTGCCACTGCCGGCCGAGCCGTAGTTGTACTTGCCCGGACTGCGTCGCATCTGGTCCAGGAAGGCCTTGAAGTCCTTGGCATCCACCCGTTTGGGATTGACCACGACCACTTGCGGAACGCTGGCCACCAGCGTCAGCGGCACGAAGTCCTTTTCCAGGTCGTAATCGAGCTTGGGGTACATCGACGGCGCGATGGTGTGGTGCACCGCGCCCATGAAGAGGTTGTGGCCGTCCGGCGCGGCGCGCGATGCCACGCTCGCCCCCACTGTTCCGCCGGCACCGCCTTTGTTGTCGATGATCAGCTGCTTGCCGGTCTGCTTGGCAAACTGGGCCGACAGCGGGCGCGCGAAGGCGTCGGTTCCGCCGCCAGCGGGGAATGGCACGACCATCATCACGGGCTTGGTCGGCCAACCGGACGATTGGGCGTGCGCAAACGGTATCGCGAGCGCGGCGCCGGATGCCGCAGCCCGCAGGATGTCCCGCCTCGTCAACGTGAAGCGCAGGTGCATGCTTGTCTCCTGTGTTTTGAAAGTCACGGGCCGCCTCGGCGGCCGCCCTCAAAAGTACAGGTCTTCGATGGCGCCAGAAATCGGGATTTGTCCCTGCGCGAACATGGCGCGATGGCGGTCGAGCCGCTTGATGTCGTACAGGTAGTTCACCATGAGCCCATAGGATTGCTTCAGGCCCTTGGGCGAGGGATCGCCCGCGACATTCAATCGCTCGATGCGCGCACCGTTGCCAAGGTGGAATCGGGCCACCGGGTCCAGCGGCTTGCCGTCCTGCATCTCTTTGCCCAGGTAGTGCGCCGCGCACCGCAACAGGAACTGTCGCACGGGAGACTTGGGGTCCAACTCCAGCGGCTTGTCCCAGGCTGCCGTGAGCTTCTGCGGCGTCGCTTCACCGCCGAGTGCGCGCGCGAGTTCGGCCCGCGGCTTGGCCTCGAGCCGCTCGAGCATCGTGGCAATGTTCTTGGCGAGCCATGTACGAACACCGGGAATGGGCGACAGGGTGGCGAAAGTCCGCAGGCGCGGGAATTCGCCCTTGAGTGTTTCCACCACGCGCTTGATCAGCGAATCCCCAAAGCTCACGCCCCGCAGTCCGGGCTGTGTGCTGCTGATGGAATAGAAGATCGCCGTGCTGGCGCGGTGGGGATCGGACAAGGCCGCAGTCTCGTCCAGCAAGGGCGTAATGCTGCCGGCCATCTCGTTCATCAGCGCGACCTCGACGAAGATCAGCGGCTCGTTGTCCAGGCGCGGATGGAAAAAACCGTAGCAGCGCCGATCGCTGTCGAGGCGGTTCTTCACGTCGTCCCAGCTGCGGATGTCGTGCACCGCTTCGTACTTGATCAGTTTCTCCACCAGCGACGCGGGCGAATCCCAGCTGATGCGGCGCAGTTCCAGGAAAGCGACATCGAACCAGGTGGAAAACAGGTGCTCCAGTTCGGCATCGAGCGCCAGCAGGCGGGTGTCGACCTTCAGTTGCGGCAGCAACTCTGCGCGCAGGTCCACCAGGAACTGCATGCCTTCCGGAAACACCGCGAAGCGCTGCAGCAGTCGCGTGCGCGCCGAGATGAAAGCCTTGCGCAGCCGGATTTCTGCCTGGCCCTCCTCCGGCGTGCCGTGCGCGGCCTCGTACTGCTCGCGGGCGGCTCGGATCTTCCTGGCGTCGGGCGCGAACTGCTCGCTCATCAGCAGCCAGCAGTCGCACCGCTCGTCGGGCGTGGCCTTGGCGTACCAGGCTGCGAACTCGCGGGCGAGGCGTCCGGCCTCCACTTCGCTCACCTGCGGATCGACAATGGCCGTGAGTTCAGCCAGCGTGCGGCGCAGTGCACGCGGCGACAGCGCCTCGGGGTGCCGACGCAAGGTTGCCTTCAGGCGTTCTGGAATCGGCCGGCCCAGGCGGCCGGAGTCCCGCCCTCCATCGCCGCCGCTTTCGAGCGCAGCAACCGAACGAGGCTCCAGCGCAGCACGCAACAGCGGGATGCGGGAGAGCCAGTCGTTCGTCTTCATCACCGAACTTCTGGCTCGGCTTACGAACTCGCAGGAACCGGTTGCGGCCTCGCGGCGGCCCAGGCCCACAGCCATACGCCCGCGACGATCATGGGAATGCACAGCCACTGTCCCATGCTCAGCCCGGAGGCCTGCTGCAGCCACTGCAGGTGCGCATCAGGCTCACGGAAATACTCGGCCAGGAATCGCAGCGCACCATAGCCGATCAGGAAGGCTGCGGACACCTGGGCCTCGCGCCGCTCCTTGCGCGCATAGAGCCACAGCAGCACGAACAGCAGCAGGCCTTCCAGCAGAAACTGGTAGATCTGCGAAGGATGGCGCGCGATCATGTTGCCGCTCTGCGGAAAGACCATGGCCCACGGCAGCGACGGATCGGCGGCCCGGCCCCACAGCTCGCCGTTGATGAAGTTGCCGACCCGTCCGGCCGCCAAGCCCGTGGGCACGCAGGGCGCGACGAAATCCATCACCTGCCAGAACGGCTTGCCGCGCGTGCGCGCAAACCACCACTGGGAGGCGATCACGCCCAGCATCCCGCCGTGGAAACTCATGCCGCCCAGCCAGACATAGAAGATTTCCAGCGGATGGGTTGCGTAGTACGCCGGCTTATAGAACAGGCAGTACCCGAGCCGCCCGCCAACGATCACGCCGAGCACGCCGAAGAAGAGCATGTCCTCCACATCCTTGCGGCTCCAGGCCCCCGGCCCCTGGATCGATGCAAAGGGCTGGTGATGCAGGCGACGCAGCGCCAGCAGCATGAACAGGCCAAACGCGGCCAGGTAGGTCAACCCATACCAATGGATGGCGACCGGGCCGAGCTGGATCGCCACCGGGTCGATGCGCGGATACATCAATGTCATCCGGCTATTTTGCGGCAAGGTGCGCCGCTATAAGAGCCTGGGCTCGACCGCGCAGCTTTGGAACTCGGCGGAGGCAGCGTTCTCAGTCGCCCAGCATCGAGAGGTCACGCACCGCCCCGCGGTCGGCCGACGTGGCGAGCAAGCCATACGCCTTGAGGGCGGCCGACACACGGCGCTTGCGCGGCTGCGCCGGCTTCCAGCCCTTGGCTTCCTGCTCGGCGCGGCGGCGCGCCAGTTCCTCGTCGGATACGAGCACGCTGATGCTGCGGTTGGGGATGTCGATGCGGATACGGTCGCCGTTGCGCACCAGACCGATCGCGCCGCCGGCCGCCGCTTCCGGCGAGCAGTGGCCGATGGACAGGCCCGAAGTGCCGCCCGAGAAGCGGCCGTCGGTCAGCAAGGCGCAGGCCTTGCCCAGGCCCTTGGACTTGATGTATGAGGTCGGGTACAGCATCTCCTGCATGCCGGGGCCGCCCTTGGGGCCTTCGTAACGCACGATCACCACGTCGCCCGCCTTCACCTGGTCGGCCAGGATGTGCTCAACGGCTTCGTCCTGCGACTCGGTCACGTGCGCCGAGCCTTCGAACACCAGCAGCGCGTCGTCGACGCCCGCGGTCTTGACCACGCAACCGTCCTTGGCGATGTTCCCGTACAGCACGGCCAGCCCGCCCTCTTGCGAGAACGCGTTTTCAATGGAGCGGATGCAGCCTTCGGCGCGGTCCGTGTCCAGGCTCGGCCAACGGCTCGACTGGCTGAACGCCACTTGGCTCGGCTTGCCGGCGGGGCCCGCGCGGTAGAAGGTCTGCACTTCCGGCGACGGATTGCGTTGGATGTCCCACTGGTCCAGCGCATCCTTCATCGTCTTGCTATGCACCGTGGCAACGTCGGTGTGCAGCTTGCCGGCACGGTCGAGCTCGCCGAGGATGGCCATGATGCCGCCTGCGCGGTGCACATCCTCGATGTGGTACTTCTGCGTGTTCGGCGCGACCTTGCACAGCTGCGGCACCGCGCGCGACAGGCGATCGATGTCCTGCATCGTGAACGGGATCTCGGCCTCCTGGGCGATCGCCAGCAGGTGCAGGATGGTGTTGGTCGAGCCGCCCATCGCGATGTCCAGGGTCATCGCGTTCTCGAAGGCCTTGAAGCCCACCGAGCGCGGCAGCACGGACGCGTCGTCGCCTTCGTAGTAGCGCTTGGCCAGGTCCACGATCAGGCGGCCGGCGCGGCGGAACAGCTGCTCGCGGTCGGCGTGCGTGGCAACCACCGTGCCGTTGCCGGGCAGCGCCAGGCCCAGCGCCTCGGCCAGGCAGTTCATCGAGTTGGCCGTGAACATGCCGGAGCAGGAGCCGCAGGTGGGGCAGGCGGAACGCTCAACTTCGGCGACCGTCTCGTCGGACACCTTGGGGTCGGCGGCCATCACCATGGCATCGATGAGGTCCAGCTTGTGAACGGCCAACTTCGTCTTGCCGGCTTCCATGGGGCCGCCGGAGACGAACACCACCGGGATGTTCAGGCGCATGGCGGCCATCAGCATGCCGGGGGTGATCTTGTCGCAGTTGGAGATGCACACCAGCGCGTCGGCGCAGTGGCCGTTGACCATGTACTCCACGCTGTCGGCGATCAGCTCGCGGCTGGGCAGCGAATACAGCATGCCGTCGTGGCCCATCGCGATGCCGTCGTCGATGGCGATGGTGTCGAACTCCTTGGCGACGCCGCCCGCGGCCTCGATCTCGCGCGCCACCAGCTGGCCCAGGTCCTTCAGGTGCACGTGGCCAGGCACGAACTGGGTGAAGGAGTTGGCGATGGCGATGATCGGCTTGTTGAAGTCGTCGTCCTTCATCCCGGTGGCCCGCCACAGGGAGCGGGCACCCGCCATGTTGCGGCCGGCGGTGGAGGTCTTGGAGCGGTAGATCGGCATGGTCAGGCTTCTGCGCGAACGGGTGTCAAAGCGTTTGATTATGTCGCAGTGCCTCTGCAACCTCCCGGCGGTTTATCCTGTCCCGTCCGCGGCGGGAAGGCCGACCGCGCCGTCCTGCCCCACGAACTGCGGAGACATGTCATGGCCAACACCGTCCCCAAGCGCCCCACCCACCTGCGCTCCGACAACATCACGCAGGGCAAGGCTCGCGCACCCAACCGGTCCATGTACTACGCCATGGGCTACGAGGAAGCCGACTTCAAAAAGCCCATGGTGGGGGTGGCCAACGGCCATAGCACCATCACCCCCTGCAACAGCGGCCTGCAGAAGCTGGCGGACGCCGCGATCGCCGGTATCGAGGAAGCTGGCGGCAACGCGCAGGTCTTCGGCACGCCCACCATTTCCGATGGCATGGCCATGGGCACGGAGGGCATGAAGTACTCGCTGGTCAGCCGTGAAGTAATCTCGGACTGCATCGAGACCTGCGTGCAGGGCCAGTGGATGGACGGCGTGCTCGTCATCGGCGGCTGCGACAAGAACATGCCCGGCGGCATGATGGGCATGCTGCGTGCCAACGTGCCGGCGATTTACGTGTACGGCGGCACCATCCTGCCCGGCAAGTGGAAGGGCCAGGACCTCAACATCGTCAGCGTGTTCGAGGCCGTGGGCCAGAACGCCGCCGGCAAGCTGAGCGACGAAGACCTGCACGAGATCGAGACCCGCGCCATTCCCGGCACCGGCTCCTGCGGCGGCATGTACACCGCCAACACCATGTCTTCCGCCTTCGAGGCGCTGGGCATGTCGCTGCCCTACTCCTCCACCATGGCCAACCCGCACGACGAAAAGCAGAACTCGGCGAAGGAGTCGGCGCGCGTGCTGATGGAGGCGATCAGGAAGGACCTCAAGCCGCGCGACATCGTCACTCGCCAATCGATCGAGAACGCGGTCGCTGTGATCATGGCCACCGGCGGTTCGACCAACGCCGTGCTGCACTTCCTGGCGATCGCGCATGCGGCTGGCGTGGAGTGGACGATCGATGATTTCGAACGCATCCGCAAGAAGACCCCGGTGCTGTGCGACCTCAAACCTTCGGGCCGCTACCTGGCGGTGGACCTGCATCGCGCCGGCGGCATTCCGCAGGTCATGAAGATCCTGCTCAATGCCGGACTGCTGCACGGCGATTGCCTGACGATTTCGGGCCAGACCATTGCCGAGGTGCTGAAAGACGTTCCGGACCAGCCACGTGCCGACCAGGACGTGATCCGGTCCATCGACAAGCCGATGTACAAAGAGGGCCACCTCGCCATCCTCAAGGGCAACCTGTCACCGGAAGGCGCGGTGGCCAAGATCACCGGCCTAAAGAACCCGGTGATCACCGGCCCCGCCCGCGTGTTCGACGACGAGCAATCGGCACTGCAGGCCATCCTCGACGGCAAGATCAAGGCCGGCGACGTGATGGTGCTGCGCTACCTCGGTCCCAAGGGCGGCCCCGGGATGCCGGAGATGCTTGCGCCCACCGGCGCGCTGATCGGCGCCGGCTTGGGCGAAAGTGTCGGATTGGTCACCGACGGTCGATTTTCCGGCGGCACCTGGGGCATGGTCGTCGGCCACGTCGCACCCGAGGCCGCTGCGGGCGGGACGATCGCCTTCGTCAAGGAAGGTGACGCCATCACGATCGATGCGCACCGGCTGCTTCTGCAGCTGAATGTGCCCGACGAGGAAATCGCAAGACGCCAAGCCAGCTGGAAAGCGCCGGCGCCGCGCTACACCCGCGGTGTGCAGGCGAAGTTCGCCTTCAACGCGTCAAGCGCCAGCAAAGGCGCCGTTCTCGACAACTACTGACCCTGCAACCGTGGCCACTGCCGGCGCCAGCGCGCCGGCTCGATGATCAGCGGCGGCGGGGCTTGATGCCGAGGGCTTCCTTGCTCTTGTCGATGCGCGCCTGCTTCCGCTCGTTTTCGCGCTCCATCGCCTTGCGCTTGGTATAGCCCGACCAGTCGGCCCAGGTCCACCAGACGACGGCCAAGGCAAAGGGCGACAGAACCACCCACCAGTCCCAGGCGGCCACGGCGCCGAACTCCAGGTACTTCATCGCGAGCAGGATGATTCCGAGTCCCAGTAAATACATGCTTTCCTCCGACAGAGCCCCGACAAGTCAGGTCAACGGCTCTTACTACAATAACGTTGCATTGTTTCAATGTAACCCAAACTCGACTGGAGACCCGGAATGAAATTCGAAGTGAAACGCGCGGTGCTCGCCCTTGCTGCTGTTGCGGCGGTCGCTCCGGCGATCCTCGGCCTCTTCGTCAATCGAGCGCGACCAGATTTCC
>Ga0207853_1000235_pt1 | contig 12983 bp, 10 predicted proteins | sample LuqExpMetagenom6_FD_187764 | JGI IMG/M metagenome (GOLD analysis project Ga0207853, IMG submission 187764) | Tropical forest soil microbial communities from Luquillo Experimental Forest, Puerto Rico - Sample 6 (SPAdes) | ecosystem: Environmental > Terrestrial > Soil > Tropical forest ...
AGCCCGTTCCAGGTCGCCAAGGACGTGAGCCTGCCGATGGTGATGCCCTCGCTGCTGTTTTCGGGCGTGCTGGTGTTTTTCCTCGGCTTCGAGCTGTTCGGCTTGCCGCTGGTGCTGGGCGACCCGGAAGGCTACCTGGTGCTCGCCACTTACCTGTTCAAGCTGACGAACAAGCTCGGCACCCCGTCGTATCACCTCATGGCGGCGGTCGCGGTGTGCATCGTGGCGGTGACGTTTCCGCTGGTGATGCTGCAGCGCTATCTGCTGCGCAACGCCGCCAAATACGTGACCGTCAAGGGCAAGGCCGGCCGCCAACGGCCGCTGCCGTTGGGAAACTGGCGCTGGATTGCCGCCGCCATCCTGTTCCTCTGGCTGTTCCTCACGGTGTTCGTGCCGCTGTCGGGCATCGCGTTGCGGGCGTTCGTGAGCAACTGGGGCGAGGGCGTCAACCTGTTCGAGGTCTTCACGCTCGATCATTTCAAGGAAGTCTTCAACCAGCCGACGCTGGTGCGCGGCATCTGGAACACGGTGCTGGTCGGAGTGGTGGGCGGTGGTCTCGCGGTCGTCTGCTACGCGGCGATCGCGCTGGCCACCCACCGACGGCCTGATGGCTGGTCGCGCTTCATCGACTACTTGGTGCTCGTGCCGCGCGCGGTGCCGGGTCTGCTCGCCGGTCTCGCCTTCCTGTGGGTGTTCCTGTTCTTCCCGCCGCTGTCGCCGTTGCGCTCGACGATCTTCAGCGTCTGGCTGGCGTACACGGTGGTCTGGGTGGCGTACGGCACGCGCCTGGTGTCGGCATCGCTGCTGCAAGTCGGCTCCGAGCTGGAGGAAGCCGGGCGCAGCGCGGGTGCGACGCGCGCACGCGTGAGCCGCGACGTCACCTTGCCGCTGATCCGCTACGGCCTGCTGGCCAGCTGGCTGCTGGTGTTCATGATCTTCGAGCGCGAATACTCGACGGGCGTCTACCTGCTGGGACCGGGGACCGAAGTGATCGGCTCGCTGTTGGTCTCGCTGTGGGGGACGGGAGGCGCCGACATGGTCGCCGCACTGTCGCTGATCAATGTCGTGCTCGTCGCGCTCGGCCTCGCCGTCGCGCTGCGTTTCGGGGTGAATCTCCATGACTGACAAGACCAGTCCAAACCCAACCAAGCTCGCGGTCGAGGGGCTGCATCTTTCGTACGGCGACAACGCGATCCTCAAGGGCGTGTCGATGGCGCTGCGCCAAGGCGAGGTTGTATCGCTGCTGGGCCCTTCGGGCAGCGGCAAGACCACCTTGCTGCGTGCCGTCGCCGGCCTCGAAGCGCCCAGGCAGGGTTCGATCCGGATCGAGGACAAGCCCGTTTTCGACGGCGCGCAAGGCCTCGAGGTGCCGGCTGAGCGGCGCAATCTCGGGCTGGTGTTCCAGTCCTACGCGTTGTGGCCGCATCGCACGGTGTTCGACAACGTCGCCTACGGGCTGCGGCTGCGCAAGGTGAGTGCCGGCGAGATCAAGTCGCGCGTGGACACGGCGCTGTCGAATCTGGGCCTGGGCCATCTGGGCGCGCGCTTTCCGCACCAGCTCTCGGGGGGGCAGCAGCAGCGTGTGGCGATCGCACGGGCGCTGGTCTACAACCCGCCCGTCATCCTGATGGACGAGCCGCTGTCCAACCTCGACGCCAAGTTGCGCGAGGAGGCGCGTGCCTGGCTGCGCGAGCTGATCCTGACGATGCGCCTGTCGGCCCTGGTGGTGACGCATGACCAGAGCGAAGCGATGGCCATGTCGGACCGCATCCTGTTGCTCAACAATGGCGTGATCGAGCAGGAAGGTACACCCGAAGCGATGTACGGCCATCCGCGCACGCTGTTCGCCGCCGAGTTCATGGGTAGCAACAACCGCATCGACGGCAAGTTCACGCAGGTGCGCGGCGACTCGGCCCAGGTGGCGGGCGACGGATGGAACCTGTGGGGCTCGCTGCGCAGCGAGGGCAAGGCGCCCGGCGCCGACGCCACCGCGATGATCCGCCTCGAGCGGGTGCAGCTCGCTGCCGGCCCCGGCGAGAACCGCGTGCAGCTGCCGCTGGTGACCTCGATGTACCTCGGCGACAAGTGGGAGCACCTGTTCCATCATGGGACCTTGCGCTTGCGCGCCTACGGGCGTGAACCGCTTCCGGCCGGCAGCCATTGGCTGCAATTGCCGCAGCAAGACCTCTGGATCTTCTGAGCACCGGCGGTCATTGGTTCATTGCGGGCAACCCCCAATGGCGGTCTTCGTCGACGGGGTAGGATGGCCGCGATGACCAAGATGCATGACAGCCGCCACAAGTCCTTGCCGCTGGATGGCCAGCGCATCCTGGAGCTGGCGGCTCGGTCCATGTTCGAGCTGTTCGCCAATGCCAGCGAAGGGATGATGCTGGTGGACCGCGAAGCACGCGTGGTCTGGATCAACGAGCAGTACAAGCGCTTCCTGCCGGCGCTGGGCTTCGGGCGGGTGGACGACTTCGTCGGTCATCCGGTGTCCGAGGTGGTGCCGAACACGCAGATGGATCGCGTGCTGCGCACCGGCAAGCCGATCCTGATCGACCTGCTGTCCAACCGCGCGGGCACCTTCGTGGTCAGCCGCATTCCACTGCGCGACAAAGCGGGCGAGGTGATCGGCGCGCTGGGCATCGTGCTGTTCGACCACCCCGAGACCACGCTGCAACCGCTGATCCACAAGTTCGCCAACCTGCAGCGCGACCTGGACGATGCGCGGCGCGAATTGGCCACGCAACGCCGCCACAAGTACACGCTGGCCAGTTTCGTGGGCAGTAGCCCGGCCGCGGTCGAGGTCAAGCGCCAGGCCCGTCGTGCGGCGATGTCGATCAGCCCGGTGTTGCTGCTGGGCGAGACCGGGACCGGCAAGGAGCTGCTGGCGCACGCCATCCACGCCGCGTCGGCGCGCGCCTCGGGGCCGCTGGTCAGCGTCAACATCACGGCCATTCCCGACACCCTGCTGGAAGCGGAGTTCTTCGGTGTCGCACCGGGCGCTTTCACCGGTGCCGACCGGAAGGGCCGCGACGGCAAGTTCAAGCTGGCCGACGGCGGCACCTTGTTCCTCGACGAGATCGGCGACATGCCGGCCAGCCTGCAGCCCAAGTTGTTGCGGGCGCTGCAGGAGCGCGAGATCGAGCCCCTGGGTTCGAACAAGCTGGTGCCCTTCGATGCCCGCGTGATCGCGGCCACCTCGCGCGACATGGCGCAGCTGGTGCGCGAGGGGAAATTCCGCGAAGACCTGTACTACCGGCTCAACGTGCTGCCGATCCGCGTGCCGTCCCTGCGCGAGCGGCGCGCCGATATCCCCGCTCTGGTCGAAGTGCTGGCCGAGGACATCGGCTTGCGCAACGGCACGCCACCGCCCGAGCTCAGCGCCGAGGCGATCACCTTGCTGTCCGCGCAGTCCTGGCGCGGCAACATTCGCGAGCTGCGCAATGTGCTGGAGCAAGCCACGATGCGCGGCGAATCGCCCAACATCGACGGCAGGGACTTGAGCGAGGTGCTGCGCGAGTCCGGCGTCAAGCCACTGGCGCCCGCTGCGGTTGACCTGGTTCCCCAAGCGACTGCATCGCCATTGACCTTGCGACCGCTGGCCGACCAGGTGGCCGAACTGGAGCGGCAGGCCATCGATGCGGCACTGGCCGCAACGGCGGGCAACAAGGTGGCCGCCGCCAAGCTGCTCGGCATCTCCCGAGCCAAGCTCTACGAACGACTGGATGTTGCCGTCTGAAAATCAGACATCTGTCCAGAAATCAGGCAGCTTGCCCTGCCCAGATTCCGGACACTTCGGTTCGCTATTTCAAGATTCCTCAATGGAATCAACGACTTTCCCCGCTGGCACGGGCTATGCAAAGCTCGGCCATTCCTCGAAGTTCACCATCAGGAGACAAACTACATGAAACGCCGTTCCTGGCTTTCACTTGCCGCGCTCGCGGCTGCCGCACTCGCCGCGCCCCTGGCTTTTGGCCAAGCCAAAGACATCAAGATCGCCCACATCTACAGCCGCACCGGCCCGCTCGAAGCCTACGGCAAGCAGACGCAGGTCGGCTTGATGATGGGCCTGCAATACGCGACCAACGGCACCATGGCCGTCAACGGCCGAAAGATCGTCGTGATCGAAAAAGACGACCAGGGCAAGCCGGACCTGGGCAAATCACTGCTGGCCGCAGCCTATTCGGACGACAAGGTGGATCTCGCCGTCGGTCCCACTTCATCGGGCGTCGCGCTGGCCATGCTGCCGGTGGCCGAGGAGTACAAGAAGGTCCTGCTGGTGGAGCCGGCCGTGGCTGACTCCATCACCGGCGACAAGTGGAACAAGTACATCTTCCGCACCGGCCGCAACAGCTCGCAGGACGCGATCTCCAACGCCGTCGCCGTCGACAAGGAAGGCGTGTCCATTGCCATGCTGGCGCAGGACTATGCGTTCGGCCGCGACGGCGTGAAGGCCTTCAAGGACGCCCTGAAGAAGGCCAAGATCGTGCACGAGGAATACCTGCCGATGGCCACCACGGACTTCACGGCGGGCATCCAGCGCCTGATCGGCGCGCTGAAGGACCAGCCGGGCCGCAAGATCATCGCCGTGGTTTGGGCGGGCGGCACGCCCCCGTTCAATGCGCTGGCTGATGCGGACCTGCAGAAGCGCTATGGCATCGAGGTCGGTACCGGCGGCAACATCCTTCCGGCCATGACCGCCTACAAGCGCTTCCCGGGGATGGAAGGCGCGACCTACTACTACTTCGGCATCCCGAAGAACCCGGTGAACGAGGCCATGGTGGCGCAGCATTATTCGCAGTTCAAGTCGCCGCCCGACTTCTTCACGGCCGGTGGCTTTTCCGCGGCCATGGCCATCGTGACTGCGCTGAAGAAGACCAACGGCGAGACCGGAGCCGACAAGCTGATCGCGACCATGGAAGGCATGTCCTTCGATACGCCCAAAGGCAAGATGACGTTCCGCAAGGAAGACCACCAGGCCATGCAGAGCATGTACCACTTCAAGATCAAGGTGGACCCGGCCTTCGCCTGGGGTGTGCCGGACCTGGTGCGCGAGATCAAGCCGGAAGAGATGCAGGTTCCGATCCGGAACAAGCGATAAGCGTGAGCGCTGGGTGAGGCGGTACGCGCGCTGCCTCTCCCTTTCAATTTTATGGAGTTGGGCTGCGAACAGGCGCAGCCTTGCTGTCACACACCTTTTTTTGACGCCGCATGAGCCAACTTGCCACGCACGACTTGACGATCCGTTTCGGCGGCCATGTCGCCGTCAACGGGGTCAGCTGCTCGTTCGAGCCGGGGACGCTCACCGCCATCGTGGGTCCGAACGGCGCGGGCAAGACCACGTACTTCAACCTGATTTCGGGCCAGCTCAAGGCCACCTCCGGACGGGTCACGCTGAACGGTCGGGACCTGTCGGCGCAGCCAGCTTCCGAGCGAACCCGCGCGGGGCTGGGACGCGCCTTCCAGCTCACCAACCTGTTTCCGCGCCTGTCCGTGCTGGAAAACGTGCGGCTCGCGGTGCAGGCCTCGCGCGACGGCGCGCACCGGCGCGGATTCAACCTCTGGAGCGTCTGGAGTGACCATCGGGCGCTGAAGGATCGAGCCCACGAGATCCTGGCGCAGGTGGCCATGGCCGACAAGGAACACGAGCTGGTGGCCAGCCTGCCGCACGGTGACCAGCGCAAGCTGGAAGTCGCGTTGCTGATGGCGCTCGATGCGCAGGTCTACATGTTCGACGAGCCCACCGCCGGCATGAACGCCGCCGAGGCGCCAGTGATCCTGAACTTGATTCGCAAATTGAAAGACGATCCGACCAAGACCATCCTGCTGGTGGAACACAAGATGGACGTGGTCCGCGAACTGGCCGACCGCATCATCGTGCTGCACAACGGCACGCTGGTGGCGGATGGCGAGCCGGCCGAGGTGATCGCCTCGCCGATCGTGCAGGAGGCTTACCTGGGGCTGGCGCCCCAGGACGCCTCGCCGCGGCAAGTGGCTCCCCCCCATCCCGGCCTTCCCCCACGAGGGGAAAGGGGAGTCCTGCAATGAGCAAGAGCCTTTTATCTCTCTCGGGCGTGCATACGCACATCGGGGCGTATCACATCCTGCATGGCGTGGATCTGGCCGTGCCGCGCGGGCAGCTGACCATGCTGCTGGGGCGCAACGGCGCCGGCAAGACCACGACGCTGCGCACGATCATGGGCCTGTGGCGCGCTTCGCAAGGCCGCGTGACCTTCAACGACCGTGACATCACGCAGCTGCCCACGCCGCAGATTGCCGCGCTGAACATTGCCTACGTGCCCGAGAACATGGGCATCTTCTCGGACCTCACCGTCAAGGAGAACATGCTGCTGGCCGCTCGCGGCGCTCGCCACGTCGACCAGATCGACGGCGAGCGCCTGCGCTGGATCTTCTCGCTGTTCCCGGCGGTCGAGAAGTTCTGGAACCACCCGGCCGGCAAGCTCTCGGGCGGCCAGAAGCAGATGCTGGCCGTCTCGCGCGCGATCGTCGAGCCGCGCGAGCTGCTGATCGTCGATGAACCCAGCAAGGGCCTGGCGCCGGCCATCATCAACAACATGATCGACGCCTTCGCGCAGCTGAAGGCGAGCGGGGTGACCATCCTGCTGGTCGAGCAGAACATCAATTTCGCCAAGCGGTTGGGCGACACGGTGGCCGTGATGGACAACGGCGCCATCGTGCATTCGGGTGCGATGGAGGAACTGGCGCGCGACGAGGCGCTGCAGCGCTCGCTGCTGGGGCTTGCAATATGAACTTCAAGGACCTCGACTGGAAGCCGCTGGCCCTGGTGCCGGTGCTCGCGCTGCTGGTGCTGCCTTTCATCGGCTCGGCATCGACCTGGCTCACGCTCACGATCGCGGGGCTGGCCATGGGCATGATCATCTTCGTCATCGCCTCCGGCCTGACGTTGGTGTTCGGCCTGATGGACGTGCTGAACTTCGGGCATGGCGTGTTCATCGCGCTGGGCGCCTTCGTCGCCACCAGCGTGCTGGGCAGCATGGGCGACTACACCTCTTCGCAAAGCCTGTGGCAGAACATGCTGGCGGTGCTGCCGGCGATGCTGATTGCGATGCTGGTCGCGGGCGGCCTGGGCCTGGCTTTCGAGCGCTTCATCGTGCGGCCGGTCTACGGCAATCACCTGAAGCAGATCCTCATCACGATGGGCGGGATGATCATCGGCGAGGAACTGATCAAGGTGATCTGGGGGCCGTTGCAGATCCCGCTACCGCTGCCCGAGGGCATGCGCGGCAGCCTGTTCCTGGGCGACGCCGCCATCGAGAAGTACCGGCTGATCGCGGTTGGCTTCGGCACGCTGGTGTTCTCGGTCCTGCTGTGGGTGCTGACACGCACCAAGCTCGGCCTGCTGATCCGCGCCGGCGTGCAGGACCGCGAAATGGTGGAGTCGCTGGGCTACCGCATCAAGCTGCTGTTCATCGGCGTGTTCGTGGTCGGCAGTGCACTGGCCGGCCTGGGGGGCGTGATGTGGGGGCTGTACCAGCAGAACGTGATTCCGCAGATGGGCGCGCAGGTCAACGTGCTGATATTCATCGTGTTGATCATTGGCGGGCTGGGCTCGACCACCGGGGCGCTGATCGGTGCCCTGCTCGTGGGCCTCATGGCGAACTACACGGGGTTCCTGGTGCCCAAGGCGGCGCTGTTTTCCAACATCGCGCTGATGATGGCCATCCTCCTGTGGCGGCCGCAAGGCGTGTACGCATTGGGCAAATAGCATGTTGAGCCGCATCCTCTCCAACGACTTCCCCCGCAGCCGCGTGCTGGCCGTGCTGCTCGTCGCGCTTGTGCTGGCGTTGGCGCTCACGCCTTTTGTGTTCCCGGGCGTGAAGGCACTGAACGTGGCCGCCAAGGTCATGATCTTTGTGGTGCTGGTCGCGAGCTTCGACCTGCTGCTGGGCTACACCGGCATCGTCAGCTTTGCCCACACCATGTTCTTCGGCATCGGCGCCTACGGCGTCGCCATTGCTTCGACCCGCATGGGGCCGGGCTGGACGTCCATCCTGGTCGGCACCGTGGTGGCGCTGGCGCTTTCTTTCGTGCTGGCGCTGCTGGTCGGCCTGTTTTCGCTGCGTGTGCGTGCGATCTTCTTTTCGATGATCACGCTGGCGGTGGCTGCAGCGTTCCAGACGCTGGCGTCGCAGCTGTCGGACCTCACCGGGGGCGAGGACGGGCTCACGTTCAAGATGCCCGAGATTCTCTCGCCCAGCTTCGAGTTCGAGCTGATGGGCCACGCGTTCGACGGCCGCCTGGTCAGCTTCTACCTGTTGTTCGTGCTGTCGCTCGTGCTGGTGCTGGCGATCCTGCGCATCGTCAATTCACCGTTCGGCCGGGTACTGCAGGCGATTCGCGAGAACGAGTTTCGCGCCGAGGCGATCGGTTACCGCGTGGTGGTGTTCCGCACCATGTCGAGCATCCTGTCGGCGCTGTTCGCGACTTTGGCCGGCGCCATGCTCGCGATCTGGCTTCGCTACAACGGGCCGGATACCTCGCTGTCGTTCGAAGTCATGCTGGATGTGCTGCTGATCGTGGTGATCGGCGGCATGGGCACGATCTACGGCGCAGCCATCGGCTCGGGCATCTTCGTGGTCGCGCAAAGCTACCTGCAGGATCTGCTCAGACACGGCAGCGACGCCGCGTCGGGCCAGCCCTGGCTGGCCGCGCTGCTGTCGCCCGACCGCTGGTTGCTGTGGCTCGGCGTGCTGTTCGTCCTGTCCGTTTACTACTTCCCCACCGGCATCGTCGGCCGCCTTCGGGCGGCGCCAACGGCGGCTGCCTTACGTCAACCACCCGAAGAAAAGGAGACTCCGTGAAGACAACCCGAGCGTTATTCAGGCCCCGGTCGCGTGTCGCGGCCTGGGCGGCGGCCATCGCCGTCCCCATCCTGCTCGCCGCGTGCGGTGGCGGAGGCGGCGAGGACCTCACGGGCGACCTGCTGGTGCGAAACACCCACCTGGGTCCAATCAAGGGTGCCGTGGATTCGGCGACAGGCACCTACGCCTGGAAGGGCATCCCCTATGCCAAGCCGCCGGTGGGCACCTTGCGTTGGCAGCCGCCCCAGGAGCCCGACGCCTGGAGCACGGCCCGCACCACCACCGCGTTCGGCAATGCCTGCTCGCAGTACGGGCGCATCTACGGCCCCGGCGCGAACAACCGCTACGACGAGACCATCGGCACCACGCTGAACCAGGCCGTGGGCAGCGAAGATTGCCTGTACCTGAACGTGTGGCGGCCGGCCGGCGTGGACACCAACCTGCCGGTCATCGTGTTCTTCCATGGTGGCAGCAATGTCTCCGGCTATACCGCCGACCCGATGTACGACGGCGCTGCACTGGCCAAGGCCGCCAATGCGATCGTCGTGACACCGAACTTCCGGCTGGGCATTCTGGGCTTCCTCAGCGTCGCGCAGCTCAAGACCGGCGATGCGCAAACGGACTCGGGCAACTTCACGATGCTCGACAGCACCAAGGCGCTGCAGTTCGTGCGCACCAACGCGAAGGCCTTCGGCGGCAACCCGGACAACGTGACGATCGTCGGGCAGTCGGCCGGTGCGATCAACGTCTGGGCGTTGCAGACCTCGCCGCTGATGACCAGCGCCACGACCAAGCTGTTCCATCGCACGATGCCGATGTCCGGCGGCATCTCCCTGGCGACCAACCTGCCCGCGGGCAGCATCCCGACGCTGAGCCCGGCGAGCACGTACCAGGCGCAGGGTGCTGCGCTGGTGCAGAACCTGCTGATCGCCGACGGTCTGGCGACGGACGCCGCCTCGGCGCAGGCCTACATCGCCAGCCACACCAATGCGCAGATCGCCGACTACTTGCGAGGCAAGTCACCGGCGCAGCTGTTCTCGGTGCTGCTGACCAAGTTGGCGCTTGCCGGCCTGTCCGGCTCGGGGCCGATCCCGGACGGCACCGTGGTGGCCGCCGATCCGATCGCTGCGATCAACGCAGGCAACTACGTGAAGGTGCCGACGCTGGCCAGCAATACGCGCGACGAGGGCAAGCTGTTCCCGTCCTTCCTGCCGTTGGTCGGCGGCAGCGGGAACGCGCGCATCGTGACTGACGCGCAGTTGTTCGCGAACCACTTCTCGTACAAGCCGAACGCCGCGCCGCAGACAACGGTCGAGCAATGGATCGCAGCGTCCTACCTGCCGGTCAATGCGCCGACCACCGGCTTCACCGCCCGTGCCGATCAGCTCAACAAAGTCTTCTTCCTCGCGAGCCGGGACAACGTGCTGAACGCGCTCAAGAGCAAGCAGGACAACGTCTGGTACTACCGCTTCGACTGGGATGAGCAGCCCGCTCCGTGGAACGACATCTACGGCGCGGTGCACGTGGTGGACCTGCCTTTCCTGTTCGGAAATTTCGGACCCTCACTGTTCGCCAACGTGTGGTTTACCGATGCCAATCGGCCGGGCCGCCAGGACCTCTCGGCCACGATGATGCAGACGGTGGCGGCGTTCGCGCGCACCGGGGATCCGAACAACCTCTCCCTTGGCGTGAACTGGCCCGCGTGGCCGCGTACGTTGGTGTGGGATGCCACGCCGACGAACAAGGTCATCCACGTGGAGTAGGAGCGGCTTGCTGGGGCGGGGCCTGGGTCCCGTTCCAGCGCCCTCAAGGAGTCAATACAAAAATGGGGTACAGCTCCCGATACGCGACCTGCGCCGGCCGCGAAATCCACTACACCGAATGGGGCGCGCAGCAGGGCCGTACGGTGATCGCGTGGCATGGTTTGGCGCGCACCGGTCGCGACATGGACGAACTCGCCGAGCACCTGTCGTCTCGGTATCGCGTGATCTGTCCCGACACGATCGGACGGGGCTTCAGCCAGTGGAGCCCCGATCCGGTCAACGAATACACCTTGCGCTTCTACGCCAGGCTGGCCGCGGACCTGTTCGATCGCCTGGGCGTCGCGCAGGCGCACTGGGTGGGCACCTCGATGGGCGGCGCGATCGGCCTCGTGTGCGCCGCGGGCCTGTTCGAGCCGCAACTCAAGGGGCGGATCACCAGCCTGGTGCTCAACGACAACGCGCCGCGGCTGGCGCCATCAGCACTCGAGCGCATCAAGGCCTATGCCGGACATCCGCCGGCGTTCGCGACCATGGCGGAACTCGAAGCTTTCTTTCGGCAGGTGTACAAGCCCTATGGGTGGCTCAGCGACGCGCAGTGGCGACGCCTGGCGGAGACCTCGACGCGGCGCCTGCCCGACGGGCGCCTGACGCCGCATTACGACCCGGCGATGGTGCGGCAGTTCACCGACCATCCGGACGACTACGACACCTGGGCGCACTACGATGCCCTGGACATCCCGGTCCTGTGCTTGCGCGGCGCGGAATCTGATCTGGTGCTTCCCGACGCGACCGAAGAGATGTTGCGGCGTGGTCCCGGGGCACGCGGGCTCACGCGCATCGTGGAAGTGCCCGGTTGCGGCCACGCGCCGGCGCTGAACGTTGCGGACCAACTGCAGCTGGTCACGGCTTTCATCGACCAGCACGAACGCACGGCCTGAGAAGGCGTCAGCGGACGGTGGCGCCTTCCGCGGCGGCGGCACGGGTCGGCCAACCCGCCAGGTGCCGCTGCGCCAGTTCGCCCAGTGCCGCGATCCACGCCGGATCGTCATTCAGGCACGGGATGTAGTGGAAGGTCTTGCCGCCCGAGGTGAGGAATGCGCGCCGGCATTCCATGGCGATCTCCTCCAGCGTTTCCAGGCAGTCGCTCGGGAATCCGGGGCACAGGACGTCGACCCGCTCGATCCCCTTTCGGGCCAATTCACGCAGCGTCGGCTCGGTGTAGGGCTCCAGCCACTTGGCCTTGCCGAAACGTGACTGGAAGGTCACGCAATAGTCCCTGGGCGACAGGCCCAGGCGCTCGGCGAGCAGGCGCGCCGTCGCCTGGCATTCGTTGGCATAAGGGTCGCCCAGCTGCTGGGTTCGTTGCGGCACGCCGTGGAAGCTCATGACCAGCTGTCCCGCGCGGCCGTGTTCGCGCCAGTGCGCGGTGATGCGGCCCGCCAACGCGCGGATGTAGTCCGGGTCGTCGTGGAACTGGTTGATGAAACGCAGCTCTGGCAGCGTGCGGGTGCTCGCGCCCCACATGCCCACGGCATCCGTCACGCTGGCTGTGGTGGTGCCTGAATACTGCGGATAGGCCGGCAGCACCAGGATGCGGTCCGCACCCTCAGCCTTGAGCGCGTCGAGCTGCGAGGCGATGGAAGGACTGCCGTAGCGCATCGCGTGGCGCACCAGCACCCGATGTCCGCGCTCGCCCAGCCAGCCTTGCAGCAGCTTGGCCTGTTTCTCGGTCCAGAGTTTCAGGGGCGATCCCTCGGGGGTCCAGATGCTGGCGTACTTGGCCGCTGACTTTGACGACCGCAAGGGCAGGATCACCCCGTGCAGCAAGGGCAGCCAGACGGCGCGAGGAATCTCGACCACGCGCGGGTCGCTCAGGAATTCCCGGAGGTAGCGGCGCACGGCAGCCGGCGTCGCTTCGTCGGGCGTCCCGAGATTGCAGAACAGGATCGCGGTGGCGCTGGTGCGCCCATCGCGGGCCTGGGGCTCGGGCCGGAACCGGGGTGTGGAAGGCATGCGCTATTCTCACTGAATGCTCGACATTGACCGGATCAAGGCAATCAGCCTGGACCTAGACGACACGCTGTGGCCGATCTGGCCCACCATCGAGCGTGCCGAGAAGGTGCTTCACGACTGGCTGGTGGAGAACGCGCCGATGACGGCCGCCATGTTCTCCAGTCCCTCCGCGCTGCGGGAAATTCGCAGCTACATGGCGCACAACCGGCCCGATCTCAAACATGACCTCAGCGCCGTACGGCGAGAATCGATCCGGCTGGCGCTGTACCGCGCCGGCGAGAATCCGCTGCTGGCCGAACGGGCCTTCGAGGTCTTCTTCGCCGAGCGGCAGCGCGTCGACCTGTTCGAGGATGTGCTGCCA
>Ga0207853_1000238_pt1 | contig 12825 bp, 11 predicted proteins | sample LuqExpMetagenom6_FD_187764 | JGI IMG/M metagenome (GOLD analysis project Ga0207853, IMG submission 187764) | Tropical forest soil microbial communities from Luquillo Experimental Forest, Puerto Rico - Sample 6 (SPAdes) | ecosystem: Environmental > Terrestrial > Soil > Tropical forest ...
CGCTCGCGCCGGCAGCCGCACCGGGTCGTGTGCGAAAGCGCCAGCCCGGCCGGCATGCTGGCCGCGGTGGAGGCCGGCCTGGCCGTGGCGCTCTTCACGCGCTGCAGCGTTCCGGCGGGCTACGAGATCCTGGGCCGAAAGCATGGCCTGCCGGCGCTGCCCGCGCTGCCGGTGATCCTGCTGCGCAGTCGGGCATCGGCGGGTGCGCCGGCCGCGGACGCGATGGAGGCGCAGATCCTGCGCACGCTCGGAGGTGGCGCATGAAGCGCGCCACCGTGCTGTCCACGGTCGCACTGCTTTGCGCGGGCGCGCTCGCCTGGGTCTGGGCCGCCTTCAGCCACGATATCCAGGAGGCAAGAAGGCGCATCCAAGGCCGCAGCGAAGTCATGGCGACTTCCTTCGGCCAGCTCGAATACGCGCTGGCGGGCCAGGGTCCGGCGCTGCTGATGATCCACGGCACAGGCGGCGGCTTCGACCAGGGCCTGACGTTCACCGAGGGGCTGGTGCGGCGCGGCTACCGCGTGATCGCGCCGTCGCGCTTCGGTTACCTGCGCAGCGATTTTCCGGACGATCCCTCGTCCGAGCGCCAGGCCGACGCGTTCGCCGAACTGCTCGATCGACTCGGCATGGATCGGGTGCCGGTGGCCGGCGGCTCTGCCGGCGCGCTCTCGGCCGTGCAGTTCGCGCTGCGCCATCCGCAGCGGTGTTCCGCGCTCGTACTGGTGGTGCCCGCGGCCAACGTGCGCGGCACCGACCCGGTGGAGATGACCCGCCTGCAGCAGTTCATGGTGCGCCAGATGACCACGTCCGATTTGCTCTTCTGGGCCGGCATCCAGCTGCGGCGCGACGACATGGTCACGACGCTGCTGGCCACGGACGCCGCGGTCGTGCACGGGGCCGTCAAGGCCGAGCAGCAGCGGGTCGAGCGCATCCTGCAAGAGATCCTGCCCGTGTCATTGCGCAGCCGCGGCATGCAGAACGATGCCCGGCTCGCCGGCCGCCCCGCCCGTATCGACTTCACCAAGATCACCGTGCCGACGCTGGTGATCTCGGCCGACGACGACCGCTTCGGCACCGCCTCGACCGCGCGCGACATCGCGGCGGCCATTCCCGGCGCGCGGCTGGTCATCTACCCCTCGGGCGGGCATGTGTGGGTGGGCCATGACGAGGAGGTCTGGGGCGAGGTGGCACGGTTCGTGGCGCAGCCGTGAGTGCGCAAGATCGACCGCAGCGCGAAGCGGGCGTCACTGCAGTCGTCGGATCACCCGGCACGGGTTGCCGCTGGCCATCACATCGGCTGACACGTCGCGCGTGACCACGCTGCCCGCGCCGATCACGGCCCGGTCACCGATGCGCACGCCCGGCAGGATGATCGCGCCACCGCCGATCCACACATCGCAGCCGATGGTCACGGGCTGGCCGAACTCCTCGCTGCGCCGCGCGACGGCCTCCAATGGATGCAGCGGCGTATAGATCTGCACGGCCGGGCCGATCAGCGTGCGGGCACCGATGCAGACGCGGCAGACGTCGAGCACCACGCAACTGAAGTTGAAGTACACGGCTTCGCCCAATTCGATCTGCGTGCCGTAGTCGCAGTGAAAGGGCGACGTGAGCCACACGGTGTCGCCGCCGGCGCCGAACAGCTGCAGCAACAAGGGCCTGCGCCGGACATCGGCCATGTCCAAGTCGTTGATCTGGCGGCACAGCGATTGCGCACGCAGGCGCGCCTCGACCAGTTCGCGATCCATCGCGTTGTAGCGCTCGCCGTCGAGCATCTTCTGGCGCTCGGTTTTCATGGGCCAGATCTTCGCGCTGATGGTGTCCGCGATGTCGATCACGGGTCTTCAAGGCGCGTAAAGAAAGCGTTCAGGTTCGTGGCCGGACCGGCGCCCCAGCCGTTCCGTGGAGTGCCCCCAGACCAGCTCGGCCGAACTGAACCCCGCACCGAGGTGCGGGACCGAGCACCGATCGCCGCTTGGTGCCCAGGTGATCGGAAGCGTAGTGCGTGGTGGTCTGGGCCGCAATGAAGCAATGCGGATATGGACATGCACAAAGTGCATCGGCACCGCGCCACAGCTGTTCCCCAAATGAGCTCGTAGGCTCAAGCAGGGACGACGGCCGCATCCTGGAGGAGGCCGCGCCCGAGGCGTTCTTCGCGCAGCCGCAGCATCCGCGCGCGCAGCAGTTCCTGGCCGACCTGCTGCGGCGCTGAGGCCTTCGTTACGACGCGAAAGCGAAGCGGCCTTCCGCTGCAATCGCTTCCAGCGGCAGCCGCGCGCTGGGCTGTTCGCGCGCCTGCAGGCGCTCCGGCAGCACCGCGGGATTGCCCAGTTTGCCAATCGCCACCACCGCGTGCGCGGCGTGGTCGTCGGGGATGCCCAGACCCGCGCGCAGCCGCACCGGATCGAAGCCGCCCATGGCATGTGCATGCCAGCCCGAACGCGACGCCTGCAGCGCCAGGCTGGCCCAGGCCGCACCGGCGTCGAAGGCGTGCGAGCCGATGGGCTGCACCTCCTGCTGGCCCGGCGGCACCCAGCGCGTGCGCGAGAGCACGGCCACCAGCGCGGAGGCGCGCTGCGCCCATTCCTGGTTGGAGGGCGACAGGCCCTCGAACAAGGGCGCCCAGGCCGCGCTGTCGCGGTGCGCATAGACAAAGCGCCAGGGCTGCGCATTGAAGGCCGAGGGGGCCCAGCGCGCGGCCTCCAGCAGCGACAGCAGTTGCTCGTGCGAGATGGCTTCGCCGGTGAAGGCACGCGGCGACCAGCGGTGGGTGAAGACGGGGTCGATGGGGTAGGTGGATTCGCGCAGGACGGCGGACATTGAATCTCCGGAAGCAACAGGAAAAGCTCAGCAGCGTATCGCACATCCGCACGCGGTGAAGCCGGCATTGCGCAGATCGATCTGCGGCCCAGCGCGTGCGTTCCGTTCAGGCCGCGCGCGGCCAGGTCAATGGCACGGCATCTTCGTGGCCCAGGGCCCGTTGCACCGCCTGCTGTGTGAGCGTCGGCGCAAACGCCTCGATGAAGTCGTACACATAGCGGCGCAGCCAGGCGCCGCGGCGCACCGCGAGCCGCGTCACGTTCACCTCGAACAGGTGGCCCGCGTCGATGGCGCGCAGCTCGCGGTCGCGCGCCGGGTCGAAGGCGATGGATGCCACGATGCCCACGCCCATGCCCAGCTCGACATAGGTCTTGATGACGTCGGCGTCGACCGCGCTGAGCACCACCTCGGGTTTGAGGCCGGCGGCGGCGAAGGCCTCGTCGATGTGGGAGCGGCCGGTGTAGCCCGATTCGTAGGTGATGACCGGATAGCGTGCGAGTTGTTGCAGCGTGACGGGCGGCGTCCCATCCAGCAGTTCGTGGCCGGGCGGCACGATCAGGCTGTGGGTCCAGCGGTAGCTGGGCAGCGCGACCAGCTCCTCGTACTGGGCCAGCGCTTCGGTCGCCACGCCGATGTCGGCCTCGCCAGACAGCAGCATCTCGGCCACCTGCCGGGGCGAGCCCTGGTGCAGGACCAGCGAGACCTTGGGATAGAGCCGGCGGAAGTCGCGCACCACCGCCGGCAGCGCGTAGCGCGCCTGGGAATGCGTGGCCGCGATTGACAGCCGGCCGGTGTCGTGGGCGGAGAAGTCCTGCCCCACGCGTCTGAGATTCTCGGCGTCCAGCAGCAGCCGCTCGACGATCGGCAGCACGGACTCGCCCGGCGGCGTGAGCCCGGTGAGTCGCTTGCCGGCCCGCACGAAGATCTCCACGCCAAGCTCCTCCTCGAGCTCGCGGATCTGGCGGCTGACGCCCGGTTGGGAGGTGTGCAGCACCTGCGCCACCTCGGTCAGGTTGAAGCCGTGGCGCCCGGTCTCGCGCACGGCGCGCAATTGCTGGAAGTTCATGAGGCAGTGGGCCGCGCGGCCACCTGCAGGGGCGCACGCTGGCGCGCCTTGGGCACGTAGCGGTCGGCTTGCACGTCCGGCGACAGGCCGTGCGAGAACACGTCTTCGGCAATCGGCAGGAAGCCGGCGTTCCACTCGTCCCACGAAGCGCGCAGCCGCTCGAACACGGCCGGCTCGCGCTCGCGCAGGTTGGCGCGCTCCAGCGGATCGCGCGCCAGGTCGAACAGGAATTCGTTGTCGTTGATCTTCAGGTACTTCCAGTCGCCCTCGCGCACCGCGCGCTGCGATTGCGACTTGTAGCGCCAGTAGAGCGTGCGGTCGAAGGATGCACGCGCGCCGCGCAGGACCGGCAGGATGTCCAGGCCGTCGCTGGGAAAGCCCTCGGCCTCGCGAGCCCCCGCTGCGGCCAGCAGCGTGGGCAGCCAGTCCATGGTGATGCTGACCTGGTCCTGCACCTGCGGCGCCACCACGCCGGGCCAGCGCAGCAGCGTGGGCACGCGCAGGCCGCCTTCCAGCAACTCGGTCTTCTGGCCGGTGAAGGGCCAGGTCTTGGAAAAGCGCTCGCCGCCGTTGTCGCTGGTGAACACGACCAGGGTGTTGTCCGCCAGGCCCGCTTCGTCGAGCGCGGCCAGGACCTGGCCCACGGCCGCGTCGAGCGCGCGCACGATCTCGGCGTACTTGGCCAGTCCGCCGCCGTCGTAGTGGAACAGGTCGCGCAGCTCGCGCGCCACATGCGCGTCGTCGGGCCCTTCCCAGGGCCAGTGCGGTGCGGTGAAGTGCAGCGACAGGAAGAACGGCTGGTCGGGCGTGGCGCCACGCTGGCGGATGTAGGCCGAGGATTCGTCGGCCAGGATCTGCGTGTAGTAGCCCACGCGCTCCACCGGCACCGTGCCTTCCCAGAGGTCGCGCGGCACGTGCTCGCCGACGCCGGGCTTGTGCGTGAAGTAGTCCACCACGCCGCCCAGGTTGCCGAAGAAGCGGTCATAGCCGGACAGCAGCGGCCCGAACTTCGGCGGATGGCCCAGGTGCCACTTGCCGATCAGCGCGGTGTCGTAGCCCTGCGCCTTCAGCAGCGACGGCAGCGTCGGGTGCTCGGGCGGCAGGCCCAGCTCGTGGGCGCGGCCGGCGATCGGCTCTTCCAGGCCGCCGCGCAGCCGGTACTGGTAGCGACCCGTGATGAGCGCGAAGCGCGTGGCCGAGCACACCGCCGAATTGGAGTAGGCCTGCGTGAAGCGCGCGCCCTGGGCTGCCAGGCGGTCCAGGTGCGGCGTCTCGTAGTGCGTCTGGCCATAGACGCTCAGGTCGGCGTAGCCGAGGTCGTCGGCCATGATGAAGAGGATGTTGGGGCGCAGCTGCGGCATCACGCGCTTTCTTCTCAGTTGCTTTGCGCGTCGCGCGACCCGCGACGCATGAAACAGGGTGCTCCCTCTCCCGCTTGCGGGAGAGGGAGCCTTCATGGCCGAGGACAAGTGTCATCCTAGTGGCCGGCGGGCAGACCGCTGCGGTCCAGCGCGGTCCACTGCTTTTCCAGCTTCAATTCCTTGATCGCGGCCTGCACGAAGCTCGGCTCGACCCAGGCGTCGACGTCGATGTTCTGGCGGATCAGGCCATGCTTGAGCGCATCGGCCACCACGCCCTTGTAGGCGTAGACCAGGGCTTCGTCGACCAGCGGCGAATGGCGCGCCTTGAGCTTCTCGCCGTCGAATTCGGCGCGGAACACCGCCGCCGGTTGCCCGCTGTTGGCGGCCCACAAGTCGATCAGCTTGTCGCGGTTGGCCTCGTCGCTGGCCCACTGCGAGGCACGCACGAGCTGCTTGACCAGGCGCGTGGTGGCGTCGGGATAGCGGGCGATGAAGTCGTCGGTGGCGAGCACGCCGGCATGGATGGAATACGCGATGCCCTTGCCGCGCGTGCTGTCGGCGATGCGCACGCCCTTGTCCTTCAGCAGGTGCAGGTCGGTGCCGCCGAAGGTGGCGTCGATGTCGCGGCTGACCAGGGCGGCCTTCGAGGTGGGCCAGTCGAGATTGATCAGCTTGAGGTCCTTTTCGGTCAGGCCGGCGTCGGCCAACTGGCGGTTGAAGGGGCGCTGGTAGGCCGTGCCCTTGAGCACCGAGACCTTCTTGCCTTTCAGGTCGGCGAAGCCCTTGATGTCGGAGCCGGGCGCCACGGCCAGGTAGCTGTTGGAGCCGCGGCCGGTGGCGGCGATCAGCCGCGTGGGCAGGCCGCGCGACTTGCCGATCACGGCCGCCAGGTCGCCGAGGAACACCACGTCGAGCTGCCTGGCCGACAGGGCTTCGTTGATGGCGGGACCGGCGGCGCGGAAGAAGGTCCATTCGACCTTGATGCCGTCCTTGGCGAACTCCTGCTCCAGCCAGCCGTTGGCCTTGACCACCGCCAGCGGGTTGGCGCCGGGGAAGGGCTTGTCGCCCGTACCCAGTTCGGGCGAGCCGATGCGGATCACGGCGGGCTGGGCCGGGGCCTGGGCGAAGGCCGGCACCACGGTTGCGAGCGACAGCGACAGGCTCGCGGCCAGGGAGAAGAGAAAGCGTTTCATGTCAAGCAACTTCGGGGGGTAAAAGAAATCAGTAGGCGAACTGCAGCCCTGGCGGCAAGCCGTCGGCCGGCAGGGGCGGGCGCGGCGGTTCGATGTCGCTCACGCCGCCGAACTCGAGCAGCACGTTTTCCTTGATGCGCACGAAGGCGGGCGAGCCGCGCTCGCGCGGATGCGGCAGGTTCACCGGCAGCACGCGGCGGATGCGCCCCGGCCGCGGCTCCATCACCACGACCTTGTCGCCGAGGAAGACCGCCTCTTCGACATCGTGCGTGACCAGGACCATGGTGATGCGCTCGGCCTGCCAGATGCGCAGCAATTCCTGCTGCAGGTGGGCGCGGGTCAGTGCATCCAGCGCGCCGAAGGGTTCGTCCAGCAGCAGCACTTCGGGGCGGTTGACCAGCGCGCGGGCGATGGCCACGCGCTGCGACATGCCGCCCGAGAGGTGGTAGGGGTAGGCGTTCTCGAAGCCGCCCAGGCCCACCAGCTCGATGTGTCCGCGCACCGCGAGACGCTTCTGGCCTTCGGTCAGTTGCGAGTTGAGCAGGCCGACGGCGACGTTGCCTTCGACCGTGAGCCAGGGAAACAGCCGATGCTCCTGGAACACGATCCCGCGCTCCAGGCTGGTGCCGGCGATGCGCTGGCCGTCCAGCAGCAGCTCGCCCTGGTAGTCCTGCTCCAGGCCGATCAGCAGGCGCAGCAGCGTGGATTTGCCGCAGCCGCTGGCGCCGACGATGCTGATGAACTCACCGGGCGCGATGTCCAGGTTGATGTCGGACAGCACGGGCAGGGGCTGGCCCTTGACCTCGTAGTGCTTGGAAAGCTGGCGGATGGAAAGCGTCGCGGCGTGGGCCATGATGTTGTTCGGTTCAGTGGAAGCGGGCAGAGGCGCCACGCCATACAAGCAGGCGGCGTTCGATGCGGCTGGCGATCCAGTTGAGGGTGAAGCCGACCAGGCCGACCACGATCACGCCGAGCAGCACCAGGTTCATCCCGAAGTGCTCGCGGCCGTCGATCAGCAGGTTGCCGACGCCCTTGCCGGAGACCAGCAGGTACTCGCCGCCCAGCGTGGCCAGCCACGCATAGATCAGCCCCAGGTGCAGCCCGGTGAAGATGGAAGGCGACGCCGCCGGTAGCACCACGCGCAGCAGGAGCTGCCAGCGGCTGAAGGCGAACACGCGCGCCACCTCCAGCAGCTCGCGCGGCACCGCGCGTATGCCCTCGAAGGTGTTGAGCGCCACCGGAAAGAAGGCCGCCAGCGACAGGAAGGCCACCTTGGCCGCGTCGCCCAGGCCGAACCACACGGACAGCAGTGGAATCCAGGCGAACAGCGAAATCTGCTTGAACGTGTGGAAGCTGGGCGCCACCAGGCGCTCGGCCAGGCGCGACACGCCCAGCAGCGTGCCGAACAGCAGGCCCGCGCCGGCGCCGATGGCGAAGCCCGCGAGGTCGCGCCACAGGCTGGCGCCCAGCGCGACGGCGAGCTGGCCGCTGGTGACCTGCTCCACCCCGGTGGACCAGACCTTCTGCAGCGGCACCAGCAGCGGCGAGTGCGACCAGCCGAACTGCACCGCGGCCCACCAGGTGGCCAGCAGCAAGACCGGAATCACCCAGCCGCGCAGCGGACGCGGCACGCGGTGCCACAACGCCCACGCAGGGACGCGGGGAGAAACAGCACCCTCTCCCGCTGGCGGGAGAGGGTGGGGGTGAGGGCTGACGTCTGCGGCAAGGCCCACACCCTCATCCCCCGCCTTCTCCCGCGAGCGGGAGAAGGCGCCTTTGTGTTGTACGACGATCGTCATCTCAGAATCCTGTCCGCCGCCAGCGCAGCAGCGGCAGTTCGACCAGTGCCAGCAGCTTGTCCAGCACGAAGCCGACCACGCCGACCACCGCCACCGCGGCCATCACCACGTCGAGCTGGAACAGCTGGCGGCCGTACACGATCAGGAAGCCCAGGCCCTCGGAGGACGCCAGCAGCTCCACCACCACCAGCGCCAGCCAGGCGTGCGTGAAGCCGTGGCGCACGCCGTTCCAGATCGGCGCGAAGGCGGCGGGCAGCACCATGCGCACGAGGAGCTGGCGCGTGTTGAAGCCGAACACGCGCGCCACCTCCACATACTGGCGCGGCACGTTCTCGATGCCTTTCAGCGTGTTGAGCGCCACCGGCACCAGCGCCGCCTTGGCGATCAGGATCACCTTCAGCGCTTCGTCGATGCCCACTAGCAGCATCAGCAGCGGCAGCCAGCCCAGCACGGGCACCTGGCTGAAAGCCTTGAACAGGGGATAGACGTAATCCTTGAAGGTCGGCGACAGCCCCATCGCCGCGCCCAGCAGCAGGCCCCCCACGAGGCCGACACCGAATCCCGCCAGCACGCGCCACAGGCTGATGCGCAGGTTGTCGGCCAACTCGCCCGATTGCGCCATGGCCAGCAGCGTGTCCCACACGGCGCTCGGCGCCGGCAGCACCTGCGGCGCCACCCATTCGTGCTGCGCGGCCAGGAACCACAGGAGCAGCAGCAACAGCGGCAGCGCCAACCCGGCCAGCGGTCGCGCGACGGGGGCGGCGGTGCGCAGCACGTCGCGCAGGCTGCGGCCTGGCTCCAGTGGCCCGACGCCGGGTATCGGCTCGCTCAATTCGATGGCGGGGTGGCGGCTCATTTGTCAAAGTCCTTCCGTCAGGGGGCGCTGCCCAGGACCTTGCCGTCGGCTTGATAGACGGGCCAGTAATCCTCGAGCTTCAGTTGCTTCAGGGCGGTGTTCAGGTAGCGGCGCTCGAACCAGCTGTCGATGTCGGCCTTGCCGCGCACCAGCTTGAGTTGCAGCGCCTCCTGGTAGGCGTCCTTGTAGCGGGCCACCAGGAAGGGATCGAGCAGCGGCGACTGGCGTGTGCGCAGCGGCTCGCCGAGGAAGTCCTCGCGCCAGTACTTGTCGGGCACCTGGGCGCGGCCCCACTGCGCGAACAGCGCGTCGCGCTTCGATTCGTCGGAGTATTCGCGGGCGCTGCGCACGTTCACCGTGACCACGCGCTGCACGATCTGCGGGTACTTGCGTTCGAATTCATCCGTCACCAGCAGCGCGGTCTGGCGGGTGAACTTGTACGAGTCCTCACGCGCCGAATAGATGACCTTGGCAATGCCCTTGTCCCGCAGCACGAACAGCTCGATGTAGCCGAAGGCCGCGTCGATGTCCTTGGTGGCGAGAGCCGCCTGCGCGCCGGGCAGGTCCAGGTTGATCAGGCGCACGTCGGATTCCTTCAGGCCGTGCGCGGCCAGCACGCGGACCACGGCCAGGTGCAGGTTGGTGCCCTTGAACACGGAGACGCGCTTGCCCTTGAGGTCCTCGATGCGCTGGATCGGCGAATCCCCCGGCACCGCCAGGTACAGGCCGTTGCGCACGCCGTTGGCCAGGATGATCCTGGTCTTGACGCCTTGCGCGCGGTGCACGATGGACGGCAGGTCACCCTGCCATGCGAAATCGAGCTGGCCGTTGACCAGCGCCTCGTTCACCGCCGGTCCCGCGCCCTTGAAGAACTGCCATTCGATGGCGATGCCGTCCTTCTTGAACTCCTGCTCCAGCAGGCCTTCGGTGTAGACGGTGGCGGCCGGAAAGCCGCCCACCCGCACCGGCGAGCCGACACCGCCGGTGGCGACGCCCACGCGGATGACCTTGGGCGCTTCCTGCGCGTGCAGGCCGGGGACGATGGCCGCGACTAGCGCGGCGAACAGGATGAGGAACCAGTGTTTCATGCAACGGTGCTCCGTAGAGAGTGGCCGGCGGCTCCCCCATGGAGCAGCGACGACGCTCCGCCGTCTGCAGGAGCCATGCCCGCCGCGAACACCCCCACGAGCGCCGCATCGCCGTTCTCCTGCGGCGAATCCAGCAGCTCGCTGGCGTTTTCGCCGTCGTGCTGTGGCGCCTGTAGCAGGCCGTGGCGCTTGAACAGCGTGCGCACCACGTTGCGTGAAATGCCCAGCGCACGCGCCGCCGGCACCTGCCGGCCCTGCGTGTGCTCGAAAGCGGCATGGACCAGCGCCGACTGGAAGCGCTCGAACAGCTGGCCGTCCTGGCGTTGCAGCGCCTCGCGGGCAATCCGGGCAACCGCCTGCTCCAGCGCTTCCTCGGCGGCCGGCACCGCGGAGCCGGGGGCGGCCACGGACTCCGGCCACGCGCCTTGGCGACTGCGGCGATGGATCAACTGCAGGTCGTCCGCGCGCACCAGTCCGCCGGGCGCCACGATCAGCGCGTAGTGCACCGCGTTCTCGAGTTCGCGGATGTTGCCGGGCCAGTCGTACTGCAGCAGCGCTTCGCGCGCCTGCGCATCGAGCGTGGCGTGCGCAATGCCGAGTGCACTCGCATGCACCGCCAGGAAGTGCTGCGCCAGCGGCAGGATGTCGCCACGCCGTTCGCACAGCGGCCGCAGCGCCAGCGTGGCCACGCTCAGCCGGTAGTAGAGGTCGGAGCGGAAGCGGCCGGCACGTACCGCGTCCAGCAGGTCGACGTTGGTGGCGGCGACCAGACGCACGTTCAGGTCGATCGTCTTGCGCGAGCCCAGGCGCACGATCTGGCGCTCCTGCAGCACGCGCAGCAGCTTGACTTGCAGGGGCAGGGGCAGGTCGCCGATCTCGTCGAGGAACAGCGTGCCGCCCTGCGCCGCCTCGAACCACCCGGCACGCGCCTGATGGGCCCCGGTGAAGGCGCCGCTCTCGTGGCCGAACAGCTCGGCGTCGATCAGCGACTCGCTGAAGGCACCGCAGTTGACGGCGATGAACGGCCCGCGGCGTTCGCTGGCCTGGTGCACCCGCCGCGCCAGCAACTCCTTGCCGGTGCCGGTCTCGCCGATGATCAGCACGCTGGCCTGCGTGCGCGCGACCTGTTCCGTGCGGCGCAGCAGTTCGGACGAACTCGGGTCCTCGAACACCAGCGCCTTGGCGCGGATGGACAAGGCGCCGGCCTCGGGCAGGGTCAGCAGCGAACTCATGGCGTCGTGCCGACCGGCAGCGTCGCGCCGATGCGTGGGTGAGCGGGCCATCGTCCCGCCGCGGTGCTTCGCTTCATCGTTCACTGCTCAGTTTTCTTGAGCAGCGATTCTGTGGCGCGGCGCCGCGTGGCCGAACTACATAGATTTCACTTCGATATCCGAATAAGCAAATCTGTCGACTGCCGCCGAGCGAAGGCGCGCGCCAGTCACGTCAGCCGATGTGTTGGCGTGCCCGCTTCAGCCAGCGCGCCGCACCGTGCCCGGCCACCCGGCCGGTGGCGAAACACGCAGTGAGCAGATAGCCGCCGGTCGGCGCTTCCCAGTCGAGCATCTCGCCGGCGCAGAACACGCTGGGCAGCTCGCGCAGCATGCCGTGTGCATCGAGCGCTTCCAGCCGAACGCCACCCGCCGTGCTGATCGCCTCGGCGACGGGGCGGGGGCGGGCCAGGGTCAACGGCAGCGCCTTCAATGCGGTCGCCAGTTGCTCCGGATCGTTCAACTGCTGCGGCGTGAGCAATTCATGCAGCAGGGCCATCTTGAGGCCGGCAATGCCCAGGCGGCTCTTGAGGTGGGTGGACAGGCTGCGGTGACCGCGCGGGTGCCGCGTTTCCGCCAGCACCTGCGCCGCGCTGTGTTGCGGCAGCAGGTCGATGAGCCAGGTGGCTTGCCCCTGCCTGGCGATCTCGTCGCGCAGCCGCGCGGAAAACGCGTACACCAGGCTGCCTTCGATGCCGGTGTCGGTCAGCACGAACTCGCCCTGCTGGCTGTCCTCGGGCGGCTGCGTCGGCAGCCGCGCCGCCACAGGCTTGACCGGCTGGCCGGCATGGCGTTGCTTCAGGTGCTCGCTCCATCCTGCGGCGCCCGCGCGCGTGGGAACCACGTCGAAACCGCAGTTGGCGGGCTGCAGCGGGGCGATGAACACGCCACGTGCGGCCAGCAGCGGCAGCCACGCGCCATCGGACCCCAGGCGCGGCCAGCTCGCGCCGCCCAGGGCCAGCACGGTCGCGTCCGCCTGGTGCGCGATGCGGCCGGCCGGCGCATCGAAGACCAGCTCACCGGTGGAATGGTCCCAGCCCGTCCAGCGGTGCCGGGTATGCACCCGCACACCGGCGTTGCGCAGGCGGTGCAGCCAGGCGCGCAGCAGCGGCGCGGCTTTCATGTCGCTGGGGAACACGCGGCCGGAGGTTCCCACGAAGGTGGTGATCCCGAGGTCCGCCGCCCAGTGCCGCACCGCCTCGCCGTCGAAGGCCGAGACCGCGGCGCGCAGCGCATCGCTGCGCTCGCCATAGCGCGTGAGGAAGGCCTCGGCGGGTTCGGAGTGGGTGAGATTCAGGCCGCCGCGTCCGGCCAGCAGGAATTTGCGGCCCACGGAGGGCATGGCGTCGAACAGGTCGACCGCCACGCCCGCCC
>Ga0207853_1000239_pt1 | contig 12806 bp, 13 predicted proteins | sample LuqExpMetagenom6_FD_187764 | JGI IMG/M metagenome (GOLD analysis project Ga0207853, IMG submission 187764) | Tropical forest soil microbial communities from Luquillo Experimental Forest, Puerto Rico - Sample 6 (SPAdes) | ecosystem: Environmental > Terrestrial > Soil > Tropical forest ...
ACGGCCCGTCGCAGACTGGCCGCCGTATCGATTCGACCGCACGCAAGCTCACCCGGCGCACGAATGTGCAGGTCGGACAGTTGAACAATCGTCGTCTTCATCCCACTTTATGTGCACGCACTACGGAATATATTGCGCCAAACGACCGCGTGATGCGAGGTGCGACACATGGAGCTAATTCTTTGGCGGCACGCCGAAGCGGAAGAGGCGCGCGAGGGCCAGGCCGACATCGACCGGGCACTGACGGCGCGAGGTGAGCAGCAGGCCCAGCGTGTGGGCGCCTGGCTGAACCGCCAGCTTGCGCCCGGCACGCTGGTGTTGTGCAGTCCAGCCTTGCGTTGTCAGCAGACCGTGCTGCGGCTCGGACGGGAATTCACCCTGCTGGATGAGCTGGCGTCGGGCCACACCGTGGCCCAGCTCCTGGAGGTGGCGCAGTGGCCATCGGCGCAGCGGCCTGTGTTGATCGTCGGACACCAGCCCACGCTGGGCGACGCGTTGGCAAAGCTGCTGCACCTGCGCGATGCCAACTACCCGATCCGCAAGGCAGCCGCGTGGTGGTTGCGCGCGCGCGAGCGCGACGGCGTGGCGCAGGTTGTCGTGTGGGCGGTGCAATCGCCCGAAACGGCCTGACGGGGTCTGTCAGGTCTTGGCCGGTCGACCGGTTTTCACGGCCGGCACGGCACCGACGCAGGCGAGGAATGCGGCGTCGCCCATGGCCGCCAGTGCCTGCACGCCGGCACGCAGCACTTCGCTCTTCTTGGTCGGACGGCCCAGCTTGGCGGCGCGAAGCTTCAACTCATCCAGCACCGCGTATTCCCCCTTCGGGATCGTGAAGCTGTCGCGCACCAGCTTCGGCTTCTTCGGCTTTTCGGGCCTGGACACAGGTTCAGCCTTCTTCGCTTTTACCTTCGGCTCGGCGGCGGCTTCGGCCTTTGCGCGTTTGGGGGCTGCCGGTACCTTCGCTGGCTGACTGGCCGCGGGTGCCTTCGGCGGTGACGGCTTTTTATTGGTCGTGGTAGCCATGCCCGGAATCCTGTTTGTTAAAAACGGTATATACAGTATATGCCGTTATTTGCGGCGAGTCGCCATCTCAGGCGATGCCGAAGCTCCAGGGCGTTTTTTGCCATGCCACCGCCTCCTCGCGCAGCAGGTGAAGCGATTGCGGGTAGGCGGCAGCCCAGTGCGCAGGCAGTGCCATCTTGAACGCGCGCGCGCTGCGCCCCAGTTCCAGGCCACGCAGGTCGGGTTCCCGGCGAGCGTGGCACAGGATGACTGCCAGCCGAAGGCAGAGCAACTGCTCGACGAAGACCTCGTCGTTGAAATCCGCCTCGAGCTTGCGCAGTTTGCCCCGGTGTCCCAGCACCAGCAGGCCCAGACGATGCAACTCCTGCTGCGAAAAGCCTGCGGCATCGGTGTTGTCCAGAATGTAGGCGCCGTGCTTGTGATAGTCGCTATGCGAGATCTGGATGCCCACTTCGTGCAGTTGCGCGGCCCAGGCCAGCTGCCGGTCGGCGTCCTGGTTGCTGGCGGGTCCCAGCTGCTGCAGGAGTTGGACCGCGGCCTGCGCCACCCGGCGTGCCTGTTTGCGATCGACATCGAAGCGAATCGCCAGCCGATCGATCGTGGCCACGCGCACGTCGCTCTCCACGTGCTCGCGATCGATCAGGTCATACAGCAGTCCATGCCGCAGGCCACCGCCGGCAGGCTCCATGCGCTCGATATCCAGCAGCGAAAACACCGCCTGCAGCACGCTCAATCCACCCGCGATCACCGGCCGCCGGTCGTCCTTCAGTGCGGGCAAGCGTAGCCGGTCGGCGCTGCGCGCCTGCAGCAACTGCTGCCGCAGCCAGTCGATGCCATCGCGCGTGACTTCGCCCTTGGTCTGCCCGGTGGCCAACAGGATGTCCCCGACCGCGCTGATGGTGCCCGCCGATCCGTAGGCGACTTCCCAGCGGTCACGCGTATAGGTATCCAGGGCACCATCGAGGATGGCCTGCGCTGCGACTTCGGCCCGCTCGAACGCCGACGCGGTGAACTGGCCCTGCGGGAAATACCGCAGGGACCACGCCACGCTGCCGACGCGGAAGCTTTCCATCACGTCCGCCTGGTAGCCTTGCCCCAGGATCAGTTCGGTGGAACGCCCGCCGATGTCAACCACCAGCCGCTTGTCGTCCGACTGCGGCAGCAGGTGGGCGACGCCCTGGTAGATCAGCCGGGCTTCTTCGCGACCGGAGATCACGTCGATCGGAAGGCCCAGGATGTCCCGGGCGCGATCCAGGAAGGCATCGCGGTTGCGCGCTTCGCGCAGCGTCTGCGTCGCGGCTGCGCGAACCTGGTTGGGCTTGAACGACGACAGCTGCTCGGAGAACCGGGCGAGGGATTGCCAGCCACGCTCCATGGCATCGGTCGTGAGATTGCGCGCCTCGTCGAGGCCAGCCCCCAATCGGACCGGCTCCTTGAAGTACTGGACGCGAAGAATCTGGCCACGATCGAGACGGCCCATCTCCAGTCGAAAGCTGTTGGAACCGAGATCGACGGCGGCAAGCAGTGAACCGTTTTGCATGTGCGATGTGGATGAAGCGGGCGCCAGAATAGCATCGGGCCCGGTGCCCGCGCTGACTCAACCGATCACACGACCGTCCACGGTCAACATGCTTTGCGTGACGAAGGCGGCCCCTCGGCGCCGGCCCTCGTAGCTCACCCGGAACCCGCCGAGATCCAGGGTGTCGCGGCGCTGGAAGGCCGCGAGCGTCGCGGCGCGTGTCAGGTTTCCTTCGATGCCGTTCAGCACTTCGAAGGTATACCGGGCCGAGATGAAGCCCGCCAGGCTCAGTGGCGCCGGTGGCTCGTCGAACAGCCGGGCCAGCACGTCGCGGTAGTTGCGCACGATCGACTGGCTGGAGGTCACCAGCGGCACAGGCTGCGTGGCGATGATCGGGGTGTTACGCGCCGCACCCATTTGCTGCAAGGTCTGCAGGTTGACATCGGCCAACGCCACCACGTAGCGCTGGCGCGACTGCCGCTCCAGACCCTGGGTGAATTGCACGAGTTCGGGCGTGCCGCCGACGAACAGCAGGATGGCAGGTGTGGCCTGCGTGAGTTGCTGGCCCAGCCGAGACAGATTCGCCCCGCGGAAGTCCTGGAGCTTGAGACCCAGCGCGGCCGCAGAGCGTGCCAGGTCTTCCTGGTGCGCCATGTATTCGCTGTCGTTCGCAAACACGACACCCAGCTCCCGCACACTCAGCGCGCTGAGCGATTTGAGTGCATGGGCGATCTGTTCCTCGCGCGGCGCGAAGATCGGAAACGTCTGGTCATCGAGGTCGAGGCCCGAGTGCTGCAGCCAAGGCGCCGCATGGGCCAGCGGCAGCCGTTCTTCGCGCAGCTGGGCAGCGATCTGCGTCGCGACGAGGTCTCCGGCGCAGCCCGACAGCACCACGCAGGCCGGGTTGTCCCGCACAGAGGCCACAGCCGCCCGCACGCTCGCCGCACTGCCGTCGACTTCAATTGCCATATGTTGTATCGGCCGGCCGCGTACGCCGCCGCGGGCGTTGATGTCCTGCCAGGCGGCTCGTGAGCCGATCAGGAAATCCTTGGAGACATCCTGTTGCGCCGCCGATGTGTCCACGATCTGAACGACGGTGATGCCCCGGCCGGAAGCCGCCTTGCCCGGCTGCGCGCTCGCCCAGGCCGGGCAGGCGATGGCGGCGGCGGCTGCGAGCGCCGTTCGGCGCGTGATGTACTGCATCGCCACGGAATGTCAGCGAGACGCGGGAATCAGGACGCGATCGACCGTATGGATGACACCGTTGGTGGCCGCGATGTCCGCATGCTGGACCATGGCTTCCTCGACCGTCACGAAGCCGCCGGCGCGGGCGAGTTCGATCTTGCCGCCCTGGGCCGTCTGCACGCTGCTGTTGCGCACGTCCGCGGCCGTGATCTTGGCGGGGACAACGTGGTAGGACAGCACAGCCTTCAGGCGTGCCGGGTTGGCCGCCAGTTCGTCCAGCGTCTTGGCCGGCATCGCCTGGAACGCGGCATTCGTCGGTGCGAAGAAAGTGTAGGGACCACCCGAGCGCAAGGTGTCGGCCAGGCCGGCGCGGCTGATCAGGCTGTTCACGGTGCTCAGCTCGGGATCCTGCGTAAGCGTGTCGGCGATGGTGGTGGGCTGCGGCGACGTCGTGGCGCAGGCGGCGAACAACGCGGCCGTGGGCAGCAGAGCGAGGAGGCGAGTCTTGATCATTTCTTGGGTTCCTCGAAGTTGGGGTGCGGCGGAGCTTAGGAAGCCGATGTGACAACGTTGTGACTGTCATGTGACGGTCACATGACGGCTGCCGCCTTCGGCGCAAAGTTCCACGCTCTGCAGTAGGTGTCACGGAGCTGTCACAAAAGATTCTTAGAGTCGGCTCGTTCGATTCCACACAACTTGAGGTGAACCGATGAACCGATTGATTTCTGTCCTGATGATTGGCGGCGCAGCGCTCGCCGTCGCAGGAACTGCCGCCGCCCAGGAAGTGACGGGCGCCGGCGCCAGCTTTCCTGCTCCCGTGTACGCCAAGTGGGCTTCCGACTACAACAAGGCCACCGGCGCCCGAGTGAACTACCAGTCCGTGGGTTCGGGCGCGGGCATCCGACAGATCGACGCCAAGACGGTGGACTTCGGCGCGTCCGACATGCCGCTGAAGGACGACGAACTGGCCAAGAAGGGCCAGCTGCAATTCCCGACAGTCATTGGCGGCGTGATTCCGGTGGTCAACATCAAGGGCATCAACCCCGGCCAGCTCCAGTTGACCGGCGCGGTGCTGGGCGACATCTACCTGGGCAAGATCACCAAGTGGAACGATCCGGCGATCAAGTCGCTGAATCCTTCCCTGGCCCTGCCGGATGCGCCGATCGCCGTGGTTCGCCGTGCCGACGGTTCGGGCACCAGCTTCATCTTCACCAACTACCTGTCCAAGGTGAACCCGGATTGGAAGACCAAGGTGGGCGAGGGTACCGCCGTCAACTGGCCCACGGGCGCAGGCGGCAAGGGCAATGAAGGCGTGGCGGCGTTCGTCGGTCGCCTGCCCAATTCGATCGGCTACGTCGAGTACGCCTATGTCAAGCAGAACAAGATGACCTACGCGCTGGTGCAGAACGCGGCCGGCAAGTATGTCAAGCCCGAAGCGGGCGCCTTCAAGGCGGCCGCGGCCAACGCCGACTGGTCCAAGAGCTTCTACCAGATCCTCACGAACCAGCCGGGCAACGACTCCTGGCCGATCACGAACGCAACCTACATCCTGATGCACAAGGTGCAGGACAAGCCCGCGCAAGGCACTGCCGTGCTGAAGTTCTTCGAGTGGGCCTACAAGAACGGCGACAAGACCGCCGATGAGCTCGACTACGTGCCGATGCCCGCGTCCGTGAAGACCCAGATCGAGAAGGCCTGGGGCGAGATCAAGGACGCGTCCGGCAAGCAGGTCGCAGCGAAATAAAGCCAATCGCGGCGCATGTCTTCTACACTCTCGGCCCATGAGGCCTCGCTGGACCTGGCCCTTGGCCGCCGCGAGCGTTCGATGACGCCGCCGCCTGCGCCCACTCGCCGCACCGGTCCGCTCGCGGACCTGCTTTTCGGCTGGGCGGCGAAGGGCGCCGCGCTGCTTACGCTCGGCCTGCTGCTGGGCATTCTGATTTCGCTGGTGATCGGCGCCTGGCCGGCCATCGACAGGTTCGGCCTGGGTTTCTTCGCCAGCAGCGTCTGGGATCCGGTGAGCCTGGAGTTCGGCGGCCTGGTGATGATCTACGGCACGCTGGCCTCATCGCTGATCGCCCTGCTGATCGCGGTGCCGGTGAGCTTCGGCATCGCCCTGTTCCTGACTGAGCTGTCGCCCGCGTGGCTCAAGCGGCCGCTGGGCACCGCGATCGAATTGCTGGCGGCTGTGCCATCCATCGTTTATGGCATGTGGGGCCTGCTGGTGTTCGGCCCGATTCTCGCCACCTGGGTGCAACAGCCGCTGCAAGCGCTGTTCGGCAATACGCCCTACCTCGGGGCACTGTTTTCAGGGCCGCCGGTGGGCATCGGCGTGCTCTCGGCCGGGATCATCCTGGCCATCATGATCATTCCCTTCATAGCCTCGGTGATGCGCGACGTGTTCGAGGTCACGCCACCGATGCTCAAGGAATCGGCCTATGCGCTTGGCTCCACGACCTGGGAGGTGGTGTCCAAGGTGGTGCTGCCCTATACCAAGGCGGGCGTGGTTGGCGGCATCATGCTGGGGCTCGGGCGCGCGCTCGGGGAGACGATGGCGGTCACCTTCGTCATCGGCAACTTCAACCAGCTCGATTCGCTGTCACTGTTCCAGGCGGCCAACAGCATCACGTCGGCGCTGGCCAACGAGTTTGCCGAGGCCGCCAGCGGCCTGCACCAGTCGGCTTTGATCTATCTCGGCCTGGTGCTGTTCTTCATCACGTTCGTGGTGCTCTCGCTATCGAAACTGCTGCTGGCGCGCATGCGCCGGCGCGAAGGGGGCAAGGCATGACACGCGACGAAGCCCTGGCGGGAACCGGCGCGAGCCTGCTGCGCTCGGCTGACGTCCAGCAGGCGCGGGAGCGCCGCTACCTGGCGCGCAAGCGCATCAATCGCATCGCACTGGCGTTGTCGCTGGCGGCGATGGGCTTCGGCATGTTCTGGCTGGTCTGGATCCTTTGGGAAACCTTGCGGCTGGGCCTCGGCGGAATCACCTGGGCCACCCTGACCCAGATGACCCCGCCGCCGAACGAGGCGGGCGGCATCGCCAATGCCCTGTGGGGTTCCTTCGTGATGGTGATGCTGGCGACGTGCGTGGGCACGCCGGTGGGCATCATGGCCGGCGTCTACCTCGCCGAGTACGATCCCAGGGGCTGGCTGGGCAACGTGACGCGCTTTGTCAACGACATCCTGCTGTCGGCGCCCTCTATCGTGATCGGCCTGTTCGTCTATGCGGTGGTGGTCACGCGCATGAGGAGCTTCTCGGGCTGGGCGGGCATCATGGCGCTCGCACTCATCGTGATTCCGGTGGTCATTCGCACCACCGAGAGCATGTTGCTGCTGGTGCCTGCCGGCATGCGAGAGGCGGCTTATGCCCTCGGCGCACCGAAGTGGAAGGTGATCACCAGCATCACGCTGCGTGCGGCGCGCGCGGGCGTGGTGACCGGCGTGTTGCTGGCCGTTGCGCGTATCGCCGGCGAGACGGCGCCGCTGCTGTTCACGTCGCTGAACAACCAGTTCTGGACCAGCTCGCTCGACCATCCGATGGCGAGCCTGCCGGTGACCATCTTCAAGTTCGCCATGAGCCCGTACGAAAACTGGCAGCAGCTGGCGTGGGCGGGCGTCTTCCTCATCACGCTGGCCGTGCTGGGATTGAACATCGTTGCGCGCCTGGTCACGCGCGGCAAGCATTGAACAACACCATGAACACGACGACGCCCTCCAAGATCTCGGTGCGCGACCTGAATTTCTTCTATGGGCGCTTCCATGCGCTCAAAGGGATCAACCTGGAGGTTCCGGAGAAGAAGGTGACGGCCTTCATCGGGCCTTCCGGCTGCGGCAAGTCCACCCTGCTGCGCACTTTCAACCGGATGTATGCCTTGTACCCGGAACAACGGGCCGAGGGTGAAGTGCTGATGGATGGGGAAAACCTCCTCACCTCGAAGAAGGATGTGGCGCTGATCCGCGCCAAGGTCGGCATGGTGTTCCAGAAGCCCACGCCGTTTCCCATGTCGATCTATGACAACATCGCCTTCGGCGTGCGCCTGTTCGAGAACCTGGGCGCCGCGGACATGGATGATCGCGTCGAATGGGCGCTGCGCAAGGCCGCGCTGTGGAACGAAGTCAAGGACAAGCTCGGCCAAAGCGGCATCGGCCTGTCGGGCGGGCAACAGCAGCGCCTGTGCATTGCGCGCGGCATCGCGATCAAGCCCGAGGTGCTGTTGCTGGACGAGCCGTGCTCCGCACTCGACCCGATCTCGACCGGCCGCATCGAGGAGCTGATCGCCGAGCTCAAGGACGACTACACGGTGATCATCGTCACGCACAACATGCAGCAGGCCGCGCGCTGCAGCGACTACACGGCCTACATGTACCTGGGCGACCTGGTCGAGGTTGGCGAGACCGAGCAGATCTTCTTCAAGCCCCGGCGCAAGGAGACCGAGGACTACATCACCGGACGCTTCGGCTGAAGGCGCGACCGAGGGAGACACGCATGCCAGACAAGCACCTTTCCACCCAATTCGACAGCGAACTCAATGGCGTTTCCTCGCGCGTGATGGAGCTCGGCGGCCTCGTCGAGGCGCAGATCCACCAGGCGGTGTCCGCACTGTCGCGCTACGACGGCGAAGCCGCGGCGCAGGTCATCGAGACCGAGGCTCGCGTCAACGCGATGGAGGTCGATATCGACCGCGAGTTGTCCTCGATCATCGCCCGCCGGCAACCGACCGCGCGCGACCTGCGGCTGCTGATCGCGATCTCCAAGACCACCGCCAACCTGGAACGGGTGGGCGACGAAGCCGAGAAGATCGCGCGCATGGTCCGCGCCATCATCGACAAGGGCGGTGCGGCCCGGACGCTGCCCGCTTCGGAGCTGCACGCTGAAGCCGAGCTGGCGTCCGCGCAGTTGCGCAAGGCGCTGGATGCATTTGCGCGGCTGGATGTGGCCGCGGCCGTGGCCATCCTCAAGGAAGACGACCTGATCGACCAGGAGTTCGACGGTTTCGTGCGCAAGCTCATCACCTACATGATGGAAGACCCGCGCACCATCTCCGCCAGCCTGGACCTGCTGTTCCTGGCCAAGGCGATCGAGCGGATCGGCGATCACGCGAAGAACATCGCCGAGTTCATCATCTACATCGTCAAGGGCGCCGACGTGCGCCATACTTCACTGGAACAGATCGAGTCCGAGTTCAGGCAGCGATGAAGCATCAACCCCGAATCCTGATCGTCGAGGACGAGCCCTCGATCGCGGAACTGATCGCGGTGAACCTGCGCCACAACGGTTTCCAGCCGGTGTGGGCCGAAGACGGCTTGGCGGCACAGCGCGAAGTCGATGCGGTTCTGCCAGACGCCATCCTGCTCGACTGGATGTTGCCCGGCCAAAGCGGTGTCGCACTGGCGCGCAAGTGGCGCAGCGACGCGCGCACGAAAGCCGTTCCCATCCTGATGATCACCGCACGCGGCGACGAACCCGACAAGGTGGCGGGCCTGGACGCGGGTGCAGACGACTACATCACCAAGCCGTTCTCGATGCAGGAGATGCTCGCGCGCGTGCGCGCCGTGCTGCGCCGGCGCGCGCCGGAGCAAGCGCACGAGTCGGTCACCATCGGTCAACTTGCCCTTGACGCGGCGACGCACCGCGCCAGCTGGCAGGGCCAGCCGCTGAAGCTCGGCCCGACCGAATTCAAGCTGCTGCACTTCCTGATGAAGCATGCCGAGCGCGTCCACAGCCGCGCCCAGCTCCTCGACAAGGTCTGGGGCGACCATGTCTTCATCGAAGAGCGCACGGTGGACGTGCACATCAAGCGCTTGCGCGAATCGCTCGGCGAGGCGGGGATCATGGTCGAAACCGTCCGTGGCGCCGGCTACCGGCTGACGGCTCTGGGAGCGGTCTAGCCGTTCCTGCCCGCCTGATAACCCTGCGGATATGGGCATTGCCTTTCTGATTCTGGCCTGCCTGGGCGCTTCGGCCGCTGTGGCCGCGGCGTTCGGACCGGCGTACGCGTTCGCCGGTGCCTTGGTCGTGCTGCTGGTGCAGTGGGCGATCGACCGGGCGCAACTGCGCAGGCTGTTGATTGCGCTGCGTGACGACACGCTCAGCGCCTTGCCGGCGCGCTCGCAAGGGCTGTGGGGCGAAATCGCCCGCCGCGTCGCACGGCTGCTGCGCGAGCGCGACGAGCGCCTGCGCGACAGCCAGGCGCGGCTGCAGGAGTTCCTGGTGGCGCTGGAAAACTCGCCCAATGGCGTGGTGCTGCTCGACGAAAATGGCCGCATCGAGTGGTGCAACCGGACGGCCGCCGGGCATTTCGGTTTCGACGCACAGCGCGATCAACTCCAGTACATCGGCAACCTGGTGCGCGACCCCGCATTCGCCGCCTACCTCGCGTCCTGGAACTACACGCGTGAGGTCGTGCTCGCGATGCCCGCGCGCGGCGCCACCCCACTGAAGATTTCCGTCCAGGCGCATCCCTATGCCGGCAGCCGCCGGCTGATCTTGAGCCGCGATGTCACTGCGGTGGAGCAGGCCGAGGCCATGCGACGTGATTTCGTGGCGAACGTCTCGCACGAGATCCGCACGCCGCTGACGGTGCTGGCGGGCTTCGTGGAGACGATGCAGACCCTGCCGCTGGAGCCTCAGGAGCGCGGCCGATACCTGCTGCTCATGTCGCAACAGGCCCAACGCATGCAGACGCTGGTGAACGACCTGCTGGCGCTCTCCAAGCTGGAGGGCAGCCCGCCACCGGGGGTAGGCGAATGGCTGTCGCTCAAGTCCCTGATGGCACCGTGCGAGCAGGAGGCCCGATCGCTGTCGCGCGTGCTGTCACCGAACCGCCCGCATGAGCTGGTGATCGCCGCGCCGCCCTTGCTGGAGATTTCGGGTTCGTCGGGCGAGCTGCAAAGCGCCATTTCGAACCTGTTGAGCAATGCGGTGCGCTACACGCCGGGGGGCGGCCGCATCGAGGCGCAGTGGCAGCAGCGGCCCGATGGCCGGCTGGAGCTGTCGGTGAAGGACACCGGCCCTGGCATCGCGGCCGAGCACCTGTCGCGGCTGACCGAGCGCTTCTACCGCGTCGATCGCAGCCGCTCGCGCGAGACCGGCGGCACCGGGCTGGGCCTGGCCATCGTCAAGCATGTCGTGCAACGCCACGGCGCAGAGCTGAAGATCGAAAGCACCGTTGGTGCCGGGTCGACTTTCGCGATCGTGCTGCCGGCTTCGCGCGTGCGACCGGCCCTCACGGGTGCGAACGTACGGACCGCCACAGAATCGTTGCCAGAATAGGGCCGAGCAAGGCAAGCGCCACCGTAGCGGCAGCCCAGAAGGCTGCTGGCGAGTGCTGCGGTGCGATCGGGCCCAGGCCCAAATAGGCCAGGGCATAGCCGCCGGTCAGTCCCACGCCCCACAGAAGGACGCAATAGGCGACCAGTGGCGCGACCGTCACGCGATAGCAGCGCAGCAAGAACACGCACAGCGCCTGCGTGGCATCGCCCAGGTGGAACAGCGCCAGCCAACCCAGGAGCGCGGTCGCGACCGCGACCACCTGCGGGTTGGGCGAATAGAGGGCCGCGAGCTGCGCGCGTGCCAGCGCCATGCCGGCGGCCATCAGCAGCGCCATCGCCAGTCCCATCTGGAAGCCGGTTCGGATGGCGCGGCGTGCCTTGCGGGCGTCGCCCATCCCCAGCCAGTAGCTCACGCGCGCGCTGGTGGCGATGGCCAGCGACAGCGGCACCATGTACATGACGGCGGCAAGGTTGGCCGCGACCTGGTGCGCCGCTGAAGCCACCGTACCCTGGCGTGCGATGAACAGCGACATGAGGGTGAAGGAGGTCACTTCCACCATCACGGCGAGACCGCCCGGTACGCCCAGGCGCGCGAACTCGCCGATCACGCGCCAGTCGGGCGCCTCTGGCCGGCGCCACAGGCCGTAGGGCCGATACAGATCCTGGGTGCGCAGCAGCCACGCCGCCATGGCGAGCATCAGCCAGTTCACGACCACCGTAGCCCAGGCGCAGCCTACGGCGCCTTGCGCGTGCAGGCCCAGTCCGCCGAACGTGAACCAGATCGTCAGCGGGATTTTCAGCAGCAGCGAGAAGGCTTGCAGCCACGTGACCAGCTGCGGCTTGCCCAGGCTCTGGTTGAGCGTGCTGTACATGCGGAACAGCAGCGCCGCGGGCAAGGCCAGCACCAGCACCGACAGGTAGTCGCGCACTGCGCCTTCCAGCGCGGGGGGGACTTCCGTCCAGCGTAGCAGCGCGTCCGGGAAGAGCAAGGCGAGTGCGCCCAGCACCATCCCGATCAGCGCCAGGTACAAGGCCTGGCGAACCGATCGACCAAGTTCGTGGTGGCGCCGGGCGCCGTGCAGTTCGGCCCAGGCCGGCAACAAGGCCTGCAGCACACCCAGCAGGGCGACGAAGACGGTGATGTAGACGGCCGCCCCGACCGACAGCGCGGCGAGCGCCTGTTCCGAAAAGCGACCGGCCACCATGGTGTCGGTCACGCCGAAGGCCATCACCGCCAGCTGCCCCACCAGCACGGTGACAGCGTGGCGGGTGATCGTCCGGCGTTCGCTCACCGTGCGGTGCGGCGATAGAGCAGCACGTTTTCGTCAGGGTCCCGGGGCCTGCTGACGTTGGCGACCTGCCGCCACTGCCCCATGTCGATGGCCAGCGGTGCGGTCAGCAGCTGCGGCGAAGCCACCAGCAGCCAGGGGCACACCGGCTTCCAGCCGGCGGGTCGCAGTTGCATGTTGCCGTGGTACATGAAGGCCGCGATCTGTGGGCGGTTCAGGCCCAGTTCCTCGACACAGCCGGGGCGATCCATGTGCCGCTGCACCGCGCGCACCATCGGGCCGTAGCTGCGCGCGTAATCGAGCACCGGCAGCCACAAGGTCATGAGCAGCAGCCAGCACAGCGCCGCGCCCGCCGCTGGCAGCACCAGGCTTTTCCAGATCACCTGGCGGTGGCGGCCGGTGCGCCAGCGCACCAGCGCGGCCCAGGCCAGCGTCGCGACAAGCGCGGCCGCAAAGGCGACGAACGAGAAGCTCGGCACAAAGCCCGGGGCCAGTCGTGCGATGTTGGCGGCGGG
>Ga0207853_1000240_pt1 | contig 12802 bp, 12 predicted proteins | sample LuqExpMetagenom6_FD_187764 | JGI IMG/M metagenome (GOLD analysis project Ga0207853, IMG submission 187764) | Tropical forest soil microbial communities from Luquillo Experimental Forest, Puerto Rico - Sample 6 (SPAdes) | ecosystem: Environmental > Terrestrial > Soil > Tropical forest ...
CGGGCGCCCTCAACATCATCGACCGCGACAGCTATGCGGTGCTCATGCGCATCGCGCTGCTGTCCTCACTGAATGCCGCCGACACCACCGGCGCCCTGGGGTTCCGCTGCGTGCGGCCCCTGGAAGGACATTTATGAGCCTGCCTCTCTTGCGTCGTCGCGACGCCCTGTTGTCCCTGGCCGCGCTCGGCGCGCTGCCTGTCTTTGCCCACTCGGCCCACCATCCTCCCATGGATGATGCGCCGGCGCCGCCCCCCGACGAGTCGGTGTACCGGCTCGAGGCCACCCTGGAGGACCAGGACGGCCATTCATTGGCCTGGTCGTCGCTGCAGGGCACGCCGGTGCTGGCCAGCATGTTCTACACCTCGTGCGACATGGTGTGCCCCATGATCTTCGAGACCGTGCAGGCCACGCTGCGTGCGCTGTCGGCGGCCGAGCGCGCGCAGCTGCGCGTGCTGATGGTCAGCTTCGACCCCGAGCGCGATTCGCCTGCGGTGCTGAAGAAAACGGCGCAGGCCCGCGGCTGTGACGCCCAATGGGTGCTGGCCCGGGCCGACGACAACACGACCCGCAAGGTGGCGGCCGTGCTCGGCATCCAGTACCGCCGGCTGGCCAATGGCGAATACAACCACTCCAGCGTCCTCGAACTGCTCGATGGCCAGGGACGCGTCGCCGCCCGCAGCGGCAAGCTGGGACCGGCGGACCCCGCCATGGTGGCGGCGATACGCAAGCTGCAGGGCCGGCGCGCTGCCGAGATCCGTTCCTTCTCTGCCGTCGCCTGATGTCACCGACGTGACATAAACGGGCGCGCCAGCCGACGGCGCGCCGCCCGCGGCCGATGCGGACGAGGTGAACCACGAGGCCACGGCTGCACCGGGAAGGGTTTCCACTCTTGGTGCAAGCACTGCCCGCGCCACATAAAGTTGTGCATGTCGGCAGCGCTGCTCGAAGTCTCTGACGTCACGGTCCGGTTCGGCGGCATCACCGCGCTGGACCGCGTGTCCTTCGCGGTCCAGCCCGGCACCATCGCCGGCCTGATCGGCCCGAATGGCGCGGGCAAGACCACGCTCTTCAATTGCCTGTCGCGCCTGTACTCGTTCAGCGAAGGCCGCATCCATTTCGAGGGCCGGCCGCTGGCCGATTTTGCGGCGCACAAGATCGCCGCGCTGGGCATCGGCCGCACCTTTCAGAACCTGGCGCTGTTTCGCACGATGAGCGTGCAGGACAACGTGATGATCGGCGGGCACTGCAATACGCGCAGCGGCTTCCTGGCGAATGCCCTGCGCCTGCCCTGGGTGCGCCGCGAAGAGCGGCAGTTGCGTGAGCGCGCGGCCGAAGCCATCGCCCTGCTCGGCCTGCAGGACGTCGCCCACCGCCCCGTGTCGGACCTGCCCTTCGGCACGCAGAAACGCGTCGAGCTCGCGCGTGCCCTGCTGTCGCGGCCCAAGCTGCTGCTGCTCGATGAACCGGCCGCCGGCCTGAACCACGAGGAAGTCGATGCGCTGCGCCTGCTGCTGCGGCGCATCCAGCAGGAACTCAAGCTCACGATCCTGCTGGTCGAGCACCACATGAACCTGGTCATGCGCGTGTCGGACCAGGTGGTCGTGCTCGACTTCGGCCGCAAGATCGCCGACGGCACGCCCGCCGAAGTCCAGGGCAACGCGGATGTCATCCGCGCCTACCTCGGGGAGGACCCATGAGCGCCCCCATCCTGCAGGTGCGCCAGTTGCACGCGCAGTACGGCGCGACGCAGGTGCTGCATGGGATCGACTTCGACGTGAAGCCGGGGGGCATCACCACCATCCTCGGCGCCAACGGCGCAGGCAAGACCACCACGCTGCGCGCGGTCTGCGGCATGCTGCGCGTGCAAGGCGAGGTGCTGCTGGCCGGCGAGCGCATCGACGGCAAGCCGACCGAGACGATCGTGCGGCGCGGCGTGGCCCACGTGCCCGACGGCCGCGGCACCTTCGTGCACCTGAGCGTGGAAGAGAACCTGCGCCTGGGCGCCTACACGCGCCGCGACAAGGACCAGGTGGCGGCCGACTTCGAGCGGATGTACAGCTACTTCCCGCGACTGCGCGAGCGCCGCAAGCAGCAGGCCGGTACGCTGTCCGGCGGCGAGCAGCAGATGCTGGCCATCTCGCGTGCGCTGATGCTGCGCCCGCGCCTGCTGCTGCTGGACGAACCCTCCTTCGGCCTGGCGCCCAAGATCGTGCGCGAGCTGTTCGACATCCTCGGCGAGATCAACCGGGCCGAAGGCACCAGCATGCTGCTGGTCGAGCAGAATGCCTCGATCGCACTGCGCGTCGCCGACCAGGCCTACCTGCTGGAAACCGGCCGCGTCGTGATCTCCGGCTCGGCCGAGGCGATCCGCAACGACGAAGGGGTGCGCCGCTCCTACCTGGGCTACTGAAGCACAAGCATGGACCTGCTCTTCCACCAGATCCTCTCCGGCCTCGCCACCGGCGGCATCTACGCCAGCGTGGCGCTGGCGCTGGTGATGATCTACCAGGCCACGCACCTGGTGAACTTCGCCCAGGGCGAGATCGCGATGTTCGCCACCTACCTGTGCTGGACCCTGCTGCAGGCCGGCCTGCCGTACTGGGTGGCGTTCTTCCTGACCGTCATCATCGCCTTCATCGGCGGCGTGCTGATCGAGCGCGTGATCATCCGGCCGGTCGAGAACGCACCGGTGCTGTCGGTGGTGATCGTCTTCATCGGCCTGCTGGTCATCTTCAACAGCATCGCCGGCTGGATCTACACCTACACGATCAAGCCCTTCCCCAGCCCCTTCCCGGAAAAGGCGCTGTTCGACAACAGCTTCATCGGCCCGCACGAACTCGGCGCCATCTGCGTCACCCTCATCGTGCTGGCGCTGGTGTTCGCCTTCTTCCGCCTGACGCCGCTCGGGCTGGCGATGCGCGCGGCGGCGCAGAACCCCGAGTCCAGCCGGCTGGTCGGCGTGCGGGTGGGCTGGATGCTCGCGCTCGGCTGGGGCCTGGCGTCGGCGATCGGGGCCATCGCCGGCATGATGGTCGCGCCCATCGTCTACCTCGAGCCGAACATGATGGGCGGCATCCTGCTGTACGCCTTCGCCGGTGCGCTGCTCGGCGGCATTGACAACCCCTGGGGCGCCGTCGTCGGCGGCTTCCTGGTCGGCATGATCGAGAACGTGGTCGGCATGTACCTCGGCACCGAACTGAAGCTCTCGGTCGCCCTGGTGATCATCGTGACGGTGCTGGTGCTCAGCCCGTCCGGCCTGTTCGGCCGCACGCACGTCGCCCGGGTGTAACGATGCCGACGGTCAAGACCAGCCTCACCCCCACGCAGATCGGCGGCATGCTGGTACTGCTCGCCATCGCCTGCCTGCTGCCCTTCGTCCTGAGCAACTACCAGGTGTTCCAGCTGACGATGGCGCTGACCTATGCGATCGCACTGCTGGGGCTGAACATGCTGACCGGCTACAACGGACAGATCTCGCTGGGACACGGCGCCTTCTTCGCCATCGGCGCCTACACCGCCGCGATCCTGATGGACAAGGCGAACTGGCCGTACTGGGCGACCATCCCGGTGGCCGGCCTGGTGTGCCTGCTGGCGGGATTCCTCTTCGGCCTGCCGGCGCTGCGGCTGGAGGGGCTGTACCTGGCGCTGGCGACCTTCGCGCTCGGCGTGGCGATGCCGCAGATCCTCAAGTACAAGGGCATCGAGCACTGGACCGGCGGCTCGATGGGCGTGGTGATCGTCAAGCCCGACCCGCCCAATGGCCTGCCGCTCAACCAGGACCAGTGGCTGTACTTCTTCACGCTGGCCTGGGTGCTGATCCTCTTCGTGGCCGGCTGGAACATGCTGCGCGGCCGGGTGGGCCGCGCGCTGGTGGCGATCCGCGACCATCCCATCGCCGCCGAGACCATGGGCATCCACACCGCGCTGTACAAATCGCTGACCTTCGGCGTGTCGGCGCTGTACACCGGCATTGCCGGCGCGCTGGCCGCCATCGCGGTGCAGTTCGCCTCGCCCGATTCCTTCGGCATCTTCCTGTCGCTGTCGCTGCTGGTGGGCGTGGTGGTGGGCGGGCTGGCGTCGATCTCGGGCGCGTTCTACGGCGCGCTGTTCATCCAGTTCGTGCCGAACGTGGCCGACAACATCTCCAAGGCCGCGCCGTGGGCCATCTACGGCGTGTTCCTTATCGCCTTCATGTACCTCATGCCATCCGGCGTGGCGGGCCTGGTACGCCAGACCCGGCAGCGCCTGGCACGGAAACGGGTGGCCGCGCCCGCTGCGCCAGCGGGTCGCGACGATGTTCAACTCCCCATCACTGGAAAGGAAGCAAGATGACGACTCGACGCAAGACTCTCGTGATCGGCGCAGCGGCGCTCACCGGTCCTTTCTTGATCGGCAGCGCGCGCGCGCAGGGCAAGAAGGAGATCAAGCTCGGCCAGACCATGCCCTACAGCGGCCCGGCCTCGGCCTACGGCACGATCGGCAAGCTGCACCAGGCCTACTTCAAGAAGATCAACGACGAGGGCGGCATCAACGGGACCAAGGTCAACCTGATCTCGCTGGATGACGGCTACAGCCCGCCCAAGACCGTGGAGCAGGTGCGCAAGCTGGTCGAGCAGGACGAGGTCGACGCCCTGTTCCAGACGCTGGGCACGCCCAGCAACACGGCGATCCACAAGTACGTCAACGCCAAGAAGGTGCCGCACCTGTTCGTGGCCACGGGCGCCACCAAGTGGAACGACCCGAAGAACTTTCCCTGGACCTTCGGCTTCAACCTGTCGTACCAGACCGAAGGCGAGATCTACGCCAAGTACATCCTGAAGAACCGGCCCAACGCGAAAATCGCGATCCTCTACCAGAACGACGACTACGGCAAGGACGTGCTGGCCGGCGTGGACAACGTGCTCAAGGGCGACAAGGCCAAGATGATCGTCGCCAAGGCCACCTACGAGGTGACCGACCCCACGGTCGACTCGCAGATCCTCACGCTGAAAGCCTCGGGCGCGGACACGATGATCAACATCTGCACGCCGAAGTTCAGCGCGCAGGCGATCCGCCGCGTGTACGACTCGGGCTGGCGCCCGCCGCTGCACATCGTGAACAACGTCGGCGCTTCGGTCGGCAGCGTGCTCACGCCGGCCGGCCTGGACAAGAGCGAGGGCGTGATCACGGTGCAGTACTACAAGGACGAATCCGATCCCACCTGGGTCAACGACCCAGCGATGCTGCAATGGCGCGGCTTCATGGGCCGCTTCTACAAGGACGGTGCCGTGACCGATGCCAGCAACGTCTACGCCTACATCACGGCCGAGCTCATGGTGCAGGTGCTCAAGCAATGCAACGGCAACTACAGCCGCGACAACATCCGCAAGCAGGCCGAAAGCCTGAAGGACTGGAAGTCCGGCCTGCTGCTGCCGGGCATCGTGGTCAACACCTCGCCCACAGACCACGCGCCGATCGACCAGGGACAACTGTCCAAGTGGGACGGCAAGAAGTGGGTGCTGTTCGGCGACGTACTGGGCGGCGGCGCGGGCTGAGTCCACCGCGGGCGGGCATCCGTCACCGGGCGATCAATCGGCTGTCACCCGACGGGCTTGGTACGCTTCGACGGCGCGTGCCAGGTTGAAGTGCATCCGCTCGCGCCCGAGCGCAGCGGCCAATGCGGAGCGCCGGACCATCGCCAGCACGCCCGGGTTGAGTCCGACCAGCCAGACCTCGATGCCGCTTTCCCGCATCCGCTGCTCGCCGTCGATGAGCATCTTGAGCGCCGTGTACTCCAGATCGGGAACCCTGCTGAGGTCCAGTGCCAGGACCTGCGGCCTGGCCTCGTCGACCAGCTCCCGCAGCTGATCGCCCAGGCGCTCGGCGTTGACGAAGAAGACACGCCCCTCGGGCCGAATCAAGAGCAGCCCTGGAAATGTCTCGTCGTCGTGCTCTGCCGACAGGGGACGAAAGACATCCGTTCCGCGCTTGCGGCCGATGACGTGAAGCTGCGGCTGTGCCGCCTGGTAGGCGAGCGCCACCATCGACACCGCGATGGCAACGAGGATGCCCTGCAGCGTGCCGAGCGCAACGACCCCGAGCATCGCCGCGATGGCCCAGACGAACTCGGTGCGCCGCACCGACAGGATGGCGCGAAAGGCCGCCGGATCGATGAGCCCGATCGAGTAGACGATCACGATGGCGGCCAGCGTGGCCTGCGGCATCAGGCCGATCAGCGGAGCCAGCACGAGCATGGTCAGCAGTGCCATCGCGGCCGTCACCAGCGATGCCAGCTGCGTGCGGGCGTCCGCATGCTTGTTCACCGCGGTTTGCGAAGTGCCCCCGCCGGCGGCCATGGCGCCGACGAACGCCGCGCCGACGTTGGCGATGCCGGTCGCCAGCAGCTCGCGGTTCGGCCGCAGCGGCGGATCGCCGGTGGATGCAAAGGCACGCGCGGCGGCGATCGATTCGGTGAAACTCATCAGCGCAATGCCGAGGGCACCGGGCCACAGGTCCTGCACAAGGGACGGGTCCGGAACCACCAGCGACGGCCAGCCGCGCGGAATGGTGCCGACCGTCTCCACCCCAAGAGCGCCAAGGCCCAGCATCGCCACCGCGCCGATGCCGACGGCCACCGCAAACAGGGGCGCGGGCAGCTTGGGGGCATAGTGTTCGAGCGCGATCAGCAGCAACAGGGTCGCCACCGCCAGCAGCAGGGTCGGCCACACGGTGTGCGGCAGTGCGGCGACCAGCGCGGCGAGGTTGTGCAGGAAGCGCCCCTTGTCGTAGTGGACGCCGAAGAGTTTCGGAACCTGGTCCAGGACGATGACCAGCCCAATGCCGGCCTTGAAACCGACCAGCACCGGCTCGGAGATGAAACTCGCGACGAACCCCAGGCGCAGCGCCCAGGCGGCCAACAGGAAGGCCCCCGTCAGCAGCGTCAGCGTGGCGGAAGCCGCCAGAACCGACGCGGGATCACCCGCCCGCGCGAACTGGCCGATATCGGCCGCCACCAGGATAGCCAGCGTCGTGGTCGTGCTGACGCTCAGCAGCCGCGACGTGCCGATCAGCGCGTACAGCACCATCGGCGCCAGGACCGTGTACAGACCGACCTGCAAAGGCAGGCCCGCAATGGATGCGTAGGCCATCGCCTTCGGAATGACGACCGCCGCCGTGATCAGCCCCGCGATGACATCCGCGCTCAGCCATTCGCGGCGGTAATGGGTTAGCCAGGCCGGCAGCAGAGGCGAACCCGTGCCATGCCGACTGGCGCCGTCGTCGATGAGATGTGCCATGGGGCCTCGCGCCGCGGCGGCGACACGCGTGGGTCGCCGGATTGCCGCGCCATCGAATGATCGGCGGGCCGCGAACAACGCTGAATGGGACCAAGGTCCAATAGGCCGGCCGCCGTGGCCAGCGCATCTTCATCGACGTAGCGACAAAGGAACGATGCGATGGCTTCGAAGCGCGAGACCAAGCCGCCCCAGACGCCCGAAGAACGCGGGCCCATGAAAGCCAAGGACTACGACCGCGAACTGCAAACCCTTCACGTTGAACTGGTGAAGCTTCAGGAATGGGTCATCGAGGCAGGCGCCAGGGTGTGCATTGTCTTCGAGGGGCGCGACGGGGCTGGCAAAGGCGGAACGATCAAGGCGATCACCGAGCGCGTGAATCCGCGCGTGTTTCGCGTGGTGGCGCTGCCCGCACCGACCGAGCGCGAAAAGAGCCAGATGTACCTGCAGCGCTATGTGCCGCACCTGCCGGCGGCCGGCGAAATCGTCATCTTCGATCGCAGCTGGTACAACCGCGCGGGCGTCGAGCGCGTCATGGGCTTTTGCACGCCGCAGCAGCTCGAGCGGTTCTACAAGGACACGCCGCTGGTCGAGAGCGCCATCGTCGGCTCCGGCGTCATCCTCCTGAAGTACTGGCTGGAGGTCAGCCAGGACGAGCAGACCCGCCGGCTCGAAGCGCGCATCGACGACAAGCGAAAGGTCTGGAAGCTGTCGGACATGGACATCAAGTCCTACAGCCGGTGGTACGACTACTCGCGGGCCAGGGACGACATGTTCGAAGCGACCGACACGGAGCTCGCCCCATGGTTCGTGATCCACTCCGATGACAAGCGTCGCGCGCGGCTGAACATCATCAGCGACATCCTCGACCGCATTCCCTTCAAGCCGGTGGAACGCAAGGCCATGAAGCTGCCGCCGCGACAAAAAAAGGGCGACTACCGCGAACCCGACTATCCCTACAAGTTCGTCCGCGAGCGGTTCTGAAGCAGGCGTGTCTGCGGGGCGCGGCCGGCTTCGCGTTTCATGCCGCGCAAGCCGGCGCCAGCAGCTGTGCCCACGCCGGCCCGCAAGCTGCCTCGATGCACGGCCCTTGCGGCAAGGCCAGGCGCAGCGCGTGAAGCCACATTCGCTGCGTGCCCAGGTAGGCGCCGACCGCGCGGTTGTGCGGGCCCTTGCCGTGCGTGGAGTCACCGATCAGTGGATGGCCGATGTGCTTGAAATGGCGGCGGATCTGGTGGCGCCGGCCGGTCAGCGGGTTCACCTCGACCAGCGTGTAGCGACTGCTCGAGTGGCGACCGTCGACGCTGAACGGCCACTCGAAGCAGCGCACCCGTCGATACTCGGTCACGGCTTCCACGCGCGGCTGCCCGGCCGACGGCAGCTCCGGATCGCGCGCCAGCGGGTAGTCGATGCGCCCGGACTCCGGCGGCCAGCCGCGCACCAGGGCGAGGTATTGCTTGGCCACCTCCCCGCGCTCGAACGCCATCGACCACTGTCGGGCCGCATCGACCGTGCGTGCGAACAGCAGCACCCCGCTGGTCGCCTTGTCGAGCCGATGCAGCGGAAACAGGCGCTCGCCCAGCTGGTCCTGCAGCAGATGCAGCGCGGTCCGGTCCTCGTGCGCATCGAGCCGGCTCGGATGCACGAGCAGGCCGGCGGGCTTGTCGACCGCGACCAGGTCGCGGTCCTGATAGATCACCTGCAGCATTCAGCGAAGATACCGCAGGCGCTGACGCGGGATCAGTCCGACGTCTGCGGGTCGATGACGCCACGCCGGAAGCGCTCGCCGGCCTGATCCAGTCGGAGACAGCGAAGTGGGCCCAGGTCGTGAAAGAATCCGGCGCCAAGATCGAATGAGGACGAACACACCATGATCACGCTGCACGGCTCACCCATCAGCAACTACCACAACAAGGTCAAGCTGGTCCTTCTGGAAAAGGGCATTCCCTTCGAGGAGAAGGTGATCAACTTCCGCGACAAGGATGAAGGCCTGCTGGCGGCGTCGCCACTGGGCAAGATCCCCTTCCTGAGCACCGACCAGGGCAGCCTGTGCGAAAGCCAGGCGATCGTGGACTACCTGGAACAGGCCTACCCCACGCCGCCGCTGCTGCCGCGCGATGCGTTTGCCGCGGCCAAGGTGCGCGAACTGGCGACCTTCCTGGACTGGCACCTGGAGATGGCGACGCGCCAGCTCTATCCCTCGGCCTTCTTCGGCGCGGCGCCCCTGAGCGAAAGCAACGCAACGCGCATCCGGCGCGAGATCGAGCAGAAGATCGCCGGGCTCAAGCGGCTGCTGAAGATGTCGCCCTATGCGGCCGGCGACAGCTTCACGCTGGCCGACTGCAGCGCCTTCGTCAACCTGCCGCTGGTGGGCCTGGCCACGCGGACGGTCTATGGCGAAGACCTGCTGCTCGCCAACGGCGTCGACTACAAGGCCTATGTCAAGTTCATCGGCGAGCGCCCGTCGGCGCAGAAGGTGCTGGCCGATCGCAAGGCGGTCGCCAAAGGCTGAACGTCCCGGCCCTGTGCCGGCACACAATGCCGGCGTGAACAGCCATTTCCAACCAGTCGAACTGCGGCATGCCTGCCGCCTCATCAACCACGGTCCGACCGTACTCGTGACCAGCGCGCACGGCGGCCGCCGCAACGTGATGGCCGCCGCCTGGTCGATGCCGGTCGAATTCGAGCCGCCGCGGGTGGCCATCGTGATCGACAAGAAAACCTTCACGCGCGAACTGGCGGCCGCCAGCGGCGCGTTCGGCATCTGCGTGCCCGGCGCAGCCCTTGCCAAACTCACACATGCGTTGGGCACCGTGAGCGGGCGGGCGATGGACAAGTTCAAGGAATTCGGCATCGACGCGGCGGCGGGTCCGGTGCTGGGTATGCCGTTGATCGAGTCCGGTTGCGCTGGCTGGCTGGAGTGCCGGCTGATCCCCGAACGCCACACCGAGGACGCCTACGACACCTGTTTCGCCGAAGTCGTGGCCGCTGCGGCCGACCCGCGCGTCTTCGCCAACGGGCACTGGCTGCTCGGCCACGACCATGACGAGCTGCGCAGCATCCACCATCTCGTAGGTGGCAATTTCGCGCATGGCGCAAGCATCCTCAGAGCGGGCAAAGCGTAACCAATCTCGCTATCATGGGCCGGGTTCCTGGACGCGCCGCTTCACAGCGACATCCGCATCCGGGCCTTCAAGTCGTTACCGAAGGCTGCTGTGTCCGCATCTTCCGTTCATCCCGTGATCGTGATCCATGGCGGCGCCGGCACCATCGCACGCGACGGGGCCGCCGAATCCCATCAGGCGCCCTACCACGCAGCGCTGCAGACCATCCTCGAACGCACCCGGGACTTGCTGGCCGGCGGCGCCAGCGCGCTCGATGCGGTGTGCCTCGCCGTCGAGCTGCTGGAGGACTGCCCGCTGTTCAACGCCGGGCATGGCGCGGTGTTCACCCGTGACGCCACGCACGAACTGGACGCCGCGGTGATGGACGGCGCGAACCTGCACGCGGGTGCCGTCGCGGGTGTCTCGCGCATCCGCCGCCCGGTGCGCGCCGCGCGTGCGGTGATGGATCACACCGAGCACGTGCTGCTGGCCGGCGCCGGGGCCGAGCGACTGGCCCAGCGCCTGGGGCTGGAGATGGTGGAACCGACCTTCTTCTCGACCCCGCACCGGCACGAGCAGCTGGTGCGCGCGCAGGCCGCCGATCGCGCCTTGCTCGACCACGATGCCGCCGCACTGCCCGAGATACCGGCCGAGCCGCCGCTGGACGAGGGCAGCAAGCTCGGCACGGTGGGGGCCGTGGCGCTCGACGCCCACGGCCACCTCGCGGCCGCCACCTCGACCGGCGGCATGACCAACAAGCAGCCGGGCCGCGTCGGCGACAGCCCCTTGCTGGGCGCGGGCACCTACGCCGACGACCGCACCGCGGCCGTGTCCTGCACCGGCACCGGCGAGATGTTCATCCGGGTCGCCGCCGCCTACGACGTGTGCGCGCGCATGGCATATGCCGGCGCCACGCTGGAGCAGGCGGCCGATGCGGTCGTCATGCGCTCGGTGGCCGCCATCGGCGGGCGCGGCGGGCTGATCGCGGTGGACCGCCACGGCCACATCAGCATGCCCTTCAACACCGAAGGCATGTACCGCGGCTGGGCGCGCGTGGGCGAGGCTGCGCACACCGCCATCTTCCGGTGAGCGGGCGATGAGCGCAGCCGAACTGCCAGTCTCCGCGCGCGGCAGCGACAGCGCGCAGGCGCTGGCGGAGCGCCGCGTGCTGCAGGTGGACCGGCTGTCGGTGCGCTTCGCCAGTTCCGAACGCACCGTCGACGCTGTGCGCGAGTTGTCGTTCCACGTCGACCGCGGCGAGACCCTGGCCATCGTCGGCGAGTCGGGCTCGGGCAAGTCGGTGACCTCGCTGTCGGTCATGCGGCTGGTGGAGCATGGCGGCGGCCGCATCATCGACGGCCGCCTGCAGTTCCGCCGGCGCGGCGGCACGGTGCTGGACCTGGCCCAGGCGGGCGCAGCCACCATGCGCGAAATCCGCGGCGCCGACATCGCGATGATCTTCCAGGAGCCGATGACCTCGCTCAACCCGGTGTTCACCGCCGGCGAGCAAATCGCCGAATCGATCCGCCGGCACCAGGGCATGGATGCGGCGCAGGCGCGCGCCGAGGCACTGCGCATGCTGGAGCTGGTGCGCATCCCCGAGGCGCGCAACGTGCTCGCGCGCTACCCGCACCAGCTCTCGGGCGGCATGCGCCAGCGCGTGATGATCGCCATGGCGCTGGCCTGCCGGCCCTCGCTGCTGATCGCCGACGAGCCAACCACGGCGCTGGACGTGACGATCCAGGCGCAGATCCTGCAGCTCATTCGCAGCCTGCAGGACGAGATGCACATGGGCGTCATGTTCATCACGCACGACCTGGCCGTGGTGGCCGAAGTGGCCGACCGCGTGCTGGTGATGCAGGGCGGACGCCAGGTGGAGGAAGGCGGCTCCGACGCGATCTTCGCCGCGCCGCGGCAGCGCTACACCCAGGCCCTGCTGGCGGCGGTGCCGGCGCTGGGCGCCATGCGCGGTGCCCCTTTGCCGCGCGGATTCGCGCTGCCCGGTGCGCAGGAGCCGCCGCCGCAGGACACCGTGCGGGCGGGTAGCGCGCCGGTGCTGCGCGTGCGCGACCTGGTGACGCGCTTTGACATCACCAGTGGCCTGTTCGGCCGCATCGAGCGCCGCGTGCACGCCGTCGAACAGGTCAACTTCGAGCTGCATGCCGGCGAGACGCTGGCCCTGGTCGGCGAATCGGGCTGCGGCAAGTCGACCACCGCGCGCTCGCTGCTGCGACTGGTGGACAGCCAGGGCGGACGCATCGAGCTGGACGGACACAACATCGCCGAGCTGGGCGGCGGCGCGCTGCAGACATTGCGGCGCAACATCCAGATGGTGTTCCAGGACCCGTTCGCCTCGCTCGATCCGCGCCTGACCGTCGGCTTCACGATCATGGAGCCGCTGCTGGTGCACGGCATCGTGCGCGGC
>Ga0207853_1000247_pt1 | contig 12571 bp, 6 predicted proteins | sample LuqExpMetagenom6_FD_187764 | JGI IMG/M metagenome (GOLD analysis project Ga0207853, IMG submission 187764) | Tropical forest soil microbial communities from Luquillo Experimental Forest, Puerto Rico - Sample 6 (SPAdes) | ecosystem: Environmental > Terrestrial > Soil > Tropical forest ...
CGCACGAGCCGCACGGCAATGCCTGCGCCGCTCGAATAGACGCGCCAGCCGCCCTCCACATCGACGGCGCCGCTGCGCACCGCGTCGTAGCGAGCCGCAGCCTCGGCGCGATCCGCGAAGTCGGCATCCGAGCTCGACGTGTAGCAGTTGACCTGGCGCAGCCGCGCGTTCGGTACGGCCTCGCGCAGCCCGACTGGATTGGCCTGCCGCAACGCATGGAAGGCGGCCTCGCCGTCGCCCAGGTGGGCCAAGGCCTCGGCCCAGCGCAGGTGGGCGTGCATGTACATGAGGCCGATCTCGCGCCCGAAGTAGCTGCTGCTCTCGGCGCGCTGGAAGTGGCGCTGCAGGCCGCCGTGATAGCGCAGGGGCCGGTCGAACAGGCGCGCGCCGTCGGCCGCGAGCAGGTGGCGCCGGATCAGCTGCACGTGATGCGAGGCCTGCTCGGGGGTGAACAGGTTTGCGAGGATCGCATGGATCATCGGCAGCAGGCTGTAGCGCACACCGGTCTCGCCGTCGTTCGGGTGCAGCCAATGTTCCACCCCGCCGCCGGAACGAAAGCGCCCGAGGCCGGCGACGACGCCGTCCGCAACGAGCAGTCGCTGAAAGTCCTCGCGGATGCCGGCCAGCGAGGCTTCGAGCGCCTTGGCCAAGGCACCGCGGCCGCACCGGCGCAGTGCCTGCGCCAGTGTCGAAAAGGTCTGGTAGTGCAGGGTCACGGTCCACGCGCTGCACAGTTCCCCGGCCAGCGCGGGGTCAGCCGGCTGGAGCGAGTCGTTCCAGTCGCCGTGACCGTACGCCGCCAGGCGCGTGCCCGCGATCATGCGGCTATCGATCAGCGCCAGCGCGCGCTCGACGTGCGCGAGCACGCTGCCGTGCTGCGCCTTCACGGCACCCTCGGGATGAAAGAATGGCACCTGCTCGTCGAGCAGCGCCACATCGTCGCAGGCGAGCAGGTAGCGAGCGAGCGCGAGCAGCGGCCAGAACACGATGTCGCCGTGCGAGTCGGCGGCGCGTATGCCGCGCTCCCGCTCGAAGAACATGAACCACTGCGGCCAGTCACCGTCCTCGTTCTGATTGCGCAGGACGCACAACAGAAGTTCGCGCACAGGCGGCGTGCGCCCGAGCGAAAGCAGCAGATCCACCGGCCCCTGGCACACATCGCGCGTGCCCCAGCCGCCGCCCGAATACTGTTCGAGGCCGCGTGGGGCGAGGTGGTGGATCCAGGCGTCGTGCGCGAACCACGGCAGGACGGCCGACAGGCGCGGGACGTCCGTGGACCCGGGATGCTCCAGGACGAGCTCGCCGGTCATGCCGTGCCAGAAGCGTGCTGCGCAGGCCATGTCCGTCGCACGCCGGTCCACTGCCGCCTCGGTGGGAGCTGCGGCGACGAGCTGGCCGGTGATGCGCAAGCCGAGCGTCAGGCTCGGCGCGGTGACCAGCACCACATAGGGTTGGCCACGCGAGTTGCCGTCCGCAAACAGCAGCGCGTCGCCGCCGACGCGCTCCAGCACCGTTTCGGGCGTGGGATCGATGCGGAACGTGCCCATCGGGAAGCGGCGACCCAGGTCGGCATCCGGCAGGCATCCGAAGACCACGCCCTGTCCGTCGCGCGTCCAGCGCGCCGGCACGGCCTGCGAACCGTCATCGCCGTTCAGCGCCACGTGATTCGACACGAGGAAGCGGCACGGCGGTCCCTCAAGCACAGCCGCCGTGAGCCACAACTCGTGCCGGTCCACCGCCGCCCAGCTGCACACCTCGAGCAGGAGGTCCGCATGGCGGTAGAGCCAGCGCGCGCCGCTGCCGGTCATCTCGAAGGCCGACGGCTCCCCAAGAAGATGCCAACGGTTGTCGCGCTCGATGAACATCCGCTGGCCGTGCGAACGGAACAGTCCAAGGTACGAATGCGTGGCCGAGAGGAAGCGGTTGATGCTGACATGTCCCTGGGTCACCATCGAATGGAAGACCCCGCCCATCCACACCGTCGTCGTGAGCGACGCCTCGTCGGGCACGAGCCGCTCACCGGTGCGCAAGATCTGCCCGTGCGGGCGCAGGCTAGCGCGCTCCTTGGCCGGCAGCACGACGTGCGTGCCGTCCTCCCTGAACCAGGACAGCAGCCGCCCGTGAGCCTCCTCGACGGCGTGTCGCTCGGTGCCGAACTGTGCCTCCAGCGTGCGCGGATCGAGATCTTCCGCGGTGAGCAGCGGCGCATCGCTGAACAGCGTCGCGCCGCGCCCCGACAAAGTGCCGCCGGGCTCGCCCGGCGCAGCCGCCTCGGGCAGCGCCTGGGCGCGATCGACGAAGCCGAGGTCGGCGGCACTGCTCGCGTCAGGATGGTCGGGCTCCAGCCAGGCGAAGAAACCGAGGTTCGCGCGCGCACCTGCGACCAGCGGCAGCGGTTCTTCCTGCAGCACGGCCATCGAATGCTCGTGCTGCCGACGCTGGCCGGGCATGCGCTCGGCCAGAAGCGCGGCGGGCGGCCCGCCGGCGCGCGTGGAGAGCCCGTGAAGCTGGAGCGCATCGGTGCAATAGCTCGTGGCACGCCGCAGCGAGCCGAGGCAAAGCCACGGGTGGCGTCCGCCTACAGACAAGTTCTGCCGCACCGCCAGTACGGCCCCTCGTGCGGGATGATCGAGAAGCGTGTGGTCGACGTACTGGCTCACGTAGTACTCATTCAGTCGCAGGGCGCCGTAGTCGGCGAGCGCGACATCCTGCGCATAGACGAGATCCACCAATACCGATTCATCACCGGCGTTCTCCAACGCGACGTGCCAGAACCACGCCGGTGCCGACGCGGCCAATACCAGCGACACGCGGAAGCGGATGCCGTTCCATTGCCCGGAGATCCCGAGGCCGTGTGTGCCGACGAGAACCACCCCCGGGCTGCGCGGGCCGAGCAACGGCGTCCAGTCGATGTGCGCACCGTGGCGACGCAGGTAGAGATTGGCCGGACCGCCCTCGACTTCATTGCCGAGAAAGGCATTGACGATCACGTCGCGGTGATCGATGCGGCGGATCGACCCGTTCCGATTCCACTCCACCGCCAGTCCACTCGGGCTGGACAGGCGCAGCGGCCCTGTCTCGCTCATTGGATAACCTCCGCCCTGCGGGCTGCGGTGCCATGAGCCTTCGAAGCGGCCGGGCGGAGCATGTGACAACCTCCGCCCTCGCGGGCTGCGGTGCTATGAGCCTTCGGAGCGGCCGGGCGGCTCATGCCGTGTAGGTCTCGCGGTGGATGGGTTGGACGCTCCACGTGGCGCCCGTCCCGAGCACGAGGCGCTGGTCATGGCACGCGCTGAGCGCCTCATCGGACGCAAACGTAACCACGGTGATGGAACGCCTGGTGAGCAGGCCGATCAAGCGCGCCGCCTCATCGATGCCCAGCAACGTGCCCGGCCTCTCAAGAACGGCAAAGCGCGGGGCGGCGAGCAGAACGCGAGCAAACGACAGGCGCTCTTGGTCGGCCAGCGAGAGCACGTCGTCCCAGTCGCGCTGAACGCCGAGACCTCCAGCGCGCGCGACGGCATCCTCGACCCCCACCGCGCGCAGCACCGCGGCGACAGGCGCCTCGTCGGCCGCCGACGGATCCTCTGTGCGCAGCAGCGCCTCGCGTAAGGTTCCCGGCGGCAGATAGGGCCGCTCGGGCACGAACAGGATCGCGCCAGGCGCAGGCCGCACGATGCGTCCCTCCCCCGCCCTCCACAGTCCCGCACTCGCACGGAACAGCGCGACGCGAGCTGCTTCGTTCGGGCCCGTCACCAGCACCCGCGTACCGGGCAAGACGGCGAACGTGAGCGAGCGCACCAGCGTGGCGTCGTCGTGTCGCGAGCACAGCGACAGCGCCTGCCACGCGAGTTGCATGTCCTCTTCCTCGATCTCGATGCCGCTCGTGCCTGGCGCCGTCGATTGCTCGGCGCCGTCCCCCAGGGCCGACAGCCGCGCAAGCACGACCGCATAGCCCGAAATCTGCTGGAACTGCGTGATGACCAGCGAGAACGCGCCAATCAGGTGCGAGAACGCCATGGCCGACTGCGTGATCACGCCGAACGCAGCCTCGCCCCGAATGAACAGCGGTGCGACGATCAGCACCGGGATGATCTGGATCAGGTAGTTGTAGCCGGTGGTGAAGAAGCCCAGGTCGCGGTTGACGCTGATGATGCGCCTGGAGTTCGAAACCAGGTCGTCGACCCGGCGTCGCAGGCGTGAGCCGATGCTCCCTTCGCGCCGCAGCAGCGCGACCGATTCCGCGTTCGCGCGCAAGTGGACGAGATCAGCCCGTAGACTGGCTTCGCAATCGGCCTGCTTGTAGTTCAGCCAGACCAGCGGTCGACCCAACAGCACCGTGAGGCTTGAGCCGAGCGCCGCGTAGGCCACCGCGACGCCGAACAGCAGCGGGCTGATCGACCACATCACGCTGGAGAACGCGAGGATCGTGAAGGCCGCGTTGAGCACGACCAGCGTCAGCGAGATCGTCGTCGCCGTGAAGGTGCGCACGTCGTCGGCAATGCGCTGGTCAGGGTTCTCGAGTCCGCTCTCGCGCAGCCAGTAGTAGGTGCCTGCCTGCAAGTACGCGCCGACGAGGTTGCGCGTGAGCCACTCTCGCCAAAGCAGCGCAAGGCGCTCCTCGGTGTAGCGGTAGACGACCGCAGCGGAAGTAGATACCGCGAAGACCCCCACGTACACGGCGGCCATCGTGAGGAAGCCTGACATGCTGCGCTCCTCGAGCGCGGTCATGAAGTCGCGGCCGACATAGCTGTTCACGACATTCAGGCCGTTGATCGCGAGCAGCAGCGCCAGCAATGCCGCAAACAGGCCCTTCGCGCGGCTGCCGACTTCCGTCGAGCACGCGAACGAACTCACCGCCTGGCGCCAGCGCGACCAGGATAGACGGTTGAGCGGAAGCCGGTCGCTCTCTTCCATCATCTCGCGATCCACGAAATGCCCTGCAAGCAGCCCGAGGCGCGGACAAGCTCGCCCGGCATGTCATCTTGACAGCGTCGCGCAGGCCAGGAGGCCGGCAGTCGCAGCGCGTCGCGTCATCATTTGCCGCTCCGATCAGAACTCATCCTCGCGCGCAGGCCCAGGCCGCTTAAGCGAATCTTTCGACCGCGGAGCGTTCGCCATGATGCAATCCACCGTCAGTATCAGGCTGGCGACGGATCCGGCATTTTGCAGTGCCAGGCGCGTCACCTTGGCCGGGTCGATGACGCCCATCTTCAGCATGTCGCCGTATTCACGCGTGGCCGCGTTATAGCCCCAGCTGTTCGATTCGGCGGCGTCGACCTGCTGCAGCACGATGGACGGCTCTACGCCTGCGTTGTCGGCGATGATGCGTATCGGCTCCTCCAGGGCGCGCATGAGAATTCTCAAGCCCGAGTCTTCGTCCAGCGTGGGCAGCGTCGTGCCTTGCAGCGCCTTGCGCACGCGCAGCAAGGCGACGCCGCCGCCGGGCACGATACCCTCCTCGACCGCTGCCCGCGTCGCGTGCAGCGCGTCTTCCACCCGCAGCTTGCGTTCCTTCAATTCCGTTTCGGTGGCTGCGCCGACCTTGATGATGGCGACGCCGCCAGACAGCTTGGCGACGCGCTCATCCAGCTGCTTGCGGTCGTAGTCGCTGGTGAGGGCCGCACGCTCCTTCTTCAGGGCTGCGATGCGGTCACGAATGACCGACGTGTCGCCGCTGCCACCGATGATCGTGGTGCGCTCCTTGTCGACCTCGATGCGCCGGGCGCGGCCCAGGTGGTCCAGGGTGACCTTTTCCAGGGTCAACCCAGCCTCCGTCGAGATCACCCGACCGCCCGTCAGCGCTGCCATATCCTGCAGCATCGCCTTGCGGCGGTCGCCGAAACCCGGTGCGCGTACCGCGCAGGCCTTGATCACCCCGCGAATGGCGTTGATCACCAGCGTGGCCAACGCGTCGGCCTCGACTTCCTCGGCAATCACCAGCAGCGGCTTGCCGGCCTTGGCGACGAGTTCCAGCACCGGCACCAGTTCTTTCAGCGACGACAGTTTCTGGTCGTACAGCAGGATCATCACGTCCTCGAGCACCACCGCTTGTCGATCCGGATTGTTGATGAAGTAGGCCGACAGGAATCCGCGATCGAACTGCAGGCCTTCCACGACTTCAAGCTCGCTGGCCATTCCCGAGCCGTCCTCGATCGACACCGCCCCTTCGCGCCCGACCTTGTCCATGGCGCGCGCCACCAGTTCGCCGATGGAACGGTCGTTGTTGGCTGAGATGGCGGCAACGTGTGCAATTTCCTGGGACGTCGCGCAGGGCTGGGCCATCGCCTTGAGCTCGGCGACGACGGCCTCGATACCGTGCTCGATGCCGCGCTTGAGTTCCATCGGGTTCATCCCGGCGGCCAGGTACTTCAAGCCTTCCCGAATGATGCTGTGCGCCAGCACCGTGGCGGTGGTCGTGCCGTCACCAGCCATCTCGCTGGTGCGCGCTGCCACTTCGCGCAGCAGTCGCGCACCCATGTTCTCGAAGGGGTCCTCCAGCTCCAGTTCCCTGGCCACCACGACGCCGGAGTTGACGATCTGCGGCGCACCGAATTCACGATCGAGGATGACGGTGCGCCCGCGCGGGCCCAGCGTCACCTTCACCGCTTCCGCGAGCACATCGACACCCCGGCGGATCTTGTCGCGCGCCTCGTCACGAAAAAGTAGCTGCTTGGGCGCCATGGCCGCCTCACTGCGCAGCCACCGTGCCGAACGCGGGGTAGACCAGCCGCTGGCGCGGCGCGGCGGCGGCGACTGTCGCGAGCTGCGACTGCTCGCGCGCGATCCCCGCGCGCAAGGCCCGAGCCAGGGCTTCCAGCTCGCCGGCGATCACGCCGACCAGGTCGTCCGAGGACAACAAGCCCAACACCTGGCCGTCGCCGTCGACGACCAGCAGGCGGCGGACCCCCGCACGCTCCATGGCGGCCAGCGCCTCGGCCACCGTGTCGCTGCCGCGCACGGCCACCGGCGGCGACTGCACGAGATGGCCGATGGTCAGATCGACCGAGCCGCTGCGCTGGCCGAGCACCCGCAACGCCAGGTCCCGGTCCGTGACCACGCCAATCACACGCGACGACTCGGAACCGTCAGTGATGACCAGTGCGCCCACATGTTCGTCGCACATGCGCGCGGCGGCGTCTTGCAGCGAAGCGGACGCAGCCAGCGTGACCAACGGTCGTTTGCACAGTTCGGCAAGTTCCATGCGGCACTCTCCCTTGACGTTCAGTGATGCGCGGCCAGGTGCTGGCCGATGCGAGACGCGAGTTCATGCAGGCCGACGCCCGTCAGATCGACCGGCACCGTCGCCGTCAGGCGACGGTGCGCCCCGTCGTGCAGCGCCTGCTTGAGTTCCCCGAGAAATGGATTCGAGGCCACCATGACCAGGGACTCGTACTTGTTCTCCGAAGCCGCACTTTCCAGGAAAGTCGCCAGTTCATGCGCGAAGTGCAAGTGCTCCTTGGTCTGCGCGTCGACACGCGGTTCCAACGGGACCGCCGCCGTGCCGCGGCGGCTGAGCGCGCGCCCGGCTTCGTCCTTGCCGACGTCGCTGGACTGCAGCCGGCTCTTCGGGTGCTCAAAAGTCTGCAGGAGGGTGATCCGCGATTCGTCTTCGCGCCGCAGCACGCGGGCATGCGTGGCATTCGCAACGAGTAACCATTCAGTCTTCATGAGACCTCCGATAGACGTGATGCGGTAAACGGTAATAGCGACGCATCGGTCCCACCGTTGACGAGGGTCAAGGCCAAAGGCCGTGCGAAATCGCCGCTTACATCGTTTGCGAGCGTCAACCATGGCTGAGCGAAAGCCCCCGATGCTCCATCGCCGCGCGTGTAGGCGCGGGCGTTCTCAGCCTTGCATCACCGCCTTACATGCCCCAGCGTCGCACAAAGCGCAGCTTTGCCAGGTGAGTCAGCACCGCATAGAGGGCGAGCATCAAGGCCAGCAGGGGCCAGTAAGACCACGGGAGCGGGTGGAAGCCCAGCAGGTGGCCCAGGCCAGAGTACGGGAGCAGCACTCCGATGACGCAGATGACGACCGTCGTGGTGATCAGTGCCGCGCTCGCCCGGCTCTCGAAGAATGGGACCTTCGCGGTCCGGATGATGTGGATGATCAAGGTCTGCGTCAGCAGCGACTCCACGAACCACCCGGTTTGGAACAGCGCCGGGTCATTCCACGCGTGGAACACCCACAGCATCATGCCGTAGGTGGTGTAGTCGAACAGTGAGCTGATGGGGCCGATGAACACCATGAACTTGAAGATGCTGTCGATGTCCCAGCGGCGCGGTGTGCGCAGGTCGCTGTCATCGACGTTGTCAGTCGGTATGGTGGTCTGGGAGAGGTCGTAAAGAAGATTGTTGGTCAGCACCTGGATGGGTGCCATCGGAAGGAACGGCAGGAAGATGCTGGCGCCCAGCACGCTGAACATGTTTCCGAAGTTCGAGCTGGCGCCCATGCGGATGTACTTGGTGATGTTGCCAAAGACCTTCCGCCCCTCCATCACGCCCTGCTGCAGCACGAGCAGACTTTTTTCGAGCAGGATGATGTCCGCCGCCTCTTTGGCAATATCCACAGCCGTATCGACCGAAATGCCGACATCCGCGGCCTTCAGCGCCGGGCTGTCGTTGATGCCGTCGCCCAGGAAGCCCACGACGTGGCTGCGGCCCCGCAGCAGGCGGACGATTCGCGCTTTCTGGGACGGCGTGAGCTTGGCGAAGACCTTCGTCGCGTCGGCCTTCTGCCCTAGTTCGGCGTCGCTCATTGCATCGACCTGCCCACCCAGCACGACGTCCCCGGGATCCAAGCCCACTTCCTTGCACACTTTGCGAGTTACCACGTCGTTGTCGCCGGTGAGGATTTTCACGGCAATGCCGCGTGCGGCCATCGCGATCAGCGCCTCGCGGGCAGTGTCCTTGGGCGGGTCCAGGAAGGCGATGTACCCGAGCAGGATCAGCGCCTGCTCGTCGGCAATGCCGTACGGACCTTCCCGGGAGGGGAGCTCCCTGTAAGCGACGGCGACCACCCGGAAGCCGTCGGAGTTCAGTTCCGTCGTCTCCTGCTTTGCCCGAGCGAAATGGGATCCGTCCAGCGTCCCGGCCTCCTCCCCCGCCTCGTAGCGTGTCGAGACGGCGAAGATTTCCTCCACGGCGCCCTTGCAGATCAGGAGGTGTCGGCCCTCTGGCGTGGACACGATCACGGACATGCGGCGGCGCTCGAAGTCGAACGGCACTTCGTCGACTTTCGCGTACCCTTGATCCACGCCGAACAACTGGTGCAGTTCCACGTGCTGCAGCACGGCGACATCGAGGAGGTTGCGCAGGCCGGACTGGAAATGGCTATTGAGCCATGCGAGATGGAGGACGCGGTCGGATTCGTTGCCGTTGAGGTCCAGGTGGCGCTTCAGGATGATCCGGTCCTGGGTCAGTGTCCCGGTCTTGTCCGTGCACAGCACGTCCATGGCGCCGAGGTTCTGGATGGCATTGAGGCGCTTCACGATCACCTTGACACGGGACATGGCCAACGCCCCCTTGGCCAGGTTGACCGTCACGATCATCGGCAGCATCTCCGGTGTCAGTCCGACGGCCACGGCCACGGCGAAGAGCAACGCTTGCAGCCAGTCGTGCTTGGTCAGGCCATTGATCAGGAAGACCAGCGGCACCATGACCAAGATCACGCGGATCATCAGCCAGGTGAAGCGGCTGATGCCCTCATCGAAGGCGGTGGCCGCCCCGGTTTCGGCCACCCGGTCGGCCAACTCGCCGAAGAAGGTTCGCGCCCCCGTTCGGACAACGACACCGGTGCCATACCCGCTGACCACGTTGGCGCCCATGAAGCAGGCATTGGGAAGGTCGAACGGGTCATCGCTCGGCTTGCCTGTGGGGCCGGCGAACTTCTCGGCCGGCATGCTCTCCCCGGTCAGCACAGCCTGGTTGATGAACAGGTCCTTCGTGCTGATCAAGAGAAGATCCGCTGGGATCATGTCGCCAGCAGCCAGGCCGACGATGTCGCCGCGTACGAGGGTCTCCATCGGAACCTCCTCGAATCCGGACTCCGTCGGGCGCCCGTTGCGACGCCGGACACTGGCCGTCGTTTTCACCATCGCGCGCAGGCGCGCGGCCGCCCGGGTGGACCTGTGCTCCTGGATAAAGGATGTCACGACGGCAAGGAGGACCATGACCAGCACCACGGCAGCGGCGCGCGTATCCCCCAGCGCATAGGAGACTGCCGCCAGCGTGACGAGCAATGCGTTCAGCGGGTTTTTGGCGCGCCCCCAGAGCTCGCACGGGATCGAAAGCGGCCTCTCTCGCGTGACCACGTTGGGACCGTCGCGCTTCAGGCGGGCGGCGGCCTCTCTGGCGCTGAGCCCGTCGCGCCCTGAGTGCAGGCGGGCCAGCGCGTCCTCAGCCCCCAGGGTGCTCAGGCGCCGGAGCTCTCCAGTTTCGTCGCGTGGACGGTGGGCCTGGGCTGCAACGGTGAACGGGCGCATGGCGGCGAAGGCTGGGGCGGTCTCCATCGTCGGGCGCCTGCGCCTGGTACGCGTTGATCAAGGTCAAGCTCACGAGGCGCCCGTGCCGACTCGTGACACCTTGAGAAAGAAGAGTTAGAGTGACAGCGCCTCGCGCAACCCCGGCTCTGCTCAGGCTTTCACTGGGTCAACGCCGGCTGCCGCGTCGGTCTCAAATTCCTTCGCGGTTGTGATGGATCAAGGCAATCCGCCACCCGCAGGGTATCTTAGGTCGCAGCTTATGCGTGAGTCCTTCCAGTAGCGCCAATTGGTGCTGATCGTGATTCCCAGAGGTTGTTTTGATTGAGACTCGAGCTGCACGAATTGCGGCGACCCGCAACCACCCTCACAAACCGCGTGAAGGATGGAGTTGGCGCATGCTGCTGGCTGCACCGCACCGGCTGGCCTTCTTCCTGGCCATGCTGGTGCTCATTGGCTCCGGCGCCTGGTGGGCACTGATTCAGGTCGACCGCGCCACCGGCGTCCTCGACTTCGGCTACGAGGTTTCGCCCACGGTCGTGCACGCATCGCTGATGGTGTTCGGCTTCATGCCCCTGTTCTTTGCGGGCTTCCTGTTCACGGCGGGGCCGAAATGGCTGGGCGTCGAAGCACCATCGGCGCGCGACATCCTGCGGCCGCTGGCAATGATCGCCACGGGGTGGCTGGTGTGGCCGCTCGCGTCACACCTCAGCGCACCTGCGGCAATGGCGGCGCTGGTCTTGCCGATCGCGGGCATGGCCCGGCTCACCTGGCGCTTCTGGCGATTGATCGGCGCGAGCCCGGTTCCGGACCGCATTCACGCCACGGCCATCGGCAGCGGACTGATCGTGGGCTGTACCTGCCTGTGCGGCGTGCTGGCCAGCGTGTTCGCCGATCAGCCGGCCGTCGCCCGCGCCTTCGTGCACACCGGCCTGTGGGGCTTCATCGCGGTGGTGTACGTCAGCGTCGCGCACCGCATGATCCCGTTCTTCACGTCCAGCGCGCTGCCCATGGTGCGCGCCTGGCGGCCGTTCTGGGTGCTGTGGCTGCTGCTGGGCCTGGCGGCCTTCGAGGCAGTCGCGCCCTGGATGGACCTGGTGACCGATGACCCGGCCTGGCATGGCGTGCGCGGTGCCCTCGAGGTCTCGGTGGGCGGCGTCGTGGTCTGGCTGGCCTTCGCCTGGGGACTGGTGCAGAGCCTGAAGGTGCGCCTGGTGGCCATGCTGCATCTGGGGTTCAGCTGGCTAGGCGCGGGGCTGATCCTGTACGGTGCCTCGCATCTGGTGCACTCGCTCAGCGGCCATGACTGGCTGCCGCTGGCCGGCCTGCATGCGGTGACCATGGGTTGCCTTGGTTCGCTCATGGTGGCGATGGTCACGCGGGTTTCCTGCGGCCACAGCGGCCGTCCGCTGGTCGCCGACAACCTGGTGTGGACGCTGTTCTGGCTGCTACAGGGCGCCACGGTTTTGCGCATCTTGGCGGCGGCGCCCACGCACGCCACTTCGCTGCTGACCATGGCCGCAGCCATTCTTTGGGCCAGCGTTCTGGCCGTATGGGGCTTTCGATATGGATCCTGGTATGGACGCGCACGCTCAGATGGCCGTCCCGGCTGAACACGGTTCAGCGGCATGGGCCATGGCGCTGCTTGAAGCGCGCCAGACCATCCTGCCCAAGCGTCTGTCCGCGCCCGGACCGGACGCCGCGCAGTTGCAGCAGATACTGGCCGCGGCCGCCCATGCGCCCGATCATGATCGCCGGCTGCCCTGGCGTTTCGTCGTCGTGCCCGAAGCCCGGCGCACCGATCTCGCCGATGTGTTCGCGCGCGCGCTGATCGAACGCGACACGCAGGCCACGCCCGAACAGGTTCAGCAGGCGCGCGAGAAAGCCTTCCGCGCTCCGCTGCTGATGCTGGCCATCGCGCAGCTCGCGCCCGCGGATGACGACATCCCGGATGTGGAGCGCTTCATCTCGGCGGGGTGCGCGATCCAGAACATGCTGCTGGTGGCGACCGCGTCGATCCCGCGCGGCGGCGTCGTTGCCATCGACGGCAACGGAGCCGACGAAGCCATGGCGTTCAAGATCGTGGCA
>Ga0207853_1000248_pt1 | contig 12564 bp, 9 predicted proteins | sample LuqExpMetagenom6_FD_187764 | JGI IMG/M metagenome (GOLD analysis project Ga0207853, IMG submission 187764) | Tropical forest soil microbial communities from Luquillo Experimental Forest, Puerto Rico - Sample 6 (SPAdes) | ecosystem: Environmental > Terrestrial > Soil > Tropical forest ...
CGACATGCGGGTGGTCGGCGAAGCCGCAAGCGGCCGCGAGGCGATCGATCTGGTGCGAAACACCGAGATCGACGTCCTGGTCATGGACTTGGTCATGCCGGGGCAGAGCGGCATCGATGCGCTGGCGATGATCCGGGCCAAGGCACCCGATGCGGGCATCCTGATCCTGTCGGGCTATCCCGAAGAACAATACGCCATCAACCTGATCCGGCAAGGCGCCAGCGGCTACCTCAGCAAGGACTGCCAGCCGATGGAAATCGGCCAGGCCATCCGCACCATCGCCCTCGGACGACGCTACATTTCGCGGTCTGTCGCCGAGCTGCTGGCACAGCACCTCGATCGCAAGGAGGGTGGCGCTGCTGCCCATGATCTGCTCTCCGAGCGTGAATTCCAGGTCTTCCTGAAACTCGCCAGAGGCGAAACCGCAGGAACGGTGGCGACCGCACTCTCCTTGAGCGTGAAGACGGTGAGCACCTACCGTACGCGTCTGATGGAAAAGATGGGACTGTCCTCCAACAGCGATCTGACGTACTACGCGCTGAAGAACAGGCTGATCGATTGAGCCGGAAGATCTGTGCCGGTTCCTCCGGGTCCGCTGCTGGACGCGACTGCGACGCAGGTTCAGGGTGTTTTCACAGAGGCTCGTGCCAGCGCAAGCTCCTGAACGCTGGCTATCGTCCAGTCTCCCGCCATCCTGTCCCTCATCCTCGCCGGCACCGTCACGGCCACGCCTGCTTCGGGTGAGCGCGCGCACTTCGGCGTGAGCGGGCCGCTCACCGGCCAGAACGCGCAGGACGGCGCGCAGTGGAAGGCCGATGCCAATTCTCTTCGGCCGCCCTGTCCGACCAACTGAAAGGTCTGAGCAGGCCCGATCAGGTTGCGCGCTCCCATCTGTCATGGCCGGGCTGGATTACACGGCTGATACACAGCCAGGCCTCGCTGACGCAGCGCGGTTACAGCGTCGCGGCAGATTTCAAGCTCCAATGCGGTCGCATCCATCGCGACGCTCGATCCCTTTGACCTCCATCGATGAAGGAGAGCACCATGACTGACCAGATCGTCTCCACTCTGCAGCAAGGCTTGCGCGGGCGCGTCATCGGGCGGGACGATGCCGACTACGACGCCGCGCGTGCCCTCTACAACGGCATGATCGACAAGAAGCCGCGCGCGATCGCCCGCTGCGTCGATGCGGCGGACGTCATTGCCGCGGTCAACTATGGACGCGAGCAGGGCCTGCTGATCGCGGTGCGGGGCGGCGCCCACAACGGCCCTGGGCTCGGCAGCTGCGACGACGGCCTGGTGATCGACCTGTCGCTGATGAAAAGTGTGCGCGTGGATACGCAGGCGAAGACGGTGCGGGTGGACCCGGGTTGCACCTCGGGTGACGTGGACCACGCCACCCACGCGTTCGGCCTGGCCGTGCCGTTCGGCATCGTCGCCAGCACTGGCGTGGCCGGGCTGACGCTCGGCGGCGGCACCGGCTACCTCACGCGCCAGCATGGCCTGACGATCGACAACCTGCTCGAAGTCGACATGGTGCTGGCCGATGGCAGCTTCGTGACGGCCAACGAGCGCCAACATCCCGACCTGTTCTGGGCCGTGCGCGGCGGCGGCGGCAACTTCGGCGTCGTGACCAGCTTCCTGTTCCAGGGGCATCCGGCGCGCATGGTGTATGCCGGGCCGATCTTCTGGGATGCTGCCGCACATGGGAAAGCCGTGATGAGCGCGTATCGCGACTTCCTGCCCACGGCGCCGGAGGAACTCGGCATATTCGTCGGGCTGAAGACGGTACCGCCGATGGATCCGTTCCCGAAGGAACACTGGGGAAAGCGCGCCTGCGCCATCATCGGCGCCTACAACGGCCCCGCGGCCGAGGGCGAGAAGCTCATGGCGAAGCTGCTGGGCGGCCTGCCGCCGCCGTTCTTCAACTGGATGGGCGAGATGCCCTTGCCGGCGATCAATGCGTTGTTCGATCCGTTCTTCCCCAAGGGCCTGCAGTGGTACTGGAAGGGCGACTTCGTCAAGTCGCTGCCCGACGCGGCGATCGAGGCGCACATCGCGCAGGCCGCTGCTGCGCCCAGCGATCTGTGCCTGATGCACCTGTACCCGATCGACGGCGCCGCGAAGCGCGTCGCCAAGGACGCGACCGCATGGAACACGCGCGATGCGACCTGGTCGATGGTGATCGCGGGGATCGATCCCGACCCGAAGAAGGCGCAGGCGCTGAAGGATTGGGGACGCGCCTACTGGAAGGCGGTCCACCCGTACAACATGGAAGGCGCCTACGTCAATTTCATGATGGACGACGAAGCAGCTGGCCGCGTGCAGGCGACCTACGGCGACAACTACGCCCGGCTTGCCGCCGTCAAGGCGAAGTACGACCCGAAGAATCTTTTCCGCGTCAACCAGAACATCAAGCCGGCCGCCTGACCGCTTTGTGGCAGCCCGGTCACCGGGCCTGCCCTGCCGCATGCGCGTGGCGGGCGTTATGCGCAAACCGCAGTTGGACATGCAAAAGCCTTCGTTCCGCGCAGAAGCCCCCTCGTGAACACTGCCTGCTCTCCAAAACGATTGGGAGCATCGCATGTCACACCCCTCTTACGCGCGCCGCGCCTTCCTGGCGGCGAGCGCCGCCTTCCTGTCCCTCACCCTCGCAGGCACCGCCGCCACGCCCGCTGCGGGCGAGCCCGTCCTGTTCGGCGTGAGCGGGCCGCTCACCGGCCAGAACGCGCAGTACGGCGCGCAGTGGAAGGCCGGTTTCGACCTGGCGCTGGAAGAGATCAACGCCAAGGGCGGCGTGCTGGGCCGCCCGCTGGCCTATGTATTCGAAGACAGCCAGAGCGATCCGCGCCAGTCGGTCGCCATCGCGCAGAAGTTCGTCAACGACCCGCGCATCGCGATCGAGCTGGGGGACTTCTCCAGCCCGGCCTCGATGGCCGCTTCGCCGATCTACCAGCGGGCGGGACTGGTGCAGCTGGGCTTCACCAACTCGCATCCCGATTTCACCAAAGGCGGTGACTTCATCTGGAGTCCGTCGATCAGCCAGGCCGACTCGCAGCCGCTGCTGGCCGATCTGGCGATCAAGACGCTGGGCCTGAAGAAGGTCGCAGTGCTGCACCTCAACACCGACTGGGGCCGCACCAGCAAGGACGTGTTCGTCAAGGCCGCCGCCGAGCGCGGCGCGCAGGTGGTCGCCACCGAGGGCTACCAGCCCGACGAAAAGGACTTCCGCTCGACGCTGGTGCGCGTGCGCGACGCCAAGCCCGACGGCATCGTGCTGATCTCCTACTACGCCGACGGCGCGTTGATCGCCGGCCAGGTGCGCGCCACCGGCATCGATCTGCCGCTGGTCGCGGTGGGCTCGGTGTACTCGCCCAAGTTCATCGAGCTGGGCGGCGCGCAGGTCAACGGCGTGCTCACCAACACCACCTTCTTCCCCGAGGAGCCGCGGGCCGAGGTCCAGAACTTCGTCAAGCGCTTCCGCGCCAAGTACAACCGCGAGCCCGATGCGTTCAACGTGTACGCCTATGACGCGGTCGTCCTGACGGCCGCAGCGATCAATGCCGCCGGCAAGACCGACCGCCGCGCGATCCGCGATGCGCTCTACAAGATCAAGGACGTGCCCAGCGTGGTGTTCGGCAAGGCCACCTTCGATCCGCAATCGCGCCGGGTGATCGGCGTCAGGAGCGTGGACCTTGTGGTCAGGGACGGCAAGTGGGCCGTGTGGGACGGCAAGAAGACCGTGGCCGCGGCCACGCGCTGAACCCGGCGGCAAGCAGTACTCCATGCCGAGCCTCGCTTCCTGGTTTGACCACACCCTCAACGGCCTGATCATCGGCAACGTTTATGCGTTGCTGGCGGTCGGGCTGGCGCTGATCTTCGGCGTCTCCAACCTGATCAACTTCGCCCACGGTTCGGTCTATACCGTGGGCGCGTTCATCGGCTGGGCCGCAATCACGTACTTCAAGACACCGCTGCCCGTCACGCTGCTGCTGGTGATTGGCGGCAGCGCCTTGCTCGGCATGGCGATCGAGCGCATCGGCCTGCGGCCGCTCGCCAACTCGCCGCGCATCGCGCCGCTGCTGGCCACCATCGGCATCAGTTTCGTGCTCGATCAATTGGTGCAGTTGCTGGCTGGCCCCGACCCGCGCGCATTGCCCAGTCCGCTGCCTCCCTGGCGCCTGCAGATCGGCGGCGGCACCATTGGTGCGCTGGACCTGCTGATCGCCGGCATCGGCCTGGTGAGCACGGGTGCGCTGTTCGGCTTCCTGCGCTACACGCGCCTGGGCTGGGCGGTGCGCGCCAGCGCGCAGGACCGCGACGCCGCGCAGCAGATGGGCGTCAACATCCACGCGGTGAACCAGGCGGTGTTCGCCATCGCTTCGGCACTCGGCGGGCTGTCGGGCCTGCTGGTGGGCATGTACTACAACAACATCAGCCCGGCCATGAGCTTCCAGGCCACGCTCAAGGGCGTGGTGGCGGTGGTGATCGGCGGCGTGGGCAACGTGCCGGGCGCCATCGCGGGCAGCCTGCTGCTGGGGCTGACCGAGAGCTGGGGCGTGGCGCTGTTCGGCACGCCGTACCGCAACCTGTTCGCCTTCCTGCTGCTGATCGCGATTCTGGTGTGGCGACCCAATGGGCTGTTCGGCAAGGGCCGGGCACTGGCGCCGGAGCCGCTCACGGGCACCTTCATCGCGCCGAGCAAGCCGGTGGTGCTGCCGCGCTGGCTGTGGCCCGCGGTGATCGCACTGCTGGTGGTGCTGCCCTGGCTGGTGCAGCCGCTGCAGCAGGCCTCGTACGTGCTCACCACGCTCACCAATGCCTGGCTGTATGCGCTGCTGGCGCTCAGCCTCACGCTGGTGGCGGGCACGGTGGGCCTGATCTCGCTGGGCCACGCCGGCCTGCTGGCGGTGGGCGCCTATGCCTCGGCGCTGCTGGCGATCGATCTGGGCTTGCCGGTGCCGCTGGCGGTGCTGTTCGCCGGCTTCGCGACGGCGGCGCTCGGCACGCTGCTGGTGTATCCGGCGTTCCGGCTGCGCGGGCACTATGTCTCCATCGCCACGCTGGGCATCGGCGAGATCGTGGCGCTGGTGATCCTCAATTGGGAGTCGCTCACGCGCGGCCCCATCGGCATCACCGGCGTGCCGGCGCTCGCACTGGCGGGCACGCCGCTGGACGCCGGGCCGGGCTTCTACTGGTTTGCGCTGGCGGCCTTGCTGGCGCTGGCGCTGCTGCAGTCAAGGCTGCTGCGCACGCACCTGGGCCGCGTGTTCCGCGCGGTGCGCGACGATGACGTGGCGGCGCGCTCCTACGGCGTGGTGCCCAACCGCTACAAGGCCCTGGCCTTCGCCTTCGGCGGCTTCGCCGCGGGCATCGCGGGCGGTCTCACGGCGCACCTGTATTCCTACATCAACCATGAGACCTTCACCTCGCAGATCTCCATCCTGGCGATCACCATCGTGATCCTGGGCGGGCTGGGCAATGTGGCCGGCGCGGTGATCGGCGCCGTGGCACTGATCGGCCTACCGGAGCTGTTCCGCGTGACGGCCGAATACCGCATGCTGATCTACGGCGTCACGCTGTTGCTGCTGGTGCGCTTCCGCCCGCAAGGCTTGCTGGGGACCGTATGAGCAACGAACAACAACAAGAGCCCCTGCTGAAGGTGCGCGGCCTGGTGCGCCGTTTCGGCGGCGTGACCGCGGTGGACCACATCGACCTCGACCTGCACCAAGGCGAGCTGGTCAGCGTGATCGGCCCGAACGGCGCGGGCAAGACCACGCTGTTCAACCTGATCACCGGGCTCGATACGCCCGACGAAGGCGGCGTGCACTTTGCCGGACGCGACATCACCGGCGCCAACGCCGTGCAGGTGGCGCGCCAGGGTCTGGCGCGCACCTTCCAGCACGGCCGCGTGTTCGCCAACCTGAGCGTGCTGGACAACGTGCTGGTGGGCGCGCACACGCGCCTGGCCGCGGTGCACCCCGACGTGCCGCGCTGGGCCGCGCCCGTCGGCGCACTGGCCGAACTGGCGCTGGCGTTGCTGCGGCCCGCCAAGGTGGAGAACGAAGAGGCGGCGCTGCGCGAGCAGGCGCGCGAGATCATCGCTCTCTTTGGCGAGCGCCTGCTGCCGCGGCTGGAGCAGCCGGCCTACAGCCTGTCGTACGCCAACCGGCGTCGGCTGGAAATCGCACGAGCGCTGGCACTCCAGCCGCGCCTGCTGCTGCTCGACGAGCCCACCGCCGGCATGAACGAGAGCGAGACCGCCGAGATGCTGGAGATCATCCGCGCGCTCAAGGCCCGCGGCCAGACCATCCTGCTGATCGAGCACAAGCTGGAGCTGGTGATGCAGCTGTCCGACCGCGTGCTGGTGATGGACGACGGACGCCGCATCGCCCACGGCCTGCCGGCCGAAGTGCGGCACGACCCGGCCGTGGTGGAGGCCTACCTGGGCCACCAGCAGGTGGGGCAGGCCACGAACGCACCGAGCCTGCCTGAACCTGAAGTGAAACTCCTCGCGCAACCTGGGCACAAAGGCTCCTTCTCCCGCCTGCGGGAGAAGGCGGGGGATGAGGGCGTGCACGGGGCTGCAAACCTTCGCCCTCACCCCAGCCCTCTCCCGCAAGCGGGAGAGGGAGCCATTCGGCCTCGTGCGCCGAGTGCGGCGCGCAGCGCCATGGACAACTGACATGAACGCACCCGCAACGAACGGCACGCCGCTGCTCGAACTCTCCAACGTCAACACCTTCTACGGCCCGGTGCAGGTTCACTTCGACCTGAGCCTGCAAGTGCAACCCGGCGAAATCGTCAGCCTGCTGGGCGGCAACGCCAGCGGCAAGTCGACCACGATGAAGATCATCCTGGGCCTGCTCAAGCCGCGTGCGGGCGACGTGCGCGTCGATGGCGAATCGGTGCTGGGGCTGGCCACGCCGCAGATCGTGCGGCGCGGCATCGCCTCGGTGCCCGAAGCGCGGCGTCTGTTCCCGGCCATGACCGTGCGCGAGAACCTGCTGATGGGCGCCTTCACGCGCCAGGACAAGCGCAGCATCGCCGAGGACTACGAGCGCTTGCTGGACCTGTTCCCGCGCGTGAAGGAACGCATCGCCGCGATCGCCGGCACGCTGTCGGGCGGCGAGCAGCAGATGGTGGCGATGGCGCGCGCGCTGATGGCGCGGCCCCGCCTGATCTGCATGGACGAGCCGACCATGGGCCTGTCGCCGCTGTACGTGGATCGCGTGCTGGCGCTGATTGCGACCGTGAACCGCACCGGCGTCTCGGTGTTCATGGTGGAGCAGAACGCCAGCCTGGCGCTGCAGATTGCGCACCGGGGGTATGTGCTGCAGACCGGGCGGATCGTGCTGCAGGGCCCGGCGAAAGAACTGCTGCACGACCCGCGGATTCGCGACGCCTATCTGGGCGGCGAGGCCGAGGCGAGAACTGGCACATGACCCCGCTGTGTTGCTCCTTCCCCCTCTGGAGGAAGGCAGGGATGGGGGCACTTGCCGTGTCACTGGCAGCAGTGCCCCCACCCCAACCCTCCCCCAAAGGGGGAGGGGGTAGAGAAGGAAACCCATGACCCTTTCACTCGACCACATCGTCATCCTCGTTCGCGACCTCGACGCTGCCATTCGCGACTACACCGAGCTCGGTTTTACCGTGCAGCGCGGCGGGGTGCATGCCGATGGCAACACGCACAACGCACTGGTCGGTTTTGCCGACGGCAGCTACCTTGAACTGATCGCCTTCCTGCGGGCCGCGCCGACGCACCGCTGGGCGGCCGCCGCGCGCAGCGCCCATGACGGTTTCGTCGACTACGCCCTGCTGCCCACCGACGTGGGCGCGGTGGTGCAGGCGGCCCGCGCCCGCGGCCTCGACTACCAGGGCCCCACGGACGGCGGCCGGATACGCCCCGACGGTGAACGCCTGGCCTGGCAGATCGGCACGCCGCCCTCGCCCGACCTGCCCTTTCTGTGCGGCGACATCACGCCGCGGGCGCTGCGCGTGCGCGAGGGCGATGTACGCGTGCATGCCAACGCGGTGCGCGGCGTGGCCTCGCTCACCATCGGCGTCAGGGACGTGCGGGCATCGCTGGGCCACTACCTCGCGCTGCTGGGCGACGGCGCCGCGACGGCATCGCAAGACGGCAAGGGCGCTTCGCTGTCGCTCGGCCGGGTACGCCTGGACCTGGTGCCCGCCGCGCACGAGGGCCTGCAAGGCGTGGCCCTGCGCGCCGGTCCGACCCAGGCGCCGCAACTGCTTCCGCTGGCGCGCACGCACGGCGCGCCCTTCACTCTTCTTCCTTCCTGAACCATGAGCTACGGCCTGACCACCCCATTCGACTTGACCGAGCGCCAGCGGCGCATCGTGGCGCTGGGCGCCGGCCTGGCGCACGAGTTCGCCCCTGCCACCGCGCGCCTGGACCGCACCGGCACCTTCCCCACGAAACACTACTCGCGGCTGCACCAGTCGGGCTACCTGCGCCTGGCCCTGCCGCGCGAATACGGCGGCGAAGGTGCGAGCCTGTACGAAGCCGTGCTGGCACAGGAGCAACTGGCGCAGGGCGATGCCGCCACGGCCATCGGCGTGGGCATGCTGCTCAACGTGGTGGGCCGCGTGGCCGAGGAACCCATTTGGCCCGAAGCCGTCAAGACGCATGTGCTGGGCACCCTGGCGCGCGAGGGCGGCATCATCAATTCGGTGGTGACCGAGCCCGACCTGGGCAGCATCTCGCGCGGCGGCGTGCCCACCACCACGGCCACGCGCGTGGACGACGGATGGTCCATCAGCGGCCACAAGATCTTCGTGACGGCGGCGCCGGCGCTGCGCTTCCTGCTCACCGCGGTGCGGCTGCCGCCCTCACCGGGCGCGCCCGAAGGCGAAGTGGCGCGCGCCATCGTCGAGGCGCCGGCCGAAGGCCTGCGTTTCGTGCCGGCCTGGCAGGACGCGCTCAGCCAGCGCAGCGGCGCGAGCGATGACGCGTTCTTCGAGAACGTGCTGGTGGCCGACGAATTCGTCGTGGAGCGCACGCCGATCGGTAACGCGCCCCCTCCGCCGGCCGTCAACGGCTGGTGGCTGGGCCTCGTCGCCGTGTACCTCGGCATCGCGCAGGGCGCGCTCGATGCGGCCATCGCGTACGCGCACGAACGCGTGCCGTCGGTGCTGGGCAAGCCCATCGCCAGCCAGCCGCACATCCAGCAGTGGATCGGCCAGATGCAGTCCGGCGTGTTCGCCGCGCGCGCCGTGCTGTACGACGTGGCGCGCAAGTGGTCCGAGCACCCTGAGGCGCGTGCCGCGCTCGCACCGCACATCGCCGCAGCCAAGCAGTTCGTCACCAACACCGCCTGCGAGGTCACCGACATCGGCTTGCGCGTGGCGGGCGGCTTCAGCCTGACGCGCAGCCTGCCGCTGGAGCGGCATTTCCGCGACGCCCGCGGCGGACTGTTCCAGCCGCCGCAGGACGACCTGGCCTTCTCCCTGCTTGGCCGCGCCGCATTGGCCGAGCGCCGCCCCCGAATCGAAGAAAGCAAGGCATGACGCAAGACCTGACCGACGCCGACGCCCCCGTGGTCGCCACGACCACCATCGACGTGATCGACAGCCTGCTGCCGCCCACCGTGCTGGCGCGCGTGGACGCACTGCGCCGCGCGCGCGCCGACGTGCGCGATGCGACCCAGGCCAGCTTCGAGGCGATCTTCGCCACCGACGACCCGCAGGGCCTGTCCTGGGCCGAACGCGAGCTGGCGGCCCACCAGGTCGCAGTGCTGCAGTGCGAGGCGCCGCTGGCCCGCCTGCACGCCGAACGTGGCCGCGCGCTCGGCCTGCCCGAGGAAGCGCTGGCCGCCGCGAGCCACGGCGCCGCAGGTCACGGCGATCCGCGGCGTCAGGCACTGCTGCAGTTCGTGGAGCGCCTGACGCTCGCGCCCTTCGACGCGCAGCCGGCGCACCTCGAGGCGCTGGCCGCGCAAGGGCTGGCCCCCGCCGACATCGTGACCCTGGCCCAGCTCGTGGCCTTCGTGAACTACGAAGTGCGGTTGCTGGCGGGTCTGCGCGCGCTGGCCGACTTCACCGACGTCCCGCCCGGCACGCCCGGCCTGGCCTTGCTGCCAGGCCGCAACGAGGCACCGGTGCGCCATCACCCGCAGGTGGCCTACACCACCGACGTGCTGCAGTGGTCATCGTGGTTGCCGGTGGTCGATCCCGCGCGCGCCAACGCCGACCAGCTGGCGGTGCTGGACGAGAGCCATGCCTCCGCCCGCACCTCGCCCTACTACCTGACGCTGGTCCATAACCCGGTGGTGCTGCGCCATCGCTCTCGCCTGTTCAACGCCATCATGTACGGCCGCGGCGGCCTGCCGCGCGCCGAGCGCGAACTGGCGACCCTGGGCGTGTCGCTGGTGAACGGCTGCCCCTATTGCGCGTCGGTGCATGCCCGGCTGTTCGCGCAGCTCACGCATGAGCCCCAGGTGGTGCAGTCGCTGTTCGAGCAGGGCCTGAACGTGCGGCTGTCGCCGCGCCGGCGCGCGCTGCTGGATCTGGGCGTCAACCTGAGCGCCAACCCGCCCGCCGGGGTCCAGGCCTCGGTGGCGGCAGCACGCGATGCCGGCCTCAGTGCGCAGGAGACGCTCGACGGCCTGCACGCCGCGGCCATCTTCGCCTGGGCCAACCGCCTGATGCAGACCTTGGGCGAGCCTGCGCGCTGAGGGGGCGGTGTTGATTTCGCAGCAGCGATCGACGAGGGGGTGGTGCCAACGCAGCAAGCGTGCTGCACATGCAGCAGTCGGTCCGGCGCGTGGCGTACGAACCCGCGGGCCACGCCCGCCCGGCCACCGTGCCGGATCGCGCTCGATCGGCCGGAAGCCGCACCGTGCCTTGCGCTGGCTCAAGTTGTGGCGCGCGCCTTCGCGCCGAACCGTGAGCGGGCACGCCAGTTGCACTTGAGCCGCCACGGACGCACCCGGTCCGCACGACAAAACGAAAGGAAGAACTTGCCATGAACAACCGCGTGAATACTGCCAAGCTGTCGCGCTCGGTCGCTGTCAAGAACCGGCTCGACTACCCGGTGATCGACACTGACATCCACACCATCGAGTTCGGTCCGCTGTTCGAGGACTACGTGGCCCAGTACGGCAGCGCCAAGCTGGTGGACCAGTTCCGTGAGCGCGTGAAGTCCGGCTTCGCCGGGCCGACCGACTGGTACAAGCTGAGCGACCAGCAGCGCCGCGACCACCGCGTGCATCGCCCGGCCTACTGGATCCTGCCGGCGAAGAACACGCTGGACCTGGCGACCGCGTCCATTCCGCGTCTGCTGGCCGAGCGGCTGGAAGAGGCCGGCACCGACTTCGGCATCGTCTATCCGAATGTGTCGCTGTTTCCCATCCACAGCTGGCGCGAGGACCTGCGCCGCACGCTGGTACGCGCCTCCAACCACTACCACGCCGATCTCTTCAAGCCTTATGCCGACCGGCTGACGCCGGTGGCCAGCATTCCATTGCACAACCCGCAGGAAGGCATCGAGGAGCTCGAGTTCGCGGTGAAGACGCTGGGACTGAAGTCGGCCATCATCCCCGGCGGCATCCATCGCCCGATCAAGGCGATCGCCGATCGCTTCCCGTTCCAGCACCACCCGGACATCGCGCGCGTCGCGCAGTGGTACGACACCTTCGGCATCGACAGCGAACACGACTACGACCCGTTCTGGGCCAAGGCCGCCGAGTACGGCATTCCGCTGACCACGCACACCAGCGGCCAGGGCTTCACCACCCGTGCGTCGATCAGCAACTACATGTACAACCACATCGGCCACTTCTCCGATGCCTCGGAGGCCTTCGTGAAGTCGCTGTTCTTCGGTGGCGTCACGCGCCGCTTCCCGACGCTGCGCTTCGGCCTGCTGGAAGGCAACGGCTCCTGGGGCTCGGACATCTACGTGCACCTGCACGAGCGCTTCGAGAAGCGCAACCGCGAGACGGTGCACAACTACAACCCGCTGGCGGTGGACGTGGACCTGCTGCACCGCCTGCACCAGGAGTACGGCGCCGAGCTGCACCGCGGCAAGCACTACAGCAAGGACGATATCCGCGCCACCGCCTTCGGCGTGAGTTCGCGCTACCGCTCGGGTGACCAGCCGCCCGAGTACCTGGACGACTTCAAGCTGGCCGGCATCGAGGAGCTGGGCGACATCAAGAAGCGCTTCGCCGACAGCTTCTACTTCGGCGTGGAAAGCGACGACCGCACCGTGGCCGCCGCCTTCAACGAGAAGGTGAACTACGGCACCAAGCTCAACGCCTTCTGGTCCTCCGACGTGGGCCACTGGGACGTGGTGGACCTCTCCGAGACCCTGGCGCAGAGCTGGGACCTGGTCGAGGCCGGTGTCATCACGGAAGCCGATTTCAAGGCCTTCGTCTGGGGCAACCCGTACCGCTTCTACAGCGAGGCCAACCCCGAGTTCTTCAAGGGCACCGTCATCGAACGCAAGCTCGCCAGCCAGAAATCCTGACCCGAGGGGACGCGGCGTCCCACGGGGGCGCGCGCGATAGGGAGGGACCGGGCCTGCGGCCGCCGGACGGCGCC
>Ga0207853_1000249_pt1 | contig 12533 bp, 10 predicted proteins | sample LuqExpMetagenom6_FD_187764 | JGI IMG/M metagenome (GOLD analysis project Ga0207853, IMG submission 187764) | Tropical forest soil microbial communities from Luquillo Experimental Forest, Puerto Rico - Sample 6 (SPAdes) | ecosystem: Environmental > Terrestrial > Soil > Tropical forest ...
GGGCGCTGACGCAGCATTAGCAGCACTCGGTCCGGCACCAAGACCGGCCCGTTGAAAGAGCCGCCACTGGCGGCGGCGACAATCCCCGCATGAGTTCGCCGCGCAGCGCTGCTCCATCCCACAACCGCCGGCTGGTGGGATGGCTCTCACTGGCGCAGTTGATCTCCTGGGGCAGCCTGTTCTACACCTTCGCCCTGCTGCTGGAGCCGGTGGAACGCGAGTTGGGGATGACGCGTTCGCAGTCTTCGCTGGCCTTCAGCCTGGCGCTGCTGGCCGAGGGGATCGCAGCCTACCCGGTGGGCCGCTGGATCGACCGCGGGCACGAACGCGCCGTGGTCACCGGCTGCTCGCTGCTGGCCGGCAGTTGCCTGCTTGCGCACAGCGCGATCGACAGCGTGTGGGGCTTTCATGCGGTGTGGGTCGGCCTGGGGCTGGCCATGGCCGGCACCTTGTACACCCCGCTGTTCGCGGTGATCACGCGGCGCTATCCGCAGGACTTCCGGCGCGCCATCATCACCATGACCTTCCTGGGCGGACTGGCCAGCACGGTGTTCATCCCGCTGACCGCCTGGCTGATCGCGGCATTCGGCTGGCGGCATGCGTTGTGGGCGCTGGCCGCCTTGCAGTTCTTCGTGTGCGCGCCGCTGCATGCGACGCTGCTGCGCCAAGCGCCGGTGCCGCCGGCGCCCGCTCACGCGGCGGCACGCACATCCGCGTCATCGCACCTGGGCAGCGCGCCCTTCCTGCTGATCGGCGCGTTCACGGTGGCGATGATGGCGGTGACGGCCGCCCTGCCGCCGCACATGGTCAGCCTGCTGCGCGGCAACGGCCTCGACGAGCGCTGGGCGATCGCGATTCCTGCGGCCATCGGCGTGATGCAGGTGGCCGGCCGTGTACTGCTGTTCCTGTTCGAGCATCGCTTCGACCTGCACGTGGCCAACCGCGCGATCCCGACGCTGATCCCGATCGGGTTGGCGGTGCTGATTGCGGGCGCCGGCCACGCTGGCGCGGCGCTGCTGTTCGTGCTGCTGTACGGCCTGGGCAACGGGATGATCACCATCGTGAAAGGCACGGCGATCGCGCAGTACGTCAGCCGCGAACATGTCGCTTCACTCAACGGTGCCCTGGGTTTGCCGACCGCGCTGGCACGGGCAGCCACACCCTGGCTGCTCGGCGCCCTTTGGACCGCGCAGGCCGGCTACTTGCACGGGTTGTGGCTGCTGCTGGCACTGAGCCTGCTGGCCACCATGGCGCTCATGCTGGCACAGCGGATTTCATTGCGGCGCGCGCCGACGCCCTGACGGGCGCGCCGATAGGCCGGCGATCCGATCAGATCGGCGCCAGTGCCTTGCCGTTGACCTTGACCACGGCGCCCTTCTTCCAGGTGGGCTGGGCTTCCTGTTCGAAGCTGCGCTCGCTGCCGTCCTTCATCTTGACCTTGGTGACCCAGACTTCCTTGCTGGTCACGTGCTTCTCCACCTCGTTGCCGGCAAAGCCACCGGCGACCGCGCCGCCGACCGTGGCCAGCGTCTTGCCGTTGCCCTTGCCAACCTGGTTGCCGAGCAGGCCGCCGACGACCGCCCCGCCCAGGACACCGACGGCGCCGCCTTCACCCTTGCGCTTTTCCTGGTGCACGTCCTGCACCGTGCCGCACTCGGCACAGGCCGCCAGCTTCTTGGCGATGCCGTGCGGCAGGCCGTTGCCTTCGGCGATGGCGGACGCCGCGGCAGCGGCAACCAGGATGGCGATAGCGAGTTTCTTCATGATGGGCTCCTCTTCAATCAACTGAGTCTTGCGCCAAGCGTAGCGCGGAGCTCAGCCATTGCCGAGGAGCGTCACAGATTAGGTGCAAGCAAACGTTGCAGCTCGGCCATCTGGGCGCCGCGGCGCTGCGCCTGGTCCTGCACCTGGTCGTCGCCGATGCGCCCGACATTGAAGTAGCGGCTGTCCGGATGCGACAGGTAAAAGCCGCTCACGCTGGCCGCGGGCGTCATGGCCAGGCTCTCGGTCAGGCCCATGCCGACCTCGTGCGCCTCGAGCAGCTCGAACAACGCGCGCTTGACGCTGTGGTCCGGGCAGGCCGGGTAGCCGGGCGCCGGGCGGATGCCGCGGTACTTCTCGGCGATCAGCTGTTCGTTGCCCAGCGACTCGTCGGCGGCGTAGCCCCAGAGGTCCTTGCGCACGCGCTCGTGCAGGGCTTCGGCGAAGGCCTCGGCCAGCCGGTCGGCCAGCGCCTTGAGCATGATCGCCGAGTAGTCGTCCAGGTCGTCGAGGAAATACTTTTCCTTCTGCTCCACGCCGAGGCCGGCGGTGACGGCGAAGGCGCCGACGTAGTCCGGGGCCGCGCCGCGCGGCGCGACGAAATCGGCCAGCGCGCGGCTGGGCCGCATCTTGCCGTCGACCGGTTGCTTTTCGGTCTGCTGACGCAGGCCCCACCAGGTCAGCGCCGTTTGCTGGCGCGACTCGTCGGTATAGAGCTGGATGTCGTCGTCGTTGACCGCGTTGGCCGGCCAGAAACCGACCACCGCATTGGCCGTCAGCCAGCGGCCTTCGATCAGGCGCTTGAGCATGCGCTGGCCGTCGCCGTAGACACGCACCGCTTCGGCACCGACGACTTCGTCCTTGAGGATCGCCGGGAACGCACCGGCCAGGTCCCAGGTCTGGAAGAACGGACCCCAGTCGATGTAGCGCGCGAGCTGCCCCAGATCGAAATTGCGGAACACCCGGCGGCCAAGGAACTTGGGCACCGGCGGGGTGTAGTTCGACCAGTCGACCGCCGTCTTGTTGGCACGGGCCCGTGCCAACGGCCACAGCGGCGTCTGCTTCTTGCCGGCGTGCAGTTGGCGCACCTTCTCGTAGTCGGCCTCGACCTCGGCGATGTACTTGGCGGCCTGGTCCGACAGCAGGCCCTGGGCCACGCTGACGCTGCGCGAGGCATCGGGCACGTAGACCACCGGGCCGTCGTAGTGCGGCGCGATCTTCACCGCGGTGTGCACCCGGCTGGTGGTGGCGCCGCCGATCAACAGCGGAATCTTGCGGACGCGGAAATGCTCGTCCTTCTGCATCTCGCCGGCCACGTACTGCATCTCTTCGAGCGAGGGCGTGATCAGGCCCGACAGGCCGACGATGTCGGCGCCTTCGACCTTGGCCTTGGCCAGGATCTCGTGGCAGGGCACCATCACGCCCATGTTCACGACTTCGTAGTTGTTGCACTGGAGCACGACGGTCACGATGTTCTTACCGATGTCGTGCACGTCGCCCTTGACCGTGGCGATCACGATCTTGCCCTTGGCCTTGATCTCGGCGCCGGCCGCCGCCTGCTGGCGCTTTTCTTCCTCGATGTAGGGCACCAGGTGGGCTACCGCCTGCTTCATCACGCGGGCCGACTTCACCACCTGCGGCAGGAACATCTTGCCCTGGCCGAACAACTCGCCGACGACGTTCATGCCGTCCATCAGCGGGCCTTCGATCACGTGCAATGGCCGGCCGCCGCGCGCGACGGTGGCGCGATACGCCTCTTCGGTGTCCTCGACGATGAAGTCGTTGATGCCGTGCACCAGCGCGTGCGACAGGCGTTGCGCGACGCTGCCGGCGCGCCATTCGTTGCGGCGCGAGTCGTCGCGCGCGGCGCCCTTGGCCTGCTCGGCGATCTCCACCAGCCGCTCGCCGGCATCAGGGCGGCGATTGAGCACCACGTCTTCCACGCGTTCACGCAACTGCGGCTCGACCTCGTCGTAGACGCCGACCATGCCGGCGTTGACGATGCCCATGTCCATGCCCGCTTTGATGGCGTGGTACAGGAACACGGTGTGGATCGCTTCGCGCACCGGGTCGTTGCCGCGGAAGGAGAAGCTGACGTTGGAAACGCCGCCCGAGACCTTCGCGCCCGGCAGGTTCTGCTTGATCCAGCGCGTGGCCTCGATGAAATCGACGGCGTAGTTGTTGTGCTCCTCGATGCCGGTGGCGATCGCGAAGATGTTGGGATCGAAGATGATGTCCTCGGGCGCGAAGTCAACCTCGTCCACCAGGATGCGGTAGGCGCGTTCGCAGATCTCGGTCTTGCGCTGGAAGCTGTCGGCCTGTCCCTTCTCGTCGAAAGCCATCACCACGGCGGCGGCGCCGTAGCGCTTGACCAGGGTGGCCTGGCGCTTGAAGGCCTCGACCCCTTCCTTGAGCGAGATCGAGTTGACGATGCCCTTGCCCTGGATGCAGCGCAGGCCGGCCTCGATCACCTCCCACTTCGAGGAGTCGATCATCACCGGCACCTTGGCGATGTCGGGTTCGCCGGCCATCAGGTTGAGGAAGCGCACCATGGCGGCCTGGCTATCGAGCATGGCTTCGTCCATGTTGACGTCGACCACCTGGGCGCCGTTCTCGACCTGCTGGCGTGCCACGGCCAGCGCTTCCTCGAAGTGCCCCGCCAGGATCATGCGGGCGAAGGCCTTGGAGCCGGTGACGTTGGTGCGCTCACCGATGTTGACGAACAGGCTGCCGGGCCCGATGGCGACGGGCTCCAGGCCGGACAGTTTCAGGGGGGGAACGTGTGTTTCGCGCATTTCTCACCTCGGGACAAGCAGGTGAGCGCGGTTGGGAATCTCAAGCCTGACGCCGGGCCTCGTGCCTGGTCGCTGCAGCGCTCCTTGAGCAGACCCGCGGATTCTAATCGCTGGGTACCGGGCGCGGCAGCGCAGCAGCCAGCCCTTGCGCGGCCTTACGTGCTCGACGGACGGATGCCCGGCGGCGACTGCGCCAGCACCTTCAATCCCTGCCGTGCGGTCCGGGCCGGGTGACGCCACGCTGTATAACAGCGGCCTGAAGTTTTTATAGCTAGAGGACCATTGGCCCGCACGCCATTGGAGAACCCGCATGCATACCGTCAGCGATAGTCTTCTTCTGCCCGAAATGCGGGACGCCAGCGAGGCCAGCCTTCGCAGCGGACCAGCCAGCTTGTCCTGCGCCATTCCGTGCCGCAACGAGGCGGCCAACCTGGGCCTGCTGCTCGCGCAACTGAGCCAGTGGTTGCCGCGACTGGCGCCGGCCTGGGAGGTGATCCTGATCGACGATGGCAGCACCGACGATACGCCCAGGCTGATGGCCGAGTGGGCCGAGCGGCCCGGGTTCCGGGTTATTCAGCTGTCGCGCAATTTCGGCAAGGAGGCGGCGCTGACCGCCGGCCTGGAAGCTGCCGCCGGCGAGGTGGTGGTATTGATGGACGCCGACCTGCAGCATCCGCCCGCCCTGGTGGAGGACATGCTGGCCCACTGGCGGCAAGGCGCGGACGTGGTCTACGCGGTGCGCACCAGCCGCGCCGACGAGCATGTGCTGAAGCGGATCGGCACGCATTTCTTCTATCGCTTGCTCAACGGGTTCGAGCGCGTGAAGGTGCCCGAAGGCGCCGGCGACTTCCGGCTGCTCGATCGCAAGGCCGTCGATGCGCTGCTCGCCCTGCCCGAGCGCAACCGCTTCATGAAGGGCCTGTACGCCTGGATCGGCTTCGATGCCGTCGCCGTGCCCTACTTCCCGCAGGCACGCGCGCACGGCCGCAGCAACTTCAGCGCGGGCCGCCTGCTGCGCCTGTCGATCGCCGGCCTGACCTCCTTCACCGACTGGCCGCTGCGCGTGGTCGGCGCGCTCGGCAGCGTGCTCGCGACGGTGGCCTTCGCCTACGGCGCCTACCTGACCGTCGACTACATGCGTGACGGCAACCCGGTCTCCGGCTGGACCACCATCGTCGTGGTGCTGATGCTGTTTTTCGGCATCCAGATGATCTTCCTGGGCATCATCGGCGAGTACATCGCCCGCATCTTCGAGGAAGTGAAGGGCCGTCCGCTCTACCTCGTCAAGCGGAAGCTGGGCCGCGGCCTGACCAAGGGGGCCTCGTGATGACAGCACTGCAGCGTTGGCTGCGCTCGCCGCTGGCCCTGGCCGTGGTCTGGCTCGCCGCCACGATCTGGGCCCGCCCGCTTGCGCTGCCCGATGAGGGCCGTTACGTGGGCGTGGCCTGGCACATGCTCACCAGCGGCGACTGGCTGACGCCACGGCTGGACGGGCTGCCCTACTTCCACAAGCCGCCGCTGTTCTACTGGATCACGGCCGCCTCGCTGGGCCTGTTTGGCCAGCATGAATGGGCCGCGCGCATAGCGCCGCTGTTGGGCGCGATCCTGGGTCTGGTCGCCACCTACCTGTTCGCCTGCCGCTGGTTCGGCCAGCGCATCGGCCGTCTGACGCTCCTCGCGTTGTCGACACAGCCGCTGTTCTTCATCGGAGGCCAGTTCGCCAACCTCGACATGCTGGTGGCGGGCTGCATCACGGCCACCATCGTCTCCTTCGCCCATGCGGCCCTGCTGCGCGAGCAAGGAGAGCGTTCACGCACGGCCTTGGCCGCCGGCTATCTCTTCATGGCGCTGGGGGTGCTGTCCAAGGGCTTGATCGGCATCGTGCTGCCCGGCCTGGTGCTGGTGGCCTGGCTGCTGTTGCGGCGCCAGTGGCGCAGCCTGCTGTCGCTGGTGTGGTTGCCGGGCATCGCATTGTTCCTGCTGGTCACGGCGCCCTGGTTCCTGCTGATGCAGCAGCGCTTCCCCGAGTTTGGCTACTACTTCTTCATCGTCCAGCACTTCGCCCGCTACGCCACCAGCGGCTTCAACAACCAGCAGCCGATCTACTTCTACCCCGTCGTGCTGCTCCTGCTGGCCCTGCCCTGGTCGGTCTGGATGCTCGCTGGCGCGCGACCGAGTGCCTGGCGCGCGCCGGAACACAGCGCGCCACGCCTGCTGGCCTGGATCTGGCTGCTGGTGATCATCGGTTTCTTCTCCCTGCCGCAGTCCAAGCTGGTGGGCTACATCCTGCCGGCTGCCGCTCCGGCGGCGCTGTTGGCCGCCGACAGCTTTGCGATGCGCGCTGTGCACTGGGCGCGCGCGCGTACCTGGTGGCGCGGCGGCGCGATCGCGGCGGTGGTCGCCTGCCTGGCCACCGTGACCGCGGCCACGGTGATCGCGCGCAGTTCCACGCGCGAGTTGGGCCTGGCGCTGCGACACGAGCTGGCGCCGGCGGATCGGGTCGTGTTCCTGCAAACCTACTACTTCGACCTGCCCTTCTACGCCAAGATGCGGTCGCCCGCGGTGGTGGTCGACCCCTGGGACAGCAACGAGATCGCCACCCACGACAACTGGCGCAAGGAATTGGCGGATGCCGCCCGGTTCGAGCCGGCGCTGGGCCAGCAGCTGTTGGTGCGGCCGCAGGATCTGGCGGGCAGCCGATGCGGCGGCGGGGTCACCTGGGTGGTCGGCAGCGAGGGACTGGCGAATCACTACCCGCTCCTGAACGGCGCGGAAGTGGTGGCGCGGCAACGGGATCTTCGGCTGTGGCGCGTGAGCGCGCCGGCCGGAGGCGTCAGTCAGCCGTCCTGCGCCGGAATGCCCACCGCGAGCTCAGCAGATAAGTCATGACGGCGACGGCAACCAGCACCCCGGCCAACAGCACGTCATATCGCAGCGGGCTCACGCGCAGCAGCAGCGCGTACGCCGATTCGTTGACCAGGAAGCCCATCGCCGAGATCGCGAAAAAGCGAGGCAGCGCGTGCCACCAGTGTGCACCGTGGCCTCGAAAAGTCAGCTGCCACTGGCCGCAGAAGGAAACCACAAAGGCCACCAGCCAGCCGGCCACGTTGGCCACCAGCGGCGCCCATCCCAAGGCTTCGACCAGCGACACCACCATGCCGAAATGCACGGCCGCAGCGGTGCAACCGACTGCCACGAACCAGGCCAAGCGCACCAGCGTACTCATCGTGCCACCGGAAATGTGGGGTTGAGATGGATGTCACGCTGCGCCACCTGACCATCTGCGTGGACGACTTCGGCCTGGAAGCCGGCGTCAACGCCGCCGTGCTGGCGCTCGCGCGCCAGGGCCGCGTGAGCGCCACCAGCTGCATGACCGGCGCGCCCCACTGGCGCAGCGGCGCGCCGGCTCTGCGCGACCTCGACCCGGCGGGCTTCGACGCCGGGCTGCACCTGGACCTCACGGAACACCCGTTCGAGCGCAGTCTTCGCCAGCCCTTGTCGCGCTGGCTGGCGCGCAGCTATTTGCGTGCAGTGCCGCGCGCGGTGCTGCGCGCCGAGATCGAGGCACAGCTCGACGCCTTCGAATCCGCCCTGGGGCGGCCGCCGGCCCATGTGGACGGCCACCAGCACGTGCACCAGCTGCCGGTCGTGCGCGAGGTGCTGATCGAAGCCTTGCAGACGCGCTATCCGGTGCGCCGGCCCTGGCTGCGCTCGACGCGCCGCGCACCGGGGGATGGTGAGCGCAAGGCGTGGCTGATCGAAGCCCTGGGAAGCCGGGCACTGGCTCGGCTGGCTGCGGATCGGGGTTTTGAACAGAACCGTCATTTGCTCGGGGTCTACGATTTCCAGGGTGACGCAACCCGCTATCTTGCCTTGCTCGGCGAGTGGCTTGCCGCGAGCCAGGATGGCGATCTCCTGATGTGCCACCCGGGCGAGAGGATTCCTGCCGGCGATGCCATCGCCGCCGCGCGCCAGATCGAATACCAGGTGCTGTCCGGCCCGGCTCTGGGCGAACTGCTGAGGCGCCTGGGCGTGCGGGTGGCGCCGTTCCTGCGCGCCGTGTCGCGGGGGGCTGCAGACGCGATGCCCGAATCCCGGGTCGGCCTATCATCCGGACACCACCACGCAGCGAAAAGGTAAACGTGCAGCTACACCTGAGCACCTGGCCCGAGGTCGAGGCCTACCTGAAGGGCTCGAAGGCGGTCCTCATGCCCATCGGCTCGACCGAGCAGCATGGGCCGAACGGCCTCATCGGCACCGACGCCATCTGCGCCGAGGTGATCGCCAAGGCGATCGGCGACGCCACCGGCGCCATGGTGGCGCCGACCATCGCCGTCGGCATGGCGGTGCACCACATGGAATTCCCCGGCTCCATGACGCTGCGGCCCTCCACGCTGATCGCGGTGATCCGCGACTGCGTGATGTCGCTGGCCGAGCACGGGTTCGAGCGCTTCTTCTTCATCAATGGGCACGGCGGCAACATCCCCAGCATCCGCGCCGCGTTCTATGAGATCCATGCCGACAACCGCGCCGCCAAGGGCGACTCGGCACCGGAGCTGCGCTGTGCGCTGGCGAACTGGTGGGAGAACGCCGCGGTGGGCCGTCTGTCGAAGGAGCTGTACCCCGGCGTGGAGGGCTCGCACGCCACGCCTTCCGAAGTGGCGCTGACCCAGTACGCCTACCCCGAGGCCATCAAGCGTGCGCCCATGTCGCCCCAGGTGGCACCGGCGGGCGGTTTCCACGACGCCCGCGATTTCCGCCGCCGCTATCCGGACGGCCGGATCGGCTCGGACCCCTCGCTGGCCCGGCCCGAGCATGGCCAGCGGCTGTTCGAAGCGGCCACCCAGGCCATCGCCGCCCAATTCAAGGAATTTGTGGCCGAGGCGTGACTTCACGGTGACGCGCCATGGGAGAACCATGGCCGTCGCGAGGCACACGCGGGATCTGAGCCGCTCAGTACTCGGCCATGTACAAGGGGTACAGCGTGTTCTCTTCGTTATCGATGCGCTGCACCAGCACCTTGCCGATGGCGGCCAGGTCGGCGCCGAAGCTGCCGGCCAGGCTGGGATCGACCGCGATATCGCGGTAGCGGGCCAGGAAATCGAGCACCGCCTTGCCGATCCCGTCCATTTCGGCGCGGAACTGGTGCACCAGCGCGTGGCTGGCGGGGTCGCTGGCCAGTGCCCGCTCCAGGTAGATGTACAGGCGGACGTTTTCCTTGAGCAGGTGGGCGGAAAGCGCGCTCTTGAAGTTGTTCAGCAGCGCTGAGGTCTTGCTCAGATCGCCGGCCTGGTGCGCTGCGTTGATTTCGCCGAAAACCCTCAACAGCTGCTGATGGTCGTTTCGCAGTTCACCGACCAGCTCGGGGTGATAGCTGATTCGCGTACCGGGTGCGGTGTGCGCCGGCGCGGCGCCCTGCTGCGGTTCGACGCGAGGCGCGGCGGCAGGCGCGTGCTGCGGTTGTTCTTTTTTCCGGCCAAACAAACGGTCAAACATCGAGAAGTCTCCGAGCCATGCTTTGGGAGCGCGAACTTTCGCATCAGGTCCTTCTGAAAACCCTGATGCGCGTCAACGGTCGCGCTTGCAGGCCGGGACCCTGGCCTGCATGGCCGGCGCGAAAAAAATCCCCCGGAACGCGACGCTCCGGGGGATGCGAGGGGTCGGGCGGAAGAAACTTGCAAAAAGCGCCCAACCGAGGAGACCTCACGTCCTAAGCAGTTCCCGTACCTGCTTCAGGCTGCTTCCTTGTAGAAAAACTCGCGCTGTCGGCCGCGCGTGGCCAAAGGCGCCACCGCCTCGCGGATCGCCGCGATGTGGGCCGGCGTGGTGCCGCAGCAGCCGCCGACGATATTGACCAGCCCCTCGGCCGCGAACTCGCGCAACAGGCGCGCCGTGACCTCGGGCGTCTCGTCGAAGCCGGTCTCGCTCATCGGGTTGGGCAGGCCGGCGTTCGGGTAGCAACTGATGAACGTGTCCGGCGCCACACGCGCCAGCTCCTGGATGTACGGGCGCATCAGGGCCGCCCCAAGCGCACAGTTCAGGCCCACAGCCAGCGGCCGGGCATGGCGCACGCTGTACCAGAAGGCGGTGACGGTCTGGCCGCTCAGGATGCGGCCGGAGGCGTCGGTCACGGTGCCGCTGATGATCACCGGCAGGCGCTGCCCGGAATGCTCGAAATACTCGTCGATCGCGAACAGCGCCGCCTTGGCGTTGAGCGTGTCGAAGATGGTTTCCACCAGCAGCAGGTCGGCACCGCCTTCGGTCAGGCCCTGCGCCTGCTCGTAGTACGACTGGCGCAGCTGCTCGAAATCGACGTTGCGTGCGCCCGGGTCGTTCACGTCCGGGCTGATGCTGGCGGTGCGCGGCGTGGGGCCGAGTGCGCCGGCGACGAAGCGCGGCTTGTCGGGCGTGGAGAACTTGTCGGCGGCCGCACGCGCCAGCTTGGCCGACTCGCGGTTCATCTCCAGCGCGAGATCCCCCAGGCCGTAGTCGTCCTGGGCGATGCGGGTGGCGCCGAAGGTGTTGGTCTCGATGATGTCCACGCCGGCGGCCAGGTAGGCCTCGTGGATGTCGCGGATGATGTCGGGGCGGGTGAGCGTCACCAGGTCGCCGTTGTTGCGCAGATCCTTGGGATGGTCCTTGAAGCGCTCGCCGCGGTAGTCGGCTTCTGTCAGGCGGAAACGCTGCAGCATCGTGCCCATGGCGCCATCGAGAATCGCGATGCGTTGCTCGAGGATGCCGGGCAGGGCCTGGCCGCGGGTGTAGGCGATCGGTCTCATAGTCGCGTTGATTGTAGGAATTCTCGCGACAATGCGTGCCAACGTGTCCCCATCCCAATCCATTCTCCAGGAAGTTTTTGGCTACGAGCAGTTTCGTGGCCCCCAGGCGGCCATCGTCGAGCATGTGATCGCGGGCAGTGACGCGCTGGTGCTCATGCCCACCGGTGGCGGCAAGTCGCTGTGCTACCAGATCCCGGCCATCGCACGCCAGCGCGCCGGCCACGGAGTCACGGTGGTCGTTTCACCGCTGATCGCGCTGATGCACGACCAGGTCGGCGCGCTGCATGAAGCCGGCGTGGAAGCGGCCTTCCTCAATTCCACGCTGACGAGCCGGGAGGCGTGGGATGTCGAAAAGCGCCTGGAGCGCGGCGAGTTGACGCTGCTGTACGCGGCGCCGGAGCGGGTGACGACGCCGCGCTTCCTGGCGCTGCTGGACGCCTTGCGCGAGCGCGGCAAGCTCGGCCTGTTCGCCATCGACGAGGCGCATTGCGTCAGCCAGTGGGGCCACGACTTCCGGCCCGAATACCGCGCCCTCACCGTGCTGCACGAGCGCTATGCGCAAGTGCCGCGCATCGCGCTGACCGCCACCGCAGACGCGATCACGCGCGACGACATCACCCAGCGCCTGCAGCTGGAGCAAGCGCGCCAGTTCATCAGCAGCTTCGACCGGCCCAACATTTCCTACACCATCGTCGAGAAGAAGGACGCGACGGCGCAGCTGCTGCGCTTCATCGAAGGCGAACACGAAGGCGAAGCCGGCATCGTCTATTGCCAGTCGCGCAAGCGGGTCGAGGAGATCGCTGCGCTCCTCTGCGAGCGCGGCCTGGACGCGCTGCCCTATCACGCGGGGCTGGAGCCGGAGCTACGCCAGACGCACCAGGACCGCTTCCTGCGCGAGGACGGCATCGTGATGGTGGCGACCATCGCCTTCGGCATGGGCATCGACAAGCCCGACGTGCGCTTCGTCGCCCACCTGGACATGCCCAAGAACATCGAGGGCTATTACCAGGAGACCGGCCGCGCCGGCCGCGACGGCCTGCCGGCGGCCGCCTGGATGACCTACGGGCTGCAGGACGTGGTGAACCAGCGCCGCATGATCGACGAGAGCCCCGCGGCCGAGGAGTTCAAGCAGGTCATGCGCGGCAAGCTCGACGCGCTGCTGGCACTGGCCGAGGCCACCGACTGCCGGCGGGTGCGG